>Ga0209810_1002514_pt1 | contig 21724 bp, 22 predicted proteins | sample Coa_R1_7_FD_187159 | JGI IMG/M metagenome (GOLD analysis project Ga0209810, IMG submission 187159) | Surface soil microbial communities from Centralia Pennsylvania, which are recovering from an underground coalmine fire - Coalmine... | ecosystem: Environmental > Terrestrial > Soil > Unclassified... | reverse complement strand
GACAGCGGACGCGTCACCACCTCCACAAACCCGACCAGCCGACCACGCAGACCGGCCGCCGGCACCTCGACTGCAACCGCCGCTTCCACCCGCACCTCCTCCAACGATGACCGCCAACACGGACACCGTTCGGCGCAGCCGAAGCGGACCCTCTACCGAGCTAACAAAGTCCTACTAGGGCTAGCTGCGATACGCCCCCAGGAAGACGAGGACCTGCGCGTTCTGCGGCGCCTGGCCGCCGCCGAGCGGGGTCTGCTGGACGATCTTCCCGGCCTGGCTGCGTGACGTCACCGGGTACTTGACGTAGAGCAGGCGGAGGTGCGCGCCGTTCAGCGTCGCGACCGCCTGCTGCAGCGTCTGTCCGATCACGCTCGGGACCTGTTCCTTCGGCTTGTCGGCGGGGCCGCTCGAGATGTTGATCTGGACGTGGGCGTGGTAGGCAACCGTCGTCCCCGCGCTCTTCGCCTGCTGCTCGACGGTGCCGAGCGGATCGTTGGACGGAATGAAGACGAGGCTCGGCAGGATCCCCGCCTGGCTCAGCGACTGCACGGCCGCCGCCTCGGTCTGGCTCGTGACGTCCGGCATCGTGGCGTTCTGCGGCTGCGCCGGCGTCGTCGCGCCCGCCGTCGTCGTCGACGGCGCGGTGGTCGTCGACGGCGCGGTGGTCGTCGCTCCGGCAGTGGTGGTCGGCGTCGACGCCTTCGCCTTCGCGACCGAGAGCGTCACCATCGACCCCTTGGCGAGCTTGGCGCCCGGCTTCGGCGCCTGGTCGACGACCGTGCCGGCGGGCTGGCTGCTCGTCACCTGCGTCGCCGTCGACTGCAGGCCGAGGCTGTCGAGCGCGGCCTGCGCGGCCCCGAACGACCTGCCCGTGAGCACGGGCACCGCGACCTTCGGCGCGCCGGCGCCGATCACCAGCGTCACCTGCGTGCCCTTCGCGACCTCGGTCGCCTCCTGCGGCTTCTGCGAGACGACGACGCCCTTCGGCTGCTTCGTCGGGCGGTAGACCTCCTTCGGGCGCAGGCCGAGCTGCGCGAGCCGAACGAGCGCCTGCGGCTCCTTCAGCCCGACGACGCGGGGCACCGCGACCTTCCGCACGACGACCTTCGGCGCAGCCGTGTGGACGACGACCGTCCGAACCGTGGGGGACGAGTGGCGGTGCGTGAGGAAGTACGCGATCGCGACGCCCGCGGCGGCGAGGAGGATCATCGCGAGCGCGAGGAGCATCCCCATGCCGATGCGGCGGTCGGGCCCCGGCGCGGGCGGGGGCGGCGGAGTGGGAACGGCGGGCGGAGGCGGCTGCGCGCCCACCAGCGTGTCGGGGTCCCGGTGCACGACGACGGTGTCGCCGTCGGGCACGGGCCAGCTGTCGGTCTCGGGATGGATGTCGCTCACGGTTGGTTCTCCCCTGGGGACGTAAGGATTCGACAGCTATGAAACGGTTATCCGGCCGCATCGGGTGCGGGCGGCCGTGAGCCCCGTGCCCGCTACGCGCCGGTTTCGTCCGTCAGTCCGGCCAGACGTTCTCGAACGTGCCGAAGCGGAGCTCCTGGAGGTAGCGCACGCGCGACTCGTCCGAGCGGCGCATGTACTCCTCCCGGTGCTCGCGGAGGAACGCGTTGTACGCATCCGCCGACTCCCACCGGTCGATCACCAGATACCGCTCCGGCACTTCGAGGTCGTGCAGGAGCTCGGTTCCGATGTAGCCCCGGCCGCCGCGGAAGAACTGCGCCCACTCGCCGTCGGGGCCGTAGACGCGCTCGAACGACGTCTGGTCGCGAGCCTCGTAGCGGAAGACGAGCGCGATCACCTGAGGCCGCCGCGCTCGTGGTGGGCGCGGAAGAAGTTCTCGCTCCCCGCCGTCGCCATCGCCGCGGAGGCGCTGATCTCGAGGCAGAGCGCGGCGGCGGCGACGATCTGCGCCAGGCGGTGGACCTTGCCCGGGCCCGCGCAGCCGATCGACGCCAGCCAGTCGCGTGCCGACGGCAGCGTGGTGCCCCCGCCGACGGTGCCGACCTCGAGGCCGCCGAAGCGGATCGTCGCCTGGAGCCCGCCGTCGACACGGCGCGCCGTTCCGTGCGCCATCGAGCTCGTCGCGACCATCCCGAGGTCCTGGCCCGTGGCGGCGAACACGGCCGCGACGGCTGAGGCCGGCGTGAACGCCACCGACTGCATCCCGCTCGCGACGGATCCGTGCGTCCCGGCCCAGGAGAGCGCCTCGAGGTCCTCCGCCGTCGTCCGCAGGACACGCCGGATCCGCTCGTCGCTCAGGAACGCCTCGGCGAGCACGGTCTTGCCGTGCCCCGACTGGAAGTACTCGGCCGACGGCTTCTTGTCGCCGCCCATGTTCGCCTCGAGGATCGCCCGCTGCGGCTTCACCGGCGCGTGCTGCATCACGTAGCCGATGTTCAGCGCGTACGAGTTCCGCGTCATCATGTTCGGCCCGACCGCGTCGCCGGTGGTCCAGCGCCAGAGGACGTGGCACATCGGCCCGACGACGTGCGTCTTCACCTCCCGCAGCCGCGCGCGCCTCGAGAGCGACGAGTCGTCCGAGGACAAGAGCCATTCGCGCATCGCGGACAGCTCGCCCTCGACCCACCGAGCCAGCGCGATCGCCTCGCGGGCGTCGGCGCAGACGAAGCACGACGCACGGGTGATGCGGTCGTGCAGGACGTACGTCCGCACGAGCTCCGCGGCCAGAGCGCCGCGGGTCATCGACGCAGTGAGCCCGCCCTCCGTGTGCGCGAGCGGGACGTGCACCCTCTCGCGGCCGCGGCCGGTCTCGAGGACGTCGCCGTCGTCGTTCAGCTCGTACGCTCCGAGCTCGAGCTCGATCGGGACCGCCGACACCGGGATCACCGCGACGCCCACGAGCGACTCGGCTGCGTCCGCGAACTGCTCGAGGTCGATCGACGTCACGAGGCCGTCGTGCAGGCCGATCGCGTCGCGGCGCTGCGCGATCGACTGCGTGTCGTTCTTCCGGGGCCAACGCACGACGGGAGGTTACGCTCACGTTCATGCCTGCGACGCTGATCAAGGGGAAGCCGATCGCGGACCGCATTCGCGCCGAGGTGGCCGAGGAGGTGAAGACGATCGGCCGCATCGGGCTGGTGACGGTGCTGGTCGGCGACGATCCCGCCTCGGACGTCTACATCCGTCTCAAGCACAAGGCTGCGCTGGAGGCCGGCATCGAGGCGACGGACCTCCGGTTTCCGGCGGAGACGAGCGAGGAGGAGCTGCTCGCGAAGGTCGAGGAGCTCGACGCCGACCCCGGTGTCGACGCGATCCTCGTGCAGCTCCCGCTCCCGAAGCAGATCGACGAGGCGCGCGTGATCCGCGCGCTCGAGCCCGCGAAGGACGTCGACGGCTTCCATCCCTTCAACGCCGGGCAGCTCTACCTCGGACGGCCGACGCTCGTGCCCGCGACGCCGCTCGGCGTGATGGCGATGCTCGTCGAGCACGGCGTCGAGCTCGACGGCGCGCGTGCGGTCGTCGTCGGCCGCAGCGACATCGTCGGCAAGCCGATGGCGCACCTGCTCATGCAGGCGAACGCGACCGTCACGATCTGCCATTCGCACACGCGCGACCTCGCGCGCCACACGCTCGACGCCGACGTCCTCGTCGCCGCCGTCGGCGTGCCGGCGATGATCAGCCCCGACATGGTGAAGGCGGGCGGTGTCGTCGTCGACGTCGGCATCAACCGCACGGACGCCGGCATCGTCGGCGACGTCGACCCCGGCGCGGCGGACGTCGCCGCCTACCTGACGCCGGTGCCGGGCGGCGTCGGCCCGATGACGATCGCGTGCCTGCTGCAGAACGCCGTGCGGTGCGCTCGCTTCCGGCGCGGCGACCTTGCATATCCCCAGTGATGCGCTAGTGTTGCGCGCGCTCCGTCGGTCGGGGCTTGTAGTCAGCTAGCAAGGAGTAGTTGGTAGTGGCTGAAGGCACGGTCAAGTGGTTCTCGAACGAGAAGGGCTACGGCTTCATCGAGCGTGGCAACGGCGAGGCGGACGTGTTCGTCCACTTCTCGGCCATCAACGGTGAGGGCTACAAGTCGCTGACCGAGGGTCAGCGCGTCTCCTTCGACGTCGTGCAGGGCGACAAGGGCCTGCAGGCGGCGAACGTCCAGGCGCTCTAGAACCCTTTCGGAACCCGGCAAAAAGAGGCTCCGAGAGGAGCCTCTTTCGCTAGATGGGAGAGCTCGGTGGCGAGGATCACACGCGATGAGGTACTCCACGTCGCTCGGCTGGCGCGGCTCGAGCTGACCGACGACGAGGTCGCGAGGTTCCAGGAGCAGCTCTCCGACATCCTCGAGGCGGTGTCGAAGGTGGCGGAGCTCGATCTCGCGGACGTGCCGCCGACGGCGCACCCGCTCGAGATCGCGAACGCGTGGGCCGAGGACGAGCCGCGCCCGTGCCTCCCGCTCGACGAGGTCTTCGCGAACGCGCCCGACCGCGACGACGACTACTTCCGGACGCCACCGGCCTGATGCTGGACACGCTTCGCCTCACCGCCGAGGACGCCGACCGGCTGCTGCGGGAGAAGGAGGTCTCGAGCGCCGAGCTGTTCGCCGCGTACCGCGACGCGATCGACCAGCGCGACGACGAGCTGCACGCGTTCCTCCACGTCTGCGACGACCCCGGCGGGGAAGGCCTTCCGCTCGCGGTGAAGGACGTGATCGGCACGAAGGGCATCCCGACGACGGCGGGCTCGAAGATCCTCGAGAGCTACGTGCCGGTCTACGACGCGACCGTGGTCGCGAAGGCGAAGGCCCGCGGCCTGAAGGTGCTCGGCAAGACGAACACCGACGAGTTCGCGATGGGGTCCTCGACCGAGAACTCCGCGTTCGGACCGTCGCGCAACCCGTGGGACCCGTCGCGCGTCCCGGGCGGCTCGGGCGGCGGCAGCGCGGCCGCCGTGTCGGGCGGCCTCGCGCCGTGGGCGCTCGGCTCCGACACCGGCGGCTCGATCAAGCAGCCGGCGGCGCTGTGCGGGCAGGTCGGGCTGCGGCCGACCTACGGCACCGTCTCGCGCTACGGCGTCGTCGCGTTCGCGTCGTCGCTCGACCAGGTCGGGCCCGTCGCGAAGACGGTCCGCGACTGCGCGTGGCTGTATTCGGTGATCTCGGGCCGCGACGCGAACGACTCGACGACGGTCGACGTCCCGGAGGTCGAGCTGCCGTCTTCGGAGGACCTGAAGGGCGTGCGGATCGGCGTGCCGAAGGAGATGAACGACGCCGACGGCATCGAGCCGGGCGTGCGCGACGCGGTGCGCAGGGCCGTCGACGTCGCGGCAGGGCTCGGCGCGGCCGTCGCGGAGTGCTCGCTCCCGCGCTCCGTCGACTACGGCGTGGCCTGCTACTACCTCATCGCCCCGGCCGAGGCGTCGGCGAACCTCGCGCGCTACGACGGCGTCCGCTACGGGCTCCGCGAGGACGGCGACGACTTCCGCGCGATGGTGATGAGGACGCGCGACGCGGGCTTCGGCGACGAGCCGAAGCGGCGGATCATGCTCGGGGCGTACGCGCTCTCCGCCGGCTACTACGAGGCGTACTACGGCACGGCGCAGAAGGTCCGGACGGTGATCAAGCGCGAGCACGAGGAGCTCTTCGAGCGCTTCGACGTCCTCGTCTCGCCGACGAGCCCGACGGTCGCGTTCCCGATCGGCGCCAAGGCCGACGACCCGCTCGCGATGTACATGAACGACGTGCTCACGATCCCGTCGTGCATGGCGGGGCTGCCGGGCCTGAACATCCCCTGCGGCCTCTCCGAAGGGCTCCCTGTCGGGCTGCAGCTGATCGGGCCGCAGCTCGGCGAGAACACGCTCTTCCGCACGGCGCACGCGCTCGAGCGGGCACTGGCGTTCGACTTCGTCCCGGAGCGGCTCAGATGAGCGCCGTCGCCTGGGAGGCGGTGATCGGCCTCGAGATCCACGTCCAGCTCAAGACGGAGACGAAGATGTTCTGCCGTTGCCGCAACGGCTTCGGCAGCGGGCCGAACACGCAGACGTGCCCGGTGTGCCTCGCGTTCCCCGGCGCGCTGCCGGTGCCGAATCGGCGCGCGATCGAGCAGACGATCAAGCTCGGGCTGGCGCTCGACTGCGAGATCGCGGACCGCGCCGTCTTCCACAGGAAGAACTACTTCTATCCCGACAACCCGAAGGCGTACCAGATCAGCCAGTACGACGAGCCGCTCTGCCGGAACGGGAGGCTCGTCGTGCCGACGCCGGACGGCGACCGCGCCGTCGGCATCACGCGCGCGCATCTCGAGGAGGACGCGGCGAAGAACGTGCACGTGGCGGCGTCGGGCCGGATCCACGGCGCCACGGCGACGCTCGTCGACTTCAACCGCTGCGGGACGCCGCTCGTCGAGATCGTGACGGAGCCCGACATCCGCGACGCCGAGACGGCGAAGCGGTTCTTGCAGCTCCTTCGGCAGACGGTCGTCGAGCTCGGCCTCTCCGACGCAGAGCTGGAGAAGGGGTCGATGCGGTTCGACGTGAACGTCTCCGTCCGGCCCGCGGGCTCGGACGAGCTGCGGACCCGGACGGAGCTGAAGAACATGAACTCGTTCAACTTAGCCGCGAAGGGCATCGACCGCGAGATCGCGCGGCAGGTGCGCGTGTACGAGGAGGGCGGGGTGGTCGAGCAGGAGACGCTGCACTTCGACCCTGCGCACGAGGAGTCGCCCCCGATGCGGTCGAAGGAGGAGGCGCAGGACTATCGCTACTTCCCGGAGCCGGACCTCGTGCCGGTCGAGCCGCCGCACGAGCTCGTCGAGCGTCTGCGCACCGAGGTCGGCGAGCTTCCGGGCGCGAGGGTCCGCCGCATCGCGGAGACGCTCTCGTTCTACGACGCCGACGTGCTCGTGACCGGCGGCCTCGACCGCCTCTGGTCTGCGGTGGTCGACGGCGGCGCCGACCCGAAGGAGGCGGCGAACGTCCTCGCGAACCAGTTCGTCGCGGCGGGCGTCGACCCGGCGGCGGTCGACGCGCGCGAGCTGGCGAAGCTCGTGGCGGCGCGTGCGGAGATCCCGCGGGCCGCGTTCGACGAGGCGCTGGCGAAGTCGGGCGAGCCCGGGTTCAGCGCGGAGCCGTATCTCGCGGAGAAGGTGGTCGCCGACACGGCGGCGCTCGACCCGGTGATCGAGGGCGTGCTCGCCGCGAACCCGAGCCAGGTCGAGCAGTACCGCGGCGGGAAGCACGGCTTGCTCGGCTTCTTCGTCGGCCAGGTGATGAAGGAGACGCAGGGCTCGGCCGATCCACGCGTGGTGAACGAGCGGGTGCGCGCGTTGCTCGGGTAGCGGGCCGGTGCGATGCTTCGACCGTGACCGAGTTCGACCTCGTCGTCGTGGGCTCGGGGCCGGCCGGGCAGAAGGCAGCCGTGCAGGCGGCGAAGCTCGGGAAGACGGTCGCGCTCGTCGAGCGCCACGCGTCGCTCGGCGGCGCGTGCGTCAACACCGGGACGATCCCGTCCAAGACGATCCGCGAGGCCATCCTCTACCTGACGGGGCTCAACCAGCGAGCGATCTACGGGCAGGGCTACCGCCTCAAGGAGTCGGTCTCCGTCGAGGACATCGCCCTCCGCACGCGGCACGTGGTCGAGGCGGAGCGGCAGGTGATCCGGGACCAGCTCCTGCGAAACCACGTCGCGGTCTTCGACGGGTGCGCGCGCTTCGTCGACCCGCACACGCTCGCGATCGACGGCCGCGACGGCAGCGAGCGCAGGGTCGCCGCCCGGGGCGTCGTGATCGCCACCGGCTCGGTGCCCGCACACCCGCCGGAGATCGAGTTCAACCGCAGCACCGTCCTCGACTCCGACGACATCGTGCTGCGCCTGGCGACGCTGCCTTCGACGATCGTGATCGTCGGGGCGGGCGTGATCGGCGTCGAGTTCGGGTCCATGTTCGCAGCGCTGGGCTCGCGCGTGACGATCGTCGACGCGCGCGAGACGATGCTCGACTTCTGCGACCCCGAGATCACGGAGGCGCTCCGCTACCACCTCCGCGAGCTGAACGTCGTCTTCCGCTTCGGCGAGCGCGTGGCGAAGGTCGAGGCGCGCGAGCGGGCCACGCTGACGACGCTCGCCAGCGGCAAGGTGATCCCCGCGGACGTCGTCTTCTACTCGGCCGGCCGTGTCGGCGCCGTCGCCGACCTGCACCTGGAGAACGCGGGGCTCGAGGCCGACGAGCGCGGGCGCATCCCCGTCGACACGGACTACCGGACCGCGGTGCCTCACGTCTACGCGGTCGGCGACGTCGTCGGCTTCCCCAGCCTTGCCTCCGCGTCGGCGGAGCAGGGGCGGCTCGCCGCGTGCCACCTCTTCGGCGTGCGGACCCACGCCGGAGAGGCGCCGCTTCCGATCGGCATCTACTCGATCCCCGAGATCAGCTACGTCGGCCGCACCGAGCCCGAGCTGACGGAGGCGATGATCCCGTACGAGATCGGGATCTCGCGCTACCGCGAGCTGGCGCGCGGCCAGATCCTGGGCGAGTCGCACGGTCTCGTGAAGCTGCTCGTCTCGCCCTCGGACCGGACGCTGCTCGGCGTGCACGCGTTCGGCGCCGGCGCGACGGAGGTCGTGCATATCGGCCAGGCGGTGATGGGGCTGGGCGGGACGATCGACTACCTCGTCGAGTCGGTCTTCAACTACCCGACGTTCGCCGAGGCGTACAAGGTCGCAGCGCTCGACGCGCTGAACAAGCTGCGCGCCGTCACCGTCGCCTGATTGGGACCGGGCGCGCGGGGGAACTGCCCCGTGACCGCTCGATTCAGCTACGGAAGGAGACCGCCATGCCGACATGGCTGTGGGTCGTCATCGTGATCGCCGCGATCATCGTCGTGGCGGCCGTCGCCTCCGCCGCGCTCCGGACGAGGCGCCGCCGCGCGCTGCAGGAGCGGTTCGGGCCCGAGTACGACCGCGTAGCGGCGGACGCGCCGTCCCGGCGCGAGGCCGAGGCCGAGCTCCGGGAGCGCGAGCGGCGCCGCGACGAGCTCGACATCCGCCCGCTCGACCCGAGGGACCACGACCGCTACCGCTCGCGGTGGCAGAACGTCCAGGCGCGCTTCGTCGACGACCCGCCCGGCGCCGTCGAGGACGCCGACGCGCTCATCCAGGAGGTGATGAGGGTGCGCGGCTACCCGGTCGACGACTTCGAGACGCGCGCGGCCGACCTCTCGGTCGACCACCCGGACGTGGTCGAGAACTACCGGGCCGCGCACGGCATCGCCGTCGCGCACGAGCGCGGGAACGCGGGGACGGAGGAGCTGCGGCACGCCGTCCGGCACTACCGCGCGCTCTTCGATGAGCTCGTCGGGACGGCCGAGACGGAGGAAGTGCGCCCGTAGCCCGGCTCAGCGCCGGGTCGCGCCTGCGTACAGCAGCCCCGCCGCGAGCGCGAAGCACGCGGCGGCGGCTGCCACCGCCGTCTGCGTCAGCGCAGAAGCTGCTGCCGCGGCGGCCACCGCGGCGACGACGAGCGCGTTCCCGAGCGGGCGCCGGCGGAGCGTAAGCAGCGCCACGGCGACGACGGCGAGCGTCCCGGCGGAGCTGCCCGCGATCGCGACCACCCGCGGCACGACGTCGACGTGACCCTGCGCCTTCGGAACGGCTGCGCCGGAGAACGTCCCGTGGACGCGCATCGCGAGCGCCACGCCGAGCGAGAGGCCGGCCCAGACGAGCGCGGCCGCGCCCGCCGACCGCCGACCCGCGAGCTGCAGCGAGCCGAGCCCGAGCAGCGGCGCCGAGAGAAGCGCGCCCGCGAGGTAGTAGACGCGGAACGCGTACGCGTCCCATCCGTGCGCGGCGCCCCAGGCGATCGCGGCGGCCGCCGCCGCGAACGCGACGAGGCCGCCGGCCCAGACGTACCTGCGTGCGCGCACGAGCAAGCCGGCGAGGCGCAGCGAGACGAGTGCGGCGGCGAAGGCGAGCAGCGCGTTCACCTGGACATCGTGCAGTGCCGACGGGCGCCGCCGCTACCCTCCGAACCGTGGAGAAGCGGTACCTGTTCACGCCGGGCCCGACGCCGGTGCCGCCGGCCGTCCTCGCCGCCGGCGCGGAGCCGATCGTCCACCATCGAGGCGCTGACTTCCGCGCGATCTACGCGAGCACGCTCGAGCGGTTGAAGGAGGTCTTCCGGACGCGCGCCGACGTCCTGCTGTTCACCTCGTCCGGAACGGGCGCGATGGAGTCGGCGGTCGCGAACCTGTGCTCCGCGGGTGACCGCGTCGCGGTCGTCAGCCACGGGTCGTTCGGCGAGCGGTGGCTGCAGATCTGCGAGCTCCACGGGCTCGACGTGCAGGCGATCCGGTACGAGTGGGGCGAGCGGCCGGACCCCGAGGAGGTGGGGGCCGCGGTGCGCGAGTCGGGCGCGCACGTCGTGCTGTGCCAGCAGTCGGACACCTCGACGGGCGTCGTCTCGGACGTGCGCGCGCTGAAGGAGGCGGTCGGCGACGCGCTGGTCGTGGTCGACGCCGTCTCGTCGCTCGGCGCCGTTCCGCTGGAGACGGACGAATGGCGAATCGACGTCGTCGTCTCCGGATCGCAGAAGGCGCTGATGGCGCCGCCGGGGCTCGCGATGGCATCCGTCCCCGCGCACGTCCTCGAGGTCGCCAAGCCTTCGCGCAGCTACTACTTCGACTGGCGCCGGACGAAGAAGGCGCAGGACGACCTCGACGCGGCGTTCACCCCGGCGGTCTCGATCATCCGCGGCCTCGACGTCGCGCTGGGGCTCCTGCTCGAGCAGGGGCTCGAGGCCGCGTTCGAGCGGCACACGCGCCTCGGCCGCGCCACGCGCGCAGGCGCGAAGGCGATGGGGCTCGAGCTGTTCTCCCCCGACGACGACAGCGCCGCCGTCGTGACGGCGATCCGGGCGCCGGAGGGGGTCGACTCGACCGACCTCCTGCGTCATCTCCGCGAGCGCCACGGCGTCACGCTCGCGCCGGGCCAGGCGCATCTGAAGGGGAAGATCTTCCGGATCGGGCACATCGGGTGGTTCGACGTGTTCGACATCGCGAGCGCGCTCGCGGCCGTCGAGCTGTCGCTGACCGAGCTCGGCGCGGACATCGAGCGCGGCGCCGCCGTGCCCGCGGCGTTCGAGGCGTACGACAGCCCCGTCAGCGCCGGAGCGTGACCCCGTGAAGGTTCTCGTTCGCGAGCCCATCGCGGACGCGGGTCTCGAGCTGCTGCGGTCGAAGTTCGACGTCGACGTCGACGCAGACTCGCAGCTCGAGGAGGTGATCGGCGGCTACGAGGCGATCGTGATCCGGTCGGCGACGAAGCTGACGGCGGACGTGATCGCGAGGGCCGAGCGCCTGCGCGTGATCGGCCGCGCGGGCGTCGGCGTCGACAACGTCGACGTCGACGCGGCGACACGGCGCGGGATCGTCGTGGCGAACGCGCCGGAGTCGAACGTCGTGTCCGCGGCGGAGCACACCATCGGGCTCCTGTTGGCGCTGGCGCGGAACATCCCCCAGGCACATGCGGCGCTCGTGGCGGGGCGCTGGGAGCGCTCGCGGTGGGGCGGTGTCGAGCTCGCGGACAAGGTGCTCGGGGTGCTCGGCTTCGGGCGCATCGGCCGTCAGGTCGCGAGGCGGGCGCTCGCCCTGCAGATGAAGGTCGTGGCCTACGACCCCTTCGTCTCGGCGGAGCGGTTCCGCGAGCTCGGCGTCGAGCCGGCGTCCTTCAGCGAGGTGCTCGAGCGCGCGGACTTCCTGACGCTCCACCTCCCGCTCACGGACGAGACGCGCGGCGCGATCGGCGCGGACACGATCGAGCACATGCGCGACGGGATCCGGATCGTGAACGCGGCCCGCGGAGAGCTCGTCGACGAGCACGCCCTCGTCGCCGCGCTGGAGTCGGGCAAGGTCGCGGGCGCCGCGCTCGACGTCTTCTCGCACGAGCCGTACGACGGGCCGCTTCTGCGCCTGCCGAACGTCGTCGTGACGCCGCATCTGGCGGCGTCCACGGAGGAGGCGCAGGACCGCGCCGGAGTGATCGTCGCGCAGCAGGTCGCGGCCGCGCTCGACGGCGGCCTCGTCACGAACGCGGTCAACATCCCGACGGTCGGCGCGGACGACCTCGAGGTGCTCGGCCCCTTCGTCCCGCTTGCGTCGAAGCTGGGTCGGCTCGCGATGGAGCTTGCCGAGGGCGACGTCGGCCGCCTCACGATCGAGGTGTACGGCGAGCTCGCGGAGCACGACACGCGCCTGCTCACGGTGGCGGCGCTGAACGGCGCGTTCCAGGGCCACACGGACCAGCCCGTCAACTACGTGAACGCGCCGGTGGTTGCCGCGGACCGCGGCATCGAGGTGGTCGAGGAGAAGCGGCGCGCGGCACGCGACTACACGAATCTCGTGGCCGTCGACGCCGACGGCGTCCGCGTCGCGGGAACCACGATCGGCCGAGACGCGCGGCACTTCCTCGTCAGCGCCCTCGGATTCGACCTCGAGATGGAGCTCGCGCCGCGCATGGCGCTCCTGCTCTACGACGACGTCCCCGGGGTGATCGGCCGCGTCGGCACGCTGTTCGGAGACGCAGGCGTGAACATCGCGAACATGACCGTCTCGCGGAATCGCGCAGGCGGGAAGGCGCTGATGGCGCTCTCGATCGACTCACCCGCCCCCGCGGAGTTGCAGGAGCAGCTCCGCGAGGGCATGGACGAGGCCTACCTGATCGGCTGAGAGGAAGGGTGTCTGACACCAGTGGTGTCAGACACCGGTCCGGCGCGTTACGCCGGCGTGGCGCGCGGGTTGAGGCTGCGGACGATCCGCGAGATCGTGCGCCCGAACTTCTCGACGACGTGGAACTCGCGCCGCGACTCGACGACACGCTCGATCGCGGGCTCGTCGTGGCCGGGCGCGACGAGGAAGTGCGTCGGGTCCGCGCGCACCTCCTCGTAGTCGTCGAGGTCGGCCGTGATGCGGTGCGCGCACTCCGGATCCGCGCACTCGCACACGAAGTCGGCGTCCGTGGACTCGAAGCGCACCGCGGTCTTCGCGATCGCCTCGTTGACTTCGCGGAACACGGACTCGGTCCGCGCCATCTTGGTCTCATCCATCGGCTCGTCTCCCGGACGTGCTCGGACTGGTCCCTACGGAAACGTGCGAACGGCAGAATCGGTCACGCATGGAGTGGCCCGAGCCCGTCGAACGCGTTTCCGCCGTCCTGCGCGCCGCCGCGGTCGAGGCTCGCATCGAGCAGTTCGACGAGGGGACGCCGACGGCGCGGGACGCGGCACGGGCCGTGGGCTGCGAGCTCTCGCAGATCGTCAAGTCGGTCGTGCTCGTCTGCGACGGCGCCTACGTGCTGGCGCTCGTGCCGGGCGACCGGCGGGCCGACGAGGCCGCCGTCGCGGCCGCGACCGGTGCGGCCGATGTCCGGTCGGCGAAGGCCGACGAGGTGCGGCGGGCGACCGGTTTCGAGCCCGGCGGCGTTGCGCCGTTTCCGCAGCGGGACGTCGCGCTGACGCTGATCGACCGCTCGCTGCTCGCGCACGAGGTCGTCTGGATCGGCGCCGGCACGGCGTCTCACATGGCGTCGCTTCCGCCCGCGGAGCTCGCACGTCTCACGGGCGGACGCATGTTCGACGCAGAAGGTCCCGGGTAGAATCAGGTTTCCCCCGTCGGCGACAGCAAAGGAGCGCGCGCGGTGCAGGAGACCGACAAGATCTGGATGAACGGCGAGCTCGTCGACTGGCCCGACGCGAAGGTGCACGTCGGCGTCCACGGCCTCCACTACGGCACCGGCGTCTTCGAGGGGATCCGCTGCTACGACACGCCGAAGGGGCCTGCGGTCTTCCGGCTCGACGACCACCTGAGGCGCCTCCACAACTCGGCGAAGCTCCTCTACATGGATCTGCCGTACGGCGTCGACGAGCTGAAGGCCGCGTGCAACGAGGTCGTCGGAGCCAACGGCCTGCCCGAGTGCTACCTCCGGCCGATCGCCTTCTACGGATACGGCGAGCTCGGCGTCGCCGCGCGCGGGAACCCCGTCGAGGTCGTGATCATGAGCTGGCCGTGGGCGCCGTACCTCGGCGCGGAGTCGCAGAAGACCGGCATCCGCGCCAAGATCTCGTCCTGGCAGCGCGTGTCGCCGAACATCGTCCCGCACGTCTCGAAGGCGACGGGCGTCTACCTGAACTCGATGCTCGCCGTGACCGAGGCGAACAACGCCGGCTACGACGAGGCGATCCTGCTCACGCCGGAAGGCACCGTGGCGGACGGGTCCGGCGAGAACATCTTCGTCGTCCGCGACGGCGTCCTCTACACGCCCGATCTCGCGACGGGCATCCTGCCGGGGATCACGCGCGACACGATCAAGCAGATCGCCGAGGACCTCGGCTACTCCGTCGTCGAGAAGGCGATCATCCGGTCCGACCTCTACCTCGCCGACGAGGTGTTCATGTGCGGCACCGCCGCCGAGGTGACGCCGCTGCGCTCGATCGACGACTACGAGATCGGGGTCGGAGAGGTGACGCGGCAGATCCAGGAGGCGTACCTCGACACGGTCCGCGGCCAGAGCGAGCGCTGGTCGCAGTGGCTCGACCACGTGCCGCAGCTGGCGCGTTCGTAGGCGCGCTTGACGCACACCGCGACCGACCGCATCGAGCTCAGCGCTCCGTGGATCGACGAGCGCGACGAGGAGCTCGTCGTGGAGGTGCTGCGCTCGGGCCGGCTCTCGCTCGGGCCGACGGGGCCGAGGTTCGAGGCGATGCTCGCCGACGCCGTCGGCGCGCCCTACTGCGCCGCCGTCTCCTCGGGCACGGCCGGGCTCCACCTCTGCATGCGGCTCGCCGGCGTCGGCGCCGGCGACGAGGTGATCACGTCTCCGTACTCGTTCGTCGCGTCGGCCAACTGCGCGATCTACGAGGGTGCGACGCCCGTGTTCGCCGACATCGACCCGCGCACATACAACCTCGACCCGGCGGCGGTCGAGGCGGCGATCACGCCGCGCACGAAGGCGCTCGTCGCGGTCGACATCTTCGGGTACCCGGCCGAGTACGACGCGCTCGTGTCGCTCTGCGAGAAGCACGGGATCGCGCTGGTCGAGGACGCGTGCGAGGCGCTCGGCGCTGTGTACAAGGGGCGCCCGCTCGGCTCGCAGGGGCATCCGGCGGCGTGGGCGTTCTACCCCAACAAGCAGATGACGACGGGCGAGGGCGGCGCGGTCACGGTGCACGACGAGGGCGAGCACGAGCTGCTCGTCTCGTTGCGGAACCAGGGCCGGCTCGAGACGTCGAGCTGGCTGCAGCACGGCCGGCTCGGCTTCAACTACCGCCTCGACGACATCTCGGCGGCGCTCGGGATCGGGCAGCTCGAGAAGCTCGACCGGATCCTCGAGGCGCGGCGCGAGGTCGCCGCCCGCTACGACGAGCTGCTCGCGGGCGTCGACGTCGAGACGCCGCTCGCGGACGACGACGACCACGTCCGCTCGTGGTTCGTCTATGTCGTGAGGCTGCCATCCGACGCCGACCGCGGCGCGGTCATGCGTCGTCTGGCCGAGCGGGGGATCGCCACGGCGCCGTACCTGCCGTCGATCCATCTCCAGTCGTACATGCGGGAGCGGTACGGCTTCGCGGAGGGGATGCTGCCGGTGAGCGAGGATTGCAGCGCGCGCACGATGGCGCTGCCGTTCCACGCACGCCTCGACCGTGCGGACCAGGAGCGCGTGGCGGACGCCCTCCAGGGCGCGCTCGAACGTGCCTGACGGCGCGCCGCGGATGGTCTTCCTGGGGTTCGGCAAGTACGTCCGGGCCGACCGGATCTTCGCCGTCGAGCCGCTGCCTGCAGAGGAGCGCGGATCCGGCGCGCGCACGCGCGTCTGGGTCGACGGGATCCCGGACGCGGTGATCGCCTCGCGCACCGAGCGGGCGATCCTCGCGGACATGGGCGTCGTGCCGCCGCGCTCGAAGCCGAGCCCACAGGACGAGACCATCTTCTAGTTGCGGCTGCGCGTCGACACGCGCCCGCTGCGCCACCGCGCGTTCCGCAACCTCTGGCTCGGCCAGATGGTCTCGACCATCGGCGGCGAGATCGCCGTCGTCGCCGTGCCGTACCAGGTGTACAAGCTGACGGGCTCGACAGCGCTCGTCGGCCTGCTCGGGCTGGCGTCGCTCGTGCCGCTCCTCGTCGTGCCGCTCGTCGGCGGCGCCCTGGCCGACGCGCTCGACCGGCGGACGGTCGTGCTCGCGACCGAGGCCGCGCTCGCCGTCGTCGCCGGGATCTTCCTCCTCAACGCGTCGCTGCCGCATCCGCAGGTCTGGGCGCTCTTCGTCCTCCAGGCGCTCGCCATCTCGGTATTCAGCCTCGGGCGCCCGGCGATGGGCTCGCTGTCGCCGCGGCTCGTCCCCGACGAGGAGATCGCGGCCGCGAACGCGCTCTTCAGCACCTACGACTCGCTCGGCGCCGTCGCCGGCCCGGCCGCCGGCGGGCTCCTGATCGCGCACGCCGGTGTCGCGTGGACGTACGGGATCGACTGCGCGACCTACGCGGCGTCGCTGGTCGCGGTGTGGGCGCTGCCGCGGCTGCCGCCGCTCGGCGACGTCGAGCGCCCCAGCTTCGCGTCGATCGTCGACGGCTTCCGGTTCCTCAAGGGCAGGCAGGAGCTGATTGGGATCCTCGCGGTCGACACGAACGCGATGGTCTTCGGCATGCCGAGCGCGCTGTTCCCCGCGATCGCGCTGCACCGCCTGCACGGAACCGCGGCGACGGTCGGCTACCTGTACGCCGCCCCGTACGCAGGCGCGTTCGTCTGCTCGCTCCTCTCCGGCTGGGTGTCGCAGGCTCGGCGCATGGGGCTCGGGGTGACGGTCATGGCGTGCCTATGGGGCGCCGCGATCGCCGCCTTCGGATTCATGTCGTCGCTCTGGCCCGCCCTCCTCCTGCTCGCGGTCGCCGGTGCCGCGGACTTCTACAGCGCCGTCCTCCGCAGCACGATGCTGCTGCGCTCGACGCCCGACCACCTGCGCGGCCGGCTGCTCGGCATCGAGTTCATGCAGGTCGCCAGCGCGCCGAGCCTCGGCGACCTGGAGGCGGGCGTGCTCGCGTCGCTCACCTCGCTTCGATTCTCCGTCGTCTCCGGCGGCATCGCGTGCGTCGTCGGCTGCGTGCTGACGGCGCTCGCCCTCCCGAGGTTCACGAGGTATGACGCGACGGCTCGACCTGCGGCGTAGCCCGCACGACGTCGCGCCCGACCTGATCGGGGCGGAGCTGTACGTCGACGGCGTCGGCGGCGTGATCGTCGAGGTCGAGGCCTACGACCACGAGGACCCGGCGGCGCACGGCTTCGCGAACCGAAGGACCGAGCGGAACGCGTCGATGTTCCTTCGCGGCGGCCACGCCTACGTCTACCGCTCGTACGGGATCCACTGGTGCCTCAACGTCGTGTGCGGCGACGAGGGCGTCGCCGGCGCGGTGCTGCTGCGCGCGCTCGAGCCGATGCACGGGCTGGACGCGATGCGGCGCCGACGCGGTCTCGACGACATCCGTCTGCTGTGCGCGGGGCCCGGGCGGCTGTGCCAGGCGCTGGGCGTGACGCGCGCGCACGACGGGCTGCCCCTGGACGAGCCGCCGTTCGACCTGCGCCCTCGGACACGGGACGTCGAGGTCGTGCGCGGCCCGCGCGTCGGGATCACGAAAGCCGCCGAGCTGCCGTGGCGGTACGGCCTCGCGGGCTCCCGCTACCTGAGCCGGCCGTTCAGGGCCGCGCCGTGAGCGTGATCGCGAGCCCGGGCGCCGCGGCGGTGCCCACGGGCAGCGACTGGTTCGAGACCTTCCCGCTGCCGACGACGTGCACGCGCAGGTGGAGCGGCGCGAGCCGCGCCTGCGCGCGCGCGAGCGGCAAGCCGACGACGCGCGGCACGACGCCGTGGAGGGACTTCTCCGCGACCAGCGTGATCTTGTCGTACGCCGACGCCGTGCCCTGGCTCGGGAACTGGCCCACGACGTAGCCGGTGCGGTCGCCCGTCCGGGCAGGTTTGTAGACCACTACCGGCGTCAGCGGCTGCCCCCGGAGGCGCGACCGGGCGGCCGAGAGCGACTCGCCGACGACGTCGGGTATCTCGACCTCGTTCGCCTTGCACGTCGCCGCGGGCGCCGCCGTGCCGTCCGGCTGGAGCGGCTCGCCGCCGTAGAACGCGAGCTGGTACGTGTTCTTGCAGACGCCGTCGTCGCGCTCCAGGACGCCGCCCCGGTTCACGACGGTGACGGGCGCGGCGTACTGCGACGGTGGAGCCGGGAACGACTCGGGCTGGAGCTTCAGGTACCGGATCGCCTTCTCCATGAACGCCTTCCAGATGAGCGCCGGGTACGTCCCGCCGGCGACCGGCTGGCCGTGGAACTGGTACGTCATCGGCACGAGCTTGTCCGGGTAGCCGACCCACACGGCCGCGACGAGCTGCGGCGTGTAGCCGACGAACCAGGCGTCGCCGTAGTTCTCGGTCGTCCCCGTCTTGCCGGCGATCTGCCAGCCGGGGATCGCCGCCGCCCGGCCCGTCCCGTACTGGACGACGCCCTGCAGGAGCTGGTTCACGACCTCAGCCTGCGTCTCCGTGAGCACGCTCCGCGCGACCGGCTGGTTGACCAGCGTCTTCCCGCCGCCGGCCACCGTCTCGATCGCCCGCGGCTGGTTGCCGAAGATCGAGCCGTCGACGCGCTTGCCGCCGTCCGCGAAGGAGGTGTAGGCGCGCGCCATCTCGAGCGGCGTCGCCGGCTCCGCGCCCAGGCCGATCGCGAAGTAGCCCTGCAGCTTCGTCGTGATCCCGAGCGCGTGCGCCGTCGTCGCGACGTTCCTCGGCCCGACGATCGCCGTCAGCTGCGAGAACACGGAGTTGTCCGAGTACGCGATCGCCTGCGCGAGGCTGATCGGGCCGAGCGCCTCGCCCTCGTAGTTGTTGACCTGCCAGAGGCGGCCGTCGGCGTTGATCGTCACCTGCTTCTGCGACGTGAGAATCGACGTCGGCGCGATGTTCTCCTTCAGCGCCGTGGCGAGCACGAACGGCTTGAACGACGAGCCCGGCTGCCGCTCGCCCTGGGTCGCGAGGTTGAACTGGTTCTTGTGGTAGTTCGAGCCCCCGACCATCGCCAGGATCGCCCCGGGGTCGCGCTGCGCGTCGATCGCGACGAGCGCGGCGGACGGGTTCGTCCCGTTCTGCGGGAGGACCGACGCGATCGCGTCGCGGGCGAGCTTCTGCAAGCCGACGTCGAGCGTCGTCGTCACCTTCAGGCCGCCGCCGAAGGCCTTCCTCGGCCCGTACTCGCGCACGAGCTGGTCCTTCACGTAGTTCGCGAAGTAGGGCGCAGCGACTCCCTGCGTCGCGGGCAGCGACACCTTCTCCGGGTCGGGCATGGGGTAGACGGTCGAGCTCACGTACTGGCTCCTCGTCAGGTAGCCCTGCTGGTACATCAGCTTCAGCACGAGGTTCCGTCGCGCCTTCGCGGCGCGCGGATGCGCGACGGGGTCGTATGCGCTCGGGTCCTCGGGGATCCCGGCGAGCAGCGCCGCCTCCGCGGGGCTCATCGGGTTCGCGCTGTGGTGGAAGTACACGCGCGCGGCCTGCTCGACCCCGTATGCGCCGTTCCCGAAGTAGACCGTGTTCAGGTACGCGGTGAGGATCCGGTCCTTCGACCACCGCTGCTCGAGCTGCCACGCGAGCGCGGCCTCGATCAGCTTGCGCGCGATCGACCGCTGACTCGTCAGGTACGTGTTCTTGACGAGCTGCTGCGTGATCGTCGAGCCGCCCTGCACGACGCCCTTGTGCGTGATGTCGGCCCAGATCGCACGCGCCATCCCGCGCAGGTCGATGCCGCGGTGCTCGTAGAAGCGCTTGTCTTCGACCGCGACGATCGCGTGCTTCATCCAGGGCGAGATCGCGCTCGACGGCACGATGATCCTCGCCTGGTCCCCGCGCAGGATCGCGAGGATCGTGTGGCCGTCGCGGGCGTACACGTACGTGTTCGCCTGCGTCTGCTTCGCCGTCGGCTCGAGCTGCGGGATCTCCGCCGCGAGCGACGTGAGCAGCCCGAACATGAACGCAGCGAGCCCGAGCACGCCGAGGATGGCGAGGAGGGCGAGGAGTCTGAGCTTGCGGATCCGCCGGCGCTTCGGCCGGCGCCGATTTCTCCGAAAGAGCGCCAGGACCGGGGTAGTCTAGCCCCGCTATGGCGCTGGAAGAGCTGACGCGGAACGCCGCGAACGTCCTGCCCGAGGGCGGGCTGGAGGCGAAGCTGGCGCTCGGGCGCCCGCTGCGCGTGAAGCTGGGGATCGACGTCACGGCGCCGGACGTCACCCTCGGGAACGGCGTGCCTCTGCAACGCATGCGCGCCTTCCAGGACGAGGGCCACATCGGAGTGCTGATCGTCGGCGACTACACGACGCGGATCGGAGATCCGTCCGGGCGCTCCGAGAAGCGCCCGATCATCGACGCCGAGGTCATCGACGCGAACGCGCAGCGATACTACGACGCCGCCACGCGCATCATCGACCCGGCGCGCACCGAGCTCCGGTTCAACAGCGAGTGGTTGTCGAAGCTCGACTTCGCGGAGCTGCTCCGGCTTGCGCGCACGACCACGGTCGCGCGCCTGCTCGAACGCGACGACTTCGCGAAGCGGTTCGCCGCGCGCTCTCCGATCTCGGTGTCGGAGCTCCTGTACCCGCTCATGCAGGCGTACGACTCGGTCGCCGTCGAGGCCGACGTCGAGCTCGGCGGCACCGACCAGCTCTTCAACCTGCTCACCGGGCGCGAGGTCATGCAGGCGTACGGGCTCGACCCGCAAGTCGCGCTGACGGTCAACTACCTCGACAGCTGGGACGGCAGCGGCATGAGTGCGTCGCGCGGCAACTACATCGGCCTCGCCGAGCCGCCGGAGGAGCAGTTCGGGAAGGCGATGCGGATCCCCGACTCGCTGCTCGAGCAGTGGTGGACGCTGCTCGCCGAGCAGCCCGTGCCGCAGGTCGAGCCGATGGAGGCGAAGCTCGAGCTCGCGCGGTTCGTCGTCCGCCGGTCGTGGGGACAGGAGGCCGTCCGCGCAGCCGAGGAGCACTTCACGCGCGTCGTCCGTAGGCACGAGGCGCCCGAGGACGTCCCCGAGGTGGCCCTCCCCGACGGCGACCCGGTGCACCTGCCGGCCCTGCTCGCGGACCGGCTCGGAGTCGGCTCCCGCGCCGAGGCGCGGCGGCTGATCGAGCAGGGCGGGGTGAGGGTGAACGGAGCCCCCGCCTCGGGCCTGGACGTGGCGCGCGACGCGCTGGCAGGGGCCCTGCTCCAGGTCGGCAAGCGCCGCTTCGCCCGGTTGACAGCCTAGGCGGCCGCGCTATACTTCCTCGGCCGTCCGGAAGGACGGTGCACGAAAGTCCCTGTAACTCGACGCTAGGAGCCATCCGGCCCGATTCGTATCCGATACGATTCGCTCGCTCGGTTGGCCTCTGGCGCGAGTCGGAGGCTTTTTTACGCCGCAGAAGCGGCCCGGTCTTTGAAAACTCAACAGCGAACGTTCTTCGAGTGTCGAGGCCTGTCCGGCTCCTGCCGGCCAGGCGCATCAACACCTCGTCGTCCTTCGGGGCGACCTTTGAGCTCGAGCTCAAAGTGAGGATTGCCGGCTCCGGCCGGCGACCATTCTTCACGGAGAGTTTGATCCTGGCTCAGGACGAACGCTGGCGGCGCGCTTAACACATGCAAGTCGAGCGAGAACCGGGCCTTCGGGCCCGGGGAAAGCGGCGAACGGGTGAGTA
>Ga0209810_1002513_pt1 | contig 21725 bp, 23 predicted proteins | sample Coa_R1_7_FD_187159 | JGI IMG/M metagenome (GOLD analysis project Ga0209810, IMG submission 187159) | Surface soil microbial communities from Centralia Pennsylvania, which are recovering from an underground coalmine fire - Coalmine... | ecosystem: Environmental > Terrestrial > Soil > Unclassified... | reverse complement strand
CCGGCTTCGCCGGTCAGACGGTGACGCTCGCCTTCCTGGGCGTCGAGGACAGCTCGCTGCAGACGTCCTTCGTCATCGACGACACGGCACTGAACGTCAGCTGACGACTGGGAGGGTCTTCGGCGCCTGCGCGGCGCCGGAGACCCTCCCTCCGCTCCTCCGGCCCGCCTGAGAGGATGGGAGCACGATGAAAGCGGTCGAGCTCGTCTTCGCCGTCGGCTGGGCCGCGTTCTGGCTGTACTGGATCCTCGCCGCGTTCTCCATGAAGCGAGGCCGCGTCCCGTGGTCGCGGGAGCTCCGGATCAGAATCGTCATCATCGCCGTCGTGATCCTCGCAGTCAGGCTCGGAGCGTTTCGCGGTCACCCGTACAACAGCGAGCTCTGGCGCGGCGGCGTCGGGCTCGGCCTCTTCGCGCTGGGCCTGGGGTTCGCGATCTGGGCGCGAGTCAACATCGGCCGCAACTGGGGCACGCCGATGACCGAGAAGGAGGAGCCGGAGCTGGTGACGAGCGGCCCCTACCGCCTGGTCCGCCATCCCATCTACTCGGGGATCCTCGTCGCGGGCATCGGCACGGCCGTGGCGCTGAGCTGGTTCTGGTTGACGGCCGTCCTCCTGGCCGGGATCTACTTCCTCTACAGCGCGACCGTGGAAGAGCGCTATCTGGCCGAGAAGTTCCCGGTCAACTACGAGGTCTACAAGCGCTCGACGAAGATGCTCGTGCCGTTCGTCTTCTAGCCGCGCCCCGGCCGCGCTCTGTACAGCCGCTGCAAGGTCCGGTGGAGCGAGGCCTGGAGCGGCTTGGTGCTCGGGTCGCCGGCGATGTTGTTCAGCTCCCACGGATCTCGCTTCAGGTTGTAGAGCTCGCGCCAGCCGTTCCTGTATTCGACGTAGAGCTGCCGCTTCGTCTGGACGGCGACATACGGCGGTGGGCCGCCCTGCTTGAGGACGCTCTTGCCGAGATATTCGACGAGGAAGGCGTGCCGCCATGGCACGCGCTTCCCGTGGAGGAAGGGCACGAGGCTGCGGCCGTCCTCGGGGAGGCCCGGCTTGACTCCCGCCAGGGCGCTGATCGTGGGCGCGAGGTCGATGTTCAGCACGGGCTCGCTGTTGCGGTGAGCCGAGTGTGTCCACGGCGTGCGGACGATCAGTGGGACGTGGGTCGACTCCTCGTACGGCCAGATCTTCCCGCCGAGGCGGTGCTCGCCCCAGAGGAAGCCATTGTCGCTCGTGTAGAGGATCACCGTGTTGTTGAGCTCGTGGCGGGCCCGGAGTGCCTGCACGATGCTGCGCACGCTGCGGTCGAGGGCGAGCAGCGACTCCTCCTGATGGAGCCGGACGTTCTTGATGTACAGCTTCGCGGCCGCGCTCAACAGGCTCTTGTGCCAGAAGCGCCACGGCTCCTTGCCGACGTTGCGCTGATCGAAGTCGGGTGAGTTGCGGGGCGCGATGTTCTCGAGCTTTCCCCGGTCGCGCGGGGCGGGGATGGCCGGCAGATGCGGCGCGACGGGCGCGAAGTAGAGGAAGAACGGCCGGCGCGCCTGCTGGATGAACTGCACGGCCTTGTTCGAGAGGACGGTGGTCGAGTAGTCCGACGGCTTGTGCCCGTAGTGGACGAGGTGGCCGTTGTCGTTGATCGAGTAGTTGTAGTACTCCTCCATCGGGATGCTGTCCATGACCTGCCAGTCGTCCCAGCCCGGCGGGATGCGGTGGTGGACGTAGGCGTCGGTGTAGGAGTTCACGTACTTGCCGACGAGGCCGGTCTCGTAGCCGGCGCGATGCATCCAGGCCGCGAGGTCGTGCGGCTCCTCCTTGAACGCCGGGTAACTGCGGGGGCCGAAGTTCTGCAGGAACCCCGTGTGGTGGGAGTACTGGCCGGTGAGGATGCTCGCCCGCGAGGGACCGCACATCGAAGTCGTCACGTGGGCGTCCGTGAAGGTGGTCCCATGATCGGCGAGGAGGGTGCGGACGTTCCTCATCACCGTCGTCCCGTCCGAGCGCTCGTCGTCGCTGAGGATGAGGACGACGTTGAGCCGCCGATCCGCCTTCTGCTCGTGTGAGGGGGCGGAGAGAGCCGCTCCGGCAGCCCCGGCTGCGCCCAGCACGAGCAGCAGCGCGGCCGTCGCCCTGATCCACACGACACGCCCCACGACCGACCGCAGGGTACGGAAATTGCTCGAGCGCCGGGTAAGTCTCTGGCGGAGCTAGCGGTCGTCGTCGCCGATCGCCATCGGGCGAGGCGCGGGCTCCTGCTTCAGGCGGAGCATCGCCTCGATGTACAGCTCCCGGACGATGTCCATGTTCGGGCGCGGGTCGTTCCGCCACGACTGCGGCAACGAGTCCCGCAGTCGGGCCCGTGCTGCGCGCTCGCGCTCCCAGTGTCCAAGCAGGCGGTCGTCGATCATCGCAGGCGGTATGTCGGCACCGGGACACGGCTGCTTTAGTTCTCAGCGTGAAGCCGATCGAGGAGCGATTCCCACGGCCGTCCGTCATGGGCGTCGTCAACGTCACTCCCGATTCGTTCTCCGACGGCGGCGTGCACCTCGATCCCGACGTGGCGGCTGCCGCCGCCCGGCGCATGGTCGAGGAGGGAGCGGCGATCGTCGACATCGGAGGCGAGTCGACTCGGCCCGGCTCCGCAGGCGTCTCCGCTGACGAGGAGCTTGCGCGCGTCGTGCCAGTCCTCGAGCGCCTCGACGGGGAGCTTCCAATCTCGATCGACACCTCGAAAGCAGCCGTCGCGCGTGCTGCGCTCGACCGCGGCGCACTCCTCGTGAACGACGTCACGGCCCTCCGCGGAGACCCGGAGCTCGGCGGCGTCGTGGCCGACTCGGGCGCGTATCTGTGCCTCATGCACATGCAGGGCGAGCCGCGGACGATGCAGACCGAGCCGCGGTACGGCGACGTCGCGGCGGAGGTCGCTTCCTTCCTGGAGGAACGGCTCGCGTTCGCTGTCGCGCAGGGAATCCCCGAGCAGCGGATCTGCCTCGATCCCGGCATCGGCTTCGGCAAGACGCCGGCGCACAACTTCGAGCTCGTCCGGCGGCTCGATGTCTTGCTCGAGCTGGGACGCCCTGTGCTCGTCGGCTTCTCGCGCAAGAGCTCGCTGCGGAAGCTCACCGGATCTGACGACCTCCTCGGCGCAAGCCTCGCCGCGGCCGTCGCGGCGTTCGAACGCGGCGCGACGATCCTGCGCGTGCACGACGTCAAGCCGCATGTCGACGCCCTGGCGGTTGCCGCGGCCGTCGCATGATCACCGTCGAGGTTCGGGACCTCCGCGTCTTCGGGCGGCACGGCGTGCACGAGGACGAGCGCGAGCGCGGCCAGGACTTCCTCTTCGACGTCGCGCTCGAGGTGGGGGAGCGGGGCGCGAGCGACCGGCACGAGGACGCCGTCGACTACGTCGAGGTCGCGCGGGCCGTCCAGGACGTGTCCGACGCGCGGCAGTTCGTCCTGCTCGAGGCGCTCGCCGGCGCTGTCGCCGAGGAGCTCGAGCGCCGGTTCGGCCCGGAGCGCATCCGGGTGCGCGTCCGCAAGCCGGCGGTTCGGCCGGCCGGGCTCGAAGGCACGGTAAGCGTTACCGTCACGAAACCGTGACGCGCGCCTACGTCGGACTCGGCGCGAACGTCGGCGACCGCGAGCGAACCATCCTCGCCGGGCTTCACGCGCTCGCCGAGGAGGACGCGATCGAGGTCGTCGGCGCCTCCACATTGCGCGAGACGGAGCCGGTCGGTGTCGGGGAGCAGCCGCTGTTCCTCAACGGCGCCGCGCTGCTCGAGACGACGCTCAGCCCGCGTGAGCTGCTCGACCGGCTCCTCGCCGTCGAGCAGCGTTTCGGCCGCGTCCGCGTCCCGGGCGAGCGCGGCCCGCGGACGCTCGACCTGGACCTCCTCCTCTACGGAGAAGAGACGATCGACGAGCCCGGACTGACCGTCCCGCACCCGCGCCTCCACGAGCGCCGCTTCGTCCTCGAGCCCCTTGCCGAGCTCGCTCCCGGCCTCCTCGTGCCGGGGCGCGGAAAGGTGGAATCCCTGCTCACAGGGGTAGACTGATCGCGAATGTCCAATCTCGACGATCTCGACGAATACGAGGCCGAGCTCGAGCTCGCACTGAAGAAGGAGTACCAGGCGGTCTTCGCGCTCTTCCGCTTCTGCGTGCTCACGCAGGACGCGACGTACCTCTGCAACCGCCTCGAGGTGCAGCAGGCGGCGCCGAGCGCGGCCGGGGGGCTCCCCTTCTTCCAGCTCGAGCTCGAGGACGTCTGGGTCTGGGACAAGAACCGGCCCACGCGGATCATCCCGCGCGCCAAGGTCTTCACCTCGGGCGACGTCACGATCGAGGAGCTGCGCGGCGAGGGCGACGAGCCCCAGCTGACGGCCGAGGCACTCGCCGAGCGCATCGGCGAGCCCTTCCGCCTCGAAGACGAGTAGGTTCCCGGCCGCGATGCTGCTCGCGGTCGACGTAGGCAACACGGAGACGGTCTTCGGCCTCTACGAGGGCGAGGAGCTCGGCGAGCGCTGGCGGATCGCGACCGAGGCGCAGCGGACCGGTGACGAGCTCGGCGCGCTGCTCGCCGATTTTCTCGACCTGGACGCGATCGACGGGATCTGCCTCTCCTCCTCCGTGCCGCGCCTCGTTCGCGAGTACGAGCACGTCGCGGAGCGCTGGGCGAAGGCTCGGCTCCTCGTGCTCGGCCCCGGCGTGGCGACGGGTATCGCGCTCCAGTACGACGACCCGCGCGAGCTCGGCTCCGACCGCATCGCGAACTCGGTCGCCGCACGAGAGCTGTACGGCGCTCCGGTCATCGTCGTCGACTTCGGAACCTCGACGAACTTCGACATCGTCGGCCCGGGCGGGGAGTTCGTCGGCGGCGTGCTCGCGCCCGGCATCGAGACCTCGATGGAGGCGCTCTTCCGCCGCGCGGCGCGGCTCGTCAAGGTCGACTACGTCGAGCCGCCGCAGGTGATCGGCAAGACCACCGAGCAGGCGCTGCGGTCGGGGCTCGTCTACGGCTTCGCGGGCCAGGTGGACGGCATCGTCGACGCGATCCGCGGCCAGCTCGGCGTCGAAGCGAAGGCTGTCGCGACGGGCGGCCTCGCAGACCTGATCGTTCCGCACTCGCGCACGGTCTCCGAGATCAAGCCGTTCCTCACGCTCGAAGGCCTCCGGCTCATCTGGGAGCGAAACCGCTGATCCGCTCTTCGACACCCGACCTACGAGTCGGTCGGCTTCCTGCGGGACGGGGTCGCCGAGACCACCGGGGGCCAGGCGCATCGAATGCACCTCGATTGCTAGATCAGCTCGCCGAGCCAGCGCTCGGCCTCGAAGTAGAGCGCGGGGTTGTTCTCTGGCGTGTAGTAGAAGAGCGCGCCGGCGCATTGCATGAGCGTCCAGCCGCGAGAGCGGTCGATTTCGGCCTCGTCGGTGCCCAGCGCCTCCCAGAACGCGGCCCGCGTCTCGGCGGGAAGCACTTTCCAAGCCACTGCGGCGTCGCACGCCGGATCGCCCGCCCCCGCCCAGCCCCAGTCGAGGACGCCGCTGGGCCGGCCGTCGAGGAAGACCACGTTGCGGAGGTCGAGATCGCAATGGCACCACGTAGGCGGGCCGTCCCACTCCGGCAGATCGACGACTTCCGCCCACGCGGCGAGCAGCGCGTCGCCATCGTGGCGGCTGTCGAGCTTGGCCGTGCACGTGCGCACCCACTCGTCGACCGAGCGCAGCGGGCCGCGCCGCAGCCCAGGCGGGGCGTTCGTTGCGTCGAGGCGGCGGAGGGCGAGGAGCAGCGCCGCGAGGTCGTCGGCGGTTTCGGCCGCGATCTCGTCGACCGAGACGTTCTCTCCGTCGACCCAGGTGAACACGCCCCATGGGAACGGGAATCCCTCCGCCGGCTCGCCCCGGCCGAGCGGCTCGGGGATCTCGAGCGGCAGCGCGGCCGCGAAGACGGGCAGCCACTCGAGCTCGCGCCCCAAGGGCGCGATCTTCTCCTCCTGTCGCGGCAGCCGGACGAGCTTGTCCGAGCCGAGCCGGTAGTTCGCGTTGTCCGTCCCGCGCGGATAGACCGGCTCGACGGGCAAGTCCCGCCACTCGGGAAAGCGGCCGGCGACGAGGCGTTGCACGAGGGACGGGTCGGTGTCGACCTCGTCCGCGTGCATCCGCACGGTCAGCCGCCGCCGTAGACCGAGATCGGGAGCCTGTCGAGAACGGTCTCGTCGTCGGCGGCCGGCAGCTCGGCCTCGAGCCGCTCGACGAGCGGCGCGGCGCCCGGCGCGGCCGCGAACAGGCGGGTGACGACGTCCTCCGTCGTCGACAGCTGCACGAGTTCCTGCTTGAAGGGCTTCGGGAAGCGACCGTGGCCGAGATACCAGCCGTAGAACTTCTTCAGGAAGCCGACCGCGCGCTGTTCGCCGAGCTCGCGCACCGCCTCCCGGATGAAGACGATCAGCTCCGCGGCCACCTCTTCGCGCGTGGGGCGGAAGGCCTCGCCTTCGACGATCTCCCGCAGCGCCCACGGATTCCCCTGAGCACCGCGCGCGACCATCACGGCCGCCGCGCCGGTCCGTTCGAGCACTGCGAGCGCCTGCTCGCGCGTCGTGACGTCGCCCGATGCGATCACCGGTACGTCGACCGCTGCGACGAGCTCCGCGGTCAGTGCGTGGTCGGCCTCGCCCGTGTACATCTGCTGCGCCGAGCGGGGATGAAGAGTCAGCGCCGCGGCGCCGGCGTCGACGAGCCGGGGACCGAGCTCGAGACACGCGCGCGAGCCGTTCCCGACTCCGCGCCGCATCTTCACGGTCACCGGCACCTCGACCGCGTCCGCGACCGCCGCGACGACGCGGCGGGCGAGCTCCGGATTCTCCATCAGATGGGCGCCCGCGCCCGTCTTCGTCACCTTCCGGACGGGGCAGCCGAAGTTCATGTCGACGATGTCCGCGCCCGCGGCCTCGACCATCTGCGCCGCCTCGGCCATCGCGCGAGGCTCCGAGCCGAAGATCTGGATTGCGAGGGGATGCTCGTCCGCCGCGACGCGCAGGTAGCCGAAGGTTCGCTCGTTCCGGTGCTCGATCCCGGCGGCCGAGACCATCTCCGAGCAGACGAGCCCGGCGCCGAAACGGCGCCCCTGCCGTCGAAAGGCTTGGATGCTGACGCCCGCCATCGGCGCGAGCACGATCCGCGTCGGCACTTCGACGTCGCCGATCGTCCAGGGCTCGTGCAGGTTTACGGGCATCGGGCGATGGTATCGGCGGCCTGTTGACGGGGGTGGATGGCGGGGGTACCATCCGCCCCCGCCGACGGCCGGTCGCCGCCGGCCGTTTCATGTGCGGGTCCAGGAGGAGCGTTGAAGGAAGTCATCCTCACGCCTGAGGGCTACAAGAAGCTCCAAGAGGAGATCGAGGAGTTGTCGACCGTGCGGCGGCGCGAGGTCGCAGAGCGCATTCGCATCGCGCGGGAGTTCGGCGACATCGCCGAGAACGCGGAATACGACTCCGCGAAGAACGACCAGGCCCATCTCGAGGCGCGCATCGCGACGCTCGAGGAGCGGCTCAAGAACGCGCGCGTCGTGACGAAGAAGGAGATCCGTTCGGGCGAAGTGTCGGTCGGGACGAAGGTTCGGCTCAAGGACATGGGCTCGAACAAGACGGTCGAGTACCACATCGTCGGCTCCGCCGAGGCGGACCCGGCCGAGCTGAAGCTCTCGAACGAGTCGCCGGTGGGCAAGGCGATCATGGGCCACAAGAAGGGCGACGTGGTCGAGGCGCCGACGCCGCGCGGGGCCAAGAAGTTCAAGATCATGGACGTCAAGGCCGCTTAGCGGCCCGCGTTCCTCCTAGACTCGGCGGCCATGTCCGCAGCGAAGCGCTTTCCGGACCGGGACGAGGTCGCGGCCGTCCGCGCTCTCGCGGAGCAGCTCGATCCCGGCGCGACGGACGAGACAACGAAGCGCCGTCTGGCGGGCCGCGTCATGGCGCGCCGCGACATGGGAAAGCTCGTCTTCCTCGACCTCGTCGACCGCTCCGGCCGGATCCAGCTGATCTGTCCCGCCGACCGGACGGGGGAGCTCGATCTCCATCTCGGAGACATCGTCGGCGTGACCGGCTCGCCCGCCCAGTCGCGTCGCGGCGAGCCCTCGCTTCAGGTGGACGAGGTCGAGGTGCTCGCGCGAAACCGCGCACCGCTGCCCGACACGTTCCACGGCATCGAGGACGTCGAGCTGCGCTATCGCAAGCGCTATCTCGATCTCCTGATGAGCGAGGAGTCGCGCGGCGAGGCGGTCCTGCGCGCACGGATGGTCTCGGCGATCCGTGCCTACCTCGACGGCGCGGGCTTCATCGAGGTCGAGACGCCGATCCTTCAGCCGCGCTATGGCGGCGGCTTCGCCGAGCCGTTCGTGACGCGCTCCGAGCTGCTCGACTCCGAGCTCTATCTGCGCATCGCCGACGAGCTCTACCTCAAGCGGCTCATCGTGGGCGGGCTCGAGAAGGTCTACGAGCTTTCGAAGGACTTCCGCAACGAGAGTTACTCGTACAAGCACTCGCCGGAGTTCACGCAGGTCGAGTGGTACGAGGCGTACGCGGACTACAGGGACACGGCGGCGCGGCTGAAGGAGCTCGTCCGCCATGCCGCCGAGGCGACTATCGGCGGCACGAAGACGACCTTCCGCGGGCACGACGTCGATCTCGCGGAGTTCCAGGAGATTCGGTTCGTCGAGGCGCTCGACGCGCACGGCGTCTGGACGCGCGACGAGGCCGAGCTCCGCGCGAGGCTGGTCGAGGCCGGGGTCGACGTCTCGAACGACCGCAGCTGGGCGCAGCTCGTCGACCATGCGTACTCCCACTTCGTCGAGCCGGAGTTGATCCAGCCGACGATCGTCTACGACTGGCCGATCGAGCTGTCGCCGTTCGCCCGCACGACCGACGACGATGAGACGCTCGTCGAGCGCTTCGAGACGGTCGTGAGCGGGATGGAGTTCGCGAACGCCTTCTCCGAGCTCAACGACGCCGAGGAGCAGCAGCAGCGCTTCGCCATGCAGGAGTCCGAGCGTGAGGCCGGCGACGTCGAGGCGGAGCCGGGCGACCCGGACTACGTGGAGGCGATGTCGTACGGGATGGCGCCGAACGGCGGGTGCGGGGTGGGCATCGACCGGCTTGCAATGGTCCTGCTGGGCAAGGACACGATCCGCGAGGTGATCCTCTTCCCGAGCCTCCGCGCGCGCGACTGAGGCGCCCGGCGCGACACGTCTCGCGAAGGCATGTCCCGGTGCCAGGCACCGAGCCATGGCCCGTGAAGACAGGAGCTCGTGGCCGCGCCGGCGATTGCGGAGCGGAACGTTCGGAACGGGCATGTACTGGTGCCTGGCACCAAGACGTGGCCGTTTCGGCCAGAGCCGGCCCGCTGCTCATGCGACCTGCGGACCGAGCCGATGAGGGTTCGGGACACGTTTCCAGGCGCCTCGGTAGCGACAGGGGGGTCGGCTACGATGGGCGCACCTTCGACCGGCTGACGGCGTTCTAGCGATAGAAAGGAGTCGAGGGACTTGTTCGAACGCTTCACTGAACGGGCTCGCCAGGTCGTCGTCCTTGCTCAGGACGAGGCGCGGGCGCTCAAGCACAACTACATCGGTACCGAGCACATCCTGCTCGGGCTGCTCCGTGAGGAGGAGGGCCTCGCGGCGCGGGTACTCGAGTCTCTCGACATCACGGTGGAGGAAGTGCGGGCGCAGGTCGCGCGGATCGTCGGCCAGGGCGACGAGGTCACGACCGGCCAGATCCCGTTCACGCCGCGCGCGAAGAAGGTGCTGGAGCTCGCGCTGCGCGAGGCGCTGTCCCTCGGCCACAACTACATCGGCACCGAGCACATCCTCCTCGGCCTCGTCCGCGAGAACGAAGGCGTTGCCGCCCGGATCCTGCTCGACTTCGACGCCGACGCCGAGAAGATCCGCAACGAGATCATCCGCATGCTTTCCGGCCCCGGCCGCCGCCAGGCAGGCGCGGGCGGCCCGGCGGGCGAGAAGTCGAAGTCGTCGAAGCTGCTCGACCAGTTCGGCCGCAACTTCACGAAGCAGGCGCAGGAGGGCAAGCTCGACCCGGTCGTGGGCCGCCAGACCGAGATCGAACGGATCATGCAGATCCTCGCGCGCCGCCAGAAGAACAACCCGGTGCTGATCGGCGAGCCGGGCGTCGGCAAGACGGCGATCGTGGAGGGACTCGCCCAGCGGATCTCCTCGAACCAGGTGCCCGAGATCCTCAAAGGCAAGCAGATCTACAGCCTCGACCTCGCCGCCCTCGTCGCCGGCTCGAAGTACCGCGGCGAGTTCGAGGAGCGGCTGAAGAAGGTCATGAAGGAGATCCAGCAGCGCGGCGACATCGTCCTGTTCATCGACGAGCTCCACAACCTCGTCGGCGCGGGAGCGGCCGAGGGCGCAATCGACGCGGCCTCGATCCTCAAGCCCGCTCTCGCCCGCGGGGAGCTGCAGACGATCGGCGCGACGACGCTCGACGAGTACCGCAAGTACCTCGAGCGCGACGCCGCCCTCGAGCGCCGCTTCCAGCAGGTGCGCGTCGAGGAGCCCTCGGTCGACGACTCGGTGCAGATCCTGCGCGGCCTGCGCGACCGCTACGAGGCGCACCATCGCGTGACGATCACCGACGAGGCGCTCAAGGCCGCGGCCGAGCTCTCCGACCGCTACATCCAGGATCGCCATCTCCCCGACAAGGCGATCGACCTGATCGACGAGGCCGCCTCGCGGCTCAGGATCAAGTCGATGTCGGCGCCGCCGCGCTACCGCGAGCTCGAGGACGAGATCGAGCGTGTGCGGAAGGAGAAGGAAGCCTCGATCGAGAACCAGGAGTTCGAGAAGGCCGCCTCGCTCCGCGACAAGGAGCGGAAGCTCACGCAGAAGAAGCGGGAGCTCGAGGAGCAGTGGCGCAGCTCGGAGTCCACCGAGGAGCAGCCGCCGGTCGGCGAGGAGGAGATCGCCGACATCGTCTCGATGTGGACGGGCATCCCCGTCTTCAAGCTCACCGAGGCCGAGTCTGCGCGCCTCGTCCGGATGGAGGAGGAGCTCCACAAGCGCGTCATCGGCCAGGAAGAGGCGATCGTCGCGGTGGCGAAGTCGATCCGGCGCGCCCGCGCTGGCATCAAGGACCCGAAGCGCCCCACCGGCTCGTTCATCTTCCTCGGCCCGTCGGGCGTCGGCAAGACCGAGCTCGCGCGCACGCTCGCCGAGTTCCTGTTCGGCGACGAGGACGCGCTGATCCAGGTCGACATGTCGGAGTACATGGAGAAGCACTCCGTGTCCCGGCTCGTCGGCTCGCCCCCCGGCTACATCGGTTACGACGAGGGCGGCCAGCTCACCGAGGCCGTGCGGCGCAAGCCGTACTCGGTGCTCCTCCTCGACGAGATCGAGAAGGCGCATCCCGACGTGTTCAACATCCTCCTGCAGATCCTCGAGGAGGGGAAGCTGACCGACGCCCAGGGGCGCCGCGTCGACTTCCGGAACACGATCGTGATCATGACCTCGAACCTCGGGGCTTCCCAGATCTCCAAGAACACGGGCTTCGGCTTCACCGTCGGCGACGAGTCGGGCCTCTCGTACGACGAGATGAAGAGCCGCGTCATGGGCGAGCTGAAGAAGGTCTTCCGGCCCGAGCTGCTCAACCGGATCGACGAGATCATCGTCTTCCACAAGCTCTCGAAGGAAGAGATCACCACGATCGTCGACCTGCAGCTAAGGCGCCTGCGCGAGCAGATGGCGACGCACGAGGTCGCGATCGAGCTCACCGACGAGGCGAAGGAACTGCTCGTCGACAAGGGCTACGACCCCGCGATGGGCGCCCGGCCGCTGCGCCGCGCGATCCAGCGCTACATCGAGGATCCGCTCGCCGACTTCGTGCTCGGCCGGCAGCTCGAGCCGGGCTCGACGATCCTCGTCGGGCGGACGGTCACCGACGAGGGCGAGCCGGGCGACGAGGTGGACATCACCTTCATCCCGGGCGAGGTGACGCCCGAGAAGGTGACGGTGCCGGCCGACGAGCCGGCCGCCTCGGCCGACGACGGCGAAGAGCCGGCGGGCGAAGAGGAGTGACGAAGAGGGCGGCGCGAGCCGCCCTCTCTCGTCGTGCTGATCCGCGTCCCGGCCTACGGGCAGCCGTTGTTCTTGCCGGCGATGTTGTTCGGCCCGTCGAAGACGTCGAACGACGCCGCCGGAGAGTTGTCGCGGCAGGTCGCGTCGCCGGCGACGGTGTTGTCGGCGACCTCGATGAGGCCCGTCGCGGAGTTTCCGGTGACGGTGAGATTGCGGCCCACGGTCACGCCTCCCAGTTCGAGCTCACCAGGCCCGAAAAAGCCGGTCAACGCCTGGTTGCGGGAGAAGACGAGGTCGCGACCGACCGTCACCGGCCCCCTGCCGTTGAATGCGCAGTTGTCCCCGAGGCCGATGCCAAGCGTGACCCAGCGGTCCGTGATGCGTAGGTCCTGGCCTACGCTCAGGTCACACATCCCGTCGAAGACGAACGCCCCCGGGTCGGGCGGCCCCGGCGAGCCCTTGACGATGAAGTCGTTTCCGACCTGTACGTGGCCGACGTCGGTAGGGTCGTTCGCGCCCGTCTGGACGGTGTCCGGCTGATTCGCGATCACGTCGTGTCCGATCTGCGAAGCCGCGAAATGCAGCTCGGTGTGAATGCCGGCGATGACGTCGTGCCCGATCGCCGACTCGAAGAGATCCGCGCCGCCGTCAGACGTGAGGCGTAGGTCGCCTCCGATCGTCGAGTTCGTGATGCCTCCACCGGAGCCATCGCCATACAGCGCGTCGTGCCCGACGGTCGAGTTCGTGAGATCTCCTCCGGAGTCGTGCTGGACGATCAGGTCGTGGGTGATCGTCGCATTCTCGATGTCGCAGTAGCCGTTCGCCGGCACGGTCAGGTCGTGCGCGGTGCCTGAGAACGTCTGCGTCAATTGCGAGCACGTCACGTTCGGCGCCGGCGGAGACGCCGAGCCGTTCGCGGCTACCAAGAGCGCCGACGCCGCGACCGCAGCCATGGCAAAGACTGCCTTGATCATGTGCCTCTCCTCCTGTCGGTTGGCGAGCCAGATCGTCGGCGGGGGCGCTATCGAACCGCTATCGAAGGGCTACGCTCGAACCGTGCTCGAGTACCGGATCCTCGGGCCGCTGGAGGTCGTGAGCGAAGGCGCTTCCATCGCCCTCGGCGGGCCGAAGCAGCGCGCGACGCTCGCGATCCTGCTCCTGAACGCGAACCGTGTCGTCTCAATCGATCGGATCGCGGACGACCTCTACGCCGGCTCGCCGCCGGTCACTGCGGTGACGCAGGTGCAGCGGCAGATCTCGGACCTGCGGAAGGCGATCGGTTCCGCCTCCGGGATCGAGACCAGGCCGCCCGGGTACGTGCTCCGGACCGCGGTCGACGCGGTAGACCTCGGCCGTTTCGAGCGCCTAGCGGAGGAGGCCGCACGCAGTGACCCGGCGCGGGCCGCCGAGCTTCTGAAAGACGCTCTCGGCCTTTGGCGCGGCGCTCCGCTCGCAGACCTGCCCGACGAGCCCTTCGTCACCTCCGCGGAAAGCCGACTCGAAGAGATCCGGCTGCTCGCGCTCGAGCGGCGGATCGATGCCGACCTCGAGCTCGGGCGGCACCGCGAGCTCATCCCCGAGCTGGAGGCTCTTCACGTGGAGGAGCCGCTACGAGAGCGGTTCCTCGGCCAACTCATGCTGGCGCTCTATCGCTCGGGCAGGCAGGCCGACGCGCTCGCGACGTTCCGGCGCGCGCGGCAGATGCTGGTGGACGAGCTCGCTATCGAGCCGGCGCCGGCGCTCCGCGAGCTAGAGCAGGCGATTCTCCGCCAGGACGCCTCGCTCGACCTCATGGCGTCGCCGGCTCCGCCTGCGGAAGATCGGCGGTCCGTCCTCGTCCTCGCGACCGAGAACGCAGCGCTCGACGGGCTCCTCGGCGTTGCGGCGCCGCTTGCGTCACTGCAGGAACGCGAGCTCATCGTTGCGAGAGCGGTTCGGGACGAGCAGGAGGTCGCGCGCGCAGCCGCGGAGCTGAACGCCCGGTGCGAGCACGCACGGGTCGCCGCATTCGCCAGCCGTGACTTGGCCCACGACGTTGCCCGGCTCGTCGCGGGATTCGACGTCGATCTCCTGCTAATCGACGCCCCGGCGGATATGGGCGACCGGCACGTCCCGCTGGCGCTGGCGTCACTCTTCGCGAGCTCGACGGCGGACGTGGCCGTCCTCCGGTCGGGCGAAGCACGAGCGGCCGGCGCGATCTTCGTTCCCTTCGGGGGCGGCGTGCACGACTGGGCGGCGGCCGAGCTCGGCGCGTGGCTGGCCCAGGCCGACGGCGTGTCGTTGACGCTTGTCGGTACGAAGGCCGACCCGGCCGGCGGACGCCGCGACGCCAGCACGCTGCTCGCGAGCGCGTCTCTGGCGGTGCAACAGGTTGCCGGTGTGAAGACGGCACCGCTACTCGTGGAGCGATCGGGGAAGGCGCTCCTCGAGGCGGTCGCCGCCGCACGGCTCGTGGTCGCGGGAGTCGCGGAGGACTGGGAGCGCGCCGGCGTCGGGGAGGCGCGACGCCTTCTGCTGCAGCGAGCGGCGCAGCCGCTCATGCTCGTTCACCGCGGGCTCCGGCCCGGCGGGCTCGCGCCGCGCGAAGCCGGGACGCGGTTCACGTGGGCGCTCGAGTCCGACTCGGCTACTCGCAGCCCGTAGCGTTCCCGCCGATGAAGTTCGCCCACGACTGTGGCTTGTTGGGCTGCGGGCGGCGGGCATCGGCCGGGCCGTCGAACAGCACGACCGACGAGATCGTCCTGTGGTTCTGAGTGACGAACAGTAGGTCTCGGCCCAGCTGCCAGGACCAGTGCACCTTGTGGTTGGGAGACGTTCCGGCCCAGGCCGGCACCACGCGGCTCCCGTAGACCTCGTGCATGCTTGCGAGCGTCGAGCACGGCCCTATGCCTGCGGCCGTCCGGAACCTCTTGTTCCAGGTGAGGATAAGGAAGGCCCGTGGGCGGCGCGGGAAGACGACGCTGATGGCCGGCAGCTCGAACGAGAGCTCCGGGAAGTGTGGGGGCGTCAGGATGGACGGCTGGTAGCCGTGGAGCGCGTGCTTGTAGTACGACGCCTTGTGTCCGAGTGAGATGCCGTCGATCGTCTTCTGCGTGATCTTCGGCGGGCCCTTCGGCGAGGCGGCGGGATGCTTCGACGGGGAGCCCGATTGTGTGACGAGGACGGCGACGATGGTTGCGACGGCTGCCGCGGCCAGGCCGGCGCCCAGGAGGAATCGGCGGCGGCGCTGCGAGCGGCGCCCGTAGGTCTTACCTTCCAGGCCGGCGCGCACGGCGGCGACGAGCTCTCCGCAGGTCGAATACCGTTCTTCGGGCGCTTTGGCGAGACCGGTCGCGAAGACGGCGTCGAGCTCCTGGGGCAGCTCGGGTCGAATCTCTGAGATCTTCGGGGGAGGCTCGTTGAGATGCGCGTACACGGTCGCGAGGTCGCTTTCGCGGTCAAAGGGCTTCGTGCCGGCCAGACACTCGAAGAGAACGCAGCCGAGCGAATAGACGTCGGCGAGGCGACCGATCTTCTCGCCCTCGATCTGCTCTGGGGCGACGTAGTCGATCGTGCCGACGAAACCGCGCTCGGTCGTCAGGCTCGAGACGGACGAGACGTGGCGGGCCAACCCGAAGTCGCAGAGGTAGGCATGGTCGCCCTCGAGCAGTACGTTGGCCGGCTTCACGTCTCGGTGGACGAGCCCGGCACGATGCGCTGCATCGAGCGCGTCTGCGACCTGCGTGACGATCGCGAGCGCGAGCGACGGGTCCATCCTGCCGTGGCTCTGCAGCACCTGTCGGAGGTCGGGGCCGTCGACGTAGCGCATCGCGAGGTACAGGGCGTCGTTCTCCGTGCCGGCGTCGAGCACAGAAACGACGTTGGGGTGGTCGAGACCGGCCGCGACGCGGGACTCCCGCAAGAACCGCTGCCGGAAGCGATCGTCGCGCGCGAGCTCCGGCGCGAGGACCTTGAGCGCGACTTGGCGGCCCTCCGAATCCGCCGCCCGATAGACCTTTCCGGTCGCCCCCTCGCCGATCAGTTCCTCCACCACGAAGCCGGCGACCGCGGATCCCGCCGTTACCTGCTCGAGCATGGAGAGATCGTGGCACCCGGAGAAGTCCGGCTCAACCTTGCAGAGGACCACGAAGAAGGCCACCTTAACGTGCGCTTGACAGTGAAGCGCAGCCGTGAACCACCTGAAAGGGGACGTGTGAAGCGGGGTCGGCGCGAGAAGATGCGCGGCATAGAGCACACCTCGGCAGGCCCCGATGCGGCGGGGGCCTGCCTGAGGCCCTCCCTCGTAAGACGAAAAGCGGCCCTCTCGGCGGGCCGTTTTTCGTTCCGGCACGAAGGTGCGCGGAATCCGCGAGTTTCGCGTCCGCCCTCGGCCCTAGGGTGGAGGCGTGGCGAAGACGGCGGCCGTTCAGTTCAGCTGTACCGAGTGCGGCTACAGCGCCGGGCGCTGGTTCGGGAAGTGCCCTGGCTGCTCTGCGTTCGGCACGCTCGTCGAGGAGCCGGTCGAAGGAGCGGGTGGAGCCGGCCCCCCGGTTGCGCGGGCCCCTCTGCGGCTGGTCGAGGTGGAGGTCGAGGAGGCGGCGCGCATCCCGACCGGAATCGCCGAGCTCGACCGTGTGCTCGGCGGCGGGCTCGTCCCCGCGTCGGTCGTGCTGCTCGGCGGCGAGCCCGGCGTCGGGAAGTCGACGCTCCTGCTCATGGCATTGCGCGCGATCGGCGAGTCGCGACCCGCTCTCCTCGTGACCGGGGAGGAGTCGGTCGCCCAGGTGAAGTTGCGGGCCGAGCGGCTCGGCGGAGCTGGAAACGTCCAGATTCTCGCCGAGACCGAGCCCGAGACCGTGTGCGAGACGCTGCGCACGGAGCGCCCGGCCGTGTGCGTGGTCGACTCGGTGCAAACGCTCCATGCGACGGAGCTCTCCTCGGCTCCCGGGTCCGTCGCGCAGGTGCGGGAAGCCGCGGCGCGGCTGCTTCGGGTCGCCAAGGAGTTCGGCGTCGCGACGATTCTCGTCGGCCATGTGACCAAGGACGGCACCGTCGCAGGCCCGCGCGTGCTCGAGCACCTCGTGGACTGCGTCCTGCAGTTCGAAGGCGACCGCTACCACGCACATCGCGTGCTGCGGGCCGTGAAGAACCGGTTCGGCTCGACGAACGAGCTGGGCGTCTTCGAGATGACGGGCGCCGGCCTCGCCGGCGTGGCCGACCCGTCGGAGGTCTTCGGCCGCACGGTGCCGGGCGAGCCGGGGGCGGCGGTTGCCTGTGCGCTCGAGGGGACGCGGCCGATCCTGCTCGAGATCCAGTCGCTCGTGGCGCAGAGCGAGCTCGCAATGCCGCGTCGCGTCGCGACGGGCATCGATCCGAAGCGCCTCGCGATGATCGTCGCCGTACTCTCGCGGCACGCGCGTGTCCCCCTCGGCCAGGCGGACGTGTTCGTGAACGTCGCCGGCGGAGTCCGCATCGAGGAGCCCGGCGCCGACCTCGCCGTCGCCCTCGCCATCGCTTCCGCTGCGCGCCGGGTGCCGGTGAAGACGGGCGTGGCGGCGTTCGGCGAGATCGGCCTCACGGGCCGGCTGCGGAGCGCCGCCCAGGCCGAACGGCGGCTGGAGGAGTGCGCGAAGCTCGGCCTCTCGGCGGTCGTCGCGCCGGAAGGCACGGTGTCGGCGAATGGCAAAATCGCGGTAGAGGCCGTAGAGACGCTGCGGCAGGCAATCCGAGCGGGGCTGGATGGCGACCGATCCGAAGGAGACGAATGAGAGGAGACAGGATCGCCTAGGCGATCTCGGCTTCACGCGCATCCCCGCAGAGGAAGACCCACGCCGTCTCAATCCCGAGCTCCTGGCTGCGATCGCCAAGGTCGCCCCCGGCACAGGGCTGCGTGAGGCCGTCGACGACGTGATCCGCTCCCACGAGGGGGCGCTCATCGTGGTCGGCGACCCGAACGAGCTCTCCTTCCTCTACTCCGGCGGCATCCGGCTGGACGCTCCCTTCCGGCCGCAGCTCCTGTACGAGCTCGCGAAGATGGACGGCGCGATCATCGTCGACCAGGCGGTCAAGCGGCTCGCGTGGGCGAACGTCCAGCTCATGCCCGACCCCACCATCCCCTCGAACGAGACGGGCACGCGGCATCGCACGGCCGAGCGTGTTGCGAAGCAGACCGGCGCGCTCGTGGTCTCGGTCTCCCAGCAGCGCGAGACGGTCACGATCTTCGTCGGGCCGGCGCGCTATCAGCTCGACCCGGTCGCGGACGTCCTCGCGAAGACGAACCAGGCGCTCGGGACCCTCGATACGTACCGGCAGCGGCTCGAGCAGGTGCTGACACGCCTCACGGCACTCGAGTTCCAGAACGCGGTCGTGCTCGACGACGTGCTCGTCGTCCTCCAGCGCGCCGAGATGATCACGCGGATGGCGGCGCGCATCACGCGCGATTGCATTGAGCTCGGCGCGGAGGGCCGCCTGATCCGGCTGCAGCTCGCGGAGTTCGCGGGGGACGTGCCGGCAGAGCGCGACGCAATCGTCCGTGACTACCACGTCCTCGGCGCGGGCGAGGAGGCGACCGCGGCGCTGGCCGACCTGAGCAGCGTCAGCTACCAGGAGCTCCTCGAATTCGGGCGTCTGGCGGAGGTGCTCGGACACGAGCGTGGCGTCAACCCGCTCGACCAGGCCGTCGTGCCGAGGGGCTACCGCGTTCTCTCCCACCTCCCGCGCGTGCCGGAGCCGCTCGTCCGTCGGGTCGTCTCCAACCTCGGGAGCCTCGACGCGGTCGTCAGGGCGTCGCAGCGCGAGCTCGAGTCCGTGGAGGGGGTGGGGGCCGTGCGGGCCCGCGAGATTCGCGAGGGTCTGCGGCGGCTGCAGGAGCACAATCTGGTCGATCGCTACCTGCAGCTCTGAGCCGTTTTTGGCTTATCCAGGCCGTTTCTGCTACACTCGCATCCTGTGGCCGGCGCATAAGGGCGTGCCGGCTTTCTTAGCGAAAGAGTGGCTTTGAGCCAGGGGAGGTCGGGCTTGTACGACGTCGGCGACAAGGTGGTCTATCCCCACCACGGGGCGGGGACGGTCGTCAAGAAGGAGAAGCGCGAGGTCCTCGGACAGCAGCGCGAGTACCTGACGATCAAGATCCTGCACAACGACATGACGGTGCAGGTCCCGTCCGAAAACGCCGAGAAGGTCGGTCTACGGCGCGTGATCGGCGAGAAGGAAGTCGGGGTCGTCCTCAAGGCGCTGACGGGTGTCTCGACGGAGATGCCGAAGAACTGGAATCGGCGCTTCAAGCACAACCGCGACAAGATGAAGACCGGCGACATCCTCGAGCTCGCCGAGGTCGTGAGGAACCTGGCGCTCCGCGACCGCGAGAAGGGCCTCTCGACCGGCGAGAAGCAGATGTTCGTGAAAGCCAAGAAGATCCTCGCCTCCGAGCTCATGTACGCGAAGGACATGGACGAGGAGACCTGCGCGGAGTGGCTCGAAGAGGTCCTCGCCTCCGACAGCCCGCCGAAGAAGAAGCCGGCGGCGAAGAAGAAGGCCGCAGCGGCCGCAACCGCCTAGTCCGGGTCCGACCCTGACATGTCCGTCTGGGCCATCCTCGTCGCTGCGGGACGGGGGGAGCGCCTAGGCCTGGACCGGCCGAAGGCGTTCGCGAAGCTCGGGGACGAGCCGCTCCTTGCCGAGCCGCTGCGACGCCTCGAGGCGTGTCCGTGGGTGGACGGGATCGTCCTCGTCGCGCCGCCCGGCTGGGAGGAACCTGCGATCCTCCTGGCCGAGGAGGAAGGCTGCGGCAAGGTGCATGCGTGCGTGACAGGGGGCGAGACGAGGAGCGACTCGGTGCGGGCGGGTCTCGCGGAGGTGCCCGCCGACGCACTCGTCGTGCTCGTGCACGACGCCGCGCGACCGCTCGTATCGGACGAGGTCGTCGAGCGCGTGCTCGCTCCGCTCTCGGAGGGCTGGGACGGCGTCGTGCCCGGCCTTCGCGTTGGCGACACGCTGAAGCGGGTCGGCTCGGACGGCACCGTGCAGGAGACGGTGCCGCGCGACGGCCTCTGGGCGGTGCAGACGCCTCAGGCGTTCGCCGCGGATGTGCTACGGCGAGCCCAGACAGAGGGCGGCGAGGCAACCGACTGCGCCGGCCTCGTCGAGGCGGCCGGGGGCCGCGTGAAGGTGGTGGAGGGAGACCCGCGCTTGCTCAAGGTGACATCGGAGGCCGATCTCGAGCGGGTGGCCTCATGGCTGTGACCGCGGTCGTGTTCGACGTGGGCGAGACGCTCGTGGACGAGACCCGCGACTGGGAGCATGTCGCCGACGCCTGCGGGGTGCCGCGGTTCACGCTGATGGCACTCGTCGGCTTCGCGATCGCGCGCGGCGAGTCGCACCGGAAGGTGCGAGAGTGGCTCGAGATCGACCCGCCGCGAACGGCGTTTGCGAACGACGACCTGTATCCCGACGCCGAGCCCTGCCTTCGACGCTGCAAGGAGCACGGCCTGTTCGTCGGCGTCGTCGGGAACATGGGCGTCGTCCACGAAGAGGGGATCCCGAGGTTCGTCGATCTCGTGGCGTCGTCCGAGCGGTGGGCCGTCGAGAAGCCTTCGCCCGCGTTCTTCGAGCGGGTGGTGGCCGAAACCGATAGGCCCGCCCACGAGGTCGCCTACGTCGGCGATCTCGTCCACAACGACATCGAGCCCGCACTGGCCGCCGGACTGAAAGCGGTCCACATCAAGCGCGGCCCCTGGGGATATGTGCAGGAGCCGCCGCCCGAGGCGATCCGGATCGGGTCGCTGGACGAGTTGCCCGGGGCGCTCGCGTGACCGTGACGGTCCGCAGGATGCGCTGGCTCGGGATCTCAGTCGGTGACGCCCGCGACGCAGGACATTTTCTCCGTGAGGTGCTCGGGCTGCGAGCTTGCTTCGAGGAGGCGGACACGATCGAGCTGGAGACGACGGACGGCGACCGCGTGCAGCTCTTCGGGCCCGCCCATCGCTACCACGAGCGTGCGCAGCGGTCACTGCCGCTATTCGAAGTCGATGACGCTCGGTCCGCTCGCAGCGAAGTGGCCGCCGCCGGCGCGGATGTTGGACCCCTCGAGTTCGATTCGGCATGGGAGTGGTTCGATGTCTTCGGCCCGCATGACCTCGTCTTCCAGCTGGGGAGCCGGCGGTGAGCGAATATCGCGTCGGCACGGGCTTCGACGCGCACGCCTTCGAGGAAGGCGTGCCGCTCGTGCTCGGCGGCGTCTCGATCGATCATCCGCGCGGGCTCGCCGGCCACTCCGACGGCGACGTCCTCGCGCACGCGCTCACCGACGCCCTCCTGGGGGCCGCGGGCCTCGAGGACATCGGCGCGCTCTTTCCTTCCACCGACCCGAAGCTCGCGGACGCCGACTCCCTCGAGCTGCTCGCGGAGGCCTGGGAGCGGATCCAGGCCCACGGCTGGGAGCTCGCGAACGCGGACGTCCTGCTCGTCGGCGAGGAGCCGCGCCTCGCTCCGCACCGCGACGAGATGCGGCGGCGTCTTGCGGCGGCGCTCGACGTCGACTCGGAGCTCGTCGCAGTCCGCGCCACGACCACCGACGGCCTCGGGTTCCCCGGCCGCGGCGAAGGCCTCGCCGCACAGGCCGTCGCCCTCCTGCGCCGATGAAGCTGGCCCTGGTCACCCACGCCGAGC
>Ga0209810_1002512_pt1 | contig 21727 bp, 17 predicted proteins | sample Coa_R1_7_FD_187159 | JGI IMG/M metagenome (GOLD analysis project Ga0209810, IMG submission 187159) | Surface soil microbial communities from Centralia Pennsylvania, which are recovering from an underground coalmine fire - Coalmine... | ecosystem: Environmental > Terrestrial > Soil > Unclassified... | reverse complement strand
TGACGCCGGCGACCCGCCCCGCTGCGGGTCGCGGCGGAGCCAGCCAGCCCCAGCGGTTCGCGCCGCGCGCGAGCCGCCCGCCAGCCCGCGACGAACACCGAACGCCAAGCATGGGGGCTGTCATGTGCTGCTGGAGACGCCGCGCGCCGGCGCTGTTGTGTGGAATGTCCCTGCTCGCGACGACGGAGAGCGCTTTCGTGCCGGCGCGTGCGCAGAACGCGATCGTGCTCGACACGATCACCGTCCTGGCAACGAAGACCGCGGAAAAGACGTCGCAATCGCTTTCGGCGGCGAGCGCGTTGACGCAGCAACAGATCGAACAATTCATGCCGAGCAAGCCGTCCGACCTCCTCTTCGGCATTCCCGGCGTAACCGTGCAGGAGCGCGCCGACGATCCCGGGAGCGCCATCAACATCCGCGGCTTGCAGGATTTCGGTCGCGTGGCGATCACCATCGACGGCGCGCGTCAGAACTTCCAGCGGACCGGCCATAACGCCGACGGCATGTTCTACCTCGATCCCGAGATGATCGGCGGCGTCGACGTCGTGCGTGGTCCGGTTGCCAACGTCAACGGTTCCGGCGCCATCGGCGGCGTGGTTTCCTTCCGCACCAAGGAGGCGGATGACATCCTGGCGCCGGGAAAGACCTGGGGCATCATCACGCGCGGCGAACTCGGCTCGAACAGGATCCAAGGCGCCGGCTCCATATTCACCGCCGCCCGCGTCAATCCGAATTTCGACTTCCTCGTCGGTGCCGTGGAGCGCTCGAAGTCCGACTACCGGGATGCGACGGGCAGCGTCGTTCCCAATACTGGCTTCGACGACTGGAGCGGCCTTGCAAAAATGACGTTTCGTCCCGCCGAGGGCCACCAGCTGAAACTCGGCGTCGTCAATTTCGACAGCCGCTATAACACCGGGCAGCCTTTCTTCTTCGATTTCGGGCCTCCGTTCGGCAAGCTGGAGACCACGTCGATCTACGCGACGCACGTCCAGAACCAGATCGCCAATGCCCGCTGGACCTATGCGCGGCCGGGCGACACGCTGTTTGATCTCGACGGCAGCGTGTATTGGACGCGCACGATCACCGATCAGACCAAGATCGACGGCCTGGGCACGAGCTTCGGCGCCGAAGGCGACATCGGGGACAGCCGCAATTTCACCATCCAAACCGTCGGCGGCGACCTCCACAATACCTCGCGCTTTGCCGTCGGTCCACTGCGCAACGCGGTCACCTACGGCATCGACGGCTTCCACGACAAGGTCGATACGGCTGGCTTCGGCACCGAATTCACGCCATCCGGCGAGCGCACCGTTTCCGGCGGCTTCGTACAGCTCAGGAGCACCTATTCGACCTGGCTCGAGATCATCGGGGCCGCTCGTTACGACCGCTACAGCCTGGACGGCGGCGGCTTGCAGTCAAAGGGCGATCGTCTCTCGCCCAAGATCACGCTCGGCATGACGCCGCTTGCCGGCATGACGCCCTACGTGACCTACGCGGAAGGTTATCGCGCGCCCACCATCACCGAGACTCTCGTCGCCGGCGTGCATCCCGTGTTCCCGCAGTTTCCCTTCCTGCCTAATCCGATGCTCAAGCCGGAGGTCGGTCATACGCAGGAGGTCGGCCTCAATGTGCGATTCGACGACGTTCTGGCGGCACATGACTCCTTCCGCGGCAAATTCAACGTCTACCGCAATGACGTCGACGATTTCATCGAATTGAGGCTGGTGCCTCATCTCGGCACCGGTCAAAGCGGGCTCATCTGCAACGCGCCGATCTTCATCAACCCGTTCGGTCCCCCGATCGCACCCGGCTTCTGCGAGCAGTATCAGAACGTATCGCATGCGCGGCTCGAGGGCGCCGAGTTTGAAATGGTGTATGACGCCGGCCCCTGGTTCGCCGGCCTCGCGGGAAGTCGCGTGCGCGGGCACAACCTCGATACCGGCGCGCCGCTTGCGAAAATTCCGCCGGATTCGATGACCGTGACTCTTGGCGGCCGTTTCCTCGATCGCAAGTTGACCCTGGCCGTCGCCTGGCAGGCAGTGGCCGCCAAGCACCAGGAGGATATCCCGCGCGATGCAAGCGGCGATCTCGTCTTCCCGGCAACCGGCGCCTACAACCTGGTCAATCTCTATGTCGGCTATCAGCCTGCCCCGAACGTGCTCGCGTCTTTTTCCATCGAAAACCTGCTGAACGAGCAGTACACGCGCTACATGACGGCTTATCCGAACGAGATCACCCAGACCATCGTCGGATTTCCGCAGCCGGGCATTACCGTCAAGGGCACGCTCAAGGTCCTGATCGACGACGATCTCATCCGGAAAGGCTGAATGCCCGCCGCCCGCAGCCCGTCCGCATCCTCGTCGGAAGATCGCCGGCGCGCGACGGCTGCGTCGTCTGCCTTTCGCGCGCCTTGGCGCGCGGAATCCTTCGAAAGGAGAGCCTGCATGTTCATCGCCATGAATCGCTTTCGCGTGAAAAGAGGTTGCGAAGAGGCCTTCGAGAAGGTCTGGAAAAGCCGGGACTCCCATCTCGGCGGCGTGGCGGGATTCGTCGAATTCCATCTGCTCAAGGGTCCCGAAGCGGATGACCATACGCTCTATGCCTCGCATACCGTCTGGCAGAGCCGGGCGGCATTCGAGGCGTGGACCAGATCCTTTGCGTTCCGCGCCGCGCATGCGCGTGCGGGCCGCGAGAGCACCGGCTCGCTCTACATCGAGCACCCGAAATTCGAGGGATTCGAGGTCCGGCAGACGCTGCGGGGCGCCGCGACCGGCTCACCGCCTTCCTCGCCCTGAGCGGGATCGATCCGCAACCGGACGAGCGACGTTTACGAAAGGCCGAGGGAGTGCATGGCGACATGGGGCAAGGCGGCCGGCCGATCCTGCACCCGTGCGGTCATGGCGTCAGCCGTGCCGCGCGCCGCATCGATGTGACGCGCGCGGCGCACGCGGTTGCGGTGAGCGGCGGCGATCTCGCGCGCGTCATGACGTCGCGGCCGGTCGGCCGACCGTGAATTCCGCGCGTCGAGCCGGGATGCGCAGGCCTCGGTCGCGGCGGACACCTGCGTAGCTGCGCATGGTCGGCTTGTCCGAGGAGCGCACATCCTGCGCATACCGCAAGGGGAGAACCGACCGGTTGCTCCGGCGAGGGCGCCATGGAACAATTCCGCCGCCGAGCGTATTGAGGTGCGATGAGCGTCATGCGCGGGGCGCGACGTCATCGGCACGGAAACAGCGACGGAGACTTCGGCATGGCGCTCACGGCAATGACGTCTCGGCGGCGGGACGCCGCGACCGTGCCTCACCCGGACGACCTGCGAGCGCATTGGCGCAGGCAATTCCGCACCGTGAGAGCGGAAACCGAGGCGCGCGCCGCGCGTCTGTCGGACGAGGATCAGCTCGTCCAGTCGATGGCGGATGCCTCACCCGTCAAATGGCATCGCGGACATGTCACCTGGTTCTTCGAGCAGTTTCTGCTCGTTCCGCATGACCCATGCTATGCGGTGTTCGACACGCGTTTCTCCTACCTGTTCAATTCCTACTACATCGCCGCCGGACCGCGCCACGCGCGGCCGCAGCGCGGTCTCATCACGCGGCCGAGCTGCGCCGAGGTCGGCGCCTATCGCGCGCATGTCGATGCAGCGGTGGAGCGGCTCATTGAAAACGTGCCCGCCGCCGAGGCGGCGCGCGTGTTCGCGGTGCTGGAGATCGGTCTCCACCACGAGCAGCAGCACCAGGAACTCATCCTCACCGACATCCTGCATGCTTTTGCGCAGAACCCGGTCGAACCCGTGTACGATGCGGCGTGGCGCGCGCCGCCTCCCGCGGCCGGAGCGCAGGGTTATGTCGCGATTCCGGCCGGCGTTCATGCGATCGGCCACGACGGAAGGGGCTACTGCTTCGACAATGAAACGCCGCGCCATGACGAACTGATTGCGCCGGTGCGGATCGCGCGGCGTCTGGTGACCAATGGCGAGTGGCTCTCCTTCATGGAGAGCGGAGGTTACACCACGCCCTCGCTCTGGCTTTCCGACGGTTGGGCAACCGTCGAGTCCGAGGGCTGGCGCGCACCCGGCTACTGGCGTCGCAGGGACGGCGCCTGGTACGTGATGACCTTGGCGGGGCCGAAGCCCGTGGATCCGGAGGCGCCGGTCATGCATGTCAGCTATTACGAAGCCGACGCCTTTGCGCGTTTTGCCGGCAAACATCTCCCGAGCGAGGCGGAGTGGGAGGTGGCCGTGCGCGCCGGCTTGATCGAGGATGCCTTCGGCATCGCGTGGCAATGGACGCGCAGCGCCTATCTTCCCTATCCGGGTTACCGTGCGGCGGAAGGCGCGCTCGGCGAATACAACGGCAAGTTCATGATCAACCAGATGGTGCTGCGCGGCTCCTCCTTCGCGACCCCCGCCGGCCACGCGCGGCCGAGCTACCGCAATTTCTTCTATCCACAGGCGCGCTGGCAGTTCAGCGGCGTGCGACTTGCCGAATTCGACATATGACGCGGGCCGGGCACGCTTGACGGTGCGCGATCGAGGGCACGCGATCACATGAGAGGAGCCATGGCCGCGCCCGCACGCAGCGCCCGACGGAATGTTGACGAGCAACGAGACGGTTTCGCCGCCGACGTGCTGCGCGGCTTGACCGCCTCGCCCAAGCGTCTCCCGCCGAAATATTTCTATGACGCCGCGGGCTCCGAGCTGTTCGAGCGCATCACCCGACTGCCGGAATATTATCTGACGCGCTGCGAGACGAGCATCCTGCGCGAACGCGCGGGCGAGATCGGAAGTCTCATTCCGGCCGGCGCCGCGCTGGTCGAGTTCGGGGCCGGCGCCGCGACCAAGGCGCGCATCCTGCTGCGCGCGTCGCCGCAGCTTTCCGCCTATGTCGCAGTGGACATCTGCGGCGAAATGATCGAACGCGAAGCCGCCGAGCTGCGTTCCGACTTCCCCCGCCTGACGATCGTGCCGGTCACCGCCGATATCACCACCCCGTTTGCGCTTCCGCGTGACGCGGTCTCCGCGCCGGCACGCGTCGGATTCTTCCCCGGCTCGACTCTCGGCAATTTCGAGCCGCACGAGGCCGCGGGTTTCCTGCGCAACGCCGCGCATATCCTCGGCGCGGGCGCCTTGCTCATCATCGGCGTCGACCTGATCAAGCCGGTCGAGGTGCTCACCGCCGCCTACAACGACGCGGCCGGCGTGACTGCTGCGTTCAATCTCAATCTGCTCAAGCGCATCAACCGCGAGCTCGGCGGCACCTTCAAGCTCGACGGCTTCGAGCACCATGCGTTCTACAACCGCGAGCGCCAGCGCATCGAAATGCATCTCGCCAGCCGCAGGCGGCAGAAGGTCAAGGTCGACGGTGAAACCATCGATTTCCGCGCCGGCGAAACCATCCACACCGAGAACAGCTACAAATACAGCGTGGAATCGCTTGCGGCGCTTGCCCGCGGCGCGGGCTGGCTGCCGGTCGCCGCATGGACCGACGCGGCGCGGTATTTTTGCATCGAGGCCTTCCGCTACGCGGGCGAAGTCATGGCAGGGTGAACGGCTGCGCCCGCGCCCGTCTTACCGCGCAACGGCGGTCTGTTGCGGTGATCCATGATTCGAGCCGGTCGCGGGCCGCGGCGCGACCCGGCCCCATGCCGTTCGATGGTCAGCGACCCTCTCTCGCCCATGTCGCGGCGAGCGAGCCGATCAGCAGCAGCAGGCCGACAAGCCCCGCGAAAACCGGCAGTACGCCGATACCGCGCACCACCGACGCGTCGCGCATTTTGAGCCCGATCCAGTCCTCGCCCTTGAAGGTGGAGCCGGTGCGCACGGGAAGCACGCGCGGCACCTCGAGGGCGGAGCCGTTCTGCAGCCGCCGCGCGTCGCCGCCCGTCGCTTCGGCGATCTTGCGCAGCACCTCGGTCGTGGAGGTCACGTCCTGGAATTCGCGCGGATTGGCCGGGCCGACATTGGCGAGCGCGGTGAGCTTGCCGTCGGTCGCGCGCCAGAGGCCCAGCTCCTTGGCATCCACGCTTGCCGTCCACAGACCGGGCTCCTCGGGCTTGAGCTCGAGCGTGCGGCTTAAACCGCTCGGCGAGGTGAGCGTCACCGGGCTCACGCCGTCGGCCATGGTCTGCCGCTCGACCGTCAGCGCGCGACCGTGCACGCGGATGCGCAAGGCCTCCTCGTCCAGCTCGGGCTGTTTCATCAGCCAATGCGACAGCCGCCGCAGCAGGTCGATGTGCGGGCCGCCGCCCTCGTAGCCGCGCGCCCACAGCCAGATGTGGTCGGACAGCAACAAGGCGACGCGGCCCTTCTCCTCGTGCGAGAGCACGAGCAGCGGTTTGTTGTCGGGACCCTGCATGATCGTCGTTCCGCGCGTGCGACGCGTGTCGACGATGCGGTACCATTCGCTCCAGTGCGGCGGATCGAACTGCGAGCCTTCGAGACCGCGCGTCACGGGGTGTCGCTTGCCGAGCTCGGTAAGCGTCGGCTGGAAAGGCTTCTCCGTGATCTCGCCGCTCGGCTCGGCGGGCAGGACGACATCGAGCGGCGTGCGCCAGATGCTGGTCGGACTCGCATAATCGGGGCCCGCCGCGATGAGCACCGCGCCGCCGTTGCGCACATAGGCGGCGATGTTGTCGAAATAAAGCATCGGCAGCACGCCTTGCCGCGCATAGCGGTCGAAGATGATAAGCTGGAATTCGGAGATCTTCTGCTGAAACAGCTCGCGTGTCGGAAACGCGATCAACGATAGCTCGTTGATCGGCGTGCCGTCCTGTTTCTCGGGCGGCCGCAGAATGGTGAAATGAACGAGGTCGACGGCGGCGTCGGACTTGAGCAGGTTGCGCCATGTGCGCTCGCCCGCGTGCGGTTCTCCGGATACGAGCAGCACGCGCAGCTTGTCGCGCACCCCGTCGATCGACACCACGGCACGGTTGTTGACCTGGGTGAGCTCGCCCGCAAGCGGCGCGGCCTCGATCTCCACGATGTTTTGCCCGGCATGCGGGATCGGAATTTTCACCGAGGCATCGGCGCCGACAGGCACCATGCGCCTTTCCACGACGTCGCCGTCGCGCCGTACCGTGACCTCGGCCGATCCCGCTTTTGCCCCATGGTCCTCGATGCGGAAACCCACCGTCTGCGACTGCCCCACGATGCCGAAACGGGGCGTGACGGTGAGCACCACGCGGCGGTCGATCTCGTCCGGATGGCCCGTAATCAGCGCGTGCAGCGGCGCAGCAAAACCGAGCGCGCCAGCGTCGGTCGGCACGTCGTGCACCCGGCCGTCGGTGATCATGATGGCGCCGGCCACGCGATCGGGCGGCACGTCGGCAAGCGTCGCGGCGAGCGCCGAGAACAAACGTGTCCCGTCATTTTCGCCGTCGGCCTGGCCGGCTTCGGCCACGCGCACGTCGAGGCCGGGAATGCGTTTGAGCCGTTCGGTCAGCGTCGCGAGCGCCTGCTGCGCCTGGGCGCTGCGGTCGCCGAAATCCTGGCTCGGGCTCTTGTCGACGATGACGGCGGCGACCGATGGGACGGGGTCGCGGTCCTCCCGCGTGAACGAGGGGTTGGCAAGCGCGAGCGCCAGCAGCACGAGCGCCGCGATTCGGACCGGGGCGCCGCGGCTGCGTGCGAGCAGGAGCAGCACGCCGACGAGCGCGATCGCCGCAAAGGCCGCCCACAACAGGTAGGTCGGTACCAGGGGCGAGAAGGCGATGCCGAGGTTCACGATTCGGCTCCTGCTGTCATTGCCCCAGCCGCTCGAGAAGTGCCGGGATGTGCACCTGATCCGCCTTGTAATTGCCGGTGAGCGCGTACATCACGATATTGACGCCGGCGCGGAAGGCGAATTCCCGCTGCCGCGGTTCGCCCGGCACGAGCGGCAGCATCGGCTGCCCGTCGGGACGGATCGCCCAAGCGCCCGCGAGATCATTCGATGTGATCATGATCGAGGACACGCCGTCGCCGGCGCGCGCGGGGCGATTGGATTCCTCCGGTGTCTCCGCGGGCAGCGCCTCGACCCACAGCCGCCCCGTGGTGTAGCGGCCGGGAAAGTCGCGCAGCAGGTAGAACGTCTTCGTGAGCACGTGGTCGCGCGGCACCGGCTCGAGTTCGGGAATGTCGAGCGAGGAAAGTATCGCGCGCAGCGCCATCATGCCCGGTGCGCGGCTCTCGCCGCCCGGCCCCGGCGGCGCCTCGAGCGCATCGCGCGTGTCGAACAGCACCGTGCCGCCGCGCTTCATGTAGCTGTCGATGCGTTCGAGCGCGGCCTGCGACGGCTTTGGCGCCTTGAGCGAGATCGGCCAGTAGATCAGCGGGAAGAACGACAGCTCGTCGCGCGCGGGATCGAGGCCCATCGGGTCGCCCGGCTCGAGCGCGGTACGCTGCGCGAGAAACAGCGTCAGTCCCTGCAGCCCGGCCCTGCTGATCTCGTCGACCTCGGCGTCGCCGGTGACGATATAGGCGAGATGAGTCTGATGCGTGGCCTCAAGCGCGAATTGCTCTGCCTGCGGCGACAGCCGGGGCGGGGCGGCGGGCGCCGGCTGCGCGCGCGCCGCTTGCCAAGCTCCCGCGAGCGCGAGCGCGCCGACGAGGATCGCCGCCGCCGCGCGGCGGCGCGGCCGCAGCGTGCCGAGCCCGCCCGAAAGCCAGAACACGACGATCGCGTCCACGATCAGCAGAGCGAGCGCCGTCAGGAATATCGGTCCGCGCAGATCGAGCGGTTCAGCGTGGCGGTAGACCTCGAAGGTCGCGTTGAGCGCGCGGAAATCGAGCGGCAGGGGGCGATCACCCGGCGCCAGCGCATTCACGGCGACGAGCCCCTCGGGAGGACCGTAGAAGCCCGGAGGGTGGTCGGCATCGGCACGGGCCGTGAAATTTGCCGGCACGGGCCGCGCCGTCGCCGGCGGCGGGACGAAGGCTCCGAACCCGTCGAGCATACGGCTCGGCGACGCGAGCGCGGCGTTCGGCGCGCCCTGCGCGTCGTCCTTGCCGCTCGGAGCCGCATCCGAAAGCGCAACGATGCGCCGGAGCATGTCGACGAACGCGCCCGACAACGGCAAATCGGACCAACGCGTATCGGCGGTCACATGAAAGAGCACGATGAGACCCTTGCCACGGCGTTCGGCCGTAACGAGCGGCGTGCCGTCCGCAAGCGTCGCCCAGGTGCGCTCGGTGAGCCGCGCGTCGGGCTCGGCCAGCACCTGCCGGGTGACGGTGACATCATCGGGCACCGCCATGCCGTTGAACGGGCTGTCATGCGCGAAGGCCGCGAGTTTCTGCGGCCTGTCCCAGCTCAGGCTGCCGCCGAGAATCCTGCCGCCGCGGCGCAGCTTGACCGGCACGAGATCATCGTCCGTCGCCGCGGCAAGATGCGGTCCGGCAAAACGCACCAATAGGCCGCCGTGGTCGATCCACTGCGCGAGGCGATCGCGCGCCTGCGCGACGTTGCCGACGTCGGCGAGAATGAGCATGGGCAGATGCTGGTCGAGGAAGCGCAGCACTGCCTCGGCCGGCGCCGCGCCCTGCGCGACGCGCACGTCGGCGAACGGATTGAGCGCGCGCGTAAGGTAATAGGTGGGGCCGAGCAGCGGCTGCGACCGGTCGGTGTCCGATCCCGATACGATGCCGACCGTGCGGCGCCGCCAGCGCTTGTCAAGCAGTTGCACGGCGCCCGCGGACCGTTCGCCGACGATGTCGAGCCGCGCCACTTCGTTGCGGATTTCCACCGGCAGATCGATCCTGGCGTCGGCCTCGCGGTCGCCGGCCTGGAAGGCGAAGGTGCCTTCGCCGAGCGGCAGGCCTTTGAGATCGATCGCGCGGATCACGCCGTTCTCCGTCGTGCCGGTCTGCGCGCGCAGCACCTTGACGGTCAGCGCGCCGGCCGCGTTGTCCGCGGCCGCGAGCGCATGCGCAGCGGGAAGGCCGCCGTCGACCACCGTGAGCGAGCGTCCGCCGAGTAGGGCGGCGAGCCCGGCGACGAACTCCGATCCCTTGCCCATGTCGACGCCGTCCGACAGCCACACGACCTGCGCGTCGGGGGTGCGCTCGAGAAAACGCTTGAGCTGAGGCAGCGCGGCGACGCGATCAATCGAATAGGGCTTGGGCTTGATCTGCTTGACCTGAATGCGCGCGGCCCCGGCGACCTGCAGCGAGATGTCGCGCGCGGGCTCGGAAAGCGGCAGCAGCGCGACGGGCCGATGGTCGCCGTCGGCGCGGGCAATGACCTCGTCCGCCGTGCGCAGCCGTTCCTCCCAGGTGGCAGCGGCGGCCCAGTCGTCGTCGATCATCAGCAGCACGGGTGCGGCGCGTCCGCCCGCCGCGAGCCGCGGCTGCCATTGCGGTCCGGCGACCGCGATCACGACGAGCGCCGCAAGCGTCAGCCGAAGCAGCGTCAGCCACCAAGGCGTGCGCGCCGGGGTTTCCTCCTTGGGTGCGATCTCGAACAACAGACGCGTCGGAGGAAACTCGATCCGGCGCGGACGGGGGGGCATGAGCCTCAGCAGCCACCACAGCACCGGTAGACCGATGAGGCCGAGCAGCACCAGCGGCTCTGCAAATCCGAGTGGCAGCCAAGCCGTCACGCGCGCCTCCCGACACCTGCGGGCGCATGGCGGAGGGTGATTGCGGGCAATTGCGCGCTGTCGCCCATGCGCGAATGGAGCGTCAGCAGCAGCTCGCTTGCCGGACGGTCGGTGCGATGCACCGCGAAGGTCCAGTCGCGCCGCTCCGCTTCTGCACGGATACCTGCGCGGTGGCGGAAAACGAGCGCCTGGTATTCTTCGCGCCAGGTTTCGGCGCGGCCGGCGGTGATCGCGCCAACGCCTTCGGGTTCGATGAATTCCACGCGGCCCGAATAGGGGAAGCTTTCTTCGGCCGGATCGACGATCTGCACGAGATGACCGTGCGCGCCGGTTGCGGACAGCTGGGCGATGATTGCCCTGATCTCGGCGAGCGGGCTCCACAGGTCGGAAAGCACCACGATCTCGGAGAGCAGCGTGGGCGCAAAGGACGGCGGAAGACTCGCCCGTTCGGACGGGTCGTGCAGAATGGCCTCCGCCATCTTCTCGATCACACTGCGGCTTGCGGTTGGCCGCATGAGGCCCGGTATGCCGACGCGTTCGCCGCCCTGCACCAGGATCTCGGCAAGCGCGAAGGCGATGACCAGCGTGCGCTCGAGCTTGTTCTCGCCGGCGAGCGCCGAAGCAAAGATCATGGAGGGCGAGCGGTCGGGCCAGATCCAGACCGTGTGTGCGGCCTCCCATTCGCGTTCCCGCACGTAGAGATGATCGTCGCGGGCGGAGCGCCGCCAATCGACCGCCTGCGCCGGCTCGCCCCAGGTGAAGCGCCGGTATTGCCAGAAATTCTCGCCGGGGCCTGCACGCCTGCGGCCGTGCAGGCCGTGGATCACGGATGCCGCCACGCGGCGCGCTTCCAGAATAAGTCGCGGCATGGCCTGCGCCAGCGAGCGCGCGCTCGGGCTCGCATGCCCGACTGCGGCGATTTCGACGTCGCTTGCCCGCCGTTGCACCATCGCGGCTTATCCGATGCGTGCCTTGAGTTGCCGAATCACGTGCGGAACGGTCTCGCCTTCGGCGCGCGCGGCGAAAGTGAGCGCCATGCGGTGCTTGAGCACCGCCTCGGCGAGCTCGAGCACGTCGTCGACGGATGGCGCAAAACGGCCGTCGAGAAGAGCGCGGGCGCGCACCGCGAGCATCAACGCCTGGCTTGCGCGCGGTCCGGGACCCCAGGCGATCAGTTTGGCAATATCATTGTGTTCGGCACCGGGACGCGCGGCCCGCACGAGCTGCAGGATCGCCTCCATTACCGACTCGCCGACGGGAAGGCGCCGCACGAGCCGCTGCGCGGCGATCAAATCCTCGGCGCTCATCGCCGGCTTGGCGCGCGCCTCCTCGGCGCCGGTGGTTTCAAAGAGGATCTTCCGCTCCGCGGCAAGGTCGGGATAGTCGACATCGATTTCCATCAGGAAACGGTCGAGCTGCGCTTCCGGCAGCGGATAGGTGCCCTCCTGTTCGAGCGGGTTCTGCGTCGCGAGCACGTGGAACGGCTTCGGCAGGTCGTGCCGCGTGCCGGCAATCGTGACGTGCTGCTCCTGCATGGCCTGCAGCAGTGCCGACTGCGTGCGCGGACTGGCGCGGTTGATCTCGTCCGCCATCAACAACTGCGCGAAGACTGGGCCGGCGATGAAGCGGAAGCTGCGCCTTCCGCCCGGCGTTTCCTCCAGCACTTCGGTGCCGAGGATGTCGGAGGGCATGAGATCGGGGGTGAATTGTATGCGACGCGCGTCGAGCCCGAGCACAATGCCCATGGTCTCGACAAGCTTGGTCTTGGCGAGACCGGGGACACCGACAAGCAGAGCATGGCCGCCGGCGAGCACCGTGACGAGCGCGCGCTCGATGACGACGTCCTGGCCGAAAATCACCTCGCCGATCGCAGCCTTCGCCGCGCGCAAATGCGCCGCCGTCGTCTCGGCCGCACGCACAATCATGTCTTCCAGTTTTTCCAAGTTTTCACCGCCGGTCGCTGCCATGGTTCTGCCGATCCTCGTTTCCGCAAGCCGCCGGGACGATTGCAATGATTCCCGCGTCCACCCTCGACGGTCGTGTCGCCTGATGCCGATCTGCGCTTCGTCGGAGTCGACCCGAACGCCGTCACCCTCGCACTCAAACGACCAAATCCGGACCCGGCGCGGTAGGTTCCTCGTTCGACGGGGCGAATCTGCCCCGCATTGCGGCAAGCTTACGCTATCTCTTGCCGCCGCACCCGTTCATCACGAAGATGCGAGCAGGCGGTCGCTAGTACCCGGGAGAACAATGGCGAAGGCAGGGCAGGGCGCACTGGATGAGATTACGGCATCCCTGACCCGTGAAAAGAACAGGGGTTTGCCGCCGATCGAGCAATGGAATCCCCCGTTTTGCGGGGATATCGACATGGTTATCGCGGCCGACGGGACGTGGTTCTATCAAAAGAGCCCGATCGGGCGCCCTGCGCTCGTCAGGCTGTTCGCATCCGTGCTCAGAAGGGAGGGCGATCGCTATGTCCTGGTGACCCCGGTCGAAAAGGTCGGGGTGACGGTGGTCGACGCGCCGTTCCTGGCGGTCGAGCTCGTGGTCGGAACGGGGACGGAGCGCAGCCTTCGCTTCCGCACCAACGTGGACGACTGGGTCGAGGCCGGTCCGGAGCACCCGCTGCGGTTCGATCCGGTGGGCGAGACCGGCGGCCTGAAACCCTATCTTTACGTGCGCCGCGGCCTGTGGGCCAAAGTCACCCGCGCGCTGTACTACGATCTCGTCGCCCTGGGCGAGGAGCGCGAGATCGACGGACAACGCATGTTCGGCGTCGCTTCCCGCGGCGCCTTCTTCCCGATGGCGCCCGTGGAGGCTGTCACGGATCGTGCGTGAACACGGCGATCGCGCGCGCGCCGCGGCGCGGCAGGGCGAACCGGCCGATGCCGTCGCGCGAGCGTTGCGAGCTGATCGACGCCGCGCGAGGCCCTCCGATCGCGGTCTCGCCATGACGGGTCTTGCGTCGGCGCCTACACATTTTTTCGCCACGGCCATACTCTTCGTCGCTACGCATGGTTCTGCATGGCGACGGAGAGGCGATGGCAGGCGACCCGAACGCGGACTTCTTCTCTCGCGCCCGCGCGCGCCTTACGCTCGACGTGCCCGCAGGCCTCACCGACCCCGACGTGACACCCAAACGTGGCGACCATGACGTCGATCCGGTGATGCGGAAGATCGCCGAGATACGGCCGATTCGTCCTGCGGCCGTGCTTGTCGGTGTTGTCGATCGTCCCGAGCCGACGGTACTGCTCACGCAACGGGCGCAGCACTTGCCCGACCATGCGGGGCAGGTATCGTTCCCGGGCGGCAAGATCGACAAGGAGGATGATAGTCCGCTCGCCTCGGCGCTGCGCGAAGCGGAGGAGGAAATCGGGCTGGCCCGGCGCTTCGTCGCCCCGATCGGTTATCTCGACGTCTACATGACCACGCTCGGCTACCGCATCGTACCGGTAATCGCGCGCATCGCTCCGGGTTTCTCGCTCAGGCTCAACGCGGCGGAGGTCGATGAAGCCTTCGAGGTGCCGCTCGCGTTCCTCATGGATGCGAAGAACATGCAGCGGCATGCACGCGATTGGCAGGGCATGAGGCGACACTATTACGCCATCACCTTCGGCGAGCGATATATCTGGGGCGTGACCGCGGGTATATTGCGTAATCTGTACGAACGGATCTACCAAAATTGACGGCGATGCGCGCGGGAAAGGTCAGGGACGTCCCCTCCTTGCACGGCCGGATGTGCGACGCGCCGGGCGGGGGCGCACGTGCGCAAAGCGCGCCGCGGGGGTCGGCGGCATCCGCCTTTGCGGCGCATGACGGCCGCGCAGGGCACGCAAGCGGAGGCGCAGCATGATCCGCCCGCTGCTCACCGAGATCCTGCTCTTTATTACCCCGTTCGCGCTCTACGCGCTGTTTCTTTGGGCGACGCGGTCGGGCGTGCTCGATCTCGCCTCGTGGCCGCTATCGCGCGTGATCGCGCTGGCAATCGCGGCGCTCGTGCTGATGCTCGGCAGCTTTCTTTATTTCGGGAACACCAGCGGCGCTCCGCCGGGTTCGACCTACATCCCGGCCCATATCGAGAACGGGCGTTTCGTTCCGGGACGAATCCAGTGACCGGCATCGGGCAGATCATCGTTATCCGTCGGGCCTCCCGCGGTCCCACCGTATCGGGCAAGGAAGGGCAGTCGTGGCGATGAGCGAAGCCGATAGCCGGAAAGGCCGAAGCGAGCGCAGGCTCGGCGAGGCGCCCTGGCTCACGTCGGGACCGCTCGCGCGGCTGATGGCGGTGCTCGATCGGGACGGCGAGGAGGCGCGCGTCGTCGGCGGGGCGGTACGCAATGCGCTGCTCGGCCTGGCCGTGGCGGATATCGACATCGCCACCACGGCGGTGCCGGAAGAGGTGGTGCGGCGCCTGGAGGCACATGGCTTCAGGGCGGTGCCGACGGGTATCGACCACGGCACCGTCACCGCAATCGTTGACGGGCATCCCTTCGAGGTGACGACGCTGCGGCGCGACACCGAGACCGACGGCCGACACGCCAAGGTGGCCTTCGGGCGCGACTGGCGGACGGACGCGGAACGGCGCGACTTCACGATCAACGCGCTGTCGGCCACGCGCGACGGCACGGTCTACGATTACGTGGGCGGACTTGCCGATCTTGCGGCACGCCGCGTCCGCTTCATCGGCGACGCGCGACAGCGCATCGCCGAAGATTACCTGCGCATCCTGCGCTTTTTCCGCTTTCACGCTGCCTATAGCGACGGCGGGCATCCCGACGCCGAGGGGTTGCAGGCTTGCATCGCCGGCCGCGAGGGGCTCAAGCGGGTCTCGCGCGAACGCGTGCGATTGGAGCTGATGAAGCTCCTGCTCGCGCCGCATGCCGTGCCTTCGCTCATTGCCATGAACGATGCCGGTCTGCTCGTTTGCGTGCTCGGCGGGGTCGGCTATCTCGGCGCGTTCGAGAACATGACCAAGGTCGAGGCGGCCGCCGGCCTCGCCGCGGATCCGGTGCGGCGACTGGGCGCGCTCGGCGTTGTGGTGCCCGAGGATGCCGCGCGGCTCGCGCACAGGCTGCGATTGACCGGAAGCGAACGCGAGCGACTCCTGTCGATGGGCGAGGGATGGCGGCAGATCGCGCCGGCGGACGAGAATGCGGCACGCGCGCTGCTCTATCGTCTCGGACCGTCGCATTATACCGATCGCGTGCTGCTTGCCTGGGCGCGTTCGGACGCCACCGCGCATGCGCAGGCGTGGCGTGCGCTTGCCACGCTGCCGCAGCGCTGGACGGCACCCGCGTTTCCGCTGCGCGCCGCGGATTTCATCAAGCGGGGTGTCCCCGCGGGCCCGGCGCTTGGCGCGGTCTTACGCGCGGCGGAGGAGGCGTGGATCGCGGCCGGGTTTCCCGAGGACGCAACGGCGATTGCCGACGCCGCGGTGAGGGGGAGGACGCAATAGACCTCGGCTCCGCCGGCGCGGTGCGCTGCGGGTCGTCTCTCCTGTCGCGAATCGCGTGGCGGAGCCCGCAACCTGCATCGCCAATACCGCGATTGGCGGACCTTGCCTGCCGACGCCTTTGTCGCGCGGGTGGCCTGGCTGCACGAGCCGCATGCCGCCGCGGGGTCCAATAGCGATCTTCCGTCCGCCAAGGACATGGCCGCACGCGGCGCCGGCACATTGGCCCGCAGCAGGAGACCGTGCGCGAGCCTGACGTGGGAGGCAACCCGTTTCGGAAAAGACCGAGCGCCGGAAAAATGCTAGCAATGCACGGCGCGTCCATCCAAACGGATGATGCTCTCGCGACCGATGAGCCTTCTGTCCGGCTTCGCCGACCTCTCCCTTTGGCAGCTCGTGCTCGTCGCGGGCGTGGCCTTCGCCGCTTCGCTCGTGGGCGGCGTGTCGGGCTATGGCACCGGCGCGCTGATGCCGCTCGTCCTGGTGCCGCTCGTGGGCGCTGCGCCGGTCGTCCCGATCATCGCGATTTCAGCGCTGTTCAACAACATGAGTCGGCTTGTGGCGTTCCGTCGCCACGCCGACCTGCGCCGCGCGGCGCTCGCGGGCGTCTTTGCCCTGCCGACCTGCGTGCTGGGAGCCTGGGGCTACACGCGGCTCTCCGGGACGGGCGCTGCCCTCGTCATCGGCGCCATGCTGATCGCGAGCGTGCCGCTGCGGCGGCACTTGAAGCGGCGCGACTTCAAGGTCGGCGACCAGGGGCTCGCCCTTGGCGCATTGGGCTACGGCGTCGTGGTCGGCGGCACCGCCGGCTCGGGCGTCATCCTCCTTGCGCTGCTGATGGCCGCCGGCGTTGAAGGCGCCGCCGTGATCGCGACCGACGCGGCGATCTCGATCCTCATCAGCATGGTGAAGCTCGCAGTGTTCCGGCTGGCGGGTGCGATCACGGCACAGGTCGTCGCGCTTGCGCTCCTGATCGGCATCGTGGCGATACCCGGCGCTTTCCTTGCGCGCGCCTTCGTCGCGCGCATGCCGTTGCGCGTGCACACCGCGATTCTTGACGCAGTGGTCGTCGTCGGCGGCGCGACCATGATCCTTTCAGCCTTGCGTTGAACCGCCGAATCGGCGGCGCGTGACGGTCTCGCTAAGGCCACTTCACCACCGGGGGAAGGGAAGACAGGATGGACTCGACATTGCCGCCCGTTTTCAGGCCGAAGATCGTGCCGCGGTCATATAGCAGGTTGAATTCGACATAGCGCCCGCGGCGCACGAGCTGTTCCTCGCGCTCGCTCTCGGTCCAGGGCTTGGCGAAGTTGCGCCGCACGATCTCCGTATAGACCTTAAGGAATGCGCGGCCGACCTCCTGCGTGAATGCGAAGGTGGCCTCCCACTCGGTCTCCAGATAATCGAAGAAGATGCCGCCGATCCCGCGCGGTTCGTTGCGGTGTCTGAGAAAAAAATATTCGTCGCACCAGGCCTTGAACCGGTCGTACGACGCGACGGCGGCATGCGCGTCGCACGCCGCGCGCATGGCGGCGTGAAAGGATTGCGTGTCCGGATCGCCCGTCGTGCGGCGCGCCTCGAGGACCGGTGTCAAGTCCGCACCGCCGCCGAACCAGGCCCTGCGGGTGATGACGTGGCGCGTGTTCATGTGCGCGGCCGGCACATGCGGATTGCACGGATGCGCGATGACGGAGATCCCCGACGCCCAGAATCGCGGATCCGTCTCGGTCCCGGGCACTTGGTCGCGGAATTCGGGCGCGAATTCGCCGAAGACGGTCGAGCAATGTACGCCGACCTTTTCGAACACCCGCCCACGCATGATCGCGGTTACGCCGCCGCCGCCATCTTCGGCCCGCGTCCAGCCCGTGCGCACGAAGCGGCCCGGCGGTCGGGCCGCGAGCGGCGCAGTTGCGGGCAGGGAGTCCTCGAGCGCCTCGAACGCGCTGCATAGGTCGTCGCGCAGCGATTCGAACCAATGCCGCGCGCGCGCCTTGCGTGCATCCTGCTGATCGGCGTCCATGGGTACTGCGCCCGTTTAACTATACCGCCCCACATCCGCCAAGGCCCATGCCGGTCTCCCGACGGCGCCCGGTCATCGGGTGCAAAATCCGCCCGTCTGCCGCAGTGCCTCGCCCGCAACCATCGCGACGGTCATGGCCACGTTGAGCGAACGCAGGCCGGGTCGCATCGGCACGCGCAGCCGGTGGTCGGCGGCCCGATGGACCGCGGCGGGCACCCCCGTGCTCTCGCGACCGAACAGCAGCACCTCGCGCGTGTGATAGGCATGGTCGAGATAGCTGCATTCGGCAACCGTGGTCAGCAGCACGAGCGTAAGCCCTTCCGCCTTGCGCCAGGCTTCGAAGGCCGCAAAAGACGCATGCCGCGTCAGCTTGACGCGGTCGAGATAGTCCATGCCGGCGCGCCGGAAAGCGCGGTCGGTGACCGGGAAACCGGCCGGCTCGACGATATGCGCTTCGAGCCCGAGGCAGGCGCAAAGGCGCAGGATGGTGCCCGTGTTTTGCGGAATATCCGGCTGGTAAAGGGCGATTCGCATCCCGACCGGTGCCGTTCCCGCCCAGAGCCGCGGGGCCGCGCGACAACGACGTGATTTATGCGACTCTTGGACCTATGTTCGGTTAGCGGGCTTGCACTCCCATCGCAAGGGTGCCAATAGAACGCGGCCGAAGCGCTGACCCGCCTTTCCCGGGCCCCTTGCGCTTTGGTCCGCCCCCTGCCGCCGTGGGACTCCCGAGGTTCGCGGCGTCCCGCCGTGGGCGGTATCGCAAGCCAGCCGGAGAGGAGAGGGTTTTGACGTGACGACCGTGTCTTCGGCGGAGCCGACACGCCGCGATTTTCTCTATATAGCCACAGGCACCGTCGGCGCGATTGGCGCGGCCGCGACCCTGGTGCCGCTCCTTGCGCAGATGAATCCGGACGCCTCGACCGTGGCCGCCGGCGCGCCGGTCGACATCGATCTTGCACCGATCGCCGAGGGGCAGATCGTCAAGGTCTTCTGGCGCTCCAAGCCGATCTTCATCTTTCACCGGACCAAGAAGGAGATCGACGAGGCCAAGAACGTCGACGTCAACAGCCTGCCCGATCCGGAGAGCGACGCCGAGCGCACCAAGCCCGGTCACGAGCAATGGCTCGTCGTCATCGGCATCTGCACCCATCTCGGCTGCATTCCGCTTGCCCATCAGGGCGAATATGGCGGCTGGTTCTGTCCATGCCACGGCTCGCAATACGACACCGCTGGCCGAATCCGTAAAGGGCCCGCCCCACGCAATCTCGCCCTGCCGCCATACACGTTCCTGTCCGATACCAAGATTCGGATCGGGGAAGAATCCGCCAAGACGGCGTGAGAACTCGATGCCTTCCGAAGGTTCAACATGAGCGGACATTCGACCTACAGGCCGCAAAGCAAATTCATGCAGTGGCTGGAGAGGCGGTTGCCGATCGGCGGCCTCGTCCATTCCTCCTTCGTCGCCTACCCGACGCCGCGCAACCTCAATTACTGGTGGACCTTCGGAGGCATCCTTGCCTTCATGCTGGCGGTGCAGATCATCACCGGCATCGTACTGGCCATGCACTACACGCCGCAGGCGGACTTGGCCTTCAATTCCGTCGAAAGCATCATGCGCGACGTGAATTACGGCTGGCTGCTTCGCTACGTGCACGCCAACGGCGCCTCGATGTTCTTCCTGGCCGCCTATATCCATATGTTCCGCGGAATGTATTACGGCTCCTACAAGGAGCCGCGCGAGGTGCTGTGGATTCTCGGCGTCATTCTGCTGCTGCTGATGATCGCGACCGGCTTCATGGGTTATGTGCTGGTCTGGGGCCAGATGAGCTTCTGGGCCGCGACGGTCATCACCAACCTCTTCTCCGCCATCCCGGGCGTCGGTCCGACCATCGTCACCTGGCTATGGGGCGGCTATGCGGTCGGCAACCCGACGCTCAACCGCTTCTTCTCGCTGCATTACCTGTTGCCTTTCGTCATTGCGGGCGTCGTCGTGCTGCACATCTGGGCGCTGCACGTGGCGGGGCAGAACAACCCGGCCGGCATCGAGCCGAAGTCCGACAAGGACACCGTGCCGTTCACGCCCTATGCCACGATCAAGGACACCTTCATGATCGTGGTGTTCTGCATCGTCTTCGCCTGGTTCGTGTTCTACATTCCGAACTACCTGCTCCATCCCGACAACTACATCCCGGCCAATCCTGCGCAGACGCCGCCGGAGATCGTGCCCGAATGGTACTACCTGCCCTTCTACGCGATCCTCCGCTCCATCCCCAACAAGCTGCTGGGCGTGTGCGCGCTCTTCGCCTCGATCATCATTCTCGCCTTCTTGCCGTGGCTTGATACCTCGCCCGTCCGTTCGGCGCGCTATCGCCCGCTCTATCGCCAGTTCTTCTGGTTGTTCGTCGCCACCGCGATCGGTCTCGGCTACCTCGGCTCGCGGCCGCCGGAAGGCATCTATGTCGTCATCTCGCGCATCCTGACGGTCTACTACTTCGCTTTCTTCCTGATCATCCTGCCGCTGCTCGGCATCTTCGAGAAGACCAAACCGCTGCCGAACTCGATTGCCGAGTCGGTCCTGGGCAAGGCGTGAGCGGAGGGCCCTCAATGAAGGCGAAATCGACGATCCGTGTGGCGTTCGTTTTCGGTGCGCTCGTGGCCGGAATCGCGGTCGCAGCGGCGCAGGAGGAGCAACCGACCCCGCCGCGCTTGAGCTGGTCGTTCTCGGGACCGTTCGGCAAGTATGACCAGGCGCAGCTGCAGCGCGGTTTCAAGGTTTATCGGGAGGTCTGCTCGACCTGTCATTCGCTGAACCTGCTTTCGTTCCGCGATCTTGCCGATCCTTACGGCCCCGGCTTCACGGAAGCGCAGGCGCAGCAGATTGCCTCCGAGTACAAGATCAAGGACATCGACGACAAGGGCCAGCCGATCGAGCGGCCGGGCCGGCTCGCCGATCATTTCCCGCCGCCTTTCCCCAACGAAGCCGCCGCCAAGGCGACCTACGGCGTCGCGCCGCCCGACATGTCGACGCTCGCCAAGGCCCGCGGCTATCGTCGCGGTTTCCCGTGGTTCATTTTCGATATCTTCACGCAATACCAGGAGGAGGGACCGGATTATATTGCCGCCTATCTTCAGGGCTACACCGAGCCGCCCAAGGGTTTCGAGCTGCCGGCGGGCGGCCATTACAACGTGTACTTTCCGGGTCACAATACCGCCATGCCCCAGCCGCTGCAGGACGGGCAGGTCACATATGACGACGGTTCGCCGCAGACGGTCCAGCAATACGCCAGGGACGTTGCCGCCTTCCTGATGTGGGCGGCGGAGCCGCATCTCGTGGCGCGCAAGCGCATCGGCTTCCAGGTGCTGATCTACCTGATCGTGCTTGCGGGCCTCCTCTACTTCACCAAGAAGCGGGTCTGGCACGCGGTCGAGGCACCGCATGCGGCGGCGACCGGTCAGGCGGCGACGAAGACGGGCACGTGACGCCTCCGCGGTATTTCCGTTCGTCATGCCGGGCAGGAACGCATCGTTCGATCACCGCGGCCCGGTAAGCCTTCGGGGGCGGGCGCCGGAATCGCGCCAGGCTGGCTCTGGCATGCGGCGTTCCGGAAGCTAGCGAGCGGCGCCCGGGGGCAGGCCATGACCAGATCCGTGCTCGGCATTATCGGCGGCTCGGGCAT
>Ga0209810_1002511_pt1 | contig 21732 bp, 18 predicted proteins | sample Coa_R1_7_FD_187159 | JGI IMG/M metagenome (GOLD analysis project Ga0209810, IMG submission 187159) | Surface soil microbial communities from Centralia Pennsylvania, which are recovering from an underground coalmine fire - Coalmine... | ecosystem: Environmental > Terrestrial > Soil > Unclassified... | reverse complement strand
TCGACGGTCGGCCGCAGGAGATTGAAGCCGACGGATTGCTCTCAACCTGTCTTCAGCACGAGATCGATCACACCAATGGCATCCTCTTCATCGACTATCTCTCTCGCCTCAAGCGCGACATGGTGATGAAACGTTTCAGAAAAGCGGCGAAACGCGGCGAGGCCGCGCGCCCTTCGTCGGAGAGTGATGAGCCCTCACACCATCTCGGATAGCCTCCGTCGTGAAAGCGGGCGGGTTGCACTTTGCTCGTGCCCCGACTCGTTCGCAAGGCGGCGTGTCCGCTCTGCGCGCACCCTGTGCCCGGGCCGCTCGTGGGCCGGCCGCCGGATCTCCTTCGGGGGGAAAGCGAGAGAAACGGGGGATTTCCCGCCGCGGCGGGCTGTGAATGAAGCAGCCCGGGGACGGGCAACCATTGGTTCGCGATGTCCCTCCGGCTGATTTTCATGGGCACACCGGAATTTGCCGTGCCGACCCTCGTCCAGCTCGCCCGGCGCGGCCACGAGATTGTGGCCGTCTATACGCGCGCGGCCAAACCCGCGGGCCGCGGGATGGTCGTGCAGGTCACGCCGGTCGAGCGCGAAGCTCGTCGGATGGACTTGCCGGTGCTCGCGCCGCGAAGCCTGCAGGGCGAACCGGAACAGGCCGCGTTCCTCGCGCATCGCGCCGATGCGGCCATCGTCGTTGCGTACGGCCTGATCCTGCCGCCGCGCGTGCTTGAAGCGCCACGGTTCGGGTGCTTCAACCTCCACGCCTCGTTGTTGCCGCGTTGGCGCGGTGCAGCCCCGATCAACCGCGCCATCATGGCGGGCGATGCCGAAACGGGCGTCACCGTCATGAAGATGGACGAAGGTCTGGATACCGGCGCCATTGCCATGGCCGAGCGTGTGACGATCGGCCCCGACATGACCGCTGGCGAGCTGCATGACGCGCTGGCGCGACACGGAGCCGACCTTATGGCGCGCGCGTGCGAGGCGCTTGAGCGGGGCACGCTTGAGCTCAAGCCGCAGCCCGTCGTGGGCATCACCTACGCGCCGAAGATCTCGAAGGAAGAGACGCGCATCGACTGGCGCAAACCGTGGAGCGAGGTGCACGACCACATCCGCGGCCTGTCTCCGTTCCCCGGCGCGTGGTTCACGCTCGAAGGCCTCCGCGTGAAGGCTCTGCGTTCGACAAGGGGCGAGGGCGACGGCCCCCCCGGCACTCTGCTCGATCGACGCTTCACCGTCGCCTGCGGCGCAGGCGCGATCCGGCTCACTCGCGTGCAGCGCGCCGGAGGGCAGGCGATGGATGCCGAGGCCTTTCTGCGCGGCCTGCGCCTGAGCGAGGGGACGGTTCTTCCGTAGGTCCGCCCGTCGCCAAACTGGCATGCCTGACGGCGTGACTTCCGGCGGGCAGGCGTCTACTGAAGGGTCCGTCCGATCCGGCGATTGCAGGCAGCAACCATGCCTCGCTTCAAGCTCACGCTCGAATATGACGGCGCGCCCTTTGCCGGTTGGCAGGCGCAGGCCGGGGGCCTCACCGTGCAGGCCGTTCTGACCGCGGCGGTTGAAGCCTTCAGCGGCGACAAAAGCTTCGTGCAAGGCGCGGGACGCACCGACGCGGGCGTGCACGCCCGCGGGCAGGTCGCGCATGTCGATCTCAGCCGGGAGTGGGATGCCGATACCGTGCGCGACGCGCTCAATGCGCATCTGCGGCCGCATCCGATCGCGGTTCTCGCCGCCGAGCGTGCGGCTGAGGATTTCGACGCCCGCCGCTCGGCGATCAGGCGCCATTATCTCTACCGTATCGTCAATCGCCGCCCGGACCTGACGCTCGACGTCGGCCGCGCTTGGCGGGTGCCGCGTCCGCTCGACGAGGCGGCGATGCATGCCGCCGCACAACGGCTCGTCGGCCGGCACGATTTCACCACCTTCCGCTCGAGCGAATGCCAGGCCAAGTCGCCGATCAAGACGCTCGACGCGCTGACCGTTGCGCGCGAAGGCGAGGAGGTGACGATTTCCGCCTCCGCGCGCTCCTTCCTGCACAATCAGGTGCGTTCGATGGTAGGCTCGCTGGTGTTCGTCGGCGAGGGCAAGTGGAACGCGGACGATCTTTCACGCGCGCTCGAGGCACGGAATCGCGCCGCCTGCGGGCCGGTTGCACCGCCCGAAGGGCTCTATCTCATGCGGGTCGACTACTGACCGCACCAAATCCCTCATATTTCTCATGCGGACGAGGCGGAAAAATATCGCTCGATGATCCTGTAATAGATGGCGGTGAGCGACCGCAGGTCGGCGATCGACACATGCTCGTCGATCGCGTGCATGGTCTGTCCCACCAAACCGAACTCCACGACGGGACAGTATTTGGTGATGAAGCGCGCGTCCGACGTGCCGCCGGACGTGGAAAGCTCAGGCCTGCGACCGGTCACGCTCTGCACGGCGTCGGCTACGAGCTCCGTGAACGGTCCGGGTTCGGTCACGAAGACATCGGCATTCGAAGGCTCCCATTGCAGCGCGAAGCGGATCCGGCCGTCGGCCGCCAATCGCGCGCGCTGCTCGATCAGTGTTTTGAGTGAATCGCGCGTGTGCCTGTCGTTGAAGCGAATGTTGAAGCGTGCCCGCGCTTCTCCGGGAATGAGGTTGACGGTCCTGTTGCCTACGTCGATCGAGGTGAACTCAAGATGTGAAGGGGCAAATCGTGCGGTGCCTTGATCAAGAGGTTCTTCCTGCAACGCCGAGATCAGCCGCACCAGGCCGCGGATCGGATTGTCCGCCCGCTGCGGGTAGGCCACGTGCCCCTGTTTTCCCGTCACGATAAGCTGCCCGTTGAGCGAGCCGCGGCGGCCGATCTTGATCGTATCGCCCAGCACGTTCTGGCAGCTGGGTTCGCCGAGAATGCAATGATCGAACCGTTCGCCGCGCGCGGCGGCCCATTGCAACAGTTTCGGCGTGCCGTTGACCGCAATGCCTTCTTCGTCGCCGCTGATCAGGAACGAAATCGACCCTCGCAGTTCGTGCGCGGCGAGATAGTCAAGCACTGCGGCGACCGCGCAGGCGATGCCGCCTTTCATGTCGACGGCGCCGCGTCCGTAGAGTGCATGACCGTCGCTTTCGCCGGCAAAGGGCGGGTAGGTCCAGGCGTTTTCGTCGCCGGGCGGCACGACATCGACGTGGCCGGCGAAGACGAGCATCGGTGCCGAGGTGCCGACGCGGGCATAGAGGTTTTCGACGTCGTCGACCCCCGTTTCCCGGAAAACAATGCGATGCACCGCGAATCCCGCCGCTTTCAGTGTATGCTCGAGAAAACCCAGCGCGCCTGCCTCGCTCGGGGTAACGGAGGGGCAGCGCAACAGGGAGCGGGCGATGGCAACAGGATCGGCGGACATCCGGCTCGCGCTCAATCTCTCAGCAGCTCGTTGATGTTCGTCTTCGCACGCGTCTTTGCGTCCACGCGCTTGACGATGACGGCACAATAGAGGCTCGGGCCCGGCGTGCCGTCAGGCAGCGGTCGGCCCGGCATGGTGCCGGGGACGACGACCGAATAAGGCGGCACCTCGCCCTGATGGATCTCGCCCGTCGCGCGATCGACGATCTTGGTGGAAAGCCCGATATAGACACCCATGCCAAGCACAGAGCCTTCGCGTACGATGACTCCTTCGACCACTTCCGATCGCGCGCCGATGAAGCAATTATCCTCGATGATCACCGGAGCGGCCTGAAGCGGTTCGAGCACGCCGCCGATGCCTGCGCCGCCCGAGAGATGGCAATTCCTGCCGATTTGCGCGCAGGAGCCGACGGTGGCCCACGTATCGATCATGGTACCGGCGTCGACATAGGCACCGACGTTGATGAACGACGGCATCAGCACCACACCCGGCGCGATGTAGGCCGAGCGGCGCACGACGCAACCGGGTACCGCGCGGAAGCCCGCTCGGCGGAAGTGGGCGGCGTTCCAGCCCTTGAACTTCGAGTCGACCTTGTCCCACCAGACGGACTTGCCAGGACCTCCGGGGATCAGCCGCGCATCGTTCAGTCGGAATGACAGGAGGACCGCCTTTTTCAGCCATTGATTGACCTGCCAGCTTCCGTCGGCCTGTCTTTCGGCCACACGCGCCTTCCCCGAGTCGAGGAGGTCCAGTGCCGCATCGACCGCCTTGCGGACCGCGCCCTTCGTCTTGGGCCCGACGCGGTCACGCGCCTCGTAGGCGTCCTCGATGGTCTTGGCGAGCGTGTCGATAGCCATGCAAAATCCCCCGACCGAATCCGGTGCGGGTTGTCGGTGGCCGGGCAGGGGATGTCAAGGCGTACGCGATCCGCTAATGTGACCGCCAGGGAGAACCACGCCATGCGCCGTGCCGCGCAATATTTCGCTGCGCTCGTCGCGCTGTCGGCCGCCCCGCCGGCGGCGGCTCATCATTTGATGGGCGGCAGCACCCCGTCCACCTTCGCGCAGGGGCTGCTGTCGGGGCTCGGTCATCCGATCATCGGGCTTGACCATTTCGCAGCCGTGGTGGCGGTCGGCTGTCTCGCCGCCGCGCATCGGGCTGCCGTCACATTGGCGATTGGATTCGTCCTCGCCATGATCGCGGGCGTGGCCCTCCACGTGCGCGGCGCGACCGTACCGAATGCGGACGCGCTCGTCGCGGCGTCGGTGATTGCGCTCGGCGTGCTGATGCTGCGGTGGCGGACCATGGCGCCCGGCGCGGCTTTGGCGCTGTTCGCGCTGACGGGATTGATCCACGGCTATGCGCTCGGCGAATCGATCTACGGTGCCGAACCGAGCCCGCTCTACGCCTATCTCGGCGGCCTCGCCGTGGTTCAGAGCGTGGTGGCCATTGCGGTCGTGCGCGTCGTGCGCAGGGTGACGGAACCCCGCGTCGAGCCCGGCCTCCTGCGCCTGATCGGAGCGGGGATTGTCGGCATCGGCCTTTCCGCATTGATGCAACAGATCATTCCGGCCGCGTAATCCGCGCAAGAAAGGCGGCCAGATCGTCGGTGACGTGGTCGACGTGAGCTGCGTCGCGCCCCTCGAGTTCCCACGCCTCGCGAAACAGCTCGCGTTGGCCCTGCGGTACCACCAGGACGGTCGTCATGCCGAGGGCGTGAGGGATCTCGAGGTTGCGCGCAAGGTCTTCGAACATGGCCGCTGTTTTCGGCTCCACGCCGTGGCGGGCGAGAAAGCGCTCGTAGGCTTGCGGCAGCGGTTTGGGATCGAGCTCGGCGGCGGATATGTCGAAAACGTCATCGAAGTGCCGTTCAATCGCGAGCCGTCGCATGACCGCGTCGGCGTGTTGGCGCGTGCCGTTGGTCAACACGAGTTTGCGACCGGGCAGTCTCTCGAGCGCCGCCCCGAGCGCCGGATTCGGTTCGAGCGGCGAATGGTCGATACGATGCACGAAATCGAGATAGGCATCAGGGTCAATCCCGTGCTCGATCATCAATCCGCGGAGCGTGGTGCCGTATCGCCGATAGTAGTCCTTCTGCATGCGGAATGCTTCCTCATGCGGGACTTTGAGGAAATCCGCGACGAAGGCGCGGATGCGTTCGTCCACCTGCTGCCACAGGTTGAGGTGATGCGGATAGAGCGTATTGTCCAGATCGAAGACCCACGTCTCGACATGGGTAAAACCGCGTGATGTCCGCCGTTGCGCTGCCATGGTCGATGCGTCGCGTCCGACGAGCGGGCGTCGAGGGTCGTTCAGTTCAATGCGATCGTGGCATGATTTGCGCCTGCGGGGGACGTGCGGCTGACGGCGTCGAGCCCCGCGATACGCTCGTCGATCTGCGCAATGACGTGACGGGAAAACGGGCCAAGATGGATGTAGATCGCCATCAGGAGAACGACGTAACGCAGCGCAGCCGGGTTGTTGCGAGCGCAGTTCATGAACGTGCTCCAGAACACGTCGCGTGTTCCCGGCACGGCGTCGATGATATGCCGCAACGTGTCAAGCGAACCGACACGGCCGCGCGCGTCACCGGCGTGCAGATCGCGCGGCCGCCGGCTCCGATCGAGCATGGCAGTCAGTCGGTCGAGGCGGCGCGCATAGGCGACGGGATCATAGATGTGTGCGAGAATGCGCCTGTAATCATCGAGAATGTCCCGAAGGGGGCGCTTCGGTTCGAAGTTGATACCGAGCGAGCATTGATCGCCCGGCCGGTCGTCGCTCATCACGTCGTGACCTTCGTGCAACCGGCCTTCTCTGGCGAGCCGGCGGGTCAGCTGCGTATTGGGCAATGCGTAGAGGAGACCGACCATCGCGACCGGTATGGCACATTCCTCAATGAAGGCGATCATTGCGTCGGCGATCGATACCTTCTCGTTGTCGAAGCCGACGATGAAGCCGGCGGTGACCAACATCCCGTAGCCGTAGATCTTATGAATGCATTCCGCGATGTTGCGCCTGGTATTCTGCTTCTTTCGCATCTGAGTCAGCGTTTCCGGATCCGGACTCTCGATGCCGACAAAGACCGCGAAGAAATTCGCCTCGCGCATCATCTCCAGCAGCTCGTCGTCGTCCGCGAGGTTGATCGAAGCTTCGGTGGAGAATTCGAACGGATAATCATGCATCTCCTGCCACCGCTTGAGTGCGGGCAGAAATTGCTTGAGCGCCTTCTTGTTGCCGATCAGGTTGTCGTCGACGAAGTCGACATGACCGCGGAAGCCCAGCGCGTAAAGGCGCTCGATCTCGGCGAGCATCTGTTCGGTGGTTTTGGTACGCGGTTTGCGGCCGTAGAGCTCGATGATGTCGCAGAATTCGCAGGTGAAAGGGCATCCGCGCGAATACTGGACGCAGACGTAGAGGTAGTGTTCGAGCTTGAGCAGATCGAAGCGCGGTAGCGGGGATTTGGTGACGTCGGTCGTGAACCGTTCGGCCGAGAAAACGCCGCTTCGCTCGCCGCGCTCCCAGGCGGCGACGAAGTCGTTGATGACATCCTCCGCTTCGCCCAATACCTGGAAGTCCGCGCTCTTGTAAATGTGCGGGCTCGAGGTGACATCGGGACCGCCGACCACGACGGGTTTCCCATGGCGGTGACAAAGCTCGATGAGCCGGAGGCAGTCGGGCTGCTGATTGAGCATGCCGCCCGTCATCACCAGATCGGCCCATGCGAGGTCGTCACGGGTCAGCTCCTCGGTGTTGCGGTTGATGAGCCTGAACTGCCAAGTTTGCGGCAGCAGGGCGGCCACGGTGATGAGACCGAGCGGTGCGGCCGGATAGCGCGCGCCGACGACGCGGCAGGAATCGGCATAATTCCAGAACGAATTCTGCACGAACCGGGGATAGACCAGCAGGACCCGCAGCGGCCGATCAGTCATCGGAACAAGGCTCCTCGGCCGACTATCTCATGATTGGGCCTTGGCGCAAAGTCGCGATGAGATCGCGCACAACAGAAGTTCCCGCGTCTCACGGCGGAAGCGCAAAGCGCACGACGGTCGTCGGCTGCCTGCTCGTGTCAATGACAGTAAAACCGGCGCTCGTCAGCCCGCGTGCGGCACAATCCTTGTGATCGGAAAGCTCGAACCGGTCGGCGCGTGTGCAGAGCGGAACGGTGCCGCCCCAGGACAGCACGGTGCCACCGCGCATGACCGGGTGCCCGGCGGAGTCCACCGCCTCCGCATAGCTGTACAGCCGGTGCGGGTCGTCGCGCAGATCGGGTCGCAGGCAGCGCCCGGCCGGGATGCGATACCATCCGCGCGCGACGATCGCCCCCATCTCCACGACGCCGAGCGCGGCCATGACGGTATAGGGCGTGTCGTTGCACCAGAAAAATCCGCTTCCCTGCGGATTTGCCGCTGCGGCAATCAGCGTGTCGAAAAAGTTTTCCTTGGTCACCGCATCCGCGGCAAGCTTATAATCCTTCAGGAATCGCGCCAGCGCGGCCTGCGTCCGGCCGCCGGCGATGCCATCGATGGGCGTCGCGTCGTAACCGCCGATCACCAGCAACCGTTGGATGCCAGCGAGGCGGGCCTGGGCATCGTCGTAATCGGCGTCCTCGGCGAGGTTGACCGTGGGCCCGTTCGGCGTGTCGGACGGTCGCGCCGCGGCGAAACGCGCGCGTTGCGACTCCGGACAATTGCGCGCATCGGCCAGGCTGAAGTCCCCCTCCCGCACGCACAGGTCGATCTGTCCGCTGGCAGGGGTTGGCGCTGCCCCGTAGAACGCCGGCGTCCGCCCATGCACATAGACGAGATCCGCGTCGAGCGGCCCTTCGAGCACCCGCCGGCATTGTCCCGGCAGCGTGCGGAACCAGCCGCGGGCCGACACGAAAGCACCCTTCTGGAGGCCGATCGCCGCGTCCATGACGTAGCTCGTGCGGTTGCAGAGCGTGAGCTCGGCGCGCGCCGGGAGGACCGGCAGCGTCAGCACGAGAGCCATGCCGGCAAGCCCGCGAGCCGCACGAATCATGCCGCGATGTTACGCGAAGTTGCAGGACGACGTCGTCATGCAGCACGACGTTTGAGCCGCCTCGCCAGTAGCTCGTGCGCGAGCAGACCGGCGCCCAGCGCGAAGCCTGCGACGTCCAGCAGGCCGCCGTAGCGGACGGCGTCGATCGGAATGAACAGCATGAGGCCGGCCAGTCCGAAGCCGAGCCGCATCGGCAAGGCGAGCACCCGCGTCGCGTAACCGGCGAAGGCCGCGCAAATGAACCAGACGCCGATCAGCGCACCCAGGAAATCGATGACGATCGACGTCAGCGACCCCTCGAGCAGAAGCGAGGGCGAACGGATGAACAGGAAGGGAATGATGAAGGCGATCCAGCCAAATCGGACCGCGGTCCAGCCGGTTTTCATTGCGTCGGCATTGGCGAGCGAAGCCGCGGCATAGGCCGCCAGCGCCACAGGGGGGGTGATCATCGACATCATGCCGAAATACATCACGAACATGTGCGAGGCCATGGGCGAGAGGCCGATCTTGACCATGGCCGGGGCGACCAGCGCGGCAAGCAGGACATAGACGCCGACCGTCGGCATCCCCATGCCCAGAATGATCGACACGATCGCGGAGAATACGAGCAGCACCCACAGATTGCCGGAGCCGATTTGCACCAGCAGCAGCGTGAGTGCGAAGCTCAGCCCGGTGATGTTGAGCACGCCGATGATGAAGCCGGCCGCCGCGGTAATGACCAGCAGGTCGAGCGACGCCATGCCGGTTGCGCGCAATGCGTCGGGAAGATCGCGGAGCCGCAGCTTTCTGTCGCCGTAGCCGAGCGTCGATCCGGTGACAATCAAAACGGCCGATGCGCCGAGCGCGGCCAGCGCGGGCTGCCAATTGAGCCAGAACAAGCCGTAGATCAGCATCGCGAAGGGAAGCAGGAAGTGCCAACCCTGTCGAAGTACTTGGCGGAGCGGCGGGATGCCGGGCCCCTTGATGCTCGCAAGGCCGCTGCGTGCGGCCAGCAGGTCGGCCTGTACGAAGAGGGCGTAGTAGTAGAGCAGGGCTGGCAGCGCGGCGGCCACCGCCACGTCCCGATAGGGGACCTGGAGGAACTCCGCCATGAGGAAGGCGGCCGCCCCCATCACGGGGGGCATCAGTTGCCCGCCCGTCGACGCCACCGCTTCGATCGCGGCGGCGACATGGCTGGGATAGCCGCCCCGCCGCATCAGCGGGATGGTGAGCACGCCGACCGATGCGACATTGCTCACCGCGCTGCCCGAAATCATCCCGAACAGGCAGGAGGCGGTGACCGCGATCTTGGCAGAGCCACCGCGGTAGCGACCCATGAGCGTCAAGGCGATATCGGTAAAGAAGGCCGAGCCGCCAGAGGCGAAAAGCAGATTGCCGAAGAAGACGAATGCGATGACGATCGTGGAGGCGACCATCACCGGCAGGCCGAGCATGCTGCCGGAATCCCACACGAGATAGAAAAACAACTGCTGCACGTCGACCGGCAGGCCCTGCAAGGCGCCCGGAACATATTGCCCGAGCGGCGCGTAGACGAGGAACGCGAGCACGATGACGGTGAGTGCGATGCCAACGGTGCGCCGCAGCGCCTCGATCACCATCGGGACGATCACGACCGCGATGATCATCCCGTCGATGGGACGCGACGTCATGTTTTCGGAAAGGGCGGGATAGCGCACCGCGATCCAGAGGCCGAATGCGAAGCTCATCACGGCGAGCAGCCAGTCATACCAGGGCACCGTCGCGCGCGGTGAACCGCGGCGGACGGGCTGGCTCAGAAAGACCAGCGCCATGCCGAGGCCGATCATGCCGGCCAGGAACTGCTCGTTATACAACAGCAGCCCAAACACGTCGCGATAGAGCTTGAGCGCAAAAGCGATCGAGGCGAGCGTGATGAGGCTCGCGGCGGCGTAGATCAGCCGCCGCGCGAGCATCGATCCCGGAGCGGCCGGCGCCTCATGCGGGGCGTGGTCGGTGTTGCCTGTTTCCGTCGCTAGCGCGGCGTCGGTCGCCATCGGGTGAGCTGTTCGCCTGTTGTTGATTCCGCGCCGCCTCCGCCTGTCGCCGCGAGCGGGAAAGCGGCATATGCAGATGGAGCAGGCAAGCGCATGCAGACCGTCCGGCGTGCCGGCATGCGCGGGACCGGGACGAGTTCGCGTCGCGCCACGCCGCCGGGCAGGCGCCCCGTCAACTGCCGCTCTTTGGCGGCCATTCGCCGATCTCCTTGTAGTATTTGATGGCACCCGGATGGAATTTCACCGGGCCCATGTCCTTTGCCATGCGGCCGGGATCGAAACCGGACAGCGCGCCGAAATTGGCGGCGAGCTCCTGCTTATGGTCATGCAGCAGCTTGGCAAGCTTGTAGACGAGGTCGTCGGGCACTTTGTCATTGGTCAGCACGAGATAATCATAGGCATAGACCCAGGTGGGTTCATCGACGCCGGTATTGACCTTGCTCGGCTTTACCTCGACGGCATAGGCGACGGGAATGAACTTGCGCAGCCGTTCCATCGCCTCTTTCGAGCGATCGATGGGCAGCACCCGCACCGGGACCTTGGAATTGACCTCCGCGACTTTGCCGGAGCCGAGTGCGAACATGAATACGTCGGCGTTGCCCTGTTCGAATTCATCGGCGCCGCCCACCACATTGGGCACCGGCACTTGTTGAATGTCGTTGTAGGTCAGGCCTGCATTCGCGAGAGTACCCTTGGTGAGCACGTCGAGCACGCGCTGGCTGGCATAGCCGGTGGGCACCCGCTTGCCCCTGAGATCGGCGATCGTCTTGATGGGAGAATCCTTGCGCACGAAGAATTCGGAATAAAGCGGGGCGAGAATGGCGACCGCACGCAGATGGGGCTGCGGCTTGTCCTTGTAGATGACCTGGCCAGTGACCGCGTAGTAGGTTTCGAGCTCATTGGCGAGCCCGAATTGCTGCTCGCCGGCATTGACGCCCGGTACATAGGCGCTCGTACCGCCGAACGGTTTGACGCGCAGGTTCAGGCCGCCGTCGGCTGCGACCTTTGCGATCGCGGCACCGGCCGAATAGGTCCAGAAGCCCTGCTTGCCTGTGCCCAGGCTGTAGATCTGGCCCCACGCCGGGGCGGCACAGGCCATGGCCGCCGCGACTGCCGCCGCCATGGTGCTGCGTGCGCCGATCATCATTCATCCTCCCTGACGCTTGCTTTCCGATACGTCGATCTCTTGATGGATCGCGTTGCACGAGCCTACAGGGACTCGGCGGCCGAGAACAGACGTGTTCAATGGGCCCGGCGTGCCCGCCGTGCGGCAGATTGCCCTCCCCGCGACGGGGCGGGTCGAACGGTGGGGACACCTCCCACCCCGCTGCGTCGCCCGCGCGCTCAGCGGTGGATGAGCGTCCCGATGCCGTGATCGGTGAGCAGCTCCAGCAGGACCGCGTGTGAAACCTTCCCGTCCATGATGACGACGCCCTCGACCCCCTGCTCGAGCGCATAGATGCAGGTCTCGACCTTGGGGATCATACCGCCCGAAATCGTGCCGTCGGCAATCAATTTGCGCGCGTCGGTCACCGACAAGTCGTGAATCAGGCGTTGCGAGGCGTCGAGGACCCCCGGCACATCGGTGAGCAGCAACAGGCGCTTCGCCTTGAGTGCTCCGGCGATGGCACCGGCAAAAGTATCGGCGTTGACGTTGAAGGTGCCGCCGTTCGCAGAGGTCGCGAGCGGGGCGAGCACCGGGATCATCTCCCGCCCGATCACCTGGTTGAGAATGGTGGGATCCACGCGCTCGGGGTCGCCGACGAAGCCGAGATCGACCACCTTTTCAATGTTGGAGTCGGGGTCGGTGACGGTGCGGCGCACCTTGCGCGCCTGCACCATGTTGCCGTCCTTGCCGCAAAGCCCGATCGCCTTGCCGCCCGCCGCATTGATGTAGCCGACGATCTGCTTGTTGATCGAGCCGGCGAGCACCATCTCCACGATCTCGACCGTCTTCTCGTCGGTAATGCGCAGGCCGTCGACGAATTCCGACCGGATCCCCAGCCTCTTGAGCATGTCTGCAATCTGCGGCCCGCCGCCGTGCACGACGACCGGGTTGATTGCGGTCTGCTCCAGCAGCACGACGTCCCGGGCGAAATCGCGCGCGGCCCGTTCGTCCCCCATGGCGTGGCCGCCATATTTAATCACGACAATTTCCTCGTCGTAGCGCTGCATGTGGGGCAGCGCCTCGAGCAGGATGCGGGCCTTGTCTTGCGGCGAAACGGTCATGTTCGATTCCCCTTTGGGCATCGCTATTTACCGGCCGCCGACGGGCAGCGAAAGAGGGCGCGCGGGGGAGGTTGCCTTGCGTGCGGCACTGCGGCCGAGTCCGGCTCGGCCGGTGGCTGGAACATTGATGCCCGCAGTTCGTTGACGTTAAAATAGCTTGGCTTGGCGCAAGCGGCGCGAGCCGGGACCCAGCGGTTGTTGCGCTGCGGGACCAGAGCGCTTTCATTAAGCTGCATCAAATTCCGCGCGCTGCGGCCCGGGGGTCTTCAAGCGATTGGAGGTTCCCATGAGCGTCACCGAAACCACACTTACGGCGACTACCGAGGCAGGGGGCGTATTCGCGGAAGCCGTCGGCGGCATCGCAACGATCGCCCTGACGATCATCGCCTTGGCCGGCGTTGCCCCCGATTTCCTCCTTGCCATCGTCACCATCGTGTTTGCAGCCGCGCTGTTGATCGAAGGGACGTCGATCGTCGCCGACTATGCCAACATGCGGTCGAAGGAGAGCGGCGCGGCTGAGACCGAAGGGATGCATGTGGGCGCCGGCAGCCTGGCGGCGGTCTTTCTTGCCGGCCTCACCGGCATCATTCTGGGCGTGCTGGCGTTGCTCGGCATTCATGCATCCGTGCTGATTTCCGCCGCGGTCATCACCTTCGGCAGCGCCCTGCTGCTCAACAGCAGCCTGGTGCTCAACCTGTACACGTTGAAGGCAAGGACAGCCTCCGCGCTGTTGATTGGCGGCGCGGTGGGGACGGCGGGTGCGCAGGCGCTCGCCGGCGTGGCGGCGATCGTGCTCGGCATCCTCGCGATTGCGGGGCAGGCCACGGTATCGCTGGACCTTGTTGCCTTGTTGGTGCTGGGGGCTTCGCTGCTGGTGACAGGCAACGGCATGAACAATGCGATGATCAGCATGTTCAATCGCCTGCCGGCGCGCGCCTGAGCCGAAGGCGGGCGAATTCCGGTACTTGACGTGGCCGGTCGCTGGCGAGCGCCGGCCACGCGCTTATCCAGGTTGTGCGGCGCTCCGCCGTCGCTCGGCGAGAAGGCGCGCGATCGCGGCGCGCAGCTCGGCAATGCCGGTACCGTGACGCGCCGAGGTGGGAAGCACGAGGGGAAAGGCGGCCGGACGCCGGGCGAGTGCCGCCGCGGTCGCGGCAATGCACGTGGACAGCCTGGCACCGTCGAGTTCGTCGCATTTGGTCAGCACGACCTGGTGGCTGACTGCCATCCGCTCGAGCGCGTCGAGCATGGGGTCGTCCGATGCGCTCAGGCCGCGCCGCGCGTCGACCAGCAAATAGACGCGCGCAAGATTCGCTCGTCCGCGCAGGTAGGCGTGAATCAGTGTGGTCCAGGCCGCGACTCGCGACTTCGCGGCCGCCGCGTAGCCGTAGCCGGGCATGTCGACGATGCGCAAGATGCATTCGCCGGCGAAGTAAATCAGCTCCTGCGTGCGCCCCGGCAGGCGCGAGACCCGCGCGAGTCCCTTGCGCCCCGTGAGGGCATTGATCAGGCTCGACTTGCCTACATTGGAGCGCCCCGCAAAGGCGATCTCGATTCCCCGCATCGGCGGCAACGAGCTCACGCTCCCGGCAGCCGCGACGAACCGCCACTCCCCGGCGAACAATTTGCGGCCGGACTCCATCTCCTCGCGACTGAATTCGGCCGTCGTCATCGGACGTCGTCGATCCCCTTCCCGCAACAACGGCGCCCGCGTTTCCCCTGGCATAGCAGCAGCAGGACGGGTCGATCCCTCCTGCCGGATGCAGCCCGGCAACCGAAGGCTGTTTCGCAAAACGACGACCTGGTGTCCGTCATGGGCCACCATGCTGCCCCACATTTCTCAGTTGCGCATCATCGATTCCGATGATCAAGCCCCGCCGTTCAGAACGGAAGGCTGTCGGCCTCATCGCCGCGCGCGACGCGGTTTTGGGTTGCGTCCGGCAGGAGCAAGCGTTTCGCCAGACCCCGAGGAAAGACCTCAGACCGGCGCATTGCGCCGAGACAGCCGCCCGTCCTGCCGGCGAAGGCCGCGAAACGGCCGCGCCGCGCGAGCGTGTGCAGGGCGGCCCGGCCGCACGAACGACCGTCCCGTCCGCGCACGCCGGCCGCGCGTGCAACCAGCGGTCCTGATGTTTTCGTCGCGTGCAGGGGAACCGTCCGCGTGCATGGCAGTTTAACGACCATCGTTCATTCACGCATAGGCGCGGGCGCACGGCGGCGCCGGCACCGGACCCACCGCAGAGGAGCACGCCATGGACTGGAATCGCGTCGAAGGGAATTGGAAGCAGCTCAAGGGAAAGATCAAGGAGAAGTGGGGTCAGCTCACCGATGATGATTTGGACATGATTGCCGGTCGCCGCGACCAGTTGGAGGGCAAGATTCAGGAACGTTACGGCATCGCCAAAGATCAGGTCCGCAAGGAGGTCGATGACTGGTTCAGCCGACAGAGGTTTTGAATGGCGCGGAGAGACAAGCGCGCCATCGGCAAGGGCGCTCGGCAGTCTCGCGAGCCGCAACGAAGGCCGTGAGGGAGGCACGCATGGCAAAAGGCATCCTGCTTTGGCTGATTGGGATTCCGATCCCCATCATCCTTCTGCTCTGGATCTTCGGCTTTCTGCATTGATCCGTCTCGGCACGCGTATTCGCGTCCGCTCGACGGCGAGCGGACCGTGAACGCTCGGGAAAGCGCCGTGCGTTGAATGGCCTCTTTTGCCGTCCCGTATCCTGCGCCGCTGCCGACCTCTCCGCGCGCCTCAAGCGGAAGGGGGTCTGACGTCGGGGAATTCGATGAAGAATTGTGTTCCACGGCCTGGCGTCGCGGCGCGGTGGCCGACGCGACCACCCAGCTTTTGCGCAAGGCTGTACACGACCTTGAGACCGAGTCCGGGCGCCGAGGTCGGGTCGAACGCCTGAGGGAGGCCAGCGCCCTCGTCGGAGACGGATAACGAGAAGTCTCCCGCCGGCGTGCGGGTGAACGCAACCTTGATCCGACCGGCGCCGTGCTTGGCGGCGTTCGTCACCAACTCGCTCACGATGAGACCGATCGAAACGATCCGCTCCGTGGGCAGATGCACGGACAGGCTTTCGCAGACGATGATGCCGCCATCCGGAGAACGCAACATATCTGACAGGGCCGCACACAGCCGCTGCAGATATTGTCGGCAATCAACGGACTCGATCGCGTCGCCCAGATAGATGTGGCGGTGAACCTGGGCAATAGCGCCCACGCGGTCGGCCGCAGCGAGAAGCTGCTTGGCGACATCGGGATTGCGCGAGGCCCGTCCCTGCAGCGTAAGCGTGGCTGACACCAGCTGCAAGCCGTTCATTACCCGATGTTCGAGCTCTTTTGCGAGCAAATCCGACCGCCGCAACGCCGCCTCCTTCTCGCTGTTGACCTGCATCAACTCCCCAATCGCGCGGCGGGCGGCAAACAGGAGCTCCATCCTGTCGACCACGATAGACGCGAGATCCTTGAGGTGGGCGATATGCCAGTCGCGGGGTGTATGCGGCTCTCGATCGATGACGCAGAGGGTCCCGATGTTGAACCCGTCATGCGTGCGCAGCGGAATGCCGATGTAAAAGCGCAATCCGAGATCACCCGTGACGAGCGGATTGTTTCGGACACGTCCATCGGTCTTCGCATCACAAACGATCCAGGGATCGGTTTGCAGTATGGCCGATGCGCACAGACCCGGCGTACGCGCTATCTGCTCGACAGCGAGCCCATGGTGCGATTTGAACCAGATTCGATCGTGATCCACCAGGCTTATGATGGAGATCGGCACCGCACAAAGTCTCGCCGCCAGAGCCGTGATACGATCGAACGTGTCGTCCGGCGGCGTGTCAAGAATGTCGTACCGGCGCAGGGCGGCAAGACGCTTGGCTTCCTCAATCGGAGTCAATTCAGGCGGAAGTTCCGGTTGCAAGATCCACACGGCGTGCGACTCTGTCAGATTGCGGCATTCGCGCCGGTCCTGGAATATCGGCCCCGATTCCGAGAATGAATTTGCGGCGAATGAGCGATGCCCTCGCGTGACCGGTCGTCACGCATCGTGTGAAGATCGGGCCGCGTGTTACCCCACGGGGGACTGCCGGATTGACGGCCGCAAAGCACCTGCGGGCCTCGCGGCAAGATGACGCTGCAGCATCCGGTCGTTCAATCGGCGGCATAGGCCGCCTGCTCCGCGCGCGGTTCGGGCCGCGGGGCGCGGTTTGTCGCGGAAGCCGTCGGACGAACGTTTCCATGCGGTCGGCCCGTGATTCATCATTGCCATCATCCTCACCCTCATCCTGATCATCCTCATGGTGCGCGGTCGCATCGGCCCCGGTGCGCCTATTGGCGAGAACTCCTATCGCGCCCGCCGCCGGCGCGCGCCGTCCAGCAACGGACCGGATAGCGGTTCGGCGCGGAGGTCGGATCTGGGCCATGAGCAGGTCGTACACTACATGCTGAGGAGCACCGCGCGGCTTGCGCTTGCTTTCAGCGAAAAAGGCATGCGCGGTGTTGCAGGCGCAGCCGCGTATCTCCCGCCTCCGAGCCGATCCGACGTCGCAAATATAATGAACGGAGCGTCTCGACCAAGAGACGCAAATACCAGCCGCACTGGTATTCCGATCTCAGCCGGCCCGCTTCCTGGGACGCATGGGAACAATCGAGTCCCTGCTGACGATGCCGCGCTCGCGGGCCCAGATGATCGCTGCCGCGCGCCTGTTCACGCCAAGCTTCTGATAGAGCGACCACACATGGTTGCGGATGGTGTTGCGGGACAGACCGAGAAGCTCGCTCATCTGATGATCGCTCAATCCCTGGCAGATCAGGCCCAGGATTTCGCGCTCACGGGCGGTGAGGTCATGCAAGTCGGCTCCGGCCGCACGTGGACGGGACGATTGTCTCAGTGCCGCCAATTTTTCCACGACGCTGCGGCTGAACCAGGACGTGTCTGCCATGACGGCTTCAATCGCCTTGACCAATTCATCTTGCGAGCGCTTTCTTTCGGTAATGTCCTGCATCACGCAGAGCACACAACGTTCGTCGTTGATGGTGACGGTATCGGCGGATACGAGACAATCGAACAGGAGGTCATCTTTTGCACGCAATTGCGCATCCAGATTGCGTACGCTGCCGGAGGCGGCAACCTCCTTCTCGAATTGCCGCTGAGCTGCGGCATCCGGCCACAGACCAAACGCCGCGGGATTTTTGCCGAGCATTTCATCCTCGCTATAACCCGTGATGGCTTTGAAGGCCTCATTTACCTCCACCAGCTTGAATCCGTCGCGTTTGAAGATTGCCATAGGAACGGGAGACAATCGGAAGGATTTGGCAAAGCGCTCCTCGCTCTGACGCAGCGCGGCTTCGGCCTTCTTGCGCGGATCGAGATCGGCGAAGGTGAAGAGTATGCACTTTTCATCGCCAAACTCGATCGGTTCTCCAGCGAGGATCACGAACTTGAAGCCTCCCTTCGGAAGCGGGACGCAACCTTCCATCTGCGGAATGGTCCGACCTTCCTTCAGTCGTTCGAGCGCGAGCTCGCGTTTCTCGGCCTCATGCAGAATATCAATTTCCTGCAAGCTTCGCCCGATCAGCCTATCCCGTCGGTAACCGGTCATCTCCAGAAAGCCCGGATTGGCTCTGATGTAGCGACGATCGGACACGCGACAGATGACGGCCGGCGCCGGGTTGGCGTTGAAGGCGCTTTCGAAGCGTGCTTCGGCCTCAAATCGCTCGGTTTCGTCCTTGATAACGAGCACGAGGTAGTCGGGCGCACCGGAATCGGTCGTTATGACCAGGCTGCGGATCGAGTGAAACCAGCGCTGCTTCGGTTTTCCGCGTCGCGTGACCTCGACGGTGAGATTGCCGAAGCATTCCCCCGCGGCTACGCGGTCGATCGGATAACGGCTGGGTGCCACGGGGCGATTGCTGCGATAGCGAAGTCGAAAGCGACGTCGGTATTCGCTGCCGCTGCGTCCGAGATCCTTGATCGTGCGTACGCCGTGCATGGCGAGCGCGGCATCGTTCGCCCATATGATCCGGCGGTCGACTCCGATCAGGATGATGCCCTCGGTCAGGCCCGCGATGATCTGCTGCAATTGCCGATAGTCGCGGCTCGGCCTTTTCAACGCTTTTTCCGCCACGTCGGTCGAACCCCCTCAGGAAGCGTCCCGATTGACCCTGTCCCGCCGTGCGGTCGAAGACGGCGGGCGACGACCGCCCGCATGGTCGTCATCCGGTTCATCGCCGCGCCGCTTTGCGAGCCCGGAGCACGCGCTGCACACAACGACTGGAAAGCGGCGTGAGTTCCGGCAGCCTCAGCGCATGCGCGGGCAAGGACCGGCGTCGGCGGGACGGCAGGCGGATACCCCACGCGGTGTCGATCCCGCGGCTATTGCTGGGGCTTCTTTCTCACGAAGACGGCCTTGATGTTGTCCAAGAGTTCGATCTTCGCCCCGTGCTTGCGCATGATGATGCTCTGCTGGATGATCGAGAGCGTGTTGTTCCACGCCCAGTAGATGACGAGTCCGGCGGGGAAACTTGCCAGCATGAAGGTGAAGATGAGCGGCATCCAGTTGAACACCATCGCCTGTGCGGGATCGGGCGGAGCGGGGTTGAGCTTCATCTGCAGCCACATGGTCACGCCCATGATCAGCGGCCAGATGCCGAGGTGCAGGAAATGACCGATCACCGGGATGACCGTCGGATCGAATGGGATGAGGCCGAAAAGCGTGAAGATATTGGTTGGGTCGGCGGCGGAGAGATCCCGTATCCAGCCGAAAAACGGTGCGTGACGCATCTCAATGGTCACGAAAAGCACCTTGTAGAGCGAGAAGAACACGGGAATCTGAATGACGATCGGCAGACAACCCGCCAGTGGATTGATCTTTTCCTTCTTGTAGAGCTCCATTAAGGCCTGCTGCTGCTTGACCTTGTCGTCGGCATAGCGCTCGCGCAGAGCCATCATCTGCGGCTGTACCGCCTTCATCTTGGCCATCGACGCGTAGGATTTGTTGGCAAGCGGGAAAAAGGCGATCTTGATCAGCACCGTGACGATCAGGATCGCGAGCCCGAAATTCCCCACCAGGTGATAGAACCAGTCGAGAGCCAGGAACAGCGGTTTGGTGATGAAGTAGAACCAACCCCAGTCGATCAGCAGATCGAAATGATTGAGGTTGTACTGCCGTTCATAGTCGTCGACGAGATGCACCTCCTTGGCGCCCGCGAACAGTCGGGCGGTCGCCGCCCCGCTCGCGCCGGGTGCAATGGTGACTGCATCGAGCAGATAGTCCGTTTGGTAGGTTTCCTTGCCGCCCAGGGTTGCGGTTGAATAACGGGCCTTGATGTGCGCCTTGGGGTCGGGCAGCAGCACCGCCGCCCAGTACTTGTCGGTGATGCCGAGCCAGCCGTCGGTGACGTTGAAATCGACCTGCTTGTTGCCGGAAGCATCGGCCTTCAGATCCTGCATATTCTTGTAGGTGTATTCCTTGAGCCCGTCCTCGCCGAGATAGCCGATCAGTCCTTCGTGCAGGATGTAATAGCCGGCGGTCTGCGGCGTGCCGTGGCGTGAGATCAGGCCGTAGGGGTAGAGCGTCACCGGGCTGGCGGTCTTGTTCACCACCTCCTCGGTGATCGTGAACAGATATCTCTCGTCGACGGCGATCGTGCGCCGGAAAACCAGACCTTCGCCGTTGTCCCAGACGAGCGTGACCGGATGGCCGACCGAGAGCGGGCCGCTGCCCTCCTGTTTCCACACCGTGTTGGACGTGGGCAGTTTCACTTTGCTCTCGCCGGCGGTCCAGCCGAATTCGGCGTAGAACGGGTCGCTGCTGCCCGAGGGCGATAGCAAGACAATCGGCGGGGATTTGGGATCGACCGTTTCGTGATATCTGACGAGCGCGAGGTCGTCGATGCGCGCGCCCTTGAGGGCGATCGACCCGCGCAGGCTGTCGGTCGTGATCGGCACGCGCTCGGACGAGGCGAGCGCAGCGGCGCGGTCGGTCGGTGCGGCTGCGGCCGGCGCGCTTGCGGCGGGTACCGACGGTGCCTTCTGCGGCGACTGCACCTGCTGCTCCTGCCGTGCCGTCCGTTCCGTCGGCTGCTGCTGTGCCTTCTGCTGCGGCGTGGCAAAGAAATACTGCCAGCCGATCAGCACCAGCGCCGAAAGAATGATGGCAAGAATCGTATTCTTGTTGTCATTCATCACGATCGTGTTCCTGATCCGCGCCGTTCGTGTGCGCGCCGTAACGCATCTTGGAAGTCCCGCTGCATGCGTGCGAACGGCAGGCTGAGCGCTGCCCGCCGTCCGATCAGCACATAATCGTGACCGGCGCGTGTCCGACCGGGCCCCGCAAGGCGGACGACCTCGCGCAACCGCCGGCGGACGCGATTGCGTTCCACCGCCGTACCGACTTTCTTCGACACGGTATAGCCCACTCGTGCAGGACCTTCATCATTGCGTTTGCGCATCTGCAGGAGGAAGGCCTCGGCGGACACCTTGACCCCACCTGCCGCGGCCAGGAAATCCGCCCGTTGCGTCAATCGCTTCATGAAATGATGCGCACGGGACGCCTCTGCCCTTCCTATGCGGACAGACGTTTGCGTCCTCGCCTGCGCCGTGCCGACAGCACTTTGCGTCCGCCCTTGGTGGCCATGCGCGCGCGGAAGCCGTGGCGGCGCTTGCGCACAAGCTTGCTCGGCTGGTAGGTCCGCTTCACCCTGAATGGCTCCGCTGATGGCGCCGCGATCGGCCGTCTTCAGAACCGGCCGAAAATCCCTATGTCGGTCGGACCGGCACCGGACGTGCGCGGCTTATAAGGGAGGGGCCCCGGCGCGTCAATTGCGGGGAGTGCGGCATGCGAGGGCCGGAAAGCCGCGCCTCGCGGCGGATCGGGCTGCGCGGCGGGCCGCGGGCCGCGATCTTGCGCCGGGAACGGCGTTTTCGGCAAGGGCGTCAAACCGAGGGACATGGCTCAACTTCTGAAACCCGACATCTGCATCATCGGCGGCGGGCCAGCGGGCACGGCGGTCGCCCTGGGGGCCGCGCGGCTGGCTTCCTGCGTGCTGGTGGAACGGCGCGCGCCCACGGCTACGGTGCCGGGTCGCGAATCCCGCGC
>Ga0209810_1002509_pt1 | contig 21756 bp, 24 predicted proteins | sample Coa_R1_7_FD_187159 | JGI IMG/M metagenome (GOLD analysis project Ga0209810, IMG submission 187159) | Surface soil microbial communities from Centralia Pennsylvania, which are recovering from an underground coalmine fire - Coalmine... | ecosystem: Environmental > Terrestrial > Soil > Unclassified... | reverse complement strand
CGCACCACAGAGCTGACGCTCACCTTGAACCGCAACGCCGCCGCACGCCGCGTCGCTCCCGCCGCGACCGCCTCAACCGCCCGCTCGCGCAGATCTTCCGAGTATGGCTTCGCCATCATGCCCCCCAACATCGAGGGCCGCAGAATCGCAAATCCACCACATCTTGGGAATCGCCGGATTCAACCAGACCGAAATTTGCTCTAGCCAACCAGCCATCTCGAAGCACGTCGCGGACCTAGAGCGTGCGTTAGGATTGAAGTTGGTGGAGCGGACGCGGCGAGACGGCGCGCTTACGAGCGCCGGCGACTTTGTTGCGAATTATGTGCTGCGCGCCGAGGCCCTGTTAGCGCAGGCTGCCCTTGGCGCCGCTCAGTTCCGCGATAGCGGATCGGGGACCATCGCAATCGTCGCCTCATGGGTGACCGGTACTTACTTGCTGCCGGAAATCATCGCCGAGTTCCAGCATCTGCACCCGGGCGTGCGGATCTCTTTGGAGCTTGGGACGGCCGTAAAGGCCGTGGACTGGCTTCGATCCCATCGGGCAGAGCTCGGCTTCATCGCCGGTGCCGCCGGCGGACCGGAAATTGAATCAGAGCCGATATTAGACAACAAGATCATCGTTGTCGGTTCGCCTGCGCTTATTCCGAGCCCACCGTCACGCGAAGATCTTAGATCACTCACCTGGATTTCACGCGAGGAAGGCTCGGCCGCGCGGGCGGCTTCGGATACCGCCATGGGGCGGCTGGGGATCGTCGCACACCGACGGCTGGAGCTTCCCTCCTACGAGGCGGTGGTTCACGCGCTGACGAAAGGCTATGGCGTCGCGGCCCTCAGCCACTTCGTCGTGGCGCCGGAGCTGCGCGCCGGGTCACTGGTCGTCGTTCCGGTGACCGGCTGGAACGTTAGCAGCATGATCTCCGTGCTTCGCGTCCGCGACGCTCTATTGACCCCAGCGGCAGATCAGTTTCAGGCCTTGGTTCGAAAGCGCTTCGGAGAGTTACCGAGCAATCCGTGATCCGGCGATCTCCTCCGCCACGCAATGAGGCCTTCGAGGCTGGGTGCGTCCGCAATTCGATCGAACTCGGCGACGATCGCGTCAAACCGTTGCCACGGGGTTGCGTCGGCCGGGGGTTTTTGTTCGGCGAGAAGCCGGTCTACCGCCTTTTCCACGACCGCGGTCTTGCTCAGCCCATGCGCTCGGGCCAAACTTCAATTTTTTCGACAACGGCTTCGTCGTCTATCTGTAACCCCAACGGCTCCTCCAGACGCAAACAGCGCCTAACCCAGCAAGGCCCGCGCGATCTCCTCCCATTCCGCTTTGAGCGGGGCGGTCGAGGGGGTCTTGCCGGCGCGTTTGTACCAGCCGCCGGCGTTCCTTTCGTCGCCCTCCACCCGGTGCAGATAGGCATGCGCCCAGGCGCCCTTTTCGTCCGCCTGCGACTGGGCGCAGCCGTGCGCCTTGTGCCAGTCGCCCTTGGCTTCCCACCACAGCGCCTGCATCGCGCCGTCGAGACCGGCCGGCGGCGACGCCCCGGCGAGCGAATTCTTGAAGCTGTCGAAGTTCATCTGTGGCCTCCCATCACCTGCGGCAAGAATAACGGCTAGGCGAGCAGGCGGTCCATCGCGTCGCGCAAGCGGTAATAGCCGCCGATCACCGGCAGGAACCACGGGTTCCCCGAATAGAGCGGATGATCGGGAAAATCCAGGCTGTCGAAGGCGCAGGCGTAGTTGGCGACGCGCGCGATCTTCCGCGCCGTCTGCCACCCGAGATAGGTCATCATCGCGACGCCGCTGCCGTTGCAGCCGAGGCAGTAATGCAGCCCGTCCTGCCGCCCCATATGCGGCAGCGCGTCGAGCGTGAAGGCGGTGTTGCCGGTCCAGCCGTGGGTGATGCGCACCCCGCGCAATTGCGGGAAGCGGTCCGTCATATAGCCGTAAAGCGCAGCGGCGCTGACCGAAGGATCGACCGCCGTAAATCGCGGACGGCCCCCGAACAGCATGCGGCGCCCGTCCGGCGACAGCCGGTAATAGCACAGCACCCGCTTGCTGTCGCCGAGGGTGCGGCCCTTCGGGCTCAGCGATCGGGCGAGATCCTCCGGCAGTTCCTCGGTGGCGATGATGTGGCTGGCGATCGGCACGACCCGGCGCTTCAGCGCCGGCGTGACGTCGCCGGTATAGCCGTTGGTGGCGACGACGACGTCTCCGGCCTCGACAATGCCACGGCTCGTTTCGACGCGCCAGGAGGCCCCCTGCGGCACGATCCGCCGCACCGGCGCCTCGGCGCAAACGGCCACGCCGCGGCGCCGGCAGGCGTCGAGCAGCCCCTTGTAGTAGAGCGCCGGGTGCAGGCTGGCCGACCGCTCCACGACCATGCCGCCGTAGTAATAGTCGCTGCCGATCTCCTCACGCTGGCGGTCGCGCGGCACCATGAAGGCGCCGGACTGGGCATCGGCGTTGAGGCTCGCGAGCCGCCGCGACTGGTACTCGAAATGCTTTGGCGTCCAGGCGCCGACGAAACGGCCGCGGCGCTGCCAGTGGCACTCGATCCCCTCCTCCGCGATCAGCCGCTCGATGAGCGAGAAGGCGTCCGCGGCGTCGGCGAGCAGGCTCGCCTCGCGCGCCGCATCGACGTGGTTGATGCGGCCGCTGAAGCTTTTGCCGACATTGACGCCGCCGCTGACCGCGCCACCATTGCGCGTGCTGGCGCCGATGCCGGGCACACCCGCCTCCAGCACCACCGCGTCAATGCCCTGCTTCGCCAGCTCAAGCGCAGTCGACAGCCCGGCATAGCCGCCGCCGACGATCGCCACCAACGCCGTCCGCGGCACGTCGATAAGCTCGCCGGCGGCGGGGCGGTGCGCTTCCCACCAATAAGGCTCCGGCTTGAAGTCGGGATGGAAGATCCCACGGGAGGTCATCCCGCGACTCTTAGGCCCAGTCTCTTTCAAGCGCGAGCCTGTTTTGCCACAATCGCCGCGAACGGGAGGCACAATTCATGATCACACGGCGCAGGCTGCTGCAATTCGCCGGCGGCGCGGCCGCATTCGCTGCCGGGGCGCGCATCGCACGCGCCGCCGATCTCGACGAGGTCACGATCGGCAGCCCGCTGGTCATCAGCGACGCGCCGTTTTTCATCGGCGAGCACAAGGGCTACTGGAAGGACCAGAGGCTCAAGGTCACGCTGATCAACATGCAGACCGGGCCGCACATGATCGCGCCGCTCGGCACCGGCCAGATCGACATCGCCGCCGCGGCGACCTCGGCCGGGCTCTACAACGCCGACGCGCGCGGGATCGGCCTCAAGATCGTCGCCGACAAGGGCTCGAACCTGCCGGGATACGCCTACGTCTCGCTGCTGATCCGCAAGCAGCTCGTCGACAGCGGCAAGTTCAAGTCGCTGAAGGATCTGAAGGGCCTCAAGATAGCCGAGCCGGGCAAAGGCGGCTCGACCGGCTCGACCGTGGCGCAGGCTGCGAAGAGCGCCGGCCTCAAATACGACGACCTGCAGCACGTGCTGCTCGGCTTTCCCGAGATGCTGACGGGTCTGGAAAGCGGCGCCATCGACGGCGCCATCGTACCCGAGCCGTTCCTCACCTTCGGCATCGAAAAGGGCATCGGCGTCAAGTTTCCAAGCGACGCCTTTTATCCGCGCCAGACCATTTCGATCGTGCTCTACGGCAACCAGTTCATGGCGAAGCGTACCGAGGTCGCGCACCGCTTCATGCTCGCCTATCTGAAATCCGTCCGCTTCTACAACGGTGCGATCAAGGACGGGCACTTTGCCGGCCCCAACGCCGACGAGCTGATCGACATGCTGGTCAAGGACACCCGCTACAAGGACCCGGCGCTTTACAAGAAGGTCGTGCCGAACGGCTGCGACCCCGACGGTCACGTCTACAAGCCGAGCCTCGAAACCGATCTCGCCTTCTGGAAGGAGCAGAAATTCATCGAAGGCAATGCAAGCGTCGATGACGTTCTCGATCATTCCTATGTCGATGCCGCGCTGAAGACGCTGGGGCCGTACAAGCCGGCATGACCGAGGCGGCGATCCGCATCTCCGGGCTGACCAAGCGCTTCGCGACCCGCGACGGCCTCTATACCGCGCTCGACCGGATCGGCCTCGACATCGCGCGCGGCAGCTTCTGCACGATCGTCGGACCGTCGGGCTGCGGCAAGACCACCCTCCTCCGCATCCTCGCCGGGCTCGAGACCGCCAGCGGCGGCACGGTCGCGGTGGTCGCCGAGAACCCGGCGAAACCGGTCAACGCGATGGTGTTTCAGGGCGACTCGATCTTCCCGTGGATGACGGTGTGGAACAACGCCGCCTACGGGTTGCACATGCGCGGGGCGCCCCGGGCCGACGTGCGCGAGGTCGTCGGACACTACCTCGACCGCACCGGTCTCACCCCCTTCGCGGACCGCTACCCGCACCAGCTTTCGGGCGGCATGAAGCAGCGGGTGGCGATCGCCCGCGCCTTCGCCGCCGATCCCGAGATCCTGCTGATGGACGAACCGTTCTCGGCGCTCGACGAACAAAACCGCACGCTGCTGCAGGAGGAACTGCTGCGGATCTGGGAGGAGGACCGCAAGACCGTCGTGTTCATCACCCACAGCGTCGATGAGGCGGTCACGCTCGGCGACCGCATCGTCGTCATGACGGCGCACCCCGGCCGCATCAAGGCGATCGTCGAGGTGCCGTTCGCCCGCCCGCGCGGCGTGCTGGCGCTGCGCAAGGACCCGGAATACGGCGCCCTCGTTTTCCGCATCTGGGAGGATTTACGCGACGAGGTCGACCGCGCCCGCCGGCAGGAGCGCGTCGGTGGCTGACGAACTCGCCGGCGCCGCGGCTCCTCCGGAGGAAGCGGTCGAACCGGCCGCAAGGGGCCTCTCGCCCCTCGCCCGCGAGCGCCTCCTCGGCTTCGCCGCCCCGTTTGCGCTTCTGGTTCTATGGGAGGCGCTGGCGCGGGTCGGGCTGATCGACCCCCGCTTCTTTCCGGCGCCGTCGAGCATCGCAGCCGCCTTCGTCCGCCTCTGCGCCTCCGGCGAATTGTGGGAGAACCTGTCGGCGAGCCTCGTGCGGCTGTTCTGGGGCTATCTGTTGGGCGGCATCCCGGCGCTGCTGCTCGGGCTGGCGATGGGGCTCTATCGCCCGGTGCGCACGATCGTCGATCCGCTGGTCGCTGCGACCTACCCGGTGCCGAAGAGCGCGATCCTGCCCCTCGTGCTGCTGGTGTTCGGCCTCGGCGAGGCGTCGAAGATCGTCATGGTCGCGCTTGGCGTGTTCTACCCGATGCTGATCAACACCGCCGCCGGGGTGCTGCAGATCGACCGCATCTATCTCGACGTCGGCCGCAACTTCGGCGCCGGGCGGTGGCAGATGTTTCGGACGATCGCGCTGCCCGGCGCGGCACCGCTGATCATGGCCGGCATCAAGCTCGGCGTCGGGATGGGGCTGATCCTGATCGCGATCGCCGAGATGGTCGGCGCCCAGAGCGGGATCGGCTACATGATCTGGAATGCGTGGCAGCTGATGGCGGTCGAGACGATGTTCGTCGCCCTCATCGTCATCGCCGTCCTCGGCTTCGCCTTCACCGTCGCCCTTGACGAAATCGAACGCCGCCTCCTGCCCTGGAAGCGCCGTTGACGCCACAGGTGCCATGGCCGGGCTTTGACCCCGCCATCTCGTGCCGTCCTTGAAAAGATGCCCGGATCAAGTCAGATCAAGCCCGGGCATGACGCGTCAGGTCTTACTCCGGCGAATTGCCGCCGCCTCAGTGGAATTTGGGCTTCACCTTTTCGCACAGCAGCTGCAGCGATTTCATGACCCGCGGGTGCGGGATTTTCGTGCCGCAGTTCATCTCCGCGAGGATGCCGTCGAGGCCGAGCGTTTCGCGCAGGCCCAAGAGCCGATCGGCCACCCGCTCCGGCGACCCGACGATGATCTTGTCGCGCAGCGCCTCGTCGTAGGTGATCGTCTGCAGCCGGCGGCCACGGGCAGCGCGGTCCTCGACCGCCCTCACCCCGGAACGCGTCGCCGAGTCTTCGAGCCGCTCACCGAGGTAGCGGTAGAAATACATGATGCTTTCTTCCGGCTCCTCGCGCGCCGCCTTGTCGGTTTCGGCGACGTAGACGGGGGCGCGCAAAAATACCTGCCCCTTGCCGGGATGCCCCGCCTCCTTCCACGCTTCGCGGTAGGCGCGGATGTTGGGCTCCAGTTCCTCCAGCGTGCCGAGCCGCACGGCGACAAACACGGCGTGCCCGAGCTTGGCGATGTTCGGAAAAGTGTCGGCGCTGTTGGCGGCGATCCGGATTTCCGGCCACGGCTTCTGGTACGGCTTGGGGGTCAGCTTGACGTTGTCGAAGGAGTAGTACTTTCCCTTGTAGGAAAACGCATCTTCGGTCCATGCCCGCTTCAGTATTTCGAGTGTCTCGGCGAAGCGCTCGCGGCTCTCGCCGTAGGGCACGCCGTATGCTTCGTAGGTGCGCGGGAAGCCGCTGCGGCCGACGCCGAAAATAAGCCGCCCGTGGCTGATCTGATCCACGGTCGCGGCCTCCTCGGCAATGCGCAGCGGATGGCATAGCGGCAATACCTGGACGCCGGTGCCGATCTTCATGCGCTTCGTGCGCGCGGCGATGGCGCTGGCGAGGGTCAGCGGCGCGGAGCAGACCGAGCGTTCCGGCGCCACGTGGATTTCCGCGAGCCACATCGCGTCGAGGCCGAAACGCTCGGCGGCGTCCACCTGCTCGAACGAGGTCGCGAACGCCTCCTCTTCGCTCATCCCCGCGGTGCGCTGAAACTCATGAAACATGCCGAATTCGAAAGCCATCGCCGCTCCTCCCGACCCACGCGAGCGTTTCGTTCGCGACGCGTACGGTCAATCACGCACCTGGGCAAGTCAAGGTAGGAGCGCAGCGTCTTCTTGCAACGCAGGTGAGATTTTCGGCCGCTCACCCTACAATACGTGCAGCGGCGATAGGGGAGGCGGGCGGATGGCCCCGCTCAGTACGAGTCCACCCTTATGGGATGAGAACCTATGGGAGGCTCTTCTCGCCAACATCGAGGCCGGCTGCGTCATTCCTGTCATCGGCCCCGCCTCATACAAAGTGGTGGCCGACGGCAAGGAGGTTTCGCTGACGGCGTATCTCGGGGAGCGGCTTACCGCGCGGTTGGCGCTGCCGCAGGATGCGCTCCCGCCAAAGCCCACCCTGAATGAAATCGCGTCGGTCTACCGCCATCGTCCGGGCGGCAATCGGCAAAAGCTTTATGCGGCCATCCATTCTATCCTGCAGGAAGCGCAGTTCGAGCCACCCGACGTGCTGTGCCGCCTCGCCGCGATCCGGCACTTCAATCTCTTCGTGACGACGACGTTCGACCCGCTGCTGGAGATGGCGGTCAATCGCGTCCGCTTCGGGGGGGAAGCGCGCAGCCAGGCGGTTACCTACGCCTGGAACGACGTGCACGATCTCTCGATGCGGAAGCGCGAGCTGGTGCGGCCGGTCGTCTATTACCTGCTGGGCAAGGTTTCGCCGACGCCGTCCTTCGCCGTTTCCGACGACGATCTGCTCGAATGGCTGACGGCGCTGCAGTCAGAAAAGCGTCCGTCACGACTGCTTGGCGAGCTCAAGGAAAATCACCTGCTGATCATCGGGAGCACCTTTTCCGATTGGGTTGTCCGCATCTTCCTGCGCACCGCGCGGCTCGACCCGTTCTGGAAAGGCCGCGACCTGCTCGAGGTGCTTGCCGATGACTTCAGCCGCAGCGACCCCGGCCTCGTCGCCTTTCTCCGCAACTTCAGCCCCGAGACCCAGATATTCGAAGGCGACGCCGGATCGTTCGTCGAAATTTTGTCGCACCGCTGGCAGGAGCGATACGGCGCCAACATCGGTGCTCAATACGCGGACCCGCCGCCCTCAGAGATGCCCGACGGGGCCGTCTTCATCAGCTACGCGCGCGAAGACCTGACGGCGGTTCGCCAACTGAAGAGCGGACTCGAAACCGCTGGGGTGCCGGTGTGGTTCGACTTCGACAAGATCGGCGCGGGCGACTCGTTCGACCCGAAGATTCAGGACAACATCCGGCGCTGTTCGCTGTTCATGCCCATCCTGTCGCGCAACACCGAAGCGCGCGCCGAAGGGTTTTTCCGCCGCGAATGGGCCTGGGCGATTGACCGCGACAAGAACATCGACCAGAGCATCCCGTTCATCACACCTGTCGCGATAGACGATACCGCAGCGTTCAGACGCGTACCGGCACGGTTTAATGACGTGAACATCTCGCGACTACCCGACGGGCGGCCCACGCTGCACTTCATCGGGCAGCTCAAGGACCGGATAGAGAGCCGGCGATGACCGTCGCTCATTCTGAGGTGCAGCCGAGCGTCGATGCGCTGCGGCCTTGGCCTGGGTTGGATGCCTTCAACGAGGATCAGAGCCGATACTTTTTCGGCCGCGAGGCGGAGACCGAAGAATTGTTCCGCCGTGTTCGCCACGAACCGGTGACCCTGCTGTTCGGGCGATCGGGCCTCGGCAAGACATCTCTGCTCCAGGCCGGACTATTCCCGCAGCTGCGGGCCGCGCGCTTCCTTCCGGTCATCGTGCGGCTCGACTTCGCTCAAGGCGCTCCGGGTCTGGTGGCGCAAGTCAAGGCGATCCTGGAACGCGCTTTCCGCGACCATCGGGTCGACGCGACGCCGATCGCGGCCGAGGAAAGCCTATGGGAATGGCTTCACCGCGCAGATGGCGGCGTCTTTGATCGGGAGGGGCGGAGCCTGGTGCCGGCGCTCGTCTTCGACCAGTTTGAAGAAATTTTCACGCTGGGCCTCGAGCGCGATGAAAACCGCACTGGAATCCAAATCTTTCTTACCGAGCTAGCGGATTTGATCGAGAACCGTCCGCCCGACGCGGTCAGGAGGCTGCTCGCCGACGAGCCTGAGGCGATTGAAAGATACCTCCTTGATCGGGACGATTACCGCGTCGTCATCGCGCTCCGCGAGGACTACCTCGCATCGCTGGAAAGCTTGCGTGCCCGCGCCCCTTCGCTGGGCCGCAACCGCTATCGCCTGCGCCGCATGAACGGCCGCGAAGCGCTCGACGCTATTCTGAACCCCGCGCCGAGGCTGATCGCCCCCGATCTTGCCGGGGAGATCATTCGGTTCATCGGCCGGCTCGACCCGGACGACGCCTTCGGCCGTGCCAGCGAGGATTCGGCCGCCGAATACGAAATCGAGCCGGCTCTCCTCAGCCTCGTGTGCAGCGAGTTGAACGAGCGCCGTCTGGCAGGCGGGCTTCGCACGATTACGTCGGAACTGCTCGCCGAGAACCGCGACACCATCATTGAGAGCTTTTACGAGCGCTCATTGGCCGACCAGCCCGCTGCGGTCCGCAAACTCGTCGAGGACGAACTTCTCAGCGAGTCCGGCTTTCGCGAGAGCATGAGCATCGAGCGCGCATCCCGCGTGCTGCTCGAAGCCAACGTTTCGCCGGCGGCGCTGGATCAGCTGATCCGGCGGCGCCTGCTGCGCATCGAGGAGCGGCTCGACCTCGCCCGTATCGAGATAATTCACGATGTCCTCGTCCCCGTAATCCGCCGCAGCCGAGAAACGCGCCATGTCCGAGAAGCGGAAAGGCAATCGGCCGAGCGCGCGCGAGCCTTGAACCGCGAGCGCCGCCGCCGTCTTTGGGCTTATGCGCTGGCAGGTGCAGCGACGCTGTTCGCCGTCGCCATGGTCGTCATGGCTTTTGCGTTGAAGACGGAGATACGGGAACTCCAAAGATCGGAATCGGAGAACCAGCGGATGAAAATGACTTGCGGCGACAAACCCAGCGCGGCGCCTCTCATTACGCCGGACGGAGCACCGTCGCAGCTACAGCAACCGCAGAGCCGATAATTACAGGTCGCCTAGTTGACCACGATTTCGCCGGTCATGCCGGCCCAATCGTGGTCGGCGCACCAGAACGGGAAATGGCCGGCCTCCTTCGGCACGAAGTCGAGGTCCTTCGCCTCGCCCGGCTGCACGACGAGTTCGGTATGCTCGGGGTTGAGCGCTTCCGGATTATGGATCTCGATCGTCTTGAAGAAGGCGGGCGCCGTCAACTCGTGCAATTCCTTGCCGCGGTTGACCAAGTGCAGCCGATAGGCAACTCCGAGCTTGAAGTCGAGCCGGTTGGGCTGGAAGGCATATTCGACAGCGGTCACCGTAACCGTCTGCGCCTGCGTCCAATCCACCGCCGCCGCGCGCCCCGCGCCCGCCAGGCACAGGGCGAGCGCGAGCCAGAGCCGGCCGTGGCTAACCCCTGAGAATTTCATCGTAGAGGCCTTCATAGCGGCCGACGATAACGGAAAGCTCATAGTCCCGCATGATCCGCTCGCGCCCTCTTTTTCCGAGCGCGCGGCGCTCGTCGGGACCGAGCGTGGAGAGGCGCTCCCACGCCTGCGCGAGCGCCGCCGCGTCGCGCGGCGGGACGACCAGCCCGGCGTCGCCGACGAGGGCGCGGGCGTCGCCGGATTGGGTCGCGACGCAGGGCACGCCGCAGGCCATGGCCTCGCCGAGGACATTCGGAAAACCCTCGCCGAAAGCCGACGACAGCGTGACGACGTCGAGCGCGTTGTAGAGGCAGGCCATGTCGGCGCGCGCACCGAGGAGCCGAACGCAATCGGCGAGGCCATGCGCGGCAATCGCCGCGTTCAACGGCCGGTTCGAGGCGTCGATGCCCTCGCCGATCAGCAGGAAGCGGATGTCGCCGCGGCGCCGCGCCAGCAATGCCGCGGCGGCGAGAAAGGTCGCGTGATCTTTCATCGGGTGGTAGCGCGCCGGCATGCCGATCGCGAGCATATCGTCATCGAGCCTCAGCTCGGCGCGCAGCCGGCGACGCGCCTTTGGGTCCGGCCGCAGCACTGCGGTGTCGAAGCCGTTGGGGATGTGCGCCCAGCGGCGTGGGCGGTACCCGAGCCGCTGGTGATAGCGCTGCCCGACCAGCGAATTGACGACCACGGCGTCGGGCATGCGGGAGCACCTGGCGAGCACGGAACGTACCCAGGCCGCGCCCACCGACTCGGAACAGCGCACGTTCCACAGCAGCCGCGGCGCGGCGCCGAGCTGCCGGGCGACGAGGCCGAGGAAATCGGCATGATAGAGCCAGGTCTGCACGATGTCCGGGCGGTAGCGGTGCAGAATGCGGAAAAGCCGCGCCAGCCCGCGCGGGTCGGGCATGCCGCGCCGCATCCCCAAGGTCTCCACGGTTACTCCGGACCCGGCAAGGCGGCGCCCAATCGCGCCCTCACCCATCATGCTGACGACAACCTGGCTCAGCCGGCCGCGGTCGGCGCGGACGGCAAGCTGCGCCAGCATCCGCTCCGCGCCGCCAATGTCGAGGCCGGTAATGATGTGCATAACGAGCGGCATCCCGATCGGCCTATGCGCGCTCCGCAGTCGATAGCGTCCGCTTGCGCTCCGCCAGCAGCCGTTCCGTGAACGACCGCAGGTTGCCGCCGGGGAACAGGTAGCCGTCGATGCCGGCCGCGGCCGCCGCCGCGAGGTCGCGCGGCTGGTCACCGATCAGGAAGCTGCCGGCGCGTTCGACCGGCCATGACCGCATCACGTCGAGAATCATGCCCGGCAAGGGCTTTCGCCAACCGCTGTCGCGCCGGTAGCGCTCGATCGTCCCTTCGGGATGAAACGGGCAATAGCGGATGTCGTCGATATGCGCCCCGACCGCCGCCAGCCCCGCGGCGAGATGGGCGTGCACCGCCGCGACCTCGGTCTCGCCGAACAGACCGCGCGCAACGCCTGACTGGTTCGTCACGACGAAGACGAGCAGACCGCTGTCGTTGAGCAGCTTGACGGCCTCGCGGGCGCCGTCGATCCAGCGGAAGCGGTCGACCGTCGCGATGTGCCCGTCGTCGTGGTTCAGGACGCCGTCGCGGTCGAGGAACGCGGCCGCGCGGCCGCTCATGGCGGCGCCGGACGCAGCCGTTCCTCGACGAGCGCGCACAGGATATGCGCCGCGGCCATGTAGATCTGCTGCACCAGCTGCGTCGAATTCGACGGCGCCCGCAGGCAAAGCTCGCAACCCGCTTCCATCTCGCCGCCGCCCTCACCGGTGAAGCCGACGACGGCGATACCGAGCTCCCGCGCCGTCTCGATGGCGCGGAGCACGCTTGCCGAGCGCCCGGACGTAGACAGCGCCAGCAGCACGTCGCCCGCCCGCGCCAAGGCCCGCACCTGCCGCGCAAATACGGCGTCGTAGCCGTAATCGTTGCCGGTGGCGGTCAGCACTGCGGCGTCGGCGGTGAGCGCCACCGCCGCCAGCGGCGCCCGGTCATAGTTGAGCCGGCCAACAAGTTCGCCGGCGATGTGCTGCGCATCGGCCGCGCTGCCGCCGTTGCCGACGAGCAGCAATTTGCCGCCCGCCGTCAGCGCCGCGGCGACGAGATCGGCGATGCGGGTCAAGGTGTCGGCGAAGTGCGGGTCGTCGATGGCGCGCTGCACCGCATCGCGCGACTGCGCGAGGTATTCGACGATCGCCGTCCGCGTCAGGTCCGACATCTTCCCCTGCCCGGCCGAAGCCTTACGCGCCGATCTTAGCGCAGCCGCCGGATGATTTCGCGGTGCTTCCGGCTTCTATCGGTTCTCCGGAGCCGCAACTAGAGCAGATCCCGCTGGAATTGCACTCCTCCGTCACCCCCGCGAACGCGGGGGTCCAGGGGCGGCCGACGGAGCGCAAGAATGGATTCCCGCTTTCGCGGGATGACGATTCAAGCTGGCCGGAACCTGCTCTAGCGTTATGGTGGAATTGGCTGGAACATTGATAACTGCCGTGCATCATAAATCATTGCAACAGCGGAGTGCTCTGCGGCGCCGGCGACGCCGGGGGCTGGCGCTTGCGCTGGCCGCCAGCGCAATTCTCGGCGGCTGCCGCTTCGCCGACCACTTTGCCGGCCATTCCGCCGAATACAACGTGCAGGCGGCGCAGATCAAAAGCCAGGACCTTCTCGTCAACATCCTGCGCGCGGCGCATCGCCGCCCGTTGCAGTTCACCGACCTGACGACCGTTACCGGCCAGACCAGCGTTGCAACCAGCGGCAGCTTTCAGCTGCCGTTCGCCGGGCGGCCCAACGGCGGCCCCGCCTTGTTCATCTTCCAGCCGATGCTGACCGAGACGGAACAGCCGAATTTCACAGTCGCGGTGCTCAACACGAAGGAATTTTACGAGGGCATCCTGACGCCGATCCCGACGCAGCTGATCGCCTACTATCTCGGGATCGGCATGCCGCGGGCGATGGTCATGACTCTGGCGATTGCCGAGATCGACTACGGCCGGCCGGATTCGCCGCACCGCGTGTACAACCGCCCCAACAGCGCCGAGGCGCCGCTCTACGACCAGTTCCAGAGGCTGCTGGGGGCGTTGCTCGACCTCGGCCTTACGGTCGAGGCGGTCGAATCGCGTACGCCGACCGGGCCGCCCTTCGACGAAAAATCGCTGCCCGAGCCGAAGGAAGCCATCGAGCTCGAAGAAAAGGGCATCAAGCCGGTTCGCCACCCTCTCGACGAGCCCGGCGCTTCGCTTACCCCCGAGCAACGCGCCCGCTTCCGCCGCGCCGGCTATTTCTATCAGTACGAGAAAACAAAGACCGACTACCGCTTCTGCTTCGACCGCACCCTCGCCCGCGCCGGCGTTTTGTTGCGGCCGGGCATGGCAATCGGCGACACCGGCGAAGTCATGGAGGCCAGCGCGATCTGCAACGGCGGCGCCGCTCCCTCCGCGGGCGCGAACGGGCGGCCGGCCGGCGAGAGCACCTTGCAGAGGGCGGCAGGCGCGGCGGCCGGAGGTGCTGCGCCGCAACGCGTGTTCTCCTTCAGCGTCCGCTCCACCGAAGCGGTCATCTATTTTCTCGGCGAGTTGATGCGTCACGATCTTGGCCTCGTGCCGCCGCAGATGACCCCGACGCTCACCGCCGACGGCAGCGGCAACATCCTGTTTCACGTCGTTCCCGGCGCCGGTTCGGGCGACGCGATCGCGGCAAGCTTCGACGGCCGGCCGTACCACATCCGGGTCGACCCGACAGGCGGCGACCGCTCCTCGCAGATCATGGATTTGCTGACCGAACTCCTGGCGCAAAACAACTCGGCCAAAGACCTCCCCGCCCCCAGCATCATCCCGATCCTGCCGCGCTAGACTAGATCAGGTTCCGGCCGTCTAGAATTGTCATTCCCGCGAAAGCGGGAACCCAGGGCAACGCTCCGTCATCCGCCCCTGGACCCCCGCTTTCGCGGGGGTGACGGAAAGAGTGCGACTCGATCGGAGCCCGCTCCAACTCGCCCGTTCGCATCGAGAAACGCGGGAAAATTAGGGGTTCGTTAATCGAACCCGGCCTCAATCGCTGTTCGGGATCCCACGACGCGCACGGACCGCTCTCATGTGGAACATCACGCTCACGGACATCAACCGGGTAAAGGGGCAATTGCAGGCCCGCCGCGCCAAAATCGAAGCGAAATACATCGAGGACACCAAGACGCTCGACGAAGATCTCGCCGAGCTCGAGACGCTGGAGCGCGTCGCCAGCGCCTTCGCGCTCAAGCACCATAGCGCCGAAGGCTTCGACGGCGCCGCCGAGCCGGAGCCCGCCGCGACGGAGCCCGCGGCCCCCGCTGCCGCCGCACCGGAAGTGCCGGAACCGGCCGTGGCGGAAGCCGGCAACGGTATCCACGGCAAGCTGGCCTCGCGCTGGCGCCTCCACCTCGACAGCCGGCCGGCCGTCGAGGCGGAATAGCCGCAGGCGCTGACCGGCGGCTCATTCTGCCGCTGTCACGAACGCCGATAGGGCGTTCAGCAACAGCCGAGCCTCAGCCGACCCGACAGCGTCCGGTCCGAGGTAAACCCCGAGGCTCGCGCCGGCGGCCGCGACGCGGTCGGCGAGTGGCGCGATTGGCCCCTCCTCCGGCGCCGTCGCCGCGAGCCGGCGCTGCGCCGCCTTTTCGGCGTCGAGCTCCACCTCCTGGAGGCGGCGCCGCAAATCACGAAGATCGGCGGCGGCATCTTGCTTGAGACGGCGGCGCACGCGGCGCAGCGGCTCGACGATCTCGACCCGGAATGCGGCGACCGCGAATTCCGCCGCCGCTAGCCGCGCCGCATCCAGCGCGCCGCGGCCGGAAACGCCGAGCCACAGCGCGAACAGCACCAGATTGACGTCCCGGCCGTCGCGGTCCTGCAACGCGAGCAGCGCCTCGGCGACGGCGGGACGCTCATAAAAGGCGACGGAAAAGCGCCAAAAGGCTTCCGCGGCATCCGGCTTGCCGACGCGGCCGTAACGTGGCGGCGGGCACTCGATACGGGACGGCACGATCTGGTATACTCCGTCGAGACCGCGCGCGTCGTGTTATGGACCTCAACGTCGAAGCCCTCAAGGCGAAGCTTGCCGCGCTAAAGACCGAGCACCGCGACCTCGACGACGTGATCGCGCGCATCACCGAGCGCGCGCCGTTCGACCAGCTGCAATTGCAGCGGCTGAAGAAACGCAAGCTGCTGCTGAAGGATCAGATCTCGAAGATCGAGAGCGAACTCCTCCCCGACATCATCGCCTGAGGCATAGTGAAGCCTCGTCATGGCCGGGCGTGCACCCGGCCATCTTTGCAGGTCGAGCGCGCGCCTAACTCGGCAAGCCGTCTCTGTAAGCCCTTCCGCTCACCCTCAGCCGTCATTCCCGCGAAAGCGGGAATCCAGCGCCGAAACCGCTGCTGGACCCGCTTCCGCGGGGCGACGAAGGCGACCGGCCGAAGCGCCTAGCCGGCGCGGCGGCGGCGTTTCTGCTCGTACATGGCGCGGTCGGCGGCGTCGATCGCGTGTTGCGCGTCGTCGCTGGGCGAGAAGGAGTGCACGCCGTAGGCGGCGGTAATCCTGATCTCGCGGTCGTCCCAGGGAAGCGGCGTGTCGGTGATGGCGCGCGACAATGCCGCGGCCTTCTGGTTCGCCTGCTGCTCGTTGGTCTGCGCCAGGATGACGCCGAACTCGTCGCCGCCGAGGCGGCCGACCATATCGCTCGACCGGATGTTGTCGAGCAGGATCTTGGCGACGTGGGTCAGCGCCGCGTCGCCAGCGGCGTGGCCGTGCACGTCGTTGATCTGCTTCATGCCGTTCACGTCGAAATAGACGACGCTGGCCGGCGATTTGTAGCGCTGGCTGAACGAGACCATGCGGGTGAGTTCGCGAACGAAGGCGCGGCGGTTGGCGATCGGGGTCAGCGCGTCCTCGTCGGCGAGGCGCTCGAGAAAGGCTATGCGCGCCTGCGAATCCTTGAGCTGCTGGCGCAGCTCGTGAACCTCCGCCAAGAGCTTCATCAGAGCCTGCCGCACCGCCGGGGTCAGCTCCGGCTCCGGTACGCCCGCCACGGCGATGCTGAGCGCCGGCTCGCGGCCCGCTTCGGCTTCCGCCGGCGCGGCAGCGACGCGCGTGCGGCGCGCCTTGGGAGCGACCGTGTGGACAGGTTTGCTATCCCGGACCCGCATGAACCCTACCTTGCCTCAGGAAATCTGGCGCCACCTACCCTACGTCTATAGTCGAGACCGCAGCATCGGCCGAACGGATTTTGCGGGCCGCATGCGCCCTGGTCGGAGGAGCGCCGCGAGGCCTGCCGATAGCCGCGGGGAGCGCTTGTCCGGCCGGGTCGGCCTCCTATAATGCCGGCCGTTTTTCCGGCCGAGCCTGGCCGGTTTTCGATGGAATCGGGATGCCGGAAGCGAGTCGCGCCGTCGCCATCATCATGGGCAGCCAGTCCGACTGGGCGACGATGCAGCACGCCGCCGAGACGTTCGACCGCCTCGGCATCGGCTACGAGACGCGAATCGTCTCGGCCCACCGCACCCCCGAGCGTCTTTATGAGTTCGCAAGGAACGCCAGGGAACGCGGCCTGCGCGTCATCATCGCCGGCGCCGGCGGCGCGGCGCACCTGCCGGGGATGACGGCGGCGCTGACGCCGCTGCCGGTGCTGGGGGTGCCGGTCGAGACGCACGCGCTGAAGGGCATGGACAGCCTGTTGTCGATCGTGCAGATGCCGGGCGGCGTGCCCGTCGCGACCTTCGCGATCGGCCGTTCGGGCGCGATCAACGCGGCGCTGTTTGCCGCGGCGATCCTGGCGCTCGACGACCCCGGGGTTGCGCAGGCGCTCGACGAGTGGCGGCGGGCGCAGACAGAGGCGATCGCGGAGCGGCCGAGCTAGTGCTGGCGCCCGGCGGCACGATCGGCATCGTCGGCGGCGGCCAGCTCGGCCGCATGACGGCGCTCGCGGCGGCGCGGCTCGGCTATCGCTGCCACGTCTTCACGCCGGAGCGCGACAGCCCGGCCGAGCAGGTCTGCGGCCGCGCCACCGTCGCTCCTTTTTCCGACGAGGCCGCGCTCGACCGGTTCGCCGCCGCGATCGACATCGCCACGTTCGAGTTCGAGAATATCCCGGCCGGGGCGCTGCGCCGGGTCGCCGCCGCCAAGCCGGTGTCGCCGCGGCCGGAAATCCTGGAAGTCTCGCAGCACCGGCTGCGCGAAAAGGATTTCCTGCGCGGCATCGGCATCGCGACGACGCAATACCGCGAGATCACCGGCCGCGAGGCGCTGCCGGCAGCGGCCGCCGACCTCGGCTATCCCTGCGTGCTGAAAACCGTGCGCATGGGCTACGACGGCAAGGGCCAGGTGACGCTGCGGGCGGAGACGCCGGCCGAAGAGGCGTGGCGGCGCATGGGCGGCAAGCTCGGCATCCTCGAAGCCTTCGTCGATTTCGCCTGCGAGATCTCGGTGGTCGTGGCGCGCGGCGGCGACGGCGCGGTCGCGACCTACCCCGCCGTCGAGAACCGCCACGTCAACCACATCCTCGACACGACGATCGCGCCGGCCGAGATCGCCCCGCAACTGGCGGCGGAGGCCGACGCGACGGCGCGGCTCATCGCCGAGAGGCTCGACCTCGTCGGCGTCCTCGCCGTCGAGATGTTCGTGACCCGCGATGGCAAGCTCCTCGTCAACGAGCTGGCGCCGCGGCCGCACAATTCCGGGCACTGGACGATCGATGCCTGCGCCACCAGCCAGTTCGAGCAGCTGGTGCGGGCGATCTGCGGACTGCCGCTGGGCTCGACCGAGCCGCATTCCGTCGCCGTCATGAAGAACCTGATCGGCGCCGAGGTGCGCGATTGGCGCAAATGGCTCGACGACCCGACCGCGAGGCTGCACCTCTACGGCAAGCGCGACGCCAAGCCCGGCCGCAAGATGGGCCACGTCACCCGGCTCTCGCCGCGCCTTTCTTCGCAGCGATGAAGCGGAATTTCCGCGCCTGCCAGGAGTCCTCTCCGTCATCGCCGGGCTTGACCCGGCGATCTGGGGTCCCAGGAGATGGCCGGGTCATGCCCGGCCATGACGATCTTGGAGGCCCACTCGGTTCGATAGACGCCCCTGTTGGACCCTCGCTTTCCCGCGTTCATAACTCAGCGGGTCGGGCGCAGCAGGCGGAACGGGTTGGGCAGGCGGTCGAGCGCCTCCTCGAAGCCGCGGCGCAGGTCCGTCAGGCGGCCGATATCGGCGAGGCGGCGCTCGATGAAGGCATGCGTATTGGCAAAGCCCTCGGACCGATCGTCGAGCCAGTACAGGGTCGCCGCCGCAACGAGACCGGCAAGGGTCGCGCGCTTGGTATAGAAGCTGAAGTCCGTCGCCTCATCGCCGACGGCGTACCACATGCCGTCCACGGTCTCGTACAGCAGGCGGGCGGCGAGCGGCGCGTTGAGCGGCAGCGCCAGCACCGACAGCCCACGCCGCACCGCCTCGCGCCAGGGCGAGAGGATGTCGAAGCGCAGCCGCAGCGCCAGTGCGATGCGCTCCGGCGTCCGCAGGTCATCGAGCTCCGCCGTCGCGAGCCGGTCGAGCACCTGCCGGTCCGCCCAGCGGCTGAAGCCGGCGACGAGGTCGATCGCGCCGCACGGGAACAAAGCGACGGCCTCGGCCGGCTCGATACCGATCCGCGCCGCCGCCGCGCGCAAAGCCGGCCGCGACCAGCCGTCGAACGGCACGTCCGGCAACATCGCCGCGATCAGCCGGTCGCGCTCGCTCTCGGCGAGCGGGCTTCTCATTCCGGCGCCTCGCGGCTCAGGAACTCCGCCAGGTCGATCGGGTGGCGCTGCAACTCTTCGACGAAGACGAGCAGGCGGTGGTCGTCCATTCGCTGCGGATAGAGGATGCCGTCGAGATGGTCGCATTCATGCTGAACGACGCGGGCGTGAAACCCCTCCACCTCGCGCTCGATCGTCTCGCCGTCGAGGCCGAGGCCGCGGTAGCGGATGCGCAGGTGACGAGGCACGACGCCGCGCAGCCCCGGCACCGACAGGCAGCCCTCCCAGCCGTAGGCGCGCTCGTCGCCGAGCGCTTCGACGATCGGGTTGATCAGCACCGTCAGGTCCTGCTGGACGTCGCCGGGCAGGCCACTCAGCCGCTCGCCGGGCACGCGGAACAGCACGATGCGGTGCGGCGCGTGCACCTGCGGCGCCGCGATGCCGGTGCCGAACGCGTCGTTCATTGTCTCTTCCATGTCGGCCGCGAGCTGCCGCACCCAAGGCGCGGTCGGGTCCTCGATCTCGGCGGCGCGGCCGCGCAGCACCGGGTTCCCCATGCGGGCGATCTTTAACAGAGACATGCGCGATATATGCGGCAGCGGCCGCGGCGGGTAAAGCGCCCAGCTTCACAGCGGCGCCCGAAACGGTTAAGCTGTGCGTTCGTCTCAATCAGGTCAGGAGCGGAATTCCCGTGCAAGTCCTCGTTCGCGACAACAACGTCGACCAGGCTCTGCGAGCCCTCAAGAAGAAGATGCAGCGCGAAGGGGTATTCCGGGAAATGAAGTTGCGGCGCAACTACGAGAAGCCGTCGGAGCGCCGCGCCCGCGAGAAGGCGGAAGCCGTCCGCCGCTACCGCAAGCTCCTGCGCAAGCGCCTCGAACGCGAGGGCTATTGACCGCCCCGGAGCGTCGGGCGTAGTCAACTCGCCCACTAAACGTTGTCAAGGCCGGGCTTGACCCTGCCATCTCCTACGGCGTCCGCAGATCGCCGGGTCAAGCTCGGCGATGACGAAGGAAATGGCGATGCCGACCGAGCGGCACGCTCAATACAGGGCGCCGCGCGCGGTGATCGGCCACAGCGCCTCGACGCGCCCGCCGCGGATGCCGACGTACCAGTCGTAGAGGTTGACGGTCGGGTCGCAGTGGCCCGGCACGAGCCGTATCTTGTCGCCGATGTGCAGCCGGTTGGTGGCGCCGGCGACCGCGAGGCGGCCATGCTCGTCGGAGGCGCGCTCGTAGGTCGCGGCCGGCTCGTCCCACACCGCCGGCGGCCCTGAATCCATCGCCAGCGCCTTGAGGCCGGCATCGACGATGGCGCGGTCGTCGGTCGGCCGGCTCATCACCGTCGCCCACACGAAGAGGCTCGGCTCGAAGGCCTGGGTCGGGGCGCCGTCGCGGTCGAAATTACGGCCGTAGTCGGCGTCCATGAAGATGTACGAGCCGCACTGCAATTCGGTGTAGACCCCGCTCGCCGCCTCGAACTCGAACGTGCCGGTGCCCGCCCCGGTTACCACATCGCAGGCGATGCCGTGGCGGGCGAGCAGGTCGCGGGTCGTGCTGGCCTTCTCGACGGCCGAGGCGATTGCCTGGCGCCGCTCCGCCCAGCCGCGCAGATGCTGCGCCGAACCGTGATAGGCCTGGAGGCCGGCAAAGCTCAGGTGTTTCGCCTCGCCGATCTGCCGCGCGAGGTCGAGCGCCGGCTGGCCCGGCTCGACCCCGCAGCGGTTGCCGCCCATGTTGACCTCCACATAGACCGGCAGCGTGATCCCGCCCTCCGCCGCCGCCTCGTCGAGTGACCGCACCTGGCCGGCGTCATCGGCGCAGACGCCGATCCGGGCGAGCGACGCCAGCGCGGTGAGCCGGCGCAATTTCGAGCGGCCGACGATCTCGTTGGTCACGAGCACGTCCTTGACGCCGCCGTAGACCATCGCCTCGGCCTCCCCGACCTTCTGCACGCAGACGCCGACGGCACCCAACTCGACCTGCTTCAACGCGATGACCGGGCATTTGTGCGTCTTGGCGTGCGGCCGCAGCCGCGCTGTGCCGCCCTCGATGCGCTCCGGCAGGCGGCGCAGGTTGCGCTCGAACGCATCGAGATCGACGATCAGAGCCGGGGTATCGACCTCGTCGAGGGGCATGCCGATTTCGGCGGGCGGACGGGTGATCATGTCGCGACTCCGGCCTTGGTTTTCCCAAGGCTCGCCTGCCGGCCGCCGAAATGCAACCGGTCCTGAGCCGGCCTACATTGCCGGCCGTGCGGCAATCCCCTACCTTGGCGGCGAACAGGAGGCGCCGATGATCAAGGGGCTGCACCACAACGCCTATCGCTGTCGCGATTCCGAAGAGACGCGAGCCTTCTATGAAGACTTCCTCGGGTTGCGGCTGGTCAGCGCCTTCGAGCTCGAGCCGCAGACGACGCAGGGCGCCGGCCGTGCCTTGCACACCTTCTTCGCGATGGACGACGGCTCGTGCTTGGCCTTCTTCGAGGTGCCGGGCGCGCCGTTCGAGTTCAAATCGCAGAACCCGCTCGACCTGCACATCGCGCTCGGCGTCGAAGCCGACGTCTTCGATGCCATGCTCGACAAGGGCAAGGCGCAGGGGCGCGAAGTGCACGGGCCGGTCGACCACGGCTTTGTCCGGTCGATCTATTTCCGCGACCCGAACGGCTACATCATCGAACT
>Ga0209810_1002508_pt1 | contig 21784 bp, 11 predicted proteins | sample Coa_R1_7_FD_187159 | JGI IMG/M metagenome (GOLD analysis project Ga0209810, IMG submission 187159) | Surface soil microbial communities from Centralia Pennsylvania, which are recovering from an underground coalmine fire - Coalmine... | ecosystem: Environmental > Terrestrial > Soil > Unclassified... | reverse complement strand
AGCGTCGCAACCAGCGCCTGCGCGAACGCCACCACGCCCGTCGCGTCGGCGAGCGTGGTCTGGGTGTCGGGCACGCGAAGCTCGAGCGTGCCGTGGACGAGGTGGGGCCGGAGCTCCCACCACCACCGGCCCGGTTCGTTGACGGCTCCGCTGCGCCGGCCCCATTCGAGCTCCGCCTCGAACCTCGACCACCCCGCGATCCGCGGCGGAACGCCCTGGCGGGGCAGCTCGGTGCACAGCAACGGACGCACCGAGGCCAGTCCGGTGTCGGCGCCCTCGTAGACCGGGGCGTTGGCCGCGAGCGCGGCCAGCTCGGGCAGCCAGCACCGCAGCCCGTTGTAGACCGCCAACGTGCGCTCGGCGCCTCCGACCGCCACGTGAACCTGGAGGCTGCACACCAGCTGGCGGTGGGCGGCCCATCCGTACTCGGCGCGAATCGAGTCATACCGCTGGCCACGGCTGAGCTGGCCCGCCGCGGCCGAGAAGGGATGGACACCCGCTGCCGCCACGACGCCGATTCCGGACGCCGCCTCGGCGACCCTGCGGCGACCGGCGGCCAGTTGCGCAAGCGCACCCGAGGCGCCACGCGCCGGCTCGGTGACGATCTCGAGCTGGGCGGCGGGAAGCTCCGGCTTGAATCCCGGGCCGTCCTCCAGCCGAGCCACCCGAGCCAGCCGAGCCAGCCGACCGAGCACGTCCTCGGCGCGAGGACACAGCTCGAGCGTTTCGGGGTCGAGGAGCATCACCTCCTCCTCGAGCCCGACGGTGAACCCGCCGACCGTCTCGAAGACCGTCTCGATCCGGGCCGGATCGTTCAATGTCGGCGCGTCGCGAGGATGATCAGCGTCTCCTCGTGATCGCCGTCACCCTTTCCGTCCAGCACGAGGCCCCGCTCGCGAAGCACGTTCACGCGCTCCAGGCTGACCGCGCCCAGCCGGCCTTCGCGGCGCAGCACGACCTCGGCCGACAGGCCCTGCGCCCGGAGGAGATCGAGGGTCCTCGCCTCCCCGTTCATCGAGGACTGCACGAACAGGAGCCGGCCCCCCGGGCGAAGGTGCGCGAAGGCGTCCCGGCAGAGGGGGTCGATGAACCGTCGGCCGTCGAACCCGCCCTCCCAGGCGCGGGCGATCCCCCGCCGGGGCAGCTCCACGTCCCCTGGGATGTAGGGCGGGTTGGCGACGATCAGATCGAAGGTCTCATCGCCCACGGCGTCGAACATGTCGCCCCGCACCGTCCGCACGCGGGCGCCGTTACGACTGGCGTTCAGCCGGGTGGTCAGCAGCGCACGGCGCGAGACATCCACGGCGGTGACGCCGCGGGCCCCGGTCCGGGCCGCGGTGACCGCCAACACCCCGCTTCCCGTGAACAGATCGAGCACCTCTGCGTCCTGCGCGAGCCTTCGCTCGAGGACCTGCTGGGCGAGGAGCCAGGCGTCGTCGTGGGGCTTCCAGACCCCAGGCAGCGTCCGGACCTCGACGAGGCGAGTCGCTGGAACGGACGGGGCGGCGGCGATGCTGCTCATACGGCGCCCTGCGCTTTCCACAGCGAGCTCTCGCCGCGTTCCCAGCAGCCGAGCAGGTGCTCTCCCCACATCCCCTCCAGGGCCAGCAGCGACCGGGCGCCGAACAGAACATCGCCGGCCAGCGTCGGCTCGGACCGGGCCAGCCCGTCGGCCAGGTCCCACGCCGCGATGCTCTCGTGGACGGCGTCGGCCTCGACGTGCTCGTCGTAGAAGAGCGTCACCTCGGGGCCGAAGCCGAGCCGTCGCAGGCCGTTGCCGTAGCGGCGATTCGGGACCGACGAAGTCGTCTCGAAGGCCGCCAGATGGCCCACCAGCGCACCGCGCAGCCGCCGGTGCAGCCCGAACCACGACATCAGGTTGACCGTCGCCAGCGTTATCCCCGGCAGCCGGTCGAGATAGGCCCCGTACGTGCAGTCGAGCCCGAGCGCGCGCATCGTCTGCGCGAACAGCTGCGAGTGCATCCGCTCCGCCCGCCCGCCGCCGTACTCGTCGGCCTGGATCTCGACGAGCGCCGCCTTGACCGCGCCGCTCAGCCGCGGGATCGCCCACGAGTGCGGATCGGCCTCCTTGAGCTGATAGGCCGAGCGATGGATGACGTGCTCGAGCACCTGCTCGAGCGTGGCGTCGCGCTCGACGTAGCGCGACAGCGGCGGTCCCGAGTCCTCGCACACGAGCCGCTGGATCTCGGCGCCGACCGAGGCCTCGCTCCGCGAGGCCTCCCCGACGAGCTCCTGCACGGCTCTCGCGAATTGCTGCTCGATCGCGGCGCGGAAGAGCAGGATCCCCGGGTGCCATTCGAGTTCCTCGTCAACGCCGACCAGGCCGCTGTAATGCAGCTCGTAGCAGAGGTAGAGGGCCATCTGCAGGTCGTCGTCGCGGAGCGGATCGCCGGGGCGCTCGGGGAGCGCCTCGGGCCATCCCGGCTCTCGAAGGAGGCCGTAGAGCGTCTCTGTCCAGGGTCCCCGGGTCGGCGGCAGCTTGACGAGCCGCTGTGTCCCGCCACTGTCTTCGAAGCTGGCCGCGCACGCCTCGCGAGCGCCGTCGTCCGAACCCGAGTCCGCCCGGAACCGAGCCAGCTGGTGGGTGCCGTCGCAGAACGGGCGCGTGCGGGACTTGCCGCAGCGGCACAGGGCGACCACGCGGCGGTCCGACTCGATCGGCTCTCCCTGCTGGTTGGCGAGCACGACGGGACCGCGGACCAGGTACGGGCCGTCGCGGTACGGGACGATCACGACCTCCTCTGGCATGCGCTCACACGGCTACCCGCGCGCCGTCCCGCTCAGACCGCCTTCCTTCCCGCCGCGCCGGTCACTCAGACAGCCTGGCGCGGTGGCTCACCTCTCGGCGAGATCCTTCCGCCGGCGCAGGGTCTCCCGGTTGCGGATTCGCATCGCGGCGTGCCAGACCGGGCCGGCGAGCAGGTTGAGCATCGGGCTGGCAAGGTCCTCGACCATCGTCACCCGGGTGCCGCCGTCGCTCGGTTGAAGTTGGAAACTGACCGTGGCGCTGGGCAGCGGGCGCGCCTGGACGCGCAACGTGATGCCCACCGGGGGATCGGACTCGACGACCACCGTCTGGTCGCGGATCACCAGCGGGGGACGACCGACGGTGTGCCCGAGACGCGCGCCAGCTCCAGGCCAGTGCTCGTCTGCATGGCGGATCTCGCGGGAGCCGACCACCCAGTCCGCGTAGGAATGCGGGTCGGACAGGACTCCGAAGACCTCGGTCAGTGGAGCGTCGATGAGCATCTCGGCCCGTGCCATCCGCTGGCGCTACCCGCTCCCGGCATCCGGGTAGCGACTGTTCGATGGCGGGCGTCACGCACAGGCCACTCGCCGCCCCGCCCCACGGGTGACCGACGTCGTCGTGATCGGGTCCGGCCCGAACGGGCTGGTCGCCGCCAACATGCTGGCCGAGGCCGGCCTCGAGGTCGTCGTCTGCGAGGAGCAGCCGACCCCGGGCGGAGCCGTTCGCTCGGCCGAGCTGACCCTGCCGGGGTTCGTGCACGACGAGTGCAGCGCCTTCTATCCGTTCGCCGCCGCGTCTCCCGCGATCCAGCGGCTCGATCTCGAGCGATGGGGCGTGCGCTGGCGCCGCGCGCCGCTGGTCCTCGCCCACCCTACGCCCGACGGCCCTACCGCCGTACTCTCCCAGGACGTCGAGGAGACCGCTGCCTCGCTCGAGCAGTTCGCGCCCGGCGACGGCGAGGCCTGGAAGCGCCTCAGCCGCTTCTGGGACCGCGCCGAGGAGCCATTCATGAAGGCGTTCACGACGCCGTTCCCGCCGCTCCGCCCCGCCGCCGAGCTCGCCGCAGCGCTCCGGGTCCGCGGCCTGCTCCAGTTCGCGCGGCTCGGCGTCGTTCCGCTCCGGCGCTTCTCCGACGAGCACTTCGCCGGCCCCGGGGGCGGGCTGCTCCTCGGCGGCAACGCTCTGCACGCCGACCTCACCCCCGAGACGCCGGCCAGCACGCTGTTCGGGCTGATCCTGTGCGGCGTCGGCCAGCGTCACGGCTTCCCGGTCCCCGAAGGCGGCGCCGGACGCATCACCGATGCCCTCGTGAAACGCCTCGAGGCTCATGGCGGCCACGTCGAATGCGGCGCGCAGGTCGAGCGGATCGTCGTAAAGGCGGGTCGCGCCGCCGGCGTGCAAACGAGCCAGGGCCGCCAGATACCCGCCGGTGTCGCCGTACTGGCGGACACCGGCGCGCCCCAGCTCTACGAGCAGCTGCTCGGCCCGGCCGATCGCCCAAGGCACGTTCTCGCGCGCCTGCGCCGCTTCCAGTACGACAACTCGACGATCAAGCTCGACTGGTCGCTGTCGGCGCCGATCCCCTGGCGCTCAGAGGCGGCCCGCCGCGCCGGGACCGTCCACCTGGCCGACAGCATCGACTTCCTGAGCGACGCGACCGGCGCGCTCCAGCGCCAGACCATCCCCGCCCGCCCGTTCCTGATCTTCGGCCAGTACAGCATGGCCGACCCGACTCGCTCGCCGCCTGGGACAGAGACAGCATGGGCGTACACCCACGTCCCCCAGGGCGGGAGGTGGGACGGCCCCGAGCTCGAGGCGTTCGCCACCCGCATGGAGGACGAGGTGGAACGCCAGGCACCGGGATTCCGCTCGCTGATCCTCGGGCGCAGCGTGCTCGGCCCGCGCGAGCTCGAGCGCGCCAACCGCAACCTCGTCGGCGGCGCCATCAACGGCGGTACCGCCCAGCTCCATCAGCAGCTCGTGTTCCGGCCGTTCCCGGGCACGGGCCGGCCCGAGACGGCGATCCCCGGCCTGTACCTGGCATCGGCTTCCGCGCACCCGGGCGGGGGCGTGCACGGGGCCCCCGGCGCGATCGCCGCCCGCGCGCTGCTCAACAGGTGCCGACTGAACGGGCGCCTGTGGCGGCGCGCGCGGTTAGGCTCGCCCAACCGATGACTCGCCGCTGGCTCTGCCTCGCCTGCCTGATGACGGCCGCGCTGTCGGCGAGTCTCGGTCTGCCGGCCGGCGCGGCCGCCGACAGCTTCCCCGTGTTCAGCGGCTTTCACTCGGTGCTCGCGTTCGGCGAGGGCGAGGGAACCACCGGGGCCGACCTCGCCGCCTACGAAGCGAATGGCACCGCGCCAGCGTCCGACCTCAGCCAGGACCAGCAGTACGAGGGGCTCGAGCAGGCGTGGCCCGGGTTCAAGCCGGCTGACCTGAACACGTACTACAAGGACTCGAGCTTCCTGCCGGAGCCGGCGCCGAGCGCCCTCAGCGGCCTCCTGGCGAGCGCGGGCAGCGACACCACGGGCGAGCCGCCCGCGGTCGAGACGCCGGAGCCCGGGGTCACCGTCGTGCGCGCGCCTCCCTTCGACGTGCCGCGGATCTACGCCGCCACCCGGGCCGAGGCGATGTGGGCGGCCGGCTACGTGACCGCCGAGGACCGGCTGTTCTTCATGGACGTCCTGCGGCACACCGCCGAGGGGACGATGTCCGACCTGCTCGGGCCCAGCTCGGCCCGAGCCGACTCAAACCAGCTTGGCCTCCAGGACGCGACCACGCAGCAGCTCGACGCGGAGCTGCGCTCGCTGCCCCGCACCAACGGCGCCGAGGGAGCCCAGGCCCTCGCCGACATCGAGCAGTACGTGGCCGGGATCAACGCGTTCATCAAGGTGACCCAGTCAGACGCGCTCAGGCTCCCCGCCGAGTACCCGGCGCTCGGCATCAGGCCGCAGCCCTGGACGCTCGCCGACTCGGCCGCCGAGGGCATCTACCTGATCGGCCAGTTCACCGTGTTCGGCGGCGACCAGGGCCAGCAGGCCGAGGCTCTCCGGATGGCCGAGCAGCGCCTCGGCCGCCGGGCCGGGCAGCGGGTCTTCGACGACTTGCGGCTCGCCGCCGACCCGTCGGCGGTCGTGACGATCCCGAGGGACTTCCCAAGCGACCGCCTCGGCCGCGCGAATCCCCGCTCCGAGGCGCTGATCGATCCCGGCTCGCTCGTCCTGCGCGACGCCGTCACCGGAGGGCCGGTCACCTCCGCGGCGGCCCGCCGCGCGCAGGCAGCCGAGCAGACCGCGGCCGACCGCCTCCCCGCCTGGGCTCGCCCGCTCGCAACAGAGGGCCTGCACCTGCCGAGCCTGGAGTCGAACGCCGTGCTCGTCGACGCCAAGCGCAGCGGCACCGATCAGGCGCTCGCCGTGATGGGGCCGCAGGTCGGCTACTACACCCCCGAGGTGTTCCTCGAGTACGAGCTGCACGCGCCCGGCATCGACGTCAGCGGCGTGTCGTTCCCCGGAGCGAGCCCGTATCCGCTGATCGGACACGGGATCGACTTCGCCTGGACGGGCACCTCGGCCTACTCGGCCAACGAGGACGTGTTCGCCGAGAGGCTGTGCAACCCCGACCGCTCGAAGCCGACATTCGCCTCCACTCACTACATCTACAAGGGCAGGTGCATCGCGTTCAGCACGCATACGGTCACCGAGCACACGCCGCTCCCCCCGACGAACCCCACCTCGACGCCGCAGACGATCACGCTGCACACGCTGAACTCGGTGCACGGCCCGATCACGAGCTACGCCCGGGTGCGCGGCATCCCGGTCGCGCTGGCCACCGCCGCGGCGACGGCCGGCCACGAAGCGCCGTCCTACATCGCTTTCATGCGCCTGGCCGAGAACAAGCCGACATCGCCCCGCACCTTCATCGCCGCGATGCACGCCTACACCGGCTCGGAGAACTGGTTCTACGTGGACGACCGCCACATCGCCGTCTACCAGTCAGGGCGCTTCCCCGTCCACGCGCGTGGCACCGACCCCGACTTCCCGATCTGGGGGACGGGCCGCTACGACTGGCGCGGCTTCAAGCCTGCGACCGAGGCCTACAAGGCGCTCTCGCCGAAAGCCAACCCGGTCTCGATCGACCCGAAAAGCGGCTACCTGGTCAACTGGAACAACGCGCTCGCCCACGCCTGGCGCGTCGGCGCGGGTGACTGGGAGAACGGCCCGGTGGTGCGCGCGACGATCCTCCAGGACCTCCTGAACGCAGCCCTGAGGCGCGGGCACGTCGACCTCGCCGACCTGACCGGGATGGTGACCGCGCCATCGCTGACCGCCGACCTCCGGGGGATGGCGGTGTGGCCGTGGCTGAGGCGCGTGATCGGGCGCTCCCACGACCGACAGGTGCGCCAGCTCACGACGCTTCTGCAGACCTGGGCCAGCGCCGGCTCCCAGCGCCGGAGCCTCACCTTCGGCGGGGACGTCCAGTACGGGCCGGCCGTGCTGCTCATGGACACGTGGTGGCCGCTGCTCGTGCGCGCCGAGTTCCAGCCCGTGGTCGGGGCGCCGCTGATGGACTTCATCGACCGCTACTTCGACCTCATCCAGCCCGACGGAATCCGGGACGGAACCGGCAACGGGTTCTTCGACGGCTGGGAGATGGACGTGCAGAAGGACCTCCGCCAGGTGCTGAAGCGCCGCGTGCGCGGCCGCTTCTCGCGCACCTACTGCGGTGCCGGCTCACTGATCAGGTGCCGCGCGCTGCTGACCAGCACGCTGCTCCAAGCCGCCGCCACGCTGAGCGCCAAGTACGGCTCCTCGGAGTCGAGCTGGCAGCTGCCGACCCTCTGCCCGAACGCACCGGGGACGTGCGACCAGATCCTCGCCACCGCGGCGGGTGCGGTGAACGTCCCGCCCCAGCCCTACGACAACCGCGGGACCTTCTACCAGGCCGTCGCGGTCAGCGGGCACCGGTAGCGCCCTGAGCGCCAGGGGGCTCGAACCCGAGCCGCCGCGACGGATGGGTGAGCGCGAGCCGGCTGCGCGCGCTCTCCATCAGCGAGGTCGACGGAGGCGAGGTGGTGAGCGCCTCGAGCAGCGCGGCCCCGCCGATCCGCAGGCACCGGCACTCCGTCCCGGCGGTCACCGATGCCGTGCGCGGGATCCTCTCGAGCACCCCGATCTCGCCGAAGTAGGCGGGCGCGCGCATCACCCGGATCGGCCGCTCGACGGCCCCCGCCTCGCCGCGCGCGCTGACCTGCACCGAGCCTTCGGCGAGGACGTACAGGGCGTCAGCCGTGTCGCCCTCACGAACGATCGCCGCCCCCGCGGCGAACGCGACGTCCTCGGCCGCCCCAGCCAGCCGCTCGAGGATCGGCCGCGTCGCGCCCGTGAACAGGCCGAGCCCGTCGAGCAGCGCCACGCGCGGCTCGAGCTGCCGCGCACGCGCCGCGGTCTGCCGGTCGATCGACAGCAGCGCCGGGAACCCGGCCAGCGCGATCGCCGCCGGCCCCGCTGCCATCGTCCACAGCCCGCCGTTCAGCCCCCAGGCGTGCACGACGATCGGGGTGAGCAGCGCGCCGAGCGAGATCGCGCCGAGCACCAACGCGAAGAACACCCCGAACACGCGAGCCAGCCGGTCGGGCGAGACGGCGCGCTGCAGGGCCGTCACGGCGAGCACGTCGACGACCAGGGTCGAGCCGCCCCGCAGGATCTGAAGCAGGAAGGCGAGCACCGCCGAGTGGATCACGGTCAGCAGCGCGGTCGGGAGCGTGTAGCCGAGCGCCCCCGCGACGATGATCGCGGCGAGCCGCCGCGAGCCGGCCAGCCGGTCGACGGCGCCCGCCATCGCGATCCCCCCCAGGCCGAGCCCGGCCATCAGGTAGCCGAACCCCTCGGTGCCGGTACCGAGCCGGTGCGCGGAGACGCCGACGAACAGCACGGTGTCGGTCCCGTACACGAAGCTGACGAGGACGCTGTAGGCGACGAGCGTGCGCGCCGGGGGCAGCTCGGCGATCGCGCGCACGCCGACGAGCATCTGGCGCAGCGGCCCGGCGCTCCCCGCCTCGGTGACGTCGACGGGCCGGCTCCGCGCCCGGATGCTTCCGACCAGGGCCGCCGAGCCGAGGAAGCTCGCGGCGTTGATCGCGAACACCCACGCCGGCGAGGCGACGAGCAGCAGCAGCGCGCCGACCGCCGGGCCGGCGATCACCACCAGGTTCTCGATCGTCGCGTTGAGCGCGTTGGCGGCCGCCAGGTCGTCCTCGTCGACGAGCTCGGGGATCATCGCGGCCGTGGCCGGCCCGTAGACGACCCCCGAGATCGCCGTCAGCGCCGCGAACACGAGCGCGAGCACGGGCGGCCCGCCGGTCGCCGCCACCATCGCCAGCCCCGACTGCCAGATGCAGTTCAGCGTGTCCGAGCTGACCATCAGTCGGACGCGCTCGAGCCGCTCGGCGAGCACGCCGCCGTAGGTGCTGAGCGCGAGCTGGGGGAGGAAGCGCACGAGCCCGGCGGCGCCGACCCAGCCGAGCGAGTGCGTGCGCGAGAACACGAACGCGAGCAGCGCGACGTTGTACGCCCAGCTGCCTGTCAGCGAGATGATAAGGCCGCCGAACAGCCTGCGCACGTCGCCCCGGGCCAGCGCCGAGCGGTAGCGGCGCAGCCAGCGCCCGCCGCTCACCGCCGGCTCCACCACCTCGGCCGTAGTCACAGAGACCCCCCTCCTTTCGGGGCGATCTTATAAAGCATTAGGCTTTGTCCCGGCCAGCCATGGAGACGAGGGGGCCATCAGCGGTCGTGGGCGCAGAGATCGGCGACGCCGATCTGGTGCGCGCGTGCCGTGGCGGCGACGCCGCGGCCTGGTCGCTTCTCGTCAGACGCTTCTCCCGCTATGTCTACGCGATCGCCGTGCAGGGGTACCGGCTCGGCGAGAGCGATGCCGAGGACGTCTTCCAGGAGGTGTTCGCGCGAGCCTACGAGCACCTCGGCAGCCTCCGCGACGACGCCGCGATCCGCCCCTGGCTGGCGCAGCTGACGAGGCGGCTCGCGATCGACCGGCTGCGCTCCGCCCGCCGCGAGCACGCCGACGAGGCCGCGATCGAATCCGCCGAGGCGAGCGCCGAAAACGAGATCGAGCGCCTCGACGAGGCGATGAGCGTCCACCAGGCAATGGCCGCGCTGCCGGACAACTGCAGGGAGATCCTCGACAGGTTCTTCGCGCAGGATCAGACGTATGCCGAGATCGCGTCCGCACTCGAGATCCCGATGGGCACGATCGCCAGCCGGATCAGCCGCTGCCTGACCAAGCTGCGCACCGCGCTCCAAGAAGTGCCCGGATGACCGGCCCCGAGCCCGATGAGGAGCTCCCCGCCTGGAGCATGCGCCGCGACGATCCGCGCGCTCACGCGCTTGCGGTCGCCCTCCCACCCGGCGTCGATCGCGATTGGGCCTGGAAGGACGCGACCGGCGCCGGCGTGTCGGTGGCGGTCGTCGACAGCGGCATCGACGCCGAGCACGAGCTGGTCGGCGGCGTCGCGCGCGCCGCCCACGTCGAGCGCGACGCCGACGGCGAGCTGCAGGTGGTCGAAACCTCTGTCGGCGACCGGGCCGGCCACGGGACCGCCTGCGCGAGCATCATCCGCAGGGTCGCCCCGGACTGCGAGCTGTGGGACGTCTGCGTGCTCGGCGCCGAGGCGAGGGGCAGCTCGGGCGCGCTCGTGCACGGTGTGCGCTGGGCGGTCGAGCGCGGCTGCCGGGTGGTCAACCTGAGCCTGTCGAGCTCGAAGGCGCAGGCCGCGGCGCTCCTGCACGAGGCGACCGACACGGCCTACTTCAACAACACGGTGATCGTCGCCTCGGCGCACAACCTGGCCGTGCAGAGCTATCCGTGGCGGTTCTCCTCGGTCGTCTCGGTGGCCAGCCACGAGGGCGACGACCCGCTCGAGTTCCTGTTCAACCCCGAGCCCCCCGTCGAGGTGTTCGCGCGCGGGATGAACGTCGAGGTGGGCTGGCTCGGCGGCAGCCGGATCGTCGCCGCGGGCAACTCGTTCGCGACCGCCCACGTGACCGGGATCTGCGCGCTGATCCTGTCGAAGCACCCCGAGCTGACCCCGTTCCAGCTGAAGAGCGTGCTGTACGCGACCGCCTCGAACGCCGGGGTGCCGGCGTGACCGCGCCCGAGGAGCTGCGCGCCGCCGTGGCAGCCGGCGCGCTCGTCGCCGAGGACGCCCACCGCCCCCTGCTCCAGGCGATCGTCGAGGTCGCGCGGGCGATCCTCGGCGCCCGGGCCTCCTCGATCATGCTGCTCGACGAAGCCGCCGGCGAGCTCGTCTTCGAGGCTGTGACGGGCGAGGGAGAGGACGAGCTGGTCGGCCGGCGCCTGCCCGCCACGACCGGGATCGCCGGTTGGGTCGCCCAGTCGCGCCAGCCGCTGATCGTCGAGGACGTCACCCAGGACCCTCGCTTCGACGCCGAGGCCGCGCGCTCGACCGGCTACGTCCCCGACGGCCTGATGGCCGTTCCGTTGATCCACGGCGATACGGTGCTCGGTGTGCTCAACGTGCTCGACCGGCCCCAGCGCAGCCGCTTCAGCCTCGCCGAGATGGATCTGCTCGAGCTGTTCGCCGCGCAGGCCGCGACCGCGCTCCACCTCCTGCTCCAGGCTCGCCGCGTCCAGTCGGTCCTGGCCGGCGCGGGCGACGACCTCGTCGCCGTCGCGCGCCTGGCCGCTGCGCTCGAGGGGCTCGACGGCGCGCGTCGCGACACGGCGACGCGGCTGATCGCCGCGCTCGAGGACCTGCTGCGACCCGCACGGGAGGCGCTGTGATCTGCCCGTCCTGCTCGGCGGAGAACAAGCCGGGGGCCAAGTTCTGCAACGAGTGCGGCACGCCGCTCGCGCTCCGCTGCCCGCGCTGCGGCGCCGAGCATCGCCAGAACCAGAAGTTCTGCGACGAGTGTGGGCTGGCGCTGGCGACGGCGCCCCCGGCCGGCAATGCCGGGGGCGCCGGACAGGCCGCAGCTCCGCCCGTCCCGGCCGAGCCCGAGTCGGCCGAGCTGCGCCTCGTCTCGGTCCTGTTCGTGGATCTGGTCGGCTTCACGGCGCTGTCGGAGACCCGCGAGGCGGAGGACGTCCGCGAGCTGCTCGGGCGCTACTTCGATTCGGCGCGGACGATCGTCGAGCGCTACGGGGGGACGATCGAGAAGTTCATCGGCGACGCGGTGATGGCGGTGTGGGGCGTGCCGGTGGCGCGCGAGGACGACGCCGAGCGGGCCGTCCGGGCGGCTCTCGACGTCGTCGACGCGGTCGCCCTGTTCGGGGTCGAGGTCGGCGCTCCCGATCTGCGCGCGCGCGCGGGCGTCGTCACCGGGCAGGTCGCGGCGCTGATCAACCCGGGCGAGGGGCTCGTCGTCGGCGACCGGGTCAACACCGCCTCACGGGTGCAGTCGGCCGCGGCGCCGGGCTCGGTGTTCGTCGACGAGGTCACCCGGCAGGTCACCTCGGCTTCGATCGCCTACGAGGATGCGGGCGAGCACGCGGTCAAGGGCAAGGCCGAGCCGCTCCGACTCTGGCGCGCGATGCGCGTCGTCGCCGGGGTCGCGGGCAACCAGCGCGAGCAGGGCCTCGAGGCGCCGTTCGTCGGCCGCGACGCCGACCTGCGCCTGCTCAAGGAGCTCTTCCACCAGGCGCTCGAGCGCCGCTCGGCCCGGCTCGTCGCGGTCAGCGGCGAGGCGGGGGTCGGCAAGACGCGACTCCTGCGCGAGTTCTCCAACTACACCGACGGGATCGCCGAGCAGATCCTCTGGCACGCTGGGCGCTGCCTGTCCTACGGCGAGGGCGTCGCCTACTGGGCGCTCGTCGAGATGGTGCGCCAGCGCCTCGGCATCCCCGAGGACGCGCCGCTCGCGGAGGCTGACGAGAAACTGACCGCCGGCCTGGCGCGCTGGGTCCCGGACGAGTCCGACCGCGAGTTCCTGCGGCCCCGCCTCGGTGCGCTGCTCGGGCTGAGCGAGCCCGGTCTCGGCCGCGAGGAGCTGTTCGCGGGTTGGCGGATGTTCTTCGAGCGCCTGGCCGCCCACGAGCCGGTCGTGCTCGTGTTCGAGGACATGCAATGGGCCGACCAGGGCCTGCTCGACTTCATCTCCCAGCTGCTCGACTGGTCGGCCCAGAGCCCGATCTTCATCCTCACGCTGGCCCGCCCCGAGCTGGCCGCCCGCCACCAGGGGTGGCCGGCGGGGCTGCGCGGAGCGACGCTGCTCGCGCTCGAGCCGCTCGAGGACCGCGCGATGCGCGAGCTGCTGGACGCCGTCGTCGACGACCTCCCCGAGGCGGCGGCGGAGCGGATCGTCAGCCAGGCCGAGGGGGTGCCGCTGTACGCGGTCGAGACGCTGCGCGCGCTCGTCGACCGGGGGGCGCTGGTCGAGCGTGACGGCCGGCTCGTGCTCGAGTCGGAGCTCGGCGAGCTCGACGTGCCGGCCAGCCTCGGGTCGCTGCTGGCGGCGCGGATCGATGCGCTCGACCCGGTCGAGCGCCAGCTGGTGAAGGCGATGTCCGTGTTCGGGGGCTCGTTCCCGCGGGCGTCGGCCGCCGCGCTCAGCGGCGTTGCGGACGAGCAGCTCGAGGACGTGCTGGCGACGCTCGTACGCAAACAGGTGCTCGCGATCCGCGCCGACCGCCTCTCGCCCGACCGCGGCCAATACGCCTTCGCCCAGGGGCTGCTGCGCACCGTCGCCTACGAGATGCTGTCGCGCCAGGAGCGAAAGGCCCGCCATCTGGCCGCCGCCGATCACCTGCGCCAGATCTTCCCCAACGACGGCGAGGAGGTCGCCGAGGCGATCGCGTCGCACTACGTCGAGGCCTACCGCGCCGCCGGCGAGGATGCCGACGCCGAGGAGCTGCGAGCCCAGACGGTGACGGCGCTGCGGCGCGCAGCGCAGCGGGCGTCGGCCGTCGGCGCTCCCGAGGGTGGCGAGCGATCGCTGCGCATTGCGCTCGAGATGACCGCGGATCCCAGCGAGCGCGTCGAGCTGATGCGCGCCACCGGTCAGATGGCGCTTGCCGCTGGCCGCAACGAGGTCGCCCTCGAGCTGTTCACCGACGCCCGGGAGGCAGCCCGCGAAGCAGGCGATGAGCGTACTGCGGCACTGATCGGCGGGCCGCTCGGGACCGCGTTGACGCGGCTTGGACGCAACGAGGAGGCGACCGAGCAGGTGCAGGCGGCGCTGGACGCGCTCCACGACACGACGCACGACTCGGACGTCGGCAGGTTGCACTTCGTCCTGGGCCGTTCCCGGGCGGCACTGGGACAGTTCGAGCAGGCGGTCCTGCCGCTGGAGCGGGCGCTGGGGATCGCCGAGGCACTCCAGCTCCCTGACCTTCTGAGCCAGGCGCTGACCGGCAAGGCGGTCATGTACGTGAACACCGCGCGTGTCGAGGAGGCGCGGCTGCTCTTGGCCGGCGCGGCCGACATCGCGCGCCGGGACAGTCGGACCGTCGACCTCAGCCGAGCGATCGGCAACCTCGGAAACCTCGAGATGGAATGGGATCTCCCGGAGGCGTTCGACCATCTCGAGACAGCCCGGCAGCTCAGCGTTCGGCACGGCGACCGCTACATGACCAACATCCAGACCGGCAATCTGATGGTCGTCCACCTGTTCGCCGGCCGCTGGACGGAGGTCGAGCGGCTGGCGGACGAGCTGCTCGCCGGCAACGACGGCATCGCAGCGGGCGGCATGGAGGATCTCTACGTGCGTCTGGCAATGCTCCACGCGCTGCGCGGCGAGGTCGACGCGGCCAGGGAGAGCCTCGCGCAGCTCGCCTCCTGGGAGCACTCCGACGAGCGCGAGGCACGCGCCCTGCACGGCGTGGCCCTGCTCAGCGTGCACGTCGCCGAAGGAGACTGGCAGGCGGCATTCGAGCACGGCCGGGAGGTGCTCAGCTTCACGCTCGAATCGCTGGCCGCCTCCAACGAAACCGTGCGGTGGCTGTGGCCCGTGACGATGGAGGCGGCACTCGGTGTAGGGCGCCTCGACGTCGTTCGCGACCTGATCTCGCTGCTCAGCGAGCGTCCGCCGGGCCACATCCCGCCGTTCCTGAACGTCCAGCTCGTAAGGAGTCGTGCCCTGCTGGCCGCCGCGGAAGGCCGGCACGACGATGTCGAGACCGACATGAACGCCGTAGTCGAGCGGTTGCGCGACCTGGGCTACCGATACTGGCTTGCCGGCGCGCAGACCGACCTCGCGCAGTGGTTGATCGAGCAGGGCCGCGGCAGCGAGGCGGAGCCGCTGCTGACCGATGCGATGGAGACGCTGCGCGGGCTGGGGGCGGCTCCCGCTCTGCGTCGCTCAGAGGAGGTCGCGCGCTCGCTGCCGGCGGTGGAGGCGCTCCCTTGAACTGCGCGACCTGCAATGCCGAGCTGAGACCGGGCATGAAGTTCTGCCCCGAGTGCGGCACCGCTGTCACGGCGCGCTGCCCGAACTGCGGAGCCGAGCACGCTCCGGGCCAGAAGTTCTGCGCCGAGTGCGGCCAGCCGCTCGGCGGGGTGGCGACGACGCCGGTCCCGGCCGCCCCGGCCGTGATCGAATCGGCCGAGCTGCGGCTGGTCTCGGTGCTGTTCGTCGACCTCGTCGGCTTCACCGCGCTGTCCGAATCCCGGGAGGCGGAGGACGTGCGCGAGCTGCTCGGGCGCTACTTCGATTCGGCGAGGACGATCGTCGAGCGTTACGGCGGAACGGTCGAGAAGTTCATCGGCGATGCGGTGATGGCGGTGTGGGGGGTCCCGCTCGCGCGTGAGGACGACGCCGAGCGGGCGGTGCGCGCCGCGCTCGACGTGGTCGACGCGGTGAACGTGTTCGGCGCCGAGGTCGGTGCGCCCGATCTGCGAGCGCGCGCGGGCGTCGTGACCGGGCAGGTGGCGGCCTTGGAGAACCCGGGGGAGGGGCTCGTCGTCGGTGACCGGGTCAACACCGCTTCGCGCGTGCAGTCGGCGGCCCAGCCGGGGTCGGTGTTCGTCGATGAGGTCACGCGACAGGTCACCTCGGCCGCGATCGCCTACGAGGAGGCGGGCGATCATGAGGTGAAGGGCAAGGCCGAGCCGCTGCGGCTCTGGCGCGCGCTCCGGGTCGTCGCCGGGGTCGGCGGCGCCGAGCGAGCGCAGGGCTTCGAGGCGCCGTTCGTGGGGCGCGATGCCGACCTGCGCCTGCTCAAGGAGCTCTTCCACGCGGCCCAGGAGCGGCGCTCGGCGCGGCTGGTGGCCGTCTCAGGCGAGGCGGGGACCGGCAAGTCCCGCCTGCTGCGCGAGTTCTTCAAGTACATGGACGGGCTCTCGAGCACGGTGCTGTGGCACTCGGGTCGCTGCCCGTCCTACGGCGAGGGGGTCGCGTACTGGGCGCTGGCCGAGATGGTCCGCCAGCGCTTCGGCATCCCCGAGGACGCTCCGGGCGAGGAAGGGAGCGAAAAGCTGACCGCCGGCCTCGTGCGGTGGGTGCCCGACGCGGCCGATCGTGAGTTCCTGATGCCACGCCTGGGTGCGCTGCTCGGGCTGGCCGAGCCGGGCCTCAGCCGGGAGGAGCTGTTCGCCGGCTGGCGACTGTTCTTCGAGCGGCTGGCCGAACACGAGCCGGTCGTGCTCGTGTTCGAGGACATGCAGTGGGCCGACGACGGCCTGCTCGACTTCATCTCGCAGCTGCTCGACTGGTCGGCGCAGAGCCCGATCTTCATGCTGACCCTCGCTCGCCCGGAGCTCGGCGTCCGCCGGCAGGGCTGGCCCGCCGGGCTGCGGGGAGCCACCCTGCTCGGCTTGGAGCCACTCGAGGACGCGGCGATGCGTGCGCTCCTCGACGGTGTCGTCGACGAGCTCCCCCCGGCGGCAGGCGAGCGGATCGTCGCGCAGGCCGAAGGCGTTCCCCTGTATGCCGTCGAGACGCTGCGGGCTCTGGTCGACCGCGGGGTTCTGGAGGAGCGCGACGGGCGCCTCGCTCTCGTCGGCGAGCTCGGCGAGCTCGATGTCCCCGCGAGCCTCGGTTCGTTGCTGGCGGCTCGCATCGACGCCCTGGAGCCCGCCGAGCGTCAGCTGGTCAAGGCGATGTCGGTGTTCGGCGGCTCCTTCCCCCGGGCCTCTGCGGCGGCCTTGGGAGAGGTGGACGAAGGACAGCTCGACGAGGTGCTCGCCTCACTTGTGCGCAAGCAGGTACTCGCGATCCGGGCCGATCGGCTTTCACCGGACCGTGGGCAGTACGTGTTCGCGCAAGGGCTGCTGCGCACGGTCGCCTACGAGATGCTCTCCCGCCAGGAGCGCAAGGCGAGGCATCTCGCCGCAGCCGAGCATCTGCGCGAGGCATTCCCCAACGAGGGCGAGGAGGTCGCCGAGGCGGTCGCCACGCATCTGCTCGACGCGCATCGAGCCGCCCAGGGCGATCCCGACGCCGACGAGATCTGCGCGCAGGCGGTTGTCGCGCTGCGCCGCGCCGCTCAGCGGGCGGCGACCGTCGGTGCGCCGGAGACCGCGGAGCGCACCTACCTGACTGCCCGTGACCTCGTCAGCTCGGACGCCGAACGGGTCGAGCTGACCGAGCTGGCCGCCGAGATGGCCATCCACTCGGGGCGCTACGACGCCGCGCTGACGCTGCTCGAGGAAGCGACCGAGGCCCACAGTGCAGCGGGAGAGGACCGGGAAGCCGCGCGCACCACGGGCCGCGTCGGCTATGCCCTGACCCGGCTCGGGCGCAACGACGAGGCGGCAGCGCGGATCTCCGCTGCACTGGACGTGCTGGGGGCGGACCGGCTGGATGCAGAGGTCGGAGAACTGAACGCCCACCTCGGGTTCGCCTACGCGTTCGTCGGGGAATACGACAAGGCCCACGCCGCGCTGGAGCGAGCGCTCCAGATCGGGACGGACCTCCAGCTGATCCCGCTGCTCACCCGGGCGCTGAACACGAAGGTCGTGATCTACGTGTATCTCGGGCGCGTGGTCGAGTGCCGCGCCCTGCTCGGCACCGCGATCGAGCTGGCCGAGCAGCACTCTTTGTCTGAAGAGCTCGCCCGCGCGCAGAACAACAGCGGCAACCTCGCGATGCAGTGGGATCTGCCCGAGGCCGCCGAGCATCTGGAGACCTCGCTGACCCTGGCACGGCGTCGCGGCGCTCGCTTCCTCGAGGGGATCGCTGCGGGCAACCTCGTCACGCTCCACATCTACCAGGGTCGCTGGGACGAGGCGGAGCGGCTGATCGCCGAGCTCCTCACCGACGCTGAGGAGATCCCCGGCCGCGACATCCTCCGGCAGGGCGCCTCGATCATCCACGCGCTGCGCGGTGACACCGACCAGGCCCAGGCGCACCTCGACAAGCTCAGCGGTTGGGCCGCCTCGGAGGACGTCGATCTCCACGCCACCTATTCGAGCCTGACGGTCATCGTCTCGCTCGGCGCGGGCCGAGCCGAGGAGGCGCTTTCGACCGCGATCGCGGCTCTACCGTTGGCCATCGAGGGAATTGGAGCGGCGTCTGATCCTGTCCGGCTCGGCTGGCCGATCGGTGTGCGCGCCGCGCTCGAGTTAGAACGCTTCGACGACCTGCGCCGGCTGATCGGGTTGTTGACCGATGCCCCGCCTGGGCGCGTGCCGCCGTACCTCCGCGCCGAGCTTTCGCGTGCGCAGGGCCTCATCGCGGCGGCCGAAGGGCGACACCAGGACGCCGAGGCACAACTCACGGACGCCATCGACCGCCTGCGCGAGCTCGGGTATCCGTACCACCTGGCGCTTGCACAGACCGACCTGGCGCGGTGGCTGATCGCCCAGGAGCGCGGTGGTGAGGCGACAGAGCTCCTCGGCGAGGCGATCGGCACCTTCGAGCGGCTCGGCGCGCAGCCCGCCCTCGACCGAGCGCTGGCGCTGCGGGGCGCCGGCGATCAGGACGCGGCGGCGAGCTCGGCGGCCTCGTCGATCTGAGCCAGCCAGCGGCTCGCGCCGAGGTCCTGGCAGATCTGGCGGGCTTCGGCGCGCGCCTCCTCGTCGCCGCTGCGGCGGACGCGGTCGATCAGCGCGCGGGCGAGCATCGGCCGGGCCCCGAGCTCGCGCAGGATCGCGATCGCCTCGTCCTCGTGCTGCCTGCGTTCGGTCTCGTCGCCGGCCCGATGGGCGATCTCGGCCGCCACGCGCGCCCGTCCGGCTCTGAGCAGCGGAAACTTGCGGGCAGGCGGTAACGCGTCGACGTGCGCCTGGAGGTCGCGCATCGCGGTCTCGTCCCCCAGGTCGAATGCCGCCTCGGTGGCCAGCGCGTAGGCGCTCTCCAGGATCTCGGACGCCGCCTCGAGCTCCAGGACGCAACGCGCTCGCGACAGCGCTTCGCCGGCGTCGCCACGCTGGGCGGCGCCCCGGCCCAGCACGACCGTTGCGGCCGCCCGGAGGTCGACGTAGGCCGTCTGCTCGTGCCGCGCTGCGATGACCACGCAGCGCTCGAGCAGCTCATCGTCCCCGCGTGCGGCGGCGATCATGGTGACGAACTGCGCCGCCGCCATCGCGTCGAGGTCGTCCTCGTTCGCCAGAAGCGGGACCGAGATGGCGATCGCCTCCTCCCAGCGGCCGAGCACGGCCAGTGGGATGACCAGCTGCCCGTTGAGCTGGCGCTCCCACAACCGGTCGCCGCGAGCGCGAGCCACCGTGAGCCCGTCCTGCACCTCGCCGATGGCGGCGGTGAACCGGTCACGTTCAATGGCCGCCTGTGCGAGGTTGACCCGCGCCCGCAGTCGCACGACCGGAAGGTCGTGCTCCTCGGCCAGCGCGATCGCCTGGCGCAGCACGCCGACCGCTTCCTGGAGGCGGCCGGTGAAGGTGAGGTAGATGGAGCGACCAACCAGCGCTGCCGCCAGCGGAGCCCAGGCCTCGGCCAGCTCGAGGCTGCGCAGGCCCTCCTCGAACAGCGGCCCCGCCTCGTCCAGGCGGCCGCTGAAGGCGAGCAGACTGGCCAGCTCGATCAGAGCCTCGGCCCGCAGCAGCCCGTCCGTCTCGGCGCCGGCCGCCTGGAAGGGCTCGACGACGGCGAGTGCGTCCTCCATGCGCCCGTGGTAGCGCAGCAGTCCCGACAGGACCACGGCGGCGCGCCCCCCGGTGCTGCGGCCGGTCCGGGCGTAGAGGTCGACCGCCGAACGCAGCTTGACCTCGGCGCGATGGCCATCGCCACTGTGCCAAAGCGCCCGGCCGGCCTGCTCGAACAGGCCGGCCTTCTCGAGTTCGTCGTCGGCCAGCTCGGCTGCCTGCTCGAAGTAGCGCTCGGCCTCTGGGCCGAGCGCCAGCGAGGCCGCCGCCTGCCCGGCCGCGGTCAGCGTCTCGCGCGCCGAGCCGCGGAGCGCCCCGACGTCTTCGGCCTCTGGCTCGGCGCGGATCGCCTCCAGGTAGTGCGAGGCGAGCACCTCGGCGATGTCTCGCGCCTCGCCCGGCCAGGTCCGCTGCAGGTGCTGGGCGGCGGCCACGTGCTTGGCCTTGCGCGCCCGGCGCGACAGCGTGCCGTAGGCGACCGTCCGCATCAGCGCCTGGAGGAACACGTACTGGCCACGCTCGGGTGAGCGTGGGTCGTCGTCGCGGCCCAGCACCTGCTTGGCGACGAGTCCGTCGAACAGAGCGGTCACCTCCGCCTCGGGGAGCCCGCTGAGCGCGGCGCCGGCGGAGGCCGTGAACGACTGGCCGAGCACGGAGGCGTCCTGGAGCAGCGCCCGCTCGTTGGCATTGAGAGCGTCGAGGCGTGAGGCCACGAGCGCGTGGAGCGTCTCGGGGACCTCGAGGTCGGAGACGTCGCCGGCCACGTGGTAGCGCGACCCTTCTTGAACCAGCACGCCGCGCCCCTGGAGCATCCGGATCGTCTCCACGGCATAGAGCGGGATTCCCTCCGCCCGGCGCACGATCTGATCGACCAGCTCGTCGGGCAGCCCCGGAGCGAGGCCGGCCAGGAGATGCGCGATCGCGGCCGGCTCGAGCGGCGTCAGCTGCATCGCATTCCAGTTCGGCCGACGCTCGCGGAGCTCGGGCCGGCCCAGGGTGAGGACGAAGATCGGGTGCTCGGCGGACCATTCGAGCAGGTAGTCGATGAAGTCGAGGAGCCCCGAGTCGGCCCACTGGAGGTCCTCGAAGGCGAGGATCACCGGATTGGACTGCGCCATCCGCTCGAAGAACAGCCGCCAGCCGCTGAACAGGTCCACGCGGTCGGCGTCGGGGCGCTCCTCGAGTCGGAGAAGGTGGGCCAGGCGCGGCTCGACCATTCGCCGTTCGCGCTCGTCGGGGACGTGCTCGGCGACGATCGCGGCCAGCTTCTCGCGCGCGATCTCGGAGTCCTCCTCCTCTTGGATCCGCGCCCGCGCGCGCACCATCTCGGCCAGTGCCCAGTAGGCGACCCCCTCCCCGTAGGACAGGCATCGGCCCTGATGCCACCAGCGAACCTCCTCGATCCCGTCCAGGTACTTGAAGAACTCCCACAGCAAACGGGACTTGCCGGCGCCGGCCTCGCCGAGCAGCGCCACGTGCCTGGCCCGGCCCTCACGCGCGCTCTGCTCGCCCGCGTCGATGATCGCCTGAAGCTCGCTCTCGCGGCCCACGAATGGCGCTTCGAGACCGGCGCTGCGGCGAGCGCCGCCGGCGCCCGCGACGACTCGCAGGGCCGTCCACGCGTGGACCGGCTGCTCGCGGCCCTTCACCTGGTGCGTGCCGGCGTCCTCGTAGGCGATCGCCGCCTCGCTCGCCCGGTGCGTCACGTCATCGACGAGCACGGTGCCCGGCGCGGCGATCGACTGAAGGCGGCTGGCCGTGTTGACGGTGTCGCCGAGAACCATCCCCTCGCCTTCGGCGCCGACCTCGACGGCCGCGTTCCCGGTCAGCACTCCCGCCCGTACCTGCAGGTCGGGCATCGCCACCTCGTGGCCGAGGGCGCTGACCATCTGGGTGAGGGCGAGCGCAGCGCGCACGGCCCGCTCGGGGTCGTCCTCGCGCGCAACGGGCGTGCCCCAGACCGCCATCACGGCGTCGCCGATGAACTTCTCGACCGT
>Ga0209810_1002504_pt1 | contig 21812 bp, 19 predicted proteins | sample Coa_R1_7_FD_187159 | JGI IMG/M metagenome (GOLD analysis project Ga0209810, IMG submission 187159) | Surface soil microbial communities from Centralia Pennsylvania, which are recovering from an underground coalmine fire - Coalmine... | ecosystem: Environmental > Terrestrial > Soil > Unclassified... | reverse complement strand
CTGCGCAAAGGCGCCGCGCCCATTGCCCTGGTGAGGCCGGGTATCGCTGAAGAGGCCAAGCGAATGATATTCTTCTCCTATCGATAAAAAGGCGCTGGCCTGCTCCAGTTGAACCTCCGCGTTCAGGCCGCCATTGACGGTCGAACGGAGATCAAATCCCAGCACGTGCCGGTAAAAATGCGCGAGGGCGGCCACATCTGTAGCCCACAACCCCACATGCGCTAATCGATTCACCTTGACTTTCTGTATCTGCTGCTCGCTCATACCCTGCTCCTGCTCTCGAAAACGTCTGGCAAAACCATGCCACATTTCTTAAGAGTGTATACGGATATGCCATCCTGAGCGCAACGAAGGATATGTAGCCGCGAAGCAATTGATCGTCGGCAATCCTTCGCTGCGCTCAGCATGACACGTCTGGTCTCGTTACGAAACACAACTGTCTCTTCAAGTACCATAATATACAGGAGATGACTGTGGGTCAATAAATTCACCCGAAGGTCATATGTCAGTGTGTATTTTTTGCAGGTATCAGGGGGAGCAGCAACGCGGCGGTGTCTTGCTGCCCACTTTCTGCATCTTCCATCTCGATGAAGTGTTCTACGGGGGATCGTGAGAGGTCAACGGTTTCTAACACTCTGATAAGTGGAAGGTCTGGCATGGGAGTTCTGGGAGTAGCTTGCCTCTGCAGATGCAGTATGTCCTTGCCTGCCCTGCTTCTTGCGGTAGCACTCCGTATGATATACCCATGTCTGACTCGCCCCGGCCTGCGCAGGTTGGCGAGCAGGGAATGCGCATCAGCCTTCCCCTGCATATTGAGCAAGACGAGCGGCAGCAACGCCGCGACCGCCAGCAGGTACCAGAGATGCCAGGAGAGCGCGGCCACAACGGCGGCGCTCGTCAGCATGGTAACGATAACCACTGCCGGGAGCGAAAAAGAGGGCGCGAAGAGCAGCCACTTTTTCCCGTTGACAATCATATAGCGACGGCGTTGTGCCTCCCGGCTGGTGGCAAGACAACGCCTGGCGCTGGCAGGCCAGAGGGCGCTGCTTACCCCGTTTGCGCGCGGCAAAACAACCTGGAACTGTTTCCTATCCTCACTCATCACCTTCACGCCTTCACATGAACCCTTTCGCGACACTGAAGTACCGGCGTCTGGACGGCACACCGAAACGCAGGTAACGCTTACACCCCACACCACACCATACCACACACCACGTACCCGCAATTCCGTATTCCTGAATACGTATACGTCCGCATGCTCAACAGGTAACACAACCGGGGACTTTTCCGCCACTATTCCTATCGCCACTTCCACTTAACCTCAACCGGCGGATTCAGCCCCTGTTGCCTTTCCCATCTTGCCCTCCATCACAACCAGCACAACCGCCACAAACGGCTCGTATACGCATCCAGTCCGTGTCCTTCCTGTTTCCTCAATCAACCACCCCACAGCACAGCACAGGGTCCATACACCGGCACTTCACTATCGCGGTAAGGGTTTACCTGTGAACAGCTTACATGATCGGGGTGGGTATGGGGTTACGAAATGATAGAGGTTCAGTTAAGAAATGTTTCTTCTTATTGTTGAGTCTTAACATGTCGATAGGTTAATTTGTGTATTTCAATCTCTATCTGTAAATGATAATATATCTATAGACAAAAAGAGAAGCGCAGCAAGGGAAGCTGCTCCGGGTGAGCAGCTTCCCTTGCTGCGCTTCTCTTTTTATTTATCTGCGGGGGTCGTCGCGTTCCACTTCGACCTGCACTTTGCCGCGCAGGACGGCACCGGCGGTCGTATGGGCCGGGGGATCCCACTCGAAAGCGATTTTCTGACGCTTGATCGGGACGTTGGCTAACAGTTTGTCCCAGCGGTCTTCGCGGGCCATTGTCACTTCGACGTGTTGCTCGTCGATTTCCAGGCGGCGCGAGATCACCGCCAGTAGATCGCTTTTGATCAGTTCGAGCAGTTCGGGACTGACTTTAATGCGATCGTGGACGAGGGCCACCTTCAGACGCTCTTTCGCCAACTCGCCGGGAGTTGGCTTTTTTTTGCGACCACCAAACTCAAAGAAACCCATAACTCCGCTTCCTTTCGCCTGCAAGCCCTTGCTTCATCTAGCGCGCTCGCTTTTCCGCCACGACAGGACCAAACCCCATCAGGCGACGCAGCCGTTCCATCAGCGTCGGGGCCTCCGCGACCTCTTCCAGGGGAATTTCTTCGCCCAGGATACGCTGGGCAGCATTGATAAAGGCCCGACCGGCGCGCGAACGCTTATCGTAAACGGCGGGTTCGCCCTTATTGGTTGCCACGATGATGAACTCGTCTTCGGGGACAATGCCCAGCAGATCGATGCCCAACACTTCTATTACGTCGGCCACGTCCATCATGTCTCCACGTTTGACCATTTCCGCGCGCAGGCGGTTGAGGATCAGGCGCGGCTCCGGTTTGCCGGCGGCCTCCACCAGCCCGATGATGCGGTCGGCATCGCGCACCGAGGCCATTTCAGGATTGGCGACGATGATGATTTCGTCCGCGCCGACGATGGCATTTCGGAATCCCTGCTCAATGCCGGCGGGCGAATCGATGATGACGTAGTCAAACTCCTGGCGCAGTTGCTGGCAGAGCTGCTCCATTTGCACGCTGTTGATGGCGTTTTTGTCGCGTGTCTGCGCAGCGGGCAGCAGGTACAGTTCCGGCAGGCGTTTATCTTTAATCAGGGCCTGGCGCAGGCGGCACTGCCCCTCGACCACGTCTACGAGATCGTAGACGATGCGATTTTCCAGGCCCAGAACGGCATCGAGATTACGCAGACCGATATCGGAATCGACGACGACAACCTTTTTTCCCTGCATGGCAAGGGCCGTGCCAAGATTTGCCGTCGTGGTTGTTTTGCCAACTCCGCCCTTCCCCGACGTGATTGTGATAACGCGGCTCTCCATACACATCTCCATTGAACAACTTCAGTTCAACTGCGGTCGAAAGAAATATGGCGTCAGGCAATCCTGAGCAAACTGCCTTTTTCCTGTATTGTCACGAATCAACTCCCCGCAGGGTGCTATTCGCGAATAGTCTTCTTCTGCTACTTGCGCGGCGGTCGCCCGTTGACCCAGGCCTCGACGACAATTTGCCCCTGGCGAATGGCCGCGACCTCCGGGCGCGGCTGCACCTCGAAGCCATCCGGTGGTCGCGAGAGCAGGTGTGCGATGCGCAACTGGACGGGACAGAGTTGCAGTGAGCAGACGACAGCGTTCTCGTTATCGGGGAAGCCAGCGTGAACCATGCCGCGTAAGACGCCCCAGACGATGACATCGCCGGCGGCGATGATTTCCGCGCCCGGGTTGACATCGCCCAGCACGACGACGTTACTGGCATGGCGAATGGCCTGACCGGAACGCACCGTGCGGCGCACGAAGAGGGTATCGTCGCTCTCACGCTGGTCTCGCTGCTCATGGGAAACCTGTTCTCGCTCGCTCAGAGGAGCGGTTGAGACAGGTCTGGCAAAGGGGGGTAATGAGAGATCGCCGCTTTTCGGCGCGCCTGCCATCTGTTCCATCGGCACAACCGACATTTGATAGCGCGCGAGCAGGTTTTCGAGCTGGACACGCTCGCTGACGCGCAGCATGCGGCGGCTGGTGTCGACAGTCAGTGAAGCCCCACGAAAAAACGCCGGGGCCTCGGCCAGCCGGTCAGCGAGAGCCGTGAGCAGGTCGCTGAACGGTGTTTCCGGTTCGAGCGTTAAAAGCAGGCCGTTGCGTGTCCCTTTGATCGCAATATATCCCTGCATCGACTGTCTTGCCTCCTTTACCATGCCCCGCTCTCCGCCTGCCTCAGAGCCATCTTTTTCCGAGCTATCCTGCATACGCAAGCTTTCCTATCGCCTCTTTTTTCAAAAAGTCCGAAAGCAGGGTAAGGTAGATGAAACCATACATCTACGCGATATGGCGCGCTCCGGGAGCGCACCCCAACTGGATACAGTTACAGTATATGCGCCGCCGAGCTAAAACGCAAGCCTTTCAGAAAGGTTGGTACGGGTGAGTGATATTTTCCCGCGTGTCTCAACACGGGCCACCGCGCGAGTGGCCTGGGAACGGTGGGGTTATTCGCCCCGATATGCGGGTGGCAACATGGCCGCGATTTTCGCCATCACTTCATTCGTGGCGTTCTCGATATCCTCGCGGGTGGTTTTACGTCCGGCAGGTTTGAAGGTCAGCGGCTCGCCATAAGTGATGGTGACGCGCGGGCGAAATTTTTTGAGGAAATTTTCGCTGCCGGTCACGGCGACCGGGATAACAGGCACGCCGGAACGCAGGGCGATCATGCCGAGGCCGGAGTGGCCCTTCGCCAGTTTGTGCGTCTTGCTGCGCGTGCCTTCAGGGAAGATAAAGAGGACGTTGCCCTCTTTCAAAAGTTCATCGGCGGCGCGAATGGCCTGGCGGTCGGCCTCGCCGCGTTTGACGGGGAAGCCGCCCATGAAACGCACCAGCCAGCGAACGCGGCCATGAAAAAGCTCTTCTTTCGCCATCGTCAACGTCTGGGGCTTGATGTAAGCGGGAACCAGGGGGACATCGAACCAGGAGAGATGGTTGGAGGCGAGGATAAACGGGCCTCTGGTCGGCACATGTTCGCGCCCGCGCACCTCTATATGAGCAAGCAAAAAGAACAGCAGCCGGGCCAGTCGGCGAATGATGATCCAGGCCAGCGCCGGGGCCTTATACGGCCTGTAGAGATTGACCTCCTCCCGCCCCTTCGCCTTCGCGGCCTGTTGCTGCGTTCCCTCTGCCTGTGTGGGAGATTGAGCCTGTCCGGTTTGCGTTCCCGCCGCCGATGGGTCCTGGGCAGAGGCGGCCAGCGGCACTGACGGTGATGAAGTGGTGTCCTTGCTCGTTTCCTGTTGCATGTTACGCCTCCAGCAGACGGTAGATTTCCGCCAGCACCTGTTGGACATTACGGGAATCGGTGGCAATGTGGATGGCATCTTCTGCCGGGCGCATATTTTCGCGGTCAAGGAAGTCGCGGCGTTCGATGTCGCGCTGCACTTCCGCGAGCGAGGGGAGGGCGGGGTTGCCCGCGCCCAGGCGTTCCACCAGTTCGGCATAGCGGCGGCGCGCGCGCTCGGCGCTGCTGGCGGTGAGATAGATTTTCAATTCGGCATCGGGCAGCACGACCGCTCCGATGTCGCGCCCAACCATCACCACGCTGCCGGGGCGCGCCATCTCTCGCTGCCACTCGCGCAACTGCGTGCGCACGCCGGGATGAGATGAGACGGCGGATACGGCCCCGGTCACTTCCGCGCTACGAATATCCCAGGTGACATCGTGTCCATTGACGGTCACAGTATACTGCCGCCCGTCATCGATGAGCGGGCGCGTGATTTCGATGCGCGCCTCGCGGGCGAGTTGTTCAAGGGCAGCGGCATCGTGGATGCTGATACCCTTTTGCAGCGCCAGCCAGGCCAATGCCCGGTACATCGCGCCGGTGTCGATATAGAGATAGCCCAGCTGGTGCGCCAACTGTTCCCCGATGGTACTCTTGCCCGAACCCGCCGGGCCGTCGATAGCAATACGCGCTGGCCTCTGCATGCTTCCTCCGTGCCTTCCCTGTCATCAATCTCCTGCGATTATACCACATCGAGGCACGGATTTGAGCAGGCAAACTTGAAGTAATGCTTACCTTCGCCTGATACCATACGCTATTCATCAAGCGCACCTCATCATTACGTCGCCTTCCCATTCCCCACAGGTGCGAGCCGATTCCCAACGGGAACAGGTGATGGCTGCGGTCTTGTGCCGAGGGTCCAGACGAGGAGGCTGGCAAGGAGGATGAGAAGACCGAGACCGGTGAGGGTGAGCTGCACCATGAGGCCAACGAAGGCGAGCAGGAGGCCAAAGGCAGCGATGAATGGCAGGATGCTGGCGGCATGGGCTTGAGCGCGAGCAGCAGGGGTCGGCACAGTTGCCGCGACGGCAGCGGCCTCCTCTTGCGGGCGGCGCTGCGCTTCGGCGAGGGCCTGCGCGGCCTTTTCGGCTCGTTCGGCCAGCAGTTGTTCGATGCGGGCGTGTAGCATACGGGCATCGAAGGGCTTGGCGAGGCAGGTGATCTGGCCCTGCTGCTCGCTGGCGATTTCGGCCGGGATAGGGCATTCCCAGGCCAGGACAACGACCGGGAGCGTGGAGAGGTAGTGATGTTCCTGCACCTCTTCCAGCAGTTCCCAGTCGCTGCTCACACCGCTATCAACATCGAGGACGAGCAGGGACGGCGGCTCCGTCTCAATCTCGTCGGCGGGCAAGGCGGCAGGGCTACTGGCCTCTATGGTGCGCATGCCGCGATATTGTAAACCAAGCGTGATGAGGCGTCGCAATGAATAATCGGCGACGATGAGGAGAATTTTCTGCCCTGCTTCCTGCGTTTGAGACATGAATACTACTCCCGCTCCATTCAAGTTCCGTCAACATACGCCAGTTCCTGCATACGCGGTGCGATGCCTTCTGTATCGTAGCAACCATATTTTAGCCGCTGCCCATTACAATACCTTTGATAATGAGAGGCTTTCCCTTACAATTACCTGAATAACCGCGCCTTATATCACGGTTGGATTCCAGACCTGTACCGTTTCATCATCACCCGCCGAGGCGACGCGATTGCCCGCAGGCGACCAGGCGACGGTGATGACCTCGCTGTGGTGGCCCCGATAGGTCAGCAGCGTTTTACCGCAGCTGGCCTGCCAGACCTGGACGGTCTTATCTGTGCTGGCGGAGGCGATGTAGTCGCTGTCGGGCGACCAGCTCACAGCATTGACCCAGGAGGGGTGTCCGACGTAGAGCAGAAGAAATTTGCCGGTGGCGGCATTCCAGACCTGTACCGACTTATCGATGCTGGCGGAGGCGATATAGTTGCCATTCGGCGACCACGCAACCGCAGTCACGGTCGCGAAATGTTCCCGGTAAATCAGCAATTGCTGCCCGGTCGTCGCGTTCCAGACCTGTACGGTCGTATCGCTGCTGCCGGAAGCGATTCTGCTGCCATCCGGCGACCAGGCCAGCGCATCCACCCAGTCGGTGTGATGGCCGTAGATGACGAGCGTTGTTCCCGTCGTCGCGTTCCAGACCTGCACCGTGCCGTCGTCGCCTGCCGAGGCGATTTTCGTCCCATCCGGCGACCAGGCGACTGCCCGCACGGTCGCTGTATGGCCGTCATAGGTAAGCAGCCGCTTGCCCGTTGCAGCATCCCAGACCTGCACCAGTTTATCCACGCCGCCCGAAGCGATTTTCGTCCCATCCGGCGACCAGGCAACCGCAGTGATCCAGGCGGAGTTATGATATGTCAACAGGTGCCGCCCCGAGACCGCATCCCAGACCTGAACCGTCTTATCGTAGCTGGCGGAGGCGATTTTCGTCCCATCCGGCGACCAGGCCAGCGCGCTGATACTATTGAAGTGACCATGATAGGTCAAGATGCCATCAATTGAAGTCGCGGTCGGCGCCGACGATGCCGGTGGAGAGGAAGACGGAGACGAAGAGCAAGATACAAGGAGCAGAAGCACAAGGAACCAGGTAGGTAGCAGGACAGGGCGATGCATAGCTATGAGCCAGCCGCGCCGCGTTGCGGGCCGACCAGGCCAGCCGCAGGGAGATGGCCCTGCTACACTACGGATATTCGCGTGTCCTGAGACGCTGTCGTGTATAGCAGGGCCATCTCCTTGCGGCTGGCCTGTCGCCGACTGCGCTGCGTCGCATCTGGGTTGTCGGGCCATCGTCTCCTCCTTCGCAATGGAATGGCAGTGGCCGCTTACCGGGAACGCATTAAGAGATGTTAGAGCTTCGCTAATTTGTATCCCACGTCCGGCACCGTTACGATATAGCGGGGGTCGCGCGGGTTCTTCTCGATCTTGCGGCGCAGGCGGCTGATATAGACCCAGATAAAGCCGATATCGCGGTTATACTCCGGCCCCCAGACTCTTTCCAGCAGCAGTTCATGGGTGACTACCATGCCTGCGTTCTGGGCAAGGACGCTGAGCAGACGATATTCTGTCCGGCTGAGCTGGACCGACTGGCCCTCGACAAAAACCTGGCGCTGGGCATAATCGATCACGAGATCGCCGGTGGTGAAGGTGTGCGAAGCAGGTTCGCCCTCAGCAGGGAGCGGTTGCCGCCGGAGCAGGGCGCGCACGCGGGCCAGCAACTCCTTCATGCCAAACGGCTTCATCACCAGATCGTCGGCCCCCAGATCGAGCAGGCGCGCGCGCTCGTCCTCGTCGCAGGCATCAGCGAGCATGATGACCGGCAGCCGGGAATACTCGCGCAGGCGTTGCAGCAGTTCGATGCCGCTCATATCGGCCAGGTGGGTGGAGAGCAGGATCAGATCGGGTTCCTCAAGCTCAAGCTGGCGCAGGAATTGCACGCCGTGCGCGACCGTTTGCACGCGGTACTGCTGCTCTTCCAGATTGGCGCGTAGATAGCGGGCAAAACGCGCATCCGGTTCGCCAATCAGTACGTGCAGACGCTCGCGCTGGCGCAACGGGGCGCTATGCGGGCCAGCAGACACTACAGGCGGCGCCAGGGCAGCAGAAGATGAAGTCACAGAAAGCAGGCGCGGTTGCAGGGGCAGGGTGCAGTAAAAGGTCGCGCCCTGTCCCACGCCGGGTGAATCGGCCCAGATTCTGCCGCCATGCGCCTCAATCGTCGCCCGTGCTACGGCCAGACCGAGGCCGCTACCGTTCTCGCTCTCATCGAGAGGGATGCGATAGAAGCGATCGAAAATGCGGTCGAGGTGTTCGGGCGCGATACCCACGCCGTGATCGCTGACACGCAGGCACAGTTCGACCTCATTGACATCCAGTTGCAGCGTGATCGGCCCCCCAGTCGGCGCGGAATATTTCACTGCGTTGTTGAGCAGGTGATTGATAGCCTGCTCGATACGCACGGCATCGCAGGCCAGCGGGGGCATCGTGGCAGGCAGCACAAGATGGAAGGTGTACGAGGGGGCATGCTTGCGCCAGCGTTCCACCAGTTGCTTGAGCAGTTCGGGAAATTGCACTTCGGCCAGACGCAGGCGCTGCGTTCCGGCATCCAGCCGCCAGACATCGAGCAGGGTATTGAGAATATCGTAGAGGCGGTCGGCATGAGTGTCGATCATCTGCAACATTTCATGCTGCATGGCGGGGTCCCAGCGCGCCGAGTTGCCCAGCAACGTGGTAGCGCAGCCTTTGATGATGGCCAGCGGGGTCTTGAGTTCGTGCGCGGCCATCGCCAGCGTCTCACTGCGCGCCTCTATGGCGGTATGTTCCAGCGTTGTGTCGTCGAGCAGGACGCCGCGCCCGAGCAGGTGGCCGCGCGGGTCGCGCACGGGGAAACAGCGGACGCGCAGCCAGCGCACTGCCGCGTGGGCCAGCGCCAGATCGGCGGAACATTCCTCTTCAGGATGCTGCCAGGCATGGTCGAGCGCGGCCTGCATCTGCTGCGGCTCGGCGGCAATGGAGAGCAGGCGCTGACGAATATCAAAGACAGGTTCATCCAGCAATTCCTGCGCGCTGACGCCGAGCAGGCGCACGGCGCTGGCATTGGAGTACGTCACGTGTTGCTGCCGGTTGAGCAGGATGAACCCGCTGCGCATATTGGCCGCGACATTTGCCAGCAGCTTCTGCGCAAAGGCCGGGGACGACCAATCTTTTTCCGATGAAGAAGCTGCCGGTGAGGGTGAGAGCGAAAGTGTGTTCTCATCCCACCGATTCTCGCGTCCTGCCTCCGCTCCGTTACCGGTAGCTACGTCCATAAATAGAAACGCCTTCTTTGCCTCATGTGATATCTGACTATTGAATATTCTAGCAAAACAGTCAAGGTTATGCTTTTGATTCAGGGTACGCTAATGCACGTATGCAATCAAGACAATGAGGATGAGGTGGATAATCATGGCGATGGCGAAGCCCCAGCCGATGACGAGAATCCAGGCGCGGTCGCTCATGATGCCACGCGGGCGGGCGTGGGACTGCGGCCAGTGTTCGGCGGCGACCAGACCCATAGCGATGCGCAGGCGCAGGGGCGAGCGCACGGGCGAGCGGCGCATATGAACCAGCAGTTCGCCATAGCAGCGTTTGCACAGCACCCAGGACTGGCGAGGTTCGGGCGCGCCTACCGGCTCCATGAGATGGGTAGCATCGAACCAGGTATAGCGATCACAAATGGAGCAGCGCGGGTTTCTGGGCCGCTTCGACCGGCGGGAATGCCCGGCCTCCACGATGACCGCAGGTTGCCCGCTATGCGTTGTCTCCTTCATCTTCCTCATCCTTTCCCTGTCTCTTCTCTCCTCATGTCACATCTCATCTCATCTCGCCACGGTGCGGCACGCGGCAAAAATAGTTCTCGCGCCCGCTGGCATCTCTTCCTCACCGGCGGCCAGCACAAGCATACCGGTTTTCTTTCTCACATTCAATTTTACCACATTGAGAGGGAAAATATCACAAAGATGTCACAATGCAAAGCGAACATATCACAAAGTGAAGCATGCGGGTGGGCCAGAGCGGAGCTTACCTCCGCTCTGGCCCACCCGCATATGTTCGCTGCCGCTCCGCAGGCATGTTCCGCGCTGAGCGAGTTAGCGGAAGAGCAGGGGCAGCAGATAGACGGTGCTGAAGACGACGACCCAGACGCCGTCAACGAAGTGCCAGTACATCTCGGCGGCTTCGATGGCAAAATGCTTTTGCCGGGTGAAATGCCCGCGCATCGTGCGCACGAGGACGATAATCAGAAAGATCAGGCCAACCGTGACGTGCAGGCCGTGGAAGCCGGTCAGCGTGAAAAAGGACGAACCAAACACGCTGGCCTGAGGCGTAAAATTGTTGCCAAAGAGGCCGGAATACTCATAGACCTGCCCTCCCAGGAAAATCGCCCCCAGGATGATGGCAAAGAGAAAACCCAGCCTGGTGGCGCGCTGGTTCCCCTTCGCAATGGCAGTCCCGGCGATATGGGCAGGAAAACTGCTGGAGAGCAGGATCACCGTATTAATCAATGGAAAGATCAGGCCCGTGTCGGATGGCACCACCCACCCTCCGCCTTTTCGTATTTCCAGATAGAGATACGCGGCGATCAGGTTTGCGAAGATCAACGCCTCTGAGGCAATGAAGAAAATCATACCCCACCAGGCAAGGTCTCGCCCTGCTATTTCGTGTTCGGCGACCTGAGTAATCGGACCTTCCTGAGCAGCCATAGAATAATCTCCCTTATCTACAAGATAGAACCATCTTCTCTACGTCTTCCCTCTATCTGAGGTAGGAGCGGCGTTCCAACAACCAGCCGGTAATTGAACCGAGCATAAGTAGCACCCCGAAAAAGAAGATGATCGGATGAATGAGCAATCCCACACAGGCAATGAAAATCGTAACGGCCAGCGCCAGAGGCCAGAAGCTACGCGGCGATGGCGACTCCATCTGCTCCTTTGTCAGCTTGCGCGGACCCAATAGCTTAACTTTGACCACTTTCTGTGGCTCTTCGGACATCTTCTTCCTCTTTTCCAGAGTAACCAGCCTGTTCCTTTGGAATAGCCTGGGCGGCGCTACTGTTCCAGCCCGATCCGGGCGCAGGCAAGCACCACCCTGGCCGACCCACCTCAGATACCTTCTACAGCGAGATTCGCCTGCATGGAGCGAGCGGGCGAGGGCCGGGGCGAGCCTGGTGGTCGCCCGGCAGCTCCATCCTTGCGACCTCGCTTTAATGGGTAGCCGTTTTCCAGTCGGCGATCTCCGGGTTCTTCTTATCATAGAACGGGCGGCGAGAGCGCACAACGGGAATCGTCTCAAAGTTATAATGTGGCGGCGGCGACGGGGTATCCCACTCCAGGGTGAAGGCATCCCAGGGGTCATTGCCAGCGCGCTCACCGCTGCGCATACTGCGAATCACATTCCAGATGAAGACCAGAACGCCGACAGCGATAATGAAAGCGCCAATGGTCTCCAACAGGTTCATCTCATTCCAGCCCAGGTTGGCAGGATAGGTATAGATACGGCGGCGCATGCCGAGCAGGCCGAGTATCTGCATGGGGAAGAAGGTCAGGTTCAGACCGACGAAGAAGAGCCAGAACTGTACGTGGCCCAGGCGTTCGCCCAGCATCCGGCCTGTCATCTTGGGGAACCAGTAGTAGATGGCCGCGAAGATGGCAAGGACGCTACCGCCGAACAGCACATAGTGGATGTGCGAAACGACAAAGTAGGTATCCGTCACCTGGTAGTCGAAAGGCACAATCGCCAGGGCCACGCCGTTGAGGCCGCCGATCAGGAACATGGCGATGAAGCCCAGGGCAAAGAGCATGGGGACGCGGAAAATGACCTTGCCGCGGAAGACTGTCGCGATCCAGTTGAACATCTTGACGGCGGTCGGGATGGCGATGAGCGTCGTGCTGGTGGCGAAGAAGGCTTGCGCGATGAGCGGCAGACCGACGGCGAACATATGGTGCGCCCACACGGTGAAGCTCAGGAAGCCAATGGCAACGCCCGACCACGCCACAAAGGTATAGCCAAAGATAGGCTTGCGCGAGAAGGTCGGCAGCACGTCCGAAATGATGCCAAAGGCCGGCAAGATCAGGATGTAGACCTCCGGGTGGCCGAAGGACCAGAAGAGGTGCTGCCAGAGCAGCGGGTCGCCGCCGAAGGTGTACTGGTAGAAATGGGTGCCGAGGTGGCGGTCGAGCAGCAGCAGGCCGCTGGCCGCCGTCAGGCTCGGAATGGCGAAGAGCAGCAGGAAAGACGTGACCAGCGTCATCCAGACGAAGAGCGGCATGCGGTTAATGGTCATACCGGGGGCGCGCATTTTCAGAATGGTGACGACGAAATTGAGCGCGCCGGAGATGGACGAGATACCGAGCAGCAGAATGCCGAGTACCCAGAAGTCCATATTGAGGCCAGGGGTACACTGGAAGGCTTTGTAGCAGCCGGTGTTCAATTCTGTAAGCGGCGCGTAGGCGAACCAGCCATCATTGGGGGCTGCATTGAACAGGAAGCTCGACGACATGAACAGGCCGCCGAACAGCACAATCCAGTAGCCAAAAGCGTTCAGGCGCGGGAAAGCCATATCGCGCGCGCCTATCATCAGCGGCACGATATAGTTACCAAGACCAACCGTCATGGGCATCACGAAGAGGAAGATCATCGTGAGGCCATGCATGGTGAATATCTCGTTATAGGTCTCCGGGTCGAGGACCTTGCCGTTCGGGACCGCCAGTTGCGTGCGAACGAGCAGGGCCTCCATGCCACCGACCAGGAAAAAGAAAAAGGCGGTAACGATGTACATAATGCCGATCTTTTTATGATCGACGGTGGTCAACCATTGCCCGACATACGTTTCGGCAAAGGTTTTCCGTTCTGGTACAACACCAATACCTTCTATTGTACGGGTTGCCATTGGCAAATCCTCCACTCTCCAGCCCGGTAAAAAACTCTACAGGGTCGCTCTACGGCTATTTCACTTCAGACTTTCCAGGTACGCGACTAACTCATTGATCTGAGCCTGCGTTAATGGCGAGATAACCATGTCGCTGCCAGGCTTAATGCCCTGTGGGTCGGCCAGCCACTTCGCCAGATTACAGTTGCCCAGATTGCCCGGCTGACATTGATCGGCGTTGTTGTCGAGGACGCCGCCGGCGATCTGGTCGCGGCTGCCGAAGTGTGTCAGGTTCGGGCCGATCAGGGCGGCGGCTTTCGGGTCGCTATAGCTGTTGAGGTTGACGCCCACGATGCCGTGACAACCTGCGCACTGGCTCGATTTGAAGAGTTGCTCGCCCTGTGCGGCAAGGCTGCCAGCCGGGGGTGTCGCCGCCGCCTGCTGCTGCGTGCTAACCCAGGTCTGGAAGGTATCCATCGGCTCGACAATGACGTCGAAGTTCATATGGGCATGCTGCGCGCCGCAGAATTCAGCGCACTCACCAAGATAGGTGCCAGGCGTATCGGCCCTGAAGAGCATGGTGTTATCATGGCCGGGGATAACATCGGTCTTGCCGGTGATGCGGGGAATCCAGAAGCTGTGAATGACGTTATCCGAATACAGGTCGGCCTTCACCACCGTGCCAACGGGAATGTGCAGCGAGTCCGCAGTCACAAAGCCGTAGTTAGGGGTTTTCGTATAATCAAATTCCCACCACCACTGGTGAGCATAGACGCGCACCTCCAGCGTTGCCGCGCCTCCCGGCAATAGCGGCGTTCCCGCAAGATTCGCCGTCGGGGCCAGCGTGAACATGGTGTAGATGGTGTAGACCAGCACCGCGAACAGGAAGACCGCAGGCGCGATCGTCCAGGCAGCCTCGACAGTGTTGTTGCCGTGAATCTGCGGGGGCGCTGGCATCCCCGGTCGCGCGCGATAGCGCACGATGGAATAAATCAACCAGCCTTCGACAACAACGAAGACAAAGGTGGCAACGGCCAGGGTAAACCAGAACAGGCCAAGTTCCTTGTCCGCCACCGGCCCAACCGGCTGCAGAATCGAGGGAGAGTTCTCCCCACAGGCAGCTAAGAGAACCGAGGAAAGAAGCATCGCTGAGATGACTATTCCCAGCCGTTTCGGCTTCATCCCACGAAATAGTGGCATCTTCACATCTCTTCTCCTGAAAATAGTATTTTTATGATGAACAATGCCCTCTGCCATCGCATCAATTCACGAGATCAATCGATGCGAAACAGCTCATAGTGACACTCTGTGCATTCTACAGCGTACTATAGTGAGCCACCCTGACAGTCAGCTTGCAGTTCCCGCTCTTTCACCTTACAATGACCTGAACAAGCCTGTTATGCCATTACATGACGCCACACCCCAGGCCACCCGCATTTGGCCGTTACATGACACCTCGCCACACCCCAGGCCAGCCGCATTATCCCGTTCACGACACCCCGCCACACCCCAGGCCAGCCGCAAGGGCTGGCCCTACTATATACGGGCGCCGTTCGCGCTGCGAACGGCGTTACATAACGCCAATCTCGTTGTCTATTTCTTCCATCAGGGCCTCCTGTTCGCGCTGGCGGGTCTCTTGCTGCAACATCCAGCGAATGAAGAGCACGCTGACAATGACAATCGTGAACAGGCTGCCGGGTATCCACATGATGAGGCCGCCCAACTGCTGATCCATGGCCGGGGAAATGCCCCAGACGCGCGGAGCATCCAGATAGGGCGTATAGAGCGGCGGCGCGAAGGTCAAACCGGCGCCTAGAGCTACCATAGGCATGCTACTCAGGAAGAGATAGAGTATCTGACCACCCAGGGGCAGGCGCGGCAGGCCCTCTTTGAGCGGGCTGAAGATGGGCCACCAGAAAGCCAGGCCAAAGACGATGAACGTCACGTGCTCCAGGATATGGATGGCCTCGTTCTCCAGCGTGGCATCGTAGAGCGGCGGCGCGTGCCAGAGCCAGAAGTCGATGTTAAACAGGAGAAAGGCCACAGCGGGCAGTGTAAAAAATCTGGCTATACGAAAAACGACGGAATTGCGCAGCAGTGGCTCCGCCATCCACGCCGGGATGCCGAGCAGGATCAGAGGCGGCCCAATGGTGGTAAGAAAAAGGTGCTGCACCATGTGCGCACTGAACAGGTAAGTATCGCCCAGCTCGTCGATAGGCGAGACCAGGGCCAGGAACATAAGCAGCACGCCAAGCAGGAAGGCGAAAACCTGCCCGCGCGTAGCAGGTGCCAGCCCGTATTTCTTGCGCAGCGGCCCGATAGCATAAAGATAGCAGCCCACTACCAGGGCAACGCCTATCAGTATCGATGGCTCCCAGTTCCACTCGGTAAGCCAGAAGTCCGGTCCGATGTCTGCCATTGACGGCGACCTTTCACGTCGTTTTGTTTTTTGCGTTTTTGAGCGAATATTCCTTTCGTTAGATACTATAGCAGGTGAGACACGCTGCGACAATAGCATCTGGCAAGCTGATAATCTCTTCTAAAGCTTCTTTCTTTCCTACCCTCCAGATAGGAGGAAACAGCAGGATCATCCCCCTTCGCCAAAGCGAAAAAACTAAACTGGTAGCCCTGATGCATCAAGAAGACAAAAGCATCTGCGGGCAAGATGCTAGCTGGTTGACAGCAGATTCGCGCTCTCCCCTGTACATTCATGTTAGTTAGTTTTGCTCTACCTTTTGCCCGGCAAGCTCGATCATCTCCCTGGCTTTTTCCCGGACATCTTCTCTAGCCATATAAGAGTGTACTTGCAGCGTTGAGCAAACCTCTCTTAATTGCTCAACCAGACTCTCATCACTCGCATCTGCCTGGACGAAGGCGAGCGTGGGAACCTGATTCTGAGCAGTAAAGAGTTGTTGCAAGTCCTCTCCAAAACGCTTCATGCCTGTCAGATCCAGGAGAATGAAACGGGCCAGAGAGGCCAATGGAGTCAGATAGGTGATAATCTCCCGCTTCCTTACATCTGCACAATCCAGTGCAAGAGGGATATAATTCTGCGTTCGCATCGCTTCTTTGAGCATTGCCAGCACCTGCCCTCGCTCATCGGCAAAATCTCCTATAATGAAAGCCAGTTCCGTGGTCATACTCTTCACCACTTCTTGCAGCCTGGGGTAGCGTAAGAAAGCAATAGCCAACTGAGCCACTTCTATAGTATCAACTGTTACCGTGGGGCTAAAATCTACTATCAGATCCTGTTGCACAGCGTTCTGCAAGCGAACCTGAATAATATTCGCCGTAGAGATATGAGAACTGCTTATATCCGCACCGCTCAAATTTGCGCCGTTGAAGTAGGCAAGATTAAGATCAGTCTCCCTCAAGTGCGCCCCGGTCAAATCAGTATAGAAGAGCATGGCTCCGATGAGGCAAGCCTCTTGCAGGTTGGCGTGGCTCAGCTTCGCTTGACTGAGATTAGCATCGTTGAGATTAGCTCCGCTTAAGTCAGCCTCTCGCAGGTCTGCCTCGGTCAGATCCACCTCGACCAGACGGGCTTTTCTCAGATTGGCCTCTCTCAAATCGGCGGCGGCCAGATTTGCTGCGTGAGTGTTCTGCTCTCCGTTAAGTCCTCGATACCCAAGATCTGCCCCGCTTAAATCTGCCCCTTGTAGATTGGCAGCAAACAAATTAGCTCCGCTCAAAGCCGCTCGCTGCAAGCTGGCTCCAGCAAGATTCGTCCAACGGAAATCTATTTTTCGCAAGTTCATGCCGTTCAATTGGGCCTGGCGTAAATCTGGCTCAATAGTTAGCTCCCTCTGCCTCCATTCATTCCAGGCATCTACGCCCTGCATGAGTATCTTCATATGCTCCTGGTTAGCCATCTCTTATAACTTCTGCTCCATCATTTCAATGAGATGCCCATTCAAAGCTTTCTCTACATCGTTTGCATCTCGATACTGGTAGAAGGTCTGCACGGAAGAAAAATCTTCTCCTTCTGCTGAACCTTCAGAATCTTGTGATGTCTTCTTTGATAAAGATAAAACAGGTATCGAAGGATACTGTATAAACATACTGCCCAGTTCCTGTGCTACGTTCTCAATTCCAGTCGTATCTACAATTACAAACCGTGCGACGCGAATCAATGTAGCAAGTTGTCCGGGTACAGCTTGATCTTGCCCTCTTTGGAAATCACAGATAACAGGAGTGTAACCTCTTTGTTGGAGTTCCGTCTTCAGTATTTTTATTACCTCACTTTGTTCACCTCTATCACAACCCAGCAGGAGTACAAGATTTGTCCTGGTTATCTGAACCATTTTCCACACTGCTGGATGATCAATGATAAACGAGATGAATTGAGCCATTCCTAACTCATCAACTTTGAGCGACAGATGAAAAAGGGGAATAAACAGATCAGATTGTAGTGTTTGGTGCATATAAGCTCCCGTTGCATTGATCCCGGAAACCATGCTGCCGCTCAGATTCGCATTGGATAAGTTGGCTGCTTCAAAGGAGCTTCCTTGCAAATTCGAGGAGTGCAAATCGGCACCGTTCAAATCAGTCGCAAAGAGAACGGCCTGGCGTAAATTGGCCCCTGTTAGATTGGCGCTTTTGAGGTTCGCCTCCGTCAGGTTAGCGTATGCAAGATCAGCTTCACTTAGATTGGCTTTATTGAGTATGGCACCGCTTAAATCTGCATGAACGAGGCGTATGCGGCTCAAATTGGCTTCAGAAAGATCGGCAAAACAAAGCACGGCTCCAGCAAAGACATGAGTGATATGATCTCTCTCTACCTCTTTATATCCCAGGTCAGCCTCGCGCAGATCTGCTCCTCCCAGCTGCGCGAAAGTCAAGATAGCTCCGTTCAAAATAGCTTCACGCAGATTGGCTCCCATGAGATCAACGGCATGAAGATCTGCTCCTCTCAGATTGACACCTTGCAAGTCTGCTTCATGTAAATCCGGTTCAATATCTGGATGCCGTTTTCTCCACTCATGCCACAAATCTACCCCCTGCATGAGTATCTTCACATGTTCCTGGTTAGCCATCTCGTTTCCTTACCTTCTCGTTCCTTTCTTGAAGGACGTTCTCTGTGAGAACCTACTCCTGATTAGAAGCAGTCATTATGTACAATCCATTGTCCTTCTCCCACCATGAAGGTGTGATCGTGAGCCACTTCGAGATTATACATCATCCTATTCCCTGGCACGCGCTGAATCATGGTAATCACACCTACGCTTCCATCTGCTTGTAGTACGTGCATTCCTACTTGCAATTGCCCGGCAGCAACAAATCCTTCTTCTTCAGTAAGAAACGGATGTACGCTGGTTGTATGAACAAGCTCTGACTTGAGCCGAGCAGCCAATACAAAGGGCTGATAAACTGGCCTGATCGTCAGATTAATCAAGTCGTAATCATCATGCACCCAGATGTGTATGATAGGCTCTGCTTCCAGGATGTGGCTCTGCACATTATAGGCTACCACTTGTTCCCCCACCTGTAGCTGTCCAATAGCTTGCTCACCTTCTGGTGTTAAAACGACTGTATCAGAGGTAAAACTACATCCCGACCCCGGGCCAACCCAACCTATACCCGGCGAATCAAATCCTCCGGTAACAACGTTATTACCACCAGGACTGGGCTGTGATCCAGCGGCAGCCGCCAGAAGTGCGATTCCTCCTATCAAGGGGGCCCATTTGGCATACCAGGACGGATAATAATTTGGATTTGGAAAATTCACTGTCCTTTGTGGCAGCACCCAGTATGTTAAAACACCATTGCCCGCGTTCATGATCAGAATTTGTCTTCCATCAGGCATCGTTTCCAGACAAGCACCTCCACAGCTCGCAAATTTCTGTAGCAACTTGGTATCTCTGTTATTTCCCACATCCCAGGTCCCGTTTTGATTCCAGTAAGGATCTCGATTTGCCATTGCCGCATACCAGCGTGCTTGTGCCCAACCGTAAATCACGGTGTAAATATTTGGAAATCCTGTTCCACCGTTTGGTAAACGTTCACCTCCCTTCACCTCATAGATCAGGTGCAGATTTTCATTCATAATATCTGGATATCCATTGCCACTTGTTCCTCCGTGGCTATAAGACCTGGCATACTTTGTATCAACTGTCGAAGAGCAACGACAGAACCATCCCACTTTGGCAAGGCCGCATTGCTAATAGCAATAGCAGGATTATGGGTAGTAGAAGGTTGGTCGATGAGAATACCATTGATGCCTTCTACTTGCATATACCACTCCTCAACAAATTGCTGAGCCGCATCATCACCAAGACTGCCACTATGTCCAGTTGGATCTTTTTTACTCTCTGGGCTATCCATCACATAGGCATAGCCATCCATGCCACTGGCATTGCTATCGACGGTATCGGCGCGGGTGAACCTTCCACTGACGGGGTCATAGTAGCGGAAGTTGTAGTAAAGTAGACCGGTTTCGCTGTCGAGGCGCTGGCCGGTGAAGCTGTAGTCGGTGGGCATGCTGCCGCTGCTGTAGCGCGAGGAGCCGTAGGGGTTGAAGAGCTGGACGGCCTGGAAGCTGCCGTCACTGTTGAGGGCGACGGTGGGGCTTCCCAGCAGGTCGGGCAGCAGGTAGTAGAGGGTGCTGGCCTGCCGCATGGCGAGACGCATAGCGTTGACGGTGTAGAATTTGCTGGTGGTGGTCGTGCTGCCGTTGATGACTTTCTCGGTGTAGCCATCAAAGGTGATGGTGTCGCTGATACCATTACTGTCGCTGATGCGTTGCAGGACGCGGTTGCCTTCGTTGTCGTAGAGGAAGCTGTCGCTGGCGGTGGTGCCGCTGGGAGCCGTCCAGGTGGCCAGGCGCCCTTCGTTGTCGTAGGTCATGATGGCCCTGGTCGGACTGGTGCCGTTGCAGACGTGGGCGGTGGTGGTATCCACGTTGCGGCAGGTCATATCCCCGATATCGTCATAGGTGGCGTACTTGTTGGGGATGCTGCCCAGCGTGTTGGCGGCATGCACATGGTTGTTGTTGTAGCCCACTGTGCCCATCGGGCCGCTGGTGATGCGGTCCAGGCTATCGTAGCTGAAGCTTTGCTGGTAGGTGCTGATGGTGGTTCCTGTGGGAACGTTGCCGCAGTGATCGCCTCCCGTTGGCGTTCCGGTATCGCCTGCCCATACTAGCCTGTTAAGGGCATCGTAGCAGAAGCTTTGATTATCCACCTGTGTGCCGCCCCCGGAAGTGGGGATGGTGGTACTGAGTTGCAGCACATTGCCCACGTTGTCGTAGGTGCGTGTCTGGTTCCAGATGGTGGTGCCATTTTCGCTGGCACTGGTAGAGAGCGGGCGCTGGATGTTATCATAGCTCATGTTGAGCTGGAAGACCGGGGTAACGCTGCCACCGCTATTCTTGGGGCCGGAGCCGCCCAGATTGAGGGTTTTGAGCAGCCCGGCTCCAGTATAGGCGGTCGAGGCCACCAGGAAAGAGACCGGATCAGGGGTACTGCTGGTGCCGAAATAGGCCGACTGGAAGCGCCCGTTGGCATTATATTGCGAGGTCAGTGTCTGGCTGGTTCCGCCGGAGCCAGGATAGACGAGTTGGGTAATCTCCCCGCCGTCATTGTAGCTCATATTCACGGTCTGGGTGGTGGTGGTGCCATCGGCAGTGACCGAAAGGGTACTCTGGTCCAGCTGGCCGCGCTGGTCGTAGCCGTAGCAGCGCCAGCCGTTGCCCGCGCTGCTGCTGAAGACTTCGGCGGTGACATGCCCAATGGGATCGGAGGCATAGCTTCCCGTAGGGGCGCTGCAGCCGGAAGGGAAACTGAGGCTGGAATTGCTGCTGTTATCGTAGCTATCGTAGAAGTATTGCGCATAGGCGCTGCTCTGGCAGGGACTGACCTGCGAGGAACTGGTGCCGCGACAGAGCGGGCGATCCAGCACATCGTAGCTGGTGTAGGTGGTCTGGTTGCGGGCATCCGTCTGGCTGAGCATATTGCCATCGCCATCATACGTAAATGTCCAGGCCATATCGCTGTTGCTGCTACAGGAAGCGGGCATGGTGGGGCTGCTACAGGATCCCAGGTCGGAGTCGTTGAAGCCGGTGCGCCGCTTGAGGCCGTCAAAGGTGGCGTTGTAGCTGGCCTGTACCGCGCCAGTGCTGTCATAGGTTTGTACCTGCGTCGTATTGCCTGGTGTGTCGTAGCTGTATGCGACCGTGCGCGTGACGTTGTACGGGCTGGCAGTCCCCTTGAAGACCTGGTTGTAGCGGGTACGCCCCAGACCATCGGTATAGGTAATGGACTGGTGGCTGTAGGCATCCAGCGTCACCGTTTGCTCATAAGGGGTGGTACTATCGCTCAAACTAGTGCAACTTCAAGAGACAACTTGTGCAAGGAGGAGGAAAGATGATACAATGGGGACATGAAAGCCCCGATGTACATCCGAGCCATCAGTCCAGCAGAGCAAGCAGGGCTCGAAGCTGGATTGCG
>Ga0209810_1002503_pt1 | contig 21812 bp, 20 predicted proteins | sample Coa_R1_7_FD_187159 | JGI IMG/M metagenome (GOLD analysis project Ga0209810, IMG submission 187159) | Surface soil microbial communities from Centralia Pennsylvania, which are recovering from an underground coalmine fire - Coalmine... | ecosystem: Environmental > Terrestrial > Soil > Unclassified... | reverse complement strand
ACATACGAATAAAATTCGTTGGTAATCACACCCGCCGGCACATAATAACCCAGACCGCACAGGCGCGCCCTTGCTTTCGTGTAAACCTGTGGATCAATATAGAGATATTCGGGCCACTCTTCCTGGATCTGTATCATCTGGCAAAACCTCCATACACAGATATCCGAGCGACGGGGAAAGTGTGACATTCGCTGCTGGCATTAGTTGGGATAAATATAAGTTTCAAGTAAATCATAGCACCGCTGCAAGTAATTCACAAGAGTACTACATAACAAGGATTTGCGTATATGGCCCGGCAGTTGGTAGAATGTGCCTGATTTCCGGCACCGCCGCCTGCCCGCTCACGCCTGCGGCGCTCGCCCGATCTATGATTGTGGCATGGAACAGGCGCGAAGCGCCTGTTCCATGCCACAATCATAGATTTCTCACTCGGCGCCTCCGTGCGATCACCAGGCCGGAGCGGTTGGTGCTACAATGAGAAACAGGTAGCGAACGACATGAACGTAGCTCATGGAAGTCGAGAAGAGAAAGGATTGAACACATGCTATCTAGCAGTATTTTCCGCCCTGGACTTTTCGAGGGAAAGGTCTTCCTGGTAACAGGAGGAGGTACGGGTATCGGAAAGGCCATCGCGCGCGAGCTGGCTCTGCTCGGTGCCGGCGTGGCAATCTGTTCCCGCTCATCGGAGCACGTCGAAAATGCGCGCGCGGAAATCGAGGCGCAGGGAGGCCGCATTCTGGCCCTGGTGTGCAATATTCGCCATGACGAGGAGGTGAAGGCTACAGTGCAGGCGGTACTCGAACGTCTGGGACGCCTGGATGGGCTGGTGAATAACGCGGGCGGCCAGTTCTTCTATCCAGCAGAAAAGATTACGCCGAAGGGCTGGCATGCCGTCGTTGAAACCAATCTGACGGGGACGTTTTACATGGCACAGGCCGCCATGCACGGCTGGATGCGTGAGCATGGCGGAGCCATCGTCAATATCGCGATGGATATGTGGCGCGGCTTCCCCAACTTCGCCCATAGCGGGGCCGCCCGCGCCGCCGTGGTCAACCTGACGCAGACGCTGGCCCTGGAGTGGGCGCAATACGGTATTCGTGTCAACGCGGTTGCCCCCGGCATCATCAACTCCAGCGGCGTCGACACTTATCCTGACGATATCCGGGCGATGATACGCGGAGCGGCCCTGGAAATTCCCGCCCGGCGCCTGGGTACCGAAAGCGAAGTCGCCACCGCTGCTGTATTTTTACTCTCTCCCGGCGCTGCCTTTATTTCGGGCGCTACGCTGCGTGTGGATGGCGCCGGATCGCTTTACCGCCTGCTCGGCTACTCCATTCCCGAACACGAAGCCTGGCCCGCATTCAACCTGACCGCCTGGGAGGATGATGAGCACCAATCGTGTCATCCTGAGCGATAGCGAAGGATCCAGTACGAGCGTAGCGAAGTGCGAGTGCCGTGCGACTCCTGCTACCGAGCCGGCGGACTCGCGGCTGCTGCGCGCCGTTAGATCCTTCGCTATCGCTCAGGATGACATATAAGCGCTCAGGATGACATACAAGCGCGCTCAATGAGACTCAGGGGTGCGCGTGCGTGGAATCGTGCCCGGAGGCGGCGTGTGCGTCGTCCGCTTCGCTGACGGAGGGCAGGCCGGCCTTGATCCAGTCGTCCATACCCTCCCGTACCGCGATGACCTCGCGCCCGGTAGCGGCGACCATGCTGGCCGCGATCTCCGCGCGGAAGCCACTCGCGCAGAGCGTGGCGATGGGCTGATCGTCCGGCAGCTCGTGCAGGTGCTGCGCCAGATCTCCTATATGAATGTGCAGCGCGCCGGGAATGTGCCCCTGGCGCCATTCGTCGTCGCGGCGCACGTCCAGGATGATTAACCCTTCATGGCGCGACCAGCGCTTGTAGAGCGTCCCGATATCCATGCCGGGGAACTGGCCGGCGGGCAGTGCGGCGGCCCTCCATGCGGCGATACCGCCATCAAGGTAGCCCTCCACGCGCTCATAGCCAATGCGCACGAGTTGCACAACGGCCTCGCGTCTTCCCTCCTCGTCTTCGATCAGGATCATCAGCGGCGTGTTGAAGGGAAGAATCCAGCCAACGTAGGTGGCGAAGGAATCGCCAAGTTCGATATTGAGCGCGCCCGGAATATGCTCGCGGGCAAAAGCGTCGCGTGGGCGCCCATCCACCAGCGGCATACCGGCGCGCATCCGCTCCCGCACAATCTGCGGGGCGAGGCCCGGGGGTTTGGGCAGCGTTCCCAGGATGCGCGGCCCCTGCTGGTTGATAGGCCCCATATAGCGATAATAGGTCGGATAAGCGCTATAGCCTGCCATCTGTCGCTCGACAAAATCAGCTTCATCGCGGGCCAGCGCGGCGGGATTGACGAGCCGTTCCTGGGCAATCGTCGTCGTGCGAGCGGAATGCGCGCCCGTTGACATGCAGAACGAGCCTGCGCCATGTGTGGGGTAGACGCGCACCTGGCCCGGCAGGGTGTCGAGCAGGCGGCGCAGCGAGTGATACTGCTGGCGGGTGAGAGTCAAAGTCATGGCCTCGCCGAGCAGATCGGTGCGCCCGGCATTTGCTGCCAGGAGGCTGCCTCCGCTGAAAAGGGCGCCGGGCGTCTCGCTCGCCGGTTCGTAGAGCAGGTAGCTAATATGGCCGGGCGTGTGCCCGGGTGTTGCCATAACGCTGAACGTGAGCTGGCCGACGTTGAAACGCTCGCCCTCGCCCACGGGCCGGTAGTCATACTGTAGCCTGTCGCGCGCACCAGCGACGATGGTTGCGCCCGTGCGCGCGGCCAGTTCACGGGAGCCGGTAATGTAGTCGTTGTGGATGTGGGTTTCCAGAACGTGGGTGATGCGGACGCCGGCGCGGCTGGCAGCTTCCAGGTAAATATCGATGTCGCGGCGCGGATCGACGATAGCTGCTGTGCCGCCTGCTCCATCGCTGACGCAGTAGGATTGATGCCCCAGCCCTTCGGTAACAAATTGCTCGATGTTCATCCTGCGTTAGCCCTTTCTCTCGCCAATGAGCTGCTACCTGGCGTGGCGCATGCGCCAGGTGCCGCAGGCTCCCTTGCCTGCGCGCTACCTTACTATTGGACTGCTATGTACCCTGTTCGCGGCAGGCTTTACAACGACCATAGAGCCGCACTTCGTGGGAGTCCAGTTCGATCCCGGCGATCTGCGCTGCCTTCTGTAACGCCGCGCTCGATAGCTCTACGCTAACAGGAATATCGAGTAGCGCCCCGCATACAGTACATACGGCATGATCGTGGCGCTGGATGCGTGCATCGTAGCGGCACTCGCTTTCGCGCCCCAGCGCGTTAATCAGCCCTTGCTCCGTCAACTGATGCAGGATGCGATAGACCGTTGCCAGGCCGATGCGTGGCCGGAGGCGCCGCACCGCCTCGTAGATCTCCAGTGCAGTAGGGTGGCGATCCGTTTCTCGCAGTACCGTCAGCACTGCCTGCGCGTTGGCATTAAGTGTTGTGTTTTCCATAATCTATTGCTTCTAATAATGATAATCATTATCAACAAGCTGAGTATATGACAGACCGGGCATACATGTCAAGGACGATTCTCAAGCCCTCTTTTCATGCGCAGCGGCACGATGATGAGATGTAACCACCAGGATCGGTCAATGTACAAGAGGGACAAGCGGAATCGAACTTGTCACAACTCATTATGTCACAGACCGGGGGATCTGCCTCGTCTGCTTTGCGTCGAGGGAGGAAGTTATACTTTCGCTGGCGGAGCAGGGCACACCCCATCTTGCACTCTGGACGCCTGCAAGGGTAAAATAACATCCAGGATTGATCTATGAAAACAGGCTCAGACACAACGCAGATCTTTGAGCAGTATCGGGGATTGCTCTTCTCCATCGCTTATCGCATGTTGAGTAGCGCGACTGATGCTGAGGATATCGTACAGGAAGCCTTCTTGCGCTGGCTCCAGAACGACGAAAAGGAAGTACAATCGCCGCGTGCCTATCTGACCACCATTGTTGTGCGTCTTTGCATCGACCAGTTGCGCTCGGCCAGAGTGCAGCGGGAGGTCTATGTCGGTCCGTGGCTGCCCGAACCGCTGCCAACAGAGCAGCGCCAGGAACTGGTCTCGACGGCTGAACTGGCAGAATCGCTCTCCTTCGCCTTTCTAACCATGCTGGAGAACCTGAGTCCGCTGGAGCGGGCCGTCTTTCTGCTGCGCGAAGTTTTTGAATACGATTATGATGAAATCGCGGCGATAGTCGATAAAAGCGAGGCCAATTGCCGTCAGGTGCTGCACCGCGCCCGCCAGCGATTGGATCAGCGGCGCCGGCGCTTCGATGTCTCGCGTGAGCAACAGGAGCGCATAACCAGCCAGTTTATGCAAGCTGCTGCTGGTGGTGATATCCAGGGACTACTTGATCTGCTGACCGATGATATTGTCTTCACGCCTGACGGGGGAGGCAAGGCCAGAGCCGGCATCAAGCCGGTGCATGGATCGAAGAAGGTGGCGCGTGGCATGCTGGGCGCTCTCGCCAGATGGTTCCCTCGCGATATTCAGATGTATGTGCAGGAGGTCAACGGCCAGCCGGCTATCGTGGGCTACGATCAGGGCAGAGTTTTCGGGGTGGTTCTTCTTGATGTTGAGGGAGACCGTGTGAGCAGGATCTATGCGGTTGTGAATCCAGATAAACTGCGCTGGTTCCCGAAACTCGGTGCATAAATCAATGAATTTTATAGGGGTTAATCTATGGCTGACAACAAGGCTATCAGAAAATGGTCGGAGTTGCAAGGGATGACGGTATCCGTCCCGCGTGAGGGGAGACCGATAGGAACAATTGTAGATTTCTATTTCAAAAAAGGAACGAATGCGGTCCATGCGTTCCGCGTGAGCACGCGTGTGCTCGGCGACTTCGCACTGCCAGTCCAGTCCATCCAGAGTGTCGAGGCGAATGCCGTTACCACAGATACCGAGCGCCGTCTGCTCAGAGCGCTTCCGCCGCTGCCATCGGGCCGGAGCCTGCGCGAGCGCAAAATCGTCGGTGAAAACGGGACCGTGGCCGGCACCGTTGGCGATATCCTCATCGGCATTGATCCGCCGGTAGCCATGCGCATTGCAGGCTTCGAGGTGGCCGGATCCAATGGAGGCCGGGGGCGGCCAAAACGCTTCTCGGCCGAGGCTGTGGTGAGCTATGAAGAGGATGCTGTGGTCATCGATGAGCAAATAGCCCGGCGCCTGCGCTAAAATCTGTTTGCCGACCTCAATCATGTCATCCTTCGCTGCCGCTCAGGATGACATAGCTGAACTTGTGCGGAAAATTATTATGCTTCTCCGCGCAGCCGGGCTACCTCCGCCTCCGCTTTGCGAGCATCCTTACGGCGACGCAGCTTATGCAGCGCCTCCGCTTTGCGCTGCCAGTTGTCGGGATCACCTGGCGCGAGGCTGATAGCAGCCTCGGCGGCTTTGAGCGCTTCGTCATACTGCTTCAATTGCCTGAGCACCAGCGACTTGTTGTGCAGCGCCGAGACCATTTTAGGATTGCGTTGCAGCGCCTGGTTGTATGCGTTCAGCGCCATCTCATAGTTACCTATGTGATAGAGCGCGTTGCCCTTACCGTTCCAGGAGAGCGCGGCATCGGGGTTGAGGCGCAGGGCGTGCTCATAGGCATCCAGCGCCTCGATGTAGCGTTCCAGGTGGCATAGCACGCTGGCCTTGCCATTCCAGGCCGCGGCGTAGCGTGGATCAATGCGCAGGGCATGCTCGTAAGCGTCAAGCGCCTCGGTGAATCTGCCCACGTCTCCCAGCACGTTGCCCAGCTTATCCCACGCTCGCACAAAGCGGGGATCGTTCTTGAGCGCTCGCTTGTAGAAATCAATGGCACTCTTGAAGCGCTGCTGAGCATAGTAGACGTTGCCGATGCCATAGAGCGCCGGCGGATAATTCGCATCGCGGTTGAGCGCCTCCTGGTAGGCTTGCTGCGCTTCTTTGATCCTGCCCATTTCGTAGAGCACAAGCCCCTTGCCGTTCCAGTAGATAACCGAGTCGCGGTCATAGGTCAGCGCCTGCTCGAAGGCGCGCAAAGCCTCGGAGTAGCGCTTCTGCTGACGCAATACCAGCCCCTTGTTACCCCAGGCTTTTGCCATATGCGGATCGAAATGCAGCGCAACGTCAAACGCCTGGAGCGCCTGCTCCGTCTGACCGAGGGCGCTGAGCACCGCTCCCTTGCCGTTCCAGGCGTAGGCGTTATCAGGTTCCAGCGTCACGGCGCGGTCAAAGACTTGCAGCGCCTCCTGGTTGCGGTGCAGCATATTCAGTGCTGTTCCTTTGCCGGTGAGCGCCGTTACCAGCGTTGGATCGATTTGCAAGGCGCGATCAAACGATTCGAGGGCCTCGCGGTGCTGCCCGTTAAGGGCCTGTGTCAGCCCGCGTCCCTGCCATGCTTCCGCGTTCTGGCTATCGATCTGCACGGCGCGATTGTAGGCCGTGAGCGCATCCTTGACGCGGTGCTGCGTATAAAGTCGGTAGGCATCCTGCAATAACTGGTGCGTTCTGACGGCCTGCTGTAAGGTAGGCGACTGCGCCGGTATGTGCGTGAGCGTGCCGCTGATGCGCCGTTGCTCGATCTGACGCAGCGCTTGAGCAACCTCCTGCGCGCTGGCCGGGCGGCGATCAGCATCCATATTGAGCATCTGCTGTAACAGTGCCTCGAGGTCGGGTGGTACAGCGGGATTCAGTTGCGAGGCTGGCCGGAAGAAAAACGGCTGCTCGCTGGGATCAACGCCGGTGAGCAGGCAGTGCAGCAGCGCACCCAGGCTGTAGATATCGGAACGCGGCGTGCTTTGCGCCTTGCCATACTGTTCTGGCGCGGCAAAGCCGGGTGAACCGAGCGCAACGGTGTCGTGCGACTGGCCGGGTTTAAAGATGCGCGCGATGCCGAAATCGATCAGGTAAACGTGCCCGCTTTCGCTAATCATGACGTTGGAGGGCTTGAGGTCACGAAAGATAATCGGCGGCTGGTGGTTGTGCAAATAGCTCAGGACATCACAGAGCTGCTCCGCCCATTGCATAACCTGCTCCAGTGGCAAAGGGCCGCCGTTAGCCCGCTCCATATACGTTTCCAGCGTTTGCCCCTCGATAAAATCCATCACCAGATAGGAGCGCTCATTCTCCGTAAAATGATCGTAGATGCGGGGCAGGTTGGGATGCAGCAGGTCCGCGAGCAAGCGCGCCTCGCGCTCAAATGCTTCCTCGGCCTCCTGTACGCGGGTATCATTCAAGCCCGCCCTGCTCATCTCCTTGATAGCAATAGGACGGTTGTTGAAACGAGTATCGATGGCCTTGTAGACGGCACCCATGCCGCCCTGACCAATACGGCTCTCTAGCTGGTAGCGCCCGTTGAGCAGGGTCTGCTCTGGCAGTGTACCCGTGGTATATTTGAAAGGGAGCGGTGCGGCGCAAAACTGGCAGAAGCGCGCCGTTGATGCATTCGTTGCTCCACAGTTTTCACAAAACTGCTCCTGCGTTGACATCGATGCGTGTATTTCCTGTTTTCAAATTTTGTGTTCTGTTATTATAAACGTTTTGGGTGCTCTGTATGTTGCGAATATCGCTCCGCTCCGGCCTTCATCATAGGGGGCAATCCAGCCTGGACAGGTTAACCTTAGATATCATAACACAGAAATCAGTTTCTATGTTCCGCCGATGTTATTACCCGCCATAAACGCAGCCATTCTTCAATGCTTAGCGTCTCCGCGCGGCGTCCGGCATCAATAGCTGCCTCCGCAAGCCAGGTGCGAACAGTTTCATTCTTGTAGTGCAGGCCATGCGTCAGCGCGTTGTGCAACTGTTTGCGGCGCTCGGAGAAGCCGGCCTGGACGACGCGGAAGAAGCTCTGCCGCTCGGCGGGCGAAAGAGCAGCCCGTGGCGCGATATCCACGCGCAGAATAGCGGAGTCTACCTGTGGCGCGGGATAGAAAGCCTGCGCTGGCACACGCGCAACGATCCCGGGGCGTCCGTAGAATTGTACGCTCACGCCCAGCAGGCTGAGATCCCCCGGCGCGGCCACGATACGCTGCGCAACCTCCTGCTGCACCATCACCACCATGAGCGACGGCGGGTGTGCCGCCTCCAGAAAATGACGCAGAGCAGCGGCGGTAATATAATACGGCAGATTTGCCACCAGCTTGTACGGCTCCTGGCCGAAAACCGCACTGGTATCGAGCGCGAGCAGATTGCGCGCCAGCAGTTCGACGTTGGCATAGCTGCCGGTCGTCTCACGCAGCAGCGACAACATGTCGCGTTCGATCTCAACGGCCACCACACGCCCGCCGCGCCGCGCCAGCTCGCGCGTTAAAACTCCGGTGCCCGCTCCGACCTCCAGAATTGTATCATCCGGCTCGATTTCCGCCGCCTGCACGATTTTCGAGAGCGCCGCGCGATCAACAAGAAAGTGCTGGCCGAAAGATTTGAGCGCGCGCATTTTATGAGCTGCGAGCAAACGCCGCAGCTCTCGTATGCTGGTCAGATCTATTTCATGGGGGCGCTCGGATGTACCGGCTGTGTTGTGTCTGTCACGCGTGCCGTCGGTCAATTTTCTTCTCTTCTTCGTCTATCTCTTCAACTCTAACAAAGCAGTGCCGAGTTGTCAAATACGCCCTCCAGCCCTACCATTGCCCCGGCCCGCCCTGGCGGCGATGCGAGCGAGAGAGAAACCAGCCAAAAATCGGAACGCCGAGTGCGATGAGCACAACCATCGCTATTATCGCGAGAAGAGCCAGCACGATCAGGATGATGAAAACGGGCAGCAGGATGGCGAAGGCAACCAGGCCGATGACACCTGCTATCAAGGCGATCAGCAGGGGCAGCGCCTTCACGAGCGCGAGCGCGAGCGCGATGAGCACGATCCAGAATACGATGCCACGACTACGATGCTGCTGCGGGCGCGCCCACGGTGGAACCTGCTGCGCCCGAGTATACTGGCGGTATGGGCGATAGCCGTACTCAAAAGCATCGCCGTCGGAACTGAAGTGCCGCTGGCGACGTGCACCCTCGGCACGCTCAACAGGCGCGCGGCGTTGTATGGATGCAGCCTCGTCCCGCGCCTGGTAGCTGTAGGACGGAATGGATGACTCAAAGGTCGATGGATGTTCTTCTTTGAGCAGGTCGCTATCTCGACGCTTTGCTGGCCGCTGTCTGGGCAGCATATATTGCTCGTCGTAATCCTGGGATGGCCCGTTTTGCGGATCCGGGACAAGTTCTTGCTGGCTCATTTAGTCTATGCTCTCCTTGATACGCTGGAACCATATTATCATGTACGTGCTCTCAACGCTAAGGGTTGCACGCCCGCCAGTACCATAGCAGGTCATAACAGCGAAACAAAGTGCAGCTTCTACACGTTATTATGATGGGGGATATTTAGAGGACGGCTCATGCTTGCGATCTCGTCCGTGCTCACCTGTCAATCATGCAGTAAAGCCGCATAATGGACGTAGTTTGTGTTGTGTACGTGCGCGAAGTGCACGTACACAACACAAACTACTACTCTGTCAATGTTCAAGTGATGAGTGAAAAAAGCGGCATGGTTAAGGGCGGCCGCCCTTAATGTGGGGATTGGGGCCACGCCCCGGCTCCCTTTCTCTTGCGCCGCCGCAGGCGCGAGCATGCGATGAGGCGAAAAAGGGGAAAATTGGCATTGACAACGCATACTTTTGTCGAGTTATGGTATTATTGGGGTGGATGGTATGTGAGCAAAGGCAGAGGCTCTATGGAAACGTTTATATCTGCAAGGGTGAGGCTTTCATATGTCTATAGATAAAATGAATAAACTCAACAAAGATCGGTCAAAAGATAATCCCGCCCCATTATCTGAGCATTTAGAAAATGGTCATGCTAATAGCGAATATGATGGGCAGGACGAACAAGCCATGCTTGATGAATATGCTGATGACGACGATGGCGGCGTTACTGAACCCAGGAAGAGTGTCAAAGCTCCCGGGAAAGCTGAGAACGAGGAGCCTGTTGTAAGCGACGAACAGGCGGAAGACAACGGGCATGATAGCGCCGATAAACGGGTTGAGAGGGATGAGAAGGTGGAAGAGATGAAGCGGGTTGAACGAGATGAACAGGACTCCGGCGCCGATAAGCATGTAGCGGAAGATGAGCGTATCGCGGGTGTGGAAGAGGTTGAGCGGGTAGATGACGACGGGCATCGCGCGAATGATGAGCCGGCCGGGAGGAATAAGCATCCAGTTAGCTCCGGGCCTGAACTCAATGATGCGCTTACGGCGCACGATGAACAGGTAGGTGATGATGGGCGTGCCAGCGATGACCAGCGCATAGTAAAAGTCGAACCTGTGACAGTCGGGCAGAATGGGCACAGTCAGAAGCATAAGCCTGTGCTCGTTCCTCTTATCGCTACCGGTGAAAGAGAGCTATCCGCACCGGAGGCCCTCGCCCTGCGCCGCGCGCGTATCAACCGTAAGCTACTGCTCAGGCGTCGTCGTGAGCGCAGCTACAATGAGCTTGCGCCTCTGGTTACGAAGATAGCCATAATTCTGCTCGTCGTTCTCATCGCGGTGGCCTCAAGTGGCGTGGGCGCTGCATATGCATACTACCAGTCTCAGTTGCCAATTGTGGATGAAATCGCGCATCATTCGCTGTTTCAGACGACAAATATCTATGACCGCAATGGGCATCTACTTTATCAGCTCTACGATCATCAATTAAATCGTGGCCGCCGCACCTATGTCAACTATAGCGATATTTCGCCGCTCATCATCAATGCTACCGTTGCCGTTGAAGATAAAACCTTCTGGACTAACTCCGGCGTTGATCCTGTAGGCATTACCCGTGCCGCCATTGAATATCTCCAGGCGCATGCGATTCAAGGCGGTGGCAGTACCATTACGCAGCAACTGGTAAAAACGCTGACAGGCAACGATCAGATATCGTTGAGCCGTAAAATTCCCGAAGCCGCTCTGGCCGTTGGCCTCACACAACAGTACCCGAAGTGGAAAATCATGGAGATGTACCTCAACAGCGTCTACTACGGCGATCTAAATTATGGTATTGAGGCCGCCGCACAGGACTACTTCGGGCTGAAGCCGCAATGCAGCCATACGCACTGCAAACCAGCCGTTGCGCAGCTCGATCTGGCCCAGGCTTCTATGCTGGCCGGTCTACCGCAAAGCCCCAGCTACTATAATCCCATTACCAATAAGTCCGCCGCGCTTGACCGGCAGATGGTTGTGCTGGAATCGATGGTCAGTATGGGCATGATTACGAAGGAGCAGATGACGCAGGCGCACGAAGAGATGGCAAAGTACACTTTCAAGTCGTTTGCCGCCGCGCAGGGAATACAGGCTCCTCATTTTGTACGCTATGTGGTCGATCAAGTACTGGTGCCGCTTCTGGGGGCGCAAAACCTGGAGGATGGCGGCTACAACGTCTATACAACGCTTGATCTCGGCCTGGAGAAGAAAGTCGAGCAGATCGTCCATGACGATCTCTATAAGGCCCAGCAGGACTCATACTTTGGCTACTATGGGCCGCTGAATATCACGAACAATGTCAATAATGCCGCCGCGATAGTCATGAATCCCAGAAATGGGGAGATTCTGGCGATGGATGGCAGTGCCAATTACAACGACAATTCTCCCCAGGTGCAAGGGGAGTACAACGCGGCCCTGGCGCTGCGCCAGCCTGGTTCATCGTTCAAGCCCGTCGTCTACTCAACTGCTTTTGAGATGGGCTGGTATCCAGCGATGATTATACCCGACCACAAAACGATTTTTCCCGGCAATCTCCAGCCGCCATACTATTCGCCGCAGAACTATGACGGCAAATTCCATACCGGTTTCCCGATGACCGTGCGCGCCGCGCTTGCCAACTCGTTTAACATTCCGGCGGTCGATGCCATCATGTTTGCCGGCATTCCGAACGTGCTCAATATGGCGGCGCGCCTGGGACTCACCGAGGTTGCGAGCAAGCCGATGAAGGATCTCGGTCCCTCTATGGCTCTCGGGGCCGTCGAGGTCTCGCTCCTGCACCTGACAGGGGCCTACGCGACTTTCGCCAATCAGGGTGTGCGCGTTCCACAGACCTCCGTTCTGGAAATAACCGATAACCAGGGACACGTCCTTTATAAGTATGATGAAGCGCATCCGCATGGAGTGCGCGTCATGAGCCAGGGAGTGGCCTTCCTGATGAGCAGCATTCTCTCGGATAAGAGCGCTCGCTACCACGAGTTCTTCCCTGGCAACCCGCTGGAACTGGATCGCCCGGCGGCGGCCAAGACCGGCACAACCGATAGCTTCCGCGATAACTGGACAATGGGCTACACGCCATATCTTACAACGGGAGTCTGGGCGGGCAATAGTGATAATAGTATCATGAACAATGTTATCGGTATTACCGGCGCGGGTCCTATCTGGCACGATATCATGGAGTATGCCTCGCAGCGCTATAACTTGCCGAAGGATGACTTTGTAAGGCCGGGCGACGTGCATGCTGGCACGGTTTCCACTATTACCGGCCTGCTGCCCCATCCGGGCGAACCTACCATCACCGACTGGTTTATTGATGGCACGATGCCAACTATTCAGGGAAGCTATTCATATACGAATACGCCTTCGGGTCAGCCGTGTCACAATGGCAATTGTCGCAACAAGCGCGGGCACTGCCACGGCCAGGAATGTAATCCTGTTCCCCTTCCTAATGGACAGCCAATTGTTCCGCCTACTGCGGCACCTGTTGTCAATAGTCCGTAGATTGACTCTTCAGATCCTCGCCTGGCCTGACGACGAAGCGCCTGCGGCGCTTCGCCCATGTCGGGTGGTGGGAGCAGGCGGATGCTATTCGTCCTCCTGCTCCCACCATTTGCAAATCAGCCCTCGGAGGCGGCAAGAAGATCTGAAGAACGATGTAAATTAATTTTTTGAGGTGGTGTCTATTTATGACAGATAGCTCGCAGCAGGAGCAGCAGGGAGCCGGCGCGGGTGCCAGTGATGCAACGTTTCGCCCTTTGACGCGCTCGGAGCGGCGTAACCTCTGGCTCAAGGAATATGGCGAGCAGGATTTCGCCTTGCAGGCGTGGGTGCGGTTGGTGGAGCAGCAAGGGCTAGAGATCGAGGTGATGTTTCAGATGCATGGCCTGCTCGTCTTTGGAGTGATGATCAGCACGAAGACCTACGCCCAGTTCTATATTGATCTGCACGAAGCTATGTACCGGCAGCAGGAGCCAGAGACGGCGGACTTCTTGCGTGAATACTACAGCGCCCTGGTGCCTCCTCCCGATCAGCCTGAAATCGGGCCGGAGGGGCTGCCCGTTGTCTTTCGCCATGTACATCTGCGCGATGTGACGATTATGAGCGCGGGTCACAAGATCAAGGTTCCCTGCTGGCGCGGAAAAATCGCCGAGATCGAAGCCTTTGTTATCGGTGCCAGCGCCGGAGAATAGTAATTTTTAAATACAAAAGAGGCAGAACGCGAAGCATTCCGCCTCTTTTGTATTTAATGTTTAATGTTAGAATAAGGAGAGCTGCTGCGGCGGTTCGTCCTTTGGTTGTGCCGGCTCCGCCGTCTTCAAAGGCATTTCCGCTGCCATGCGCTCCGCTTCGGCGACCACGAGGGGGATTTTCTTAAAGTCCTGGCGTATTACGTCCTTGAGGCTTGCCTGGTGGAGACCAGCCGCCGGGTGATACATAGCGATACAAATATAGCCATCTTTTTTGCGGGCGCGGCCATGAATCGCACTGATCTTCTCGTTGCCGAAGAACTTGGTCATCGAATAACGACCCAGCGTCACAATGACCTGGGGTTTAATCGCGGCAATCTGCCGGTCAAGATAATCGTTGCAGGCGTTGATCTCCTCTGGCAGCGGATCACGATTGTTGGGTGGGCGACACTTCACAACGTTGGTGATGAACACGTCGGAGCGCTTGAGGTGAATGCTGGCAAGCAGTTCATCGAGGAATTGTCCAGCCGGTCCGACAAATGGGCGCCCCTGTCTATCTTCGTGAAGCCCCGGCCCCTCGCCAATAAACAATATCCTTGCGGTGGCGCTTCCTTCGCCCGGCACTGCTTTGGTGCGGCCTTTACAGAGGTTGCACTTTGAGCAGGTAGAGACTTCTGCTGCTACCTCCCTCAGTATCTCCTCGGAAGAAGACATAGCAATCTTTACCTCATCCTTTACATTCTCAATCAATGGAGGAGTGCAGGGAGGCCTGGCCGCCCTGCCGGGGCGGGAGTGTCCCCCCGAAAACCCTCTTTTTTCTTCGTATGCGCGCCGCCGTGGGCGGCGTATGAGAAGAAGGGAAGAGCGGGGCTGCGCCCCGCACTCCGGGTCAGGGGCGGTCGCCCCTGACAACCCTGCTTTACCAGCGGCGCTCAGGAGGGCGCTGCCCGAAGCCACTGTCGCGCCGTGGGCCGCTGGAGCCGCGCCCCGGACCCATCGGGCGGCGCTGTCCGAAGCCACCGCTGCGCTCGCCGAAGCCACCGCGCTCGCGATCATTGTAGCCCCCCCGGTCTCCGCGTCCACCGCCATAGCCGTAGCCGCTGGAACCGCGCGAAAGCGAACCTTCCCGCTCGCGTCCGCCGCCGTAGCGACCGGGACCACCGCGACCAGGACCGCCACGGCCGGGACCACGATCATGATCCATCTCGGCCTGTGTCGGCATCTCGCCGCTCAGAGCCGCGCGCCGTGAGAGATTGATGCGGCCCTGAGAATCGACTTCGATCACCATTACCGTGATCTCGTCGCCTATCGAGACCACATCCTCAGGACGCGATATCGGATAGTCGGCCAGTTGCGAAGTGCGTACCAGTCCCTCTTTGCCTGGAAGGATCTCGACAAATGCCCCAAAGTCAACGAGGCGGCGCACCGTGCCCGTATAGATGTGACCAACCTCCACCTCTTCGGTCAGGGCGCGTACAGCGTCCATTGCCTGCTGCATCGCCTCGCCGGAGGTTGCCGAAATGTTGACGGTGCCATCGTCCTCGATATCGATCTTGGCTCCGCTCTCATCCTGGATCTTGCGAATCATCTTGCCGCCAGGTCCGATCACCGTCCCGATCTTATCGGGGTTAATCTTGATCGTCTGGATGCGCGGCGCGTACTCCGACAGCTCTTCGCGCGGCGCATCGATGGTATCAAGCATCTTCTCCATGATGAACATGCGGCCTTCGTGCGCCTGCTCAAGAGCTTTTGCCATGATTTCATAGGTAATGCCCTTGACCTTGATGTCCATCTGGAGCGCGGTTACACCATCGGCGGTGCCGGCAACCTTGAAGTCCATGTCGCCCAGCGCGTCCTCGATACCCTGAATATCGCTGAGCACCGCCCATTTACCGGCGCGCTCGCCCTCTCCGGTAATCAGTCCCATCGCCACACCGGCCACCGGCGCGTGAATCGGCACACCCGCGTCCATCAGCGCCAGCGTCGTGCCGCAGACCGATCCCATCGAGGTCGAACCGTTGGACGAAAGAACATCGGAAACCGCGCGGATCGTGTACGGGAACTCCTCCTGTGAAGGGATTACCGCGGCCACGGCGCGCTCTGCCAGGGCGCCGTGACCGATCTCGCGGCGGCCAGGCCCGCGCAGGGGCTTGCTCTCTCCGGTTGAGTAGGGAGGGAAGTTATAGTGGTGCATAAAGCGTTTGGTCTCGCTCAGCCCCAGGCCGTCGAGCACCTGCTCATCTCCCGGCGAGCCAAGCGTTACCACACTCAATACCTGCGTCTGCCCGCGTGTGAAGAGCGCGGAGCCATGTGTACGCGGCAGCAAGCCAACCTCGCAGGTAATCGGGCGAATGGTTTTGGTATCGCGGCCATCGGGACGAATACCCGTATCGAGGATGGTGTTACGTACATACGCTTTCAGTTCTTTTTCGTAGAAGGTGATGATATCCTTCAGGCGCTCGGGATACTGCGTCCCCAGTTCCGCGATCAGTTCTTCCTGGACCTGGCTCAGAGCAGCCGAGCGGACCGTCTTGTTCGGGTTATTCACGGCTGCCTCAAGACGGGGGCGCGCGAACTCCGCGACCTTCGCCTGTAGCTCCTCGTCAACGGGAGGAGGCGCGAAAGGGCGCTTGGGGCGGTTGACCACCTGCGCCAGCTTTTCCTGCATTTTGATGGTGTCTTGCAGGGCCTCATGGCCGAAACGGACCGCTTCGAGCATCAGGTCTTCGGGCAATTCTTTCGCCCCTGCCTCGACCATCATCACGGCATCCGAGGTGCCCGCGATAGCCAGATCCAGCCTGCTGCGGCTCATCTGCGATTCAAGCGGGTTAATGACCAGCTGGCCGTCGATGTACCCGACGCGTACAGCGCCTACCGGCCCGGCGAAGGGGATATCCGAAATGGTAAGCGCCGCCGAAGCGCCGACGATGCCCATGATATCGGGATCGTTTTCCTGATCTACTGAAAGGACGGTAATGACAATCTGAACATCGTTGCGATACCCTTTGGGGAAGAGAGGGCGAAGGGGGCGGTCAGCGAGGCGGCAGGCAAGGATAGCATGTTCGGTAGCGCGACCTTCGCGCTTGATAAAGCCGCCGGGGATCTTCCCCGCGGCATACATACGCTCTTCTACATCAACGGTTAAGGGAAAAAAATCAATGCCTTCACGAGGCTCATCGCTGCCAACCACGGTTGCCAGGATCACCGTATCCCCGTAGCGTACCAGCACTGCTCCGCTGGCCTGTTCCGCTACGCGGCCGGTCTCAATACTCATGACCCGGCCACCGATGACAGCTTCTTGACGGTGAATCATATTTCCTCCGACTGTTAGCACCCTGAATAATTATTTCTAATCCTGCAATCGGGCTTACCCCGTTCCAAGTTCGTGACTACCATGGAGTCTTTTTACGGCCCATCGCTTTGTTGTAAAAACCGGGTGCAATCACTCTTTACTTACTTACTGTAACTACCCTGCCCGTGTCTCTCTGCGGTCTTATCCGTGCGCGTCGATTCCTGAGTGGGGAATGCCCTCTGCCTATCGTCTTCTCTTCGCCGGTTCGTCTCAATCTCTTCTCAACGCAATGTCTGAATTTAATAAGTGGAAAAAAGGAGCAGCGGTCGGGCATAATATACGGCGTCGCCATGATCGCCGACCGCATCCACAACCTCCGTGATTAATGGCGCAGGCCAAGCTTTGCGATCAGTGCGCGATAGCGGTCCGGGCTTTTCTTGCTCAGATATGCGAGCAGCCGTCGACGCTGCCCAACTAGCATCAGCAGGCCCCGACGGGAATGGAGGTCATGCTTATGAACCTTGAGATGCTCGGTAAGCTGGTTAATACGCCGTGTCAGTATCGAGACTTGCACTTCGGGCGAACCTGTATCTGTCTCATGTATACGGGAGTTCGCTATAATCTCTGCTTTCTCTTCAACGGTTAATGCCACGCTGGTAAATCACCTCCTGTTATTCAGGTGAGCAAGGACAACTACACGCATGCATTATAGCATGGATAAGATTGGGACGCAATCAGTTCTTGAAGGTCCTGTATGCAGCCGCAGGCTGCATACAGGACCTTCAAGAACTGATTGCTGGAGTTCGCTTCGCAAGTTACTTGATAGTAACCTTTGCGCCCACCTCGGCCATCTTCTCGGCGATCTTCTCGGCCTCTTCCTTCGTGATGCCCTCTTTAATGGGCTTGGGCGCCTCATCAACGACCGCTTTGGCCTCCTTGAGTCCCAGACCGGTGAGTTCGCGCACGACCTTGATGACGTTGATCTTGTTAGGACCAACCTCACTGAGGATGGCATCGAATTCGGTCTGCTCCTCGACGGGAGCTGCCTGCTCGGCGGGGGCAGCGGCGGCAGCCGGAGCAGCGGCGGCCGCGACAGGGGCTGCGCTCACCCCCCAGCGCTCTTGTAACGCTTTGCTCAGTTCGACGAGTTCGGGAACGGTAAGTTTTTCAATTTCGGCGATAATGGTATCTACAGCCATGACTTTTTCCTCCTCAAGTATTTATTGGGCGGTGGATCCGCCTTGCAGTTGCTCGGCGCGAGCCTGCAACACATAACATAAATCGCGCAGCGGCGCACTCAATACGGTGTACGTACTCGCCAGAGGACTCTGCACGGTGCCGACGACCTGCGCCTTCACCGTATTCTTGCCTCCGGGGATCTTGCTCATTTCCTCGACTTGCGTGGCGCTCAACGCGCGACCGCCGAGAATGGCCGATTTGAGAACGGCAACTCTGGACGTGCGTATGTAGTCAACGACGGCTTTGGCTGCCGCTATCTCGTCGTCGTAGCCAAAGGCGACCGTGGTCTGCCCGTTGAAGATGCTCTTGTCCAGCTCGCTCATGTTGCTGCGCTCCGTGGCGATGCGCAGGAGCGTATTCTTGGCGACCTGTAAGTCGATATTGGCGGCGCGCATCTTGCCGCGCAAATCGTTCATATCCTTGACGCTCAATCCCTGCGTCTGTACCAGGATCGCTACGGTGGCGCGAGCGAGTTTCGCGACAAGCTCGTCAATCGTCCTGGCCTTTGCCTCTGTAGGCATAGCTGCCTCCCTCCTTTCTGGTACGAAGCTGTGTATTAAAAAAGCCTTCGGTTCCATAACCGAAGGCTCAGAAGAAATCTTCTCCTTTGTCGCCCGCAGCCGCACGCCTTTGCGGCGCAGTTGAAGAACGCGGTACGACAATATTGATGTAATCTCCTCGGCAAGCCGGTAGCCCGATATCTCTATCGTTCTATCATTTACATGCCCGCAGGCATACTTGCTGTCTTCGGCTGATTCTTGCTGTTATTCGATTTGCGCGTGTTCGCGCGGCTCCGCCGCGCCAGGATTGTATGTTGTGGTGAGCGCCACAGGCCCTCGCCAGCGGTTACGGCTTTAAGGCCAGGGCTGACGGCACATCGAGGCGCACGCTCGGCGACATTGTGGACGAGAGCACAACGCTTTTAACGTATGCTCCCTTCGCCCCCGATGGGCGTGCGCGCACTACCGCGTCGATCACCGATGTGATATTCGCCAGCAGCGCCTCCTCGCTGAATGAAAGCTTGCCGGCGGGAATGTGCAGCAGCGAGGTCCTGTCTACCTTGAACTCGACGCGGCCTGCTTTGATATCGCGAATAGTCCTGGTCAGATCTGTCGTGATGGTGCCCGCTTTAGGACTCGGCATCAGGCCGCGCGGGCCAAGCTTCCTACCGAGCCGCCCGACTTTACCCATAACATCGGGCGTGGCGATAGCTACATCGAAGCCGAGCCAGTCATTTTCTATCTGCTTGATAAGATCATCGAGGCCCACAAAATCGGCGCCCGCCGCTTCGGCTTCCGCGACCTTCTCACCCTGCGTGAAGACCAGCACCTTGACCTCTTTGCCGGTGCCGGCGGGAAGCATCGCTACACCGCGCACCATCTGGTCCGCGTGACGGGGATCGACGCCGAGCTTCATGTGGATCTCGACGGTGGGATCGAACTTGACGTAATTTAGCTTCTTGAGGAGTGAAATCGCTTCCTGAGGCTGGTACAACTTCGTCTCATCGACGAGCTTGCTGACCTCCAGGTACTTTTTTCCGTGTTTCTTTGCCATGTCTCTCTGCCCTCCTTGTGGTGAGTAACCGCAGTGACTTGCGGGCCTTGCCTAACTAATGGTGATCCCCATACTGCGCGCGGCTCCTTCAACGGTACGCTCCGCGCCCTCAATGTCAACTACGTTGAGGTCCTTCATCTTCAGCTCGGCGATCTCGCGCAGCTTCTCGCGACTGATGGAGCCAACTTTGGTCTTGTTTGGCGTTGGCGATCCCTTTTCAACCCCGGCTGCTGTTTTCAACAGGAATGAGACCGGCGGAGTCTTGGTTACGAAGGTGAATGAGCGATCTTCATAAATCGTAATCTCGGCAGGAATAATCATGCCCGCCTGGTTGGCGGTGCGCGCATTGTATTCCTTGCAGAACATCATAATGTTGACGCCATGTGGGCCGAGCGCGGTACCGATTGGCGGCGCCGGGGTCGCCTTCCCCGCCGGAATCTGTAGGCGCACCACAGCCTTGATACGCTTTGCCATGAACTTTTCAACTCCTCATCGTAATTACTTTGAATGTATCCGATTGCCGACACCACCACTTGCTCGCACCTGCGGCGCTTGCCAGATGTATTGAGTTGTATGGAAAATGCGCTGTGCGCATTTTCCATACAACTCAATACATCTGGCACGGCAAAGCCGCACGAACGCCCGCGAGAGAGCGAGTATGCTGAGCAGCAGACATCCTCTTAGATCTTCTCGACCTGGAGAAAATCCAACACTACCGGGGTCTCACGTCCGAAGAATGAGACCAGCACGGTTACTTTATTGCGATCCATGTTAATATCGCTGACTGTGCCGATAAATTCGGTGAAAGGCCCGTCGATCACGCGCACATTCTGGCCTTTGGAGAAACTGATCTTGGCCTTCGGCTTCTCCGTCTCTTTCGCGACTTGCTTGAGAATAGACCTGATCTCATGCTCCTGAAGTGGCACGGGGCGTGTCCCCAGGCCCACAAAACTCGTAACTCCAGGGGTATTACGCACAACATACCAGGCTTCATCGCTCATAATCATCTCGACGAGTACGTAGCCGGGAAAGACCTTGCGCTGGACTGTGTGTCGCTGGCCCTGCTTGATCTCTACTTCTTCTTCCATCGGCACGATGACGCGGAATATCTTGTTCCGCATGTCCATTGAGGCGATGCGCGCTTCGAGATGGCTCTTTACCTTGTTTTCGTACCCCGAATACGTATGGATCACGTACCAGGCACGCTCACCTGTTTTTACATCAGACTGCTTATTTTGCCCGTTCTCACTGGTATGTTCAGCACTCACGGCATTTCCCCTTTGTGAAGCGCCCCATACGTAAACGCAGGGGGTGACAGGCATCTGATCTAGATAGCTATGGGACACCCCTTGATAATTTCCTGGCGAGGAACTATCTTCCGCCGCTGATAAAGAAGAAGAGGTGATAAAGCCCAAAATCAGCCAGCGCCAGTATGCCCCCGATCACCACCGAGAGAGCGATAACGGCAATGGTCATATTTCTGGCCTCTTCAACCGTGGGCCACGTCACTTTATGGCGCAGTTCATAATAAGCCTCGATTATGAAGCGGCCAATGGCGGAATTGCGGAACCTTAACCACAGCGAAGAAGAGGCTTTCGCCTCGCGCCTCTCAGGCCGACTGATTTGCTTCGCCGGCTCTTTACGCTGCTTCACCGGCTCTTTACGCTCTTCTCGAACTACCGCTCTGGCGCTTCTAGCTGATTGCGCTCTCTCACTGCCCCGAGGTTTGAGTTCTGCCATCTGACTCCGGCTGGCATTTTTCTTTTTATCGGCCATCTTGTTTGCCACGCTCAACCTTTCTCGATCAGTAGTGACCGTGCGCTAGCTCCAGTACTATCCTGCCCTGTTATCTACCTGGTCTCACGATGGATCGTATGCCCCCGGCAGGTCTTACAGAACTTCCGTAGTTCGAGGCGATCAGGGTTGTTCCTCTTACTTTTCGTCGTGCTATAATTGCGATGCTTGCAGTTCGTGCAGGCCAGTGCTATTACGATCCGATTCTCTTTGCCTTTGCTAGCCATATCTTTCTCCGTTTACGTTCCGGGTCTGGCTTGCCGTCTATTCAATGATGATAAAAATGGAACTGCGATGAGCGCAATCTTTTGCGCTCATCACATATTCTAATTCAAACGATCCTACTCGATGACTTTGGTACAGACGCCGGCCCCGACGGTGCGCCCCCCTTCGCGAATGGCGATGCGCACGCCCTCTTCCATGGCGACTGGCTGGATCAACTCGACGGTCATCTCGATGTTGTCCCCCGGCATCACCATCTCCACGC
>Ga0209810_1002502_pt1 | contig 21817 bp, 14 predicted proteins | sample Coa_R1_7_FD_187159 | JGI IMG/M metagenome (GOLD analysis project Ga0209810, IMG submission 187159) | Surface soil microbial communities from Centralia Pennsylvania, which are recovering from an underground coalmine fire - Coalmine... | ecosystem: Environmental > Terrestrial > Soil > Unclassified... | reverse complement strand
GGTCATTACCACCGCGGTCAGAAGGTGGCGCGCCTGCGCTCCGAACAGGATGTAAGCTCCCAGCACCGAACCTGCGATATGCGCCATCCCCGCCGTCATTACCGTCATCAACTCGGAGTCGGTAAGTACTTCAAGGTAAGGGCGGATAACAAGGGGCGCTTCCGTCTGCCCCATGACGATGCTGGCCGCGACTTCAAGCGATTCCGCGCCGCTGGTTCCCATCAGTCTGAACATTAGCTTCGCGACCAGAGACACCAGGGCCGGCAGAATACGCAAGTAATAGAGAATCGAGAAGAATGCGGCAACATAGATGATCAGTGGCAACGCTTGGAACGCGAAGACCATCCCGAGGCTGCCCTTCGGGTCACCCAGTTGACCAAAGACGAACTTTGAACCCTGAAAGGCGAAATCAAGGAACCATACAACGCCGTTCGAAGCCTTGCTCAGCAGCCAGTAACCAGTTCCTGTGCGAAGCACGAACATTGCGATCACGAATTGCAGACCCAGGCCCCACGCCACAATCCGCCAGCGAATGGAACTGCGGTGGCGTGAAAGTGCATAGCACGTTCCAAGAATAATCAGAATACCCAGCAGGGACGCAAACCGGTTCAGGACGCTCTCCAGCGATCAAGTTCGGGCAAAGAATTCCAATCTGCCCGGCATGACGATATAGCAGAACTTGCAGAAAATTGATACAGGCTTCGTTCAAGAGAAGGGATCTTCCCTGATTAGGGTACGCCTGTCCGCAACCCCAACCGGCCTGTGATTTTGCAAACTCCAGAAAATTACTTGAGAGTAAATTATTCACGTAGTATATTTACGAAAACTTTTCTGTGGGTTCTTGGGTAAGCTTTGCGTCGTCAGTCTGAGGTCAAACATAACGAAGGAGGTGCATTTTCATGCAGAGGAGCTCAATTGTGAGACTCTCCCGGGTTCCGGCGCTCCTATTCATCTGCGTTGCGACATTCGTCGGATTAGCCTTGGCGCAGGAATTCCGCTCGACGCTCACGGGACGCATCAGTGACCCCTCGGGCGCAGTGATTCCTGGCGCCACTGTTACGGCCGTCCAGAACGACACTCATCAGACCTACTCCACAAGAACTAATAGTTCTGGCGACTACTATATTGCGTACATGTTGCCCGGTAATTATACCGTCACAGTCAGTGCCAAGGGTTTCAAGACAAAAGTTCAGCAAAATGTTCTCTTACAGGCTTCCGCCTCATACGGCTTGAACTTTACGCTCGAGGTCGGCTCAACTACGCAATCCGTCACGGTCACAGCAGCGCCGCCCCTTATCAACACGGCCAGCGGCTCTAGTTCGAATATTCTGACCGGCCGCGCGATTGAAAACCTCCCGCTCAACGGCCGCCAGGTTTACATGCTGATCGGGACAACGCCGGGATCGCAGTTTCTCCAGACGCAGTTCGGAGCTTCCGGTTACTCGGGAACGAGAGGATGGGACGTATCAAACAACTACAGTCTGGGCGGCGGGATTCAGGGCTACAACCTGTTCACACTGAACGGCACGAACATCACCATGATGGGCGGGTTCGGAGAGGAAGGCACATGGATGACGTCGCCAAACGTTGACGCAGTTCAGGAAACAAACATCATGTCAAACACTTACGACGCCCGCTATGGGCATACGACCGGCGGAACGGTGAACATCGTTACAAAATCCGGGACCAACCAATATCACGGTGATATTTACGAATATCTTGAGAATGGCGCCCTGAACGCGAACAACTTTGAGAATAACGCCAACGGCGTTCCCCGACAGAACACAATTCAACACCAGTATGGCGGAACCTTTGGCGGGCCGATCAGGAAAAACAAGATCTTCTTCTTTGGCAGCTTTGAAGGCTACTGGGAAAACATACCCTTCACCACTATCACGAGCGTCCCGCCTGCATATCTCCGCCCGCAGCCAGGACAGGGGGTAGATTTTTCCCAGAGCGGCTATACCATTTATGACCCCTTAACCACAGTGTGCAATGCGCCGGGCGGAACGCTCGACAACTGCCCTGGAAACGATTATTCACGTACCGAATTCCCCAATGATACGATCCCCGCGAACCGCATTGATCCCACCGCTGCGGCCCTTCTAAATCTGTTTCCATTGCCGAACATCAACCAGGACGCAGTTCAGAACAACTTTATTGCGACAACGCCGGACCAGTACCGCTATTACCAGCCCATGGTGCGAGTGGACTATAACACCAGCGATCGAACACGCTGGTACAGTTTTTATGAATGGCAAAAAGGGCATGAGTTTCGCAACTCGAGCGGATTCACCGGCCCGGCACAGAGGGGCGACATCCATTCCATGCGTACGAATACCGTGGCGACGGAAGATATGACGCATACATTCTCGCCGACCATGGTGGGCGACTTTAAGCTCTCATTCACTCGCTACTTCCAGAGTTTTCCGGACGGACCACTATCTACACCCACCCCGAGTTCGATCGGCCTCAACATGCCCTACGTGGGCACAGCCTCGAAGGCGCTGCTTCCCGAAATCGGCTTCGGCGAACTCTACCCCACCATCATCGGTAATTCCGTCAGCACACACCTTGACCAGACTTTGGCGTTGAATGTGGATTTCACGAAAATCCGTGGATCTCACAGTATCGAATTCGGCGGTGAAATTGACCGGTGGAATTTCGCCAACCCCCTGGACGTGGGACATCCGAACGGCACTTTTTCATTCGGCACGCAGCCTACTCAATACAATCCAACGAAGCGGAATGCGCTTCCAGGAATATCGGATGGCAACGTAATCGCCAGCCTGCTGCTGGGCTATCCGACTGGCGGAGGCGTGGACTGGAATTCTACTGTGTATGAGACTATTCCGGCGTACGCGGTTTATGCCCAGGATAATTGGAAAGTCAGCCGCCGTCTGACACTGAATATCGGCTTGCGCTATGACGTGGAAGGTGGCGTGGTCGATCGCTTCAACGGGCTGAACCGTGGCATGTGTCTGACTTGCGTCAATCCTATTACCAATGACTCAACCTATCAGGCCAACATCGCAGATCCTTCAAATATATCAGCGTGGCAGTCAGCTTACAGCGCCCTGGGCGTCAGCACTCCGAATCTTTCGACGGTTTACGGAGGAATCCTTTTCACAGGCGCACAGGGGCAGCCGCGGAATGCCTACAACATCGATTGGAGCAATGTCGCTCCGCGGCTCGGCTTCGCATATCAGATCAACAACAAGACGGTCCTTCGCGGCGGGTGGGGCTGGGTGTTCGCCTACGGGATCGAGGGGGGAACGCGTTCGGGGTTCAGCATTTCAACGCCATACATCTCCTCGCTAAACGGCGGCGTAACCCCCACAGACTATTTTCAGTCCGGCACTCCATACCCCGGGGGTGCTGAGCAGCCGTTCGGCTCCTCGCTCGGTTTGCGGACAAATCTCGGCAACACTCAGACGCTCGATTTCCCCCAGCGCAAAATCCCCCGTTCGACGGTTATGTCGATCGGCATCCAGCGGGAGTTGCCCGCGCACACAGTGCTCAGCGTGAAGTATTCAGGCAATTACGCGCGCGCATTGCGGACGCAAGGCGTCTTTACCTGGGTTAACGGCAGCCTGCCGCTGACCTTCGGCTATCCCGATTTGCAACAGAATAACTATGACCCGAACCTCGCCAGCGAACTGGGTGCACAAGTCCCCAACCCCTACTATGATGTTGTGCCCCCGAACAGCAGCTTGGGATCATCCAAGACCGTCCAGGCTGTGCGTCTGCTCGTGCCGCTCAGCCAGTTCGGGTTGGTTGGCAACTACACGAACCCTTACGGCAGGAGTTGGTACGACTCCCTGCAAGTGAAGATGGACAAACGGCTTTATGGAGCCAACCGAGGACTGAGCTACCAGCTTGCCTACACGTACTCGAAGAACATGGAAAGCACGCACTACCGAAACGGCTGGCCGTGGCAGGATCCGAAACCCATCTACGAACCCATTGCCTATGACCGCACACACATCATCTCATTCTCCTGGCAATGGGACCTCCCGTTCGGCAAGGGATCGAAATATCTGTTCACGAACCCCCCAACTCCTGTGGGGGTTCTGATCAACGGCTGGAGGCTCAGCGGGATATTCTCCGATCAGACTGGTTTCCCGGTGGGCCTGCCCAATGTCTGGTATACAAGCACGCACAGTTTTGTTCCTGACGGCGGGCCAACATACGCGCAGTGGCTCTACAATTGCAACGGCGATCCCAAGGCTTGCTACACTTCCATTCCATCATGGGGTCAGGGAAACCAGCCGGATCGCATTGGGTATCTCCGCGTTCCTCACATTGCCAATTGGGACCTATCGCTCCAGAAGGATTTCCACTTCACAGAGTCGAAGCGGCTTCAGTTCCGGGCGGATGCGTTCAATCTCACAAACACTCCGCTCTTCCCCGGCCCGGACACAAACCCGAACGATGCTGTCAAACAGGTGAACGGCCGCTGGCAGGGATTCGGAACGGTGAACCTCTTCCAGCAGAACTTCCCCCGAATTGTGCAACTTTCACTCAAGCTCTTTTTCTGAGACTCGCTGATGGTCAGCCACGGTGCGACTTTCGTGCCGTGGCTGACTTTCCATCCGGATGGCTGGGGTGCCGCATTGCGGCGTTGTTCTGCGTGAGGGCCCATCCACACAACAATCCTGCCTGATATCTTTAATCGGATTCATCAGTAATTGCGACTTGGAAAGGCTGGCGCTCTGTGAGATGATCTCAATGGCCTTGGGCATCAGAATCTGCGTAAGCACTGTGATTGTATCGGCGAGCTATGCCCGCTGACCTCCTGCTTTTCAACCATTTTGGCGATTAAACATCGCTGTGCAAGGCTGCTTCGCTGAACGCGGGCGCCACCGGGATAAAATCCTATTGTCGGTAAAGTCGGGAAGCGGTTGTCTTCAAACAGAGTATTAAGTCCGGCATTCATGGTTAAATTGGGTGATTGAAACAACATGGCGGAACCATGACCACCTTTTCAAAGGATTGCCTGAAGGGCAAGCGTATTCTGATCACAGGCGGATTAGGAGCAATTGGCCGTGTGGCGGTCGGCCGCCTGCTGGAGGTTTCTGCGACCATTGCTGTGAATGACGTCGTTGATGACGTCAGTGCGGCCGAAATCATGAGCGAATGCGGCTGGTTCGAGGAACGGTGTACATATCACAAGGCCGACGTGACAGTTCCGGAAGAGTCCCGCGGGCTTGTCGAAAGTGCCATCTCAGCAATGGGAGGGCTCGACGTCGCTCTTTGCCACGCGGGAATGGCACAGAGTTGCCCGATCCTTGAATACTCTTCCGAGGACTGGGACCGGATTCTCAATCTTAATCTCAAAGGAGCTTTTCTGGTCGCGCAGGCGGCAGCAAGAGCGATGGTGGCGGCAAAGACGAAAGGGAGGATCATTTTCACATCGTCGTGGGTGCAGGACGTCCCATGGCCGAACATCACTCCGTATAATGTTTCCAAGAGCGGCATGAAAATGCTGATGCGCGGCATGGCGCGTGAACTGGCCTCACACGGCATCCGGGTGAATTCGGTTGCGCCGGGCATCGTAGGCGTGGGCATGGCCAGGCGCCAGTGGGACAGTGAGCCCGATTACCGTCGGCGCGCGGAGAAGGCCATCCCGCTGGGAGCTTTGCAGACGCCCGAATCCGTGGCCGACGCCATCATCTTTCTCTGTTCCGACGCCTCCGATTACATGACCGGAGCAACGCTGCTGGTGGATGGCGGATGCAGCCTCTATCCCATGGATTAACCCGGTGAAAATCACAGCCATCAAAAGCGTGGTAGTCAACGCGGAAATGCGCAACTGGGTCTTTGTCAAGGTCGAGACGGACCAGGCGGGGCTTGTGGGCTGGGGTGAGGCGTCGCTCGAATGGAAAACACGCGCTGTCGTGGGAGCGATCGAAGACTTGGCTCCCATGGCCGTTGGCGAGGACCCAACGCGCATCGAGCACCTTTACCAGAAGCTCTACCGGCAATCGTTCTGGCGGATGGGTGTGATCGGCATGAGCGCCATCAGCGGCATCGAGCAGGCGTGCTGGGACATTCTGGGCAAATCGCTCGGCGTGCCAGTTTACAGATTGTTAGGCGGGGCAGTTCGAGATCGCGTGCGGATGTACACGCACCTGGGCGGCGGTGATATGAAATCCGTATATGAGAGCTTCGATCCGGGGCGCATCATCAAACTGGCACGGCAGGTGGTCGCACGGGACTACACTGCGCTGAAGGTGGTTTGCGTCCCGTATTCGGAGCCGCTGATGAATGTCACTTACGTCAAGAAGTTTGCCGAGGTGATTGGGAAACTGCGCGAGGCCGTGGGCGATTCGGTGGACATCATGATCGATTTCCACGGCCGCACGACGCCCGCCATGGCGGTCGAGTACATCAACGCCGTAGCGGAGTTCAGCCCATTCTTCTGTGAGGAACCTGTGCCGCCGGAAAACGTCGCTGCACTGGCGGAGGTCAAGCGCGCGGTTTCCGTTCCGATTGCGACAGGCGAACGGCTCGTGACGCGACATCAGTTCCGCGAAATCTTCGAGCAGCAGGCCTGCCATGTGGTCCAGCCGGACCTGTGCCACTGCGGCGGGTTGCTCGAGGGGAAAAAGATTGCAGCCATGGCGGAAGCTTATCTGATGGGCGTGGCGCCGCACAATCCGCTGGGGCCGGTGGCCAACGCAGCGGCGCTGCACTTCGCTTTATCTACGCCCAATTTTCTGATTCAGGAAGATATGCTGACCGACGTGCCGTGGCGATGGGACGTGGTGCAGCATTCGCTTGAAACTCGCGATGGCTACTGGCTGAAGACGGAAACCCCCGGCCTCGGCGTCAGCGTCAATGAGAAAGAAGCCGCCAAATATCCCTTCAGGCAGGAAGTGATGGACTCCAGTACCATCCGTGCTGCCGACGGGGCCATACTTGATTGGTAACACAAACGCCTGATCGAAGCGACCGGAGGGCGCGACTTTGAGTCGCGCCAAAGGATGCTCCCCGCGAGCTTTTTTTCGGGAGGCCTTGCGCTGTCCCTTTGCCGCAGCGCCATACAAAGCAAATTAACAAAGATTCAAGACAGTATTTCGCGGCGCGGATAATTTGCGTTCGTTTGCAACCAGTGAGGGCGTACTGCTGCGCCCGAAGAGCCTATGCCGTCGCGGCTGCGGCGGTGGTTGACAGGCGGCTTTCCTTCCACAACCGGACGTACGGCTCGAGGTCGCGCATCATCGTGGCGAATTCTTCCGTTCTCAGTGACTGCGCGCCGTCGCTCATGGCCTTTTCGGGCCGTGGATGGACTTCGACGATCAGACCGTCGGCGCCGATGGCGACCGCAGCGCGCGAGAGAGCGGGCACCAGGCTCCGCTTGCCCGTCGCATGGCTGGGATCAACGATCACGGGTAGGTGGGTTAGTTCGTTGAGCACGGCCACGGCAGTAATGTCGCAAGTGTTGCGCGTTGCCGTCTCGAACGTGCGGATTCCTCGCTCGCAAAGGATGATGTTGGGGTTGCCGTGTGCCGTGATGTACTCGGCGGACATAAGCAACTCCTTGATGGTTGAACTCATGCCGCGCTTCAGCAGCACGGGCCGCTGACATTTGCCAAGAGCCTTCAGCAATGCGAAGTTCTGCATGTTGCGCGCGCCCACTTGCATCACGTCGGCGTATTCCGCCACAAGAGCCACGTCGCCGTCGCTCATCACTTCCGTCACGATGGCAAGGCCCGTTGCCTCGCGCGCCTTGGCCAGCAGCTTGAGCCCTTCGAGCGCGAGACCCTGGAAATCGTAAGGCGAAGTCCGAGGCTTGAAGGCGCCGCCACGCAACAATTTAGCACCAGCGGCCGCAACGCCTTCGGCAGTCTCGAGAATCTGTTCCTCACTCTCCACCGAGCACGGCCCCGCAATCACCACAAAATCATCGCCGCCAAACTCAACACCATTCACTCGGATCCTCGACCGCTCCTGCCTGAACTCCTTGCTTACGAACTTGTAAGGGGCGGAAATCCGCACCGCTTTCTCAACGCCGGGGGTGGCCTCGAGCGATTCTAAGCATGCTGTCACATCGCCCACGCCGATCACGCCAATCACCACCCTTTCCTCACCTTCGATCGAATGCACCTTGTACCCAAACTCGCGAATCCGCTGACAAACATAATCGATCTCTTCCCTGGTGGCATGAGGCCGCATGGAAATGATCATGGTTTATTTCTCCCCGCCAATAAAAAAGCCCACTCAGTTCGAGTGGGCTGGCTTTTGAAAACTTGTTTTTACTGATCAGGCCAACGCCACTCTACCGAAGGGAGCTAAAGTAGCCCCAATACCAGTAGCTAAAGCTAAACGCGTTGGCGTAACGGACACTGACCATGGTTTAGCAAATATACCCCAAAATCCCCGCTATGACAAGAAAATTATTTGTGGGAAAGGCCGGTCAGTTAATTCCCAGAATTCGCAGTGCCGCATTTCTGAAAAAACGGCTGCTGCGGCCGGCATGGGACGGCAGGAAGATTGCGCTGAGTATCCGCACCGGCGCGGGGTATTGTCGCCGCCGACCATTCTGATCCACAGGTGGGAATAACTGCTCAAGCGTTCGGCGAGGGTCCTCGCGCAAACTGTCGAGCAAGGCAACGCGGTGCACGCATGAAATGGTGCAGTAAGGCGCACAGGGTTTGGGAGTATTTGCTTCCCGTTCGAGATCCTTCTGCGTGTATTGGGCAAGCGGGATGCCGGGATGGCCTCGCTGCTGCGAACAGTAATGAACCAGGCCGTCTTCGCAAATGTAAAGGTAACGGCCTCCGGCACGGCAATACCAGGAATTGGGCAAACCCTGGATCAGATTTTTCTGGAACGGATTGTGCCGGGCGATCGAGAATACAGACTTCGAAAGGGCGTGGATTTCCTCGATTATTCTTCGCTGCTCGGCGCTCAGCGGCCGGAGTTGGCCGGAACGGTCATGAATAATTCCGACAGTGCTGCTGAGTCCCAGTTCGACCGCTCGTCGTGCGATTGTAAGGGCATCTTCGGGATTTGCGATGGAGGTGCCGACTACCGAATTGATGTTCACTTCGAATTCAGCGTACTGGGAAAGCCATTGCAGCTTCCGGTCAAGGACCCTGAGACTTTTTTTTGAGATATCGTCAGGTTGCACGTTGTCAATGCTGATTTGCAGGTGGTCAAGGCCCGCGCGATTGAGCCGTTGGATGCGGTCCGGCGTGAGCAAATAGCCGTTGGTCAGGACTTCCGCCAGAATATTGTGGCAGCGTATCCGCCGGACAATCTCATCGAGGTCGGGATGCAGCAGCGGTTCCCCGCCGCTCAGCGTGATCACCGTCGTGCCGAGCGCGGCCAGCATATCGATGCGCTTCAGCATCTCTGCGGTCGGGACCGGCTGGGAGAAGCTGTCGAACTCATTACAGTAAGCGCAGGATAGATTGCAGCGCCGAATCGGAATCACATGGGCCAGCACAGGATGGCACGGCGACTTCAGCGCCAGCGCGACCATCCGCGTTTCCCGGTAAGCGCGATGCCAGCGTTTGGCCGTGCGCCTGAGTGATGCCGGAACCATTCGCCGCCCTCTCAAGACAATATACGCCCCCGCTTAAATCGAGCGCAAACATGGCGGGCGCGCGGGTCGCCGAATCTGTCCTGTATTCGATTCCCCTTGCGGTAACATGTACGTCGGCCGCCGAAAATCGTACATTGGAAGGGCCGCTTGGTTGCATCAGGATTTCATCCAGCACTTCTCCGCCGCGCGGAATGGATCTGCGTGGGCTATCTTGTTTACGTCACGCTGCTTTCATTTAATCTTAAGGTTCCGTCGCGGCAGCGGGGGTGGCTCGTGACGGTGAACGCCGCAGTGGTAGCTGGTCTTTGTTTTCTACCTGGGCTTGCCGGCGTTATTTCGCATCTATCTCTTTCGATTCTTCGGGACTGGCTCCCAGCGCCGTTGATCTTACTGGGATATCACGAATCCGGACGACTGACGTTCCCACGCGCCGATCAGTCCTTTGAGAAAGCTTTCCTTCGCTGGGACGAGCGCCTTTTCCGAAAGGGCCTCGTTAAATTTCTTAATGGGAATCTCCCCAATTGGTTCGATGCATTCCTCGAGTTTTCTTACCTGCAATGCTACGTGATTGTTCCTTCCGGCGTCGCCGTGTTGTATCTGGCGCACCAGCAGACCTGCGTGGATCAATATTGGAGTGTCGTTCTTCCGTCGGTTTTCGCAGCGTACGGGCTTACGCCGTTGTTTCCCGCGCAGCCGCCACGGAAACTATCTCAGAATTATCCAGCAATGCGCCAGCCGATTTTGCTTCGCCGGTTCAATCTCTGGATCCACGACCACGCCAGCATCAAAGTCAATACGTTCCCGAGCGGGCATGTGGCTGGAGCGGTGGCAGCAAGCCTGGCAATGATCAAACCTCTGCCGATCGCCGCGGCGTGTTACTCCACTATCGCCACGGGGATCGTGTTGGGCTCCGTCCGAGAACGCTACCACTACGCAGTCGACGCCGTGGCGGGTGCGCTGGTAGCGGTTGCTGCATATCTCTGCAATTTGTATCTGTGAACCGAGACCGCAGCGTTCGCGGCTTCACCGGGAGAGGGCGATTACTCCACTGTCCGCTTGTATTTGCAGCTTTCGTTCCAGCAATAACGAATGGTTTCGCCGGTTTTCTTGTTGGTTTTCTCCAGCAGGATGGATGATCCACACTGGGGGCACGGCTCGGCGACAGGCTTGTCCCAAGCCGTGAATTTGCAATCAGGATAGCGCGTGCAACCGTAGAAGATCTTCCGCCTTTTGGTGCGGCGGACTACAATTTCCCCGGTGCAGCCTTTTTCCGGGCACGGAATCCCGAGCGTTTCGCGCTTGACGAATTTGCACTTCGGGTAATTGCTGCACGCAATAAACTCACCATACCGGCCGTGCTTTTTCACCAGGTTGTTGCCGCACTCGGGGCATTTTTCGTCGAGCGGAACATCGCTGACAGCGGTAGCCGTCCCTTCCTTGACGACAATCTTCTTCGTGTTACGACACTCGGGATAGCCGGTGCAGGCCATGAAATAGCCGAACCTTCCGCGCTTAAGGGCCATGGGCCGGCCGCACTTTTCGCATGTTTGTTCCGGGACTTCCGGAGCCGCCACCGCGGGGCTGCCGTATTTTGCCGCAAGTTCGGGAGTGAGATCGCTGGTGTTATTGCAATCCGGATAGCCGGTGCAGGCCAGGAAGCGGCCGGTGCGGCCCAGCCGTACCACCATCGGCTTGCCGCATTTCTCGCACTTGACATCGGTCGGGATGCCTTCGCCCTTCAGGTCCGCCATTTCGCGCTCGGCGGCCTTCAGGTCTTTCTTGAACTTCTTGTAGAACTCGTCGAGTGCCCGTGTCCAAGAAAGCTTGCCTTCTTCGACTTCATCCAGTTCTTCTTCCATGCGTGCCGTATAGGCGACGTCGAAAATGTCGGAGAAGCTTTTGACGAGCAGGTCATTCACTACCATGCCGAGTTCGGTGGGCAGAAAGCGGCCCTGCTGCTTTTCCACATAATCTCGGTTCTGAATCACGGAAAGGATGGTGGCGTAAGTTGATGGGCGTCCAATACCTTTTTCTTCGAGCGCCTTGACCAATGTGGCTTCGTTGTAACGCGGCGGCGGCTCCGTGAAATGTTGTTCGGGACTGATGCCGAGGAGCTTCAAAATCTCGCCCTGCTCGACGGCGGGAAGCTTCGATTCCGCGTCGTCGTCTTCGCCCTCCGGTTTGTCATCCTGACCCTCTTCGTACACGGCGCGAAACCCTTTGAACTTCTCGACGGATCCGGTGGCACGCAGCAGGTAATCGCCGGCTGCAATATCGATAGTGGTCTGGTCGAAGACGGCCGGATTCATCTGTGAGGCAACAAACCGCTGCCAGATCAGCCGATAGAGTTTGAGTTCGTCGGGCGAGAGATGTCCGCGGAGCGATTCCGGAGGGCGGTCCATTGAAGTGGGCCGGATGGCCTCATGCGCATCCTGTGCGCCTTTCTTGCTCTTGTAGTGTATGGCCTCCGGCGGCAGATACTCATTGCCGTAAGTTCTCCTGATGTAAGCCCGCACCGATTCAAGCGCGCTTTCCGCTACGCGGGTCGAATCCGTGCGCATATAAGTGATCAGGCCCACCGGTCCTTCGCCGAGGTCGATACCTTCGTAAAGTTTCTGCGCCAGCGTCATCGTTTTCTTGGCTGTAAACCGCAGCTTGCGAACAGCTTCCTGCTGGAGCTTGCTGGTGATGAAAGGCGGGACGGGGTACTTGCGCCTTTCGCGCGTTTCAACGGAACTGACTTGGAAAGTGGCCTTCTCCAGAGCAGCGCGGTGGGCGTCCGCCGCGGCCTGGTCGGGCACCTCCAGTTCTTTGTCCTGAAATCTTAACAGGCGCGCTTCAAAAGGCGGGGGATTTTTGCCCTCGAGCTTTGCAGCGATTGTCCAGTACTCTTTTTTCTGGAACGCCTGGATTTCGCGTTCGCGCTCGACAATCAGGCGCAAGGCCACCGTCTGCACGCGGCCGGCGGAAATCCCCCGCCGCACCTTGTCCCACAGCAACGGGCTGACCTGATAACCCACCAGCCGGTCCAGAACGCGCCGGGCCTGCTGGGCGTCCACCAGCCGTGAGTCTATTTCCTGTGGGTTCTTAAAGGCCCTTTCAATCGCTTCGCGGGTAATCTCGTTGAAGAGCACGCGATAGAATTTGCGCTTCTTCGAGTCCAGCAACTCTCGCAAATGTGCACAGATCGCCTCGCCTTCGCGGTCTGGGTCTGCCGCCAGGTAAATTGTGTCCGCGTCTTTGGCCGCTGCCTTGAGCGACTTGATCGTTTCCTTTTTGCTGGGAATGACCTCGTAAATCGGCTTGAAATTATTCTTCAAGTCCACGCCAAGTTCCTTCTTGGGAAGGTCCATCACGTGGCCCATCGAGGCCTTGACCGTATAGCCGGAACCCAGATACCGGTTGATCGTCTTGGCTTTGGCCGGAGATTCAACAATAACCAGCGATTTGCCCATAACTTACAAACCTGTGCTCGAACCAACCCCCTGATCTGTTAATCATCAAGATGCTTTATTTTCGAGCTTGTTACCATCATAGCTTACGAATGAAGTTTTTGCCCGGCAACTGCCGAACCAGGCCGTTCATTTCCAACTCGAGAAGGGCTTGCAGTACCTGTGCCTGGGGCAACGAGACCGAGCCCAAAATCGAATCAACAAAAAGCGCTTCATCAACCCGCAAGGCCTCGAAAACCTTTCTCTGTTCTGGCGTCATCGACTCTTCAAAAAGCCTTCCAACTTCCTCGCCCCCCTGCCCGTCATCCGATGCTTCGCCCGTTGGAAGAAGTTGCATCCGGACTTCCGGAGGAAACTCATCCACAACGTCCATCCATTCGTCAACCAGTTTGGCTCCCTGTTTGATCAGGTGATTCGGCCCGAAGCTCTGTGCGGCCGTGATATTGCCCGGCACTGCAAAAACCTCGCGGTTCTGCTCTGTTGCAAGCCGCGCGGTAATCAACGAGCCGCTGTATTCACTGGCCTCCACAACCATCACCCCCAGAGAAAGGCCGCTGATGATGCGGTTGCGGATGGGGAAATTCTCCGGCGTTGGGCCTGTGCCCATCGGAAATTCAGAGATTACCGCACCGGATTCAGCGATCCTTTCAGCCAAGCGTTTATTTTCAGAAGGGTAGATGCGATCCATGCCCCTCCCCTGGACGGCTATCGTCTTACCATTCGCCTCGAGGGCGCCATGGTGCGCAGCCGAGTCAATTCCCCGCGCCAGGCCGCTTACGATCACAAGGCCCCGCTCTGCCAGATCGCGCGCCAGCTTCCGCGCAACTTGTAACCCGTAAGCCGAGGGCCGCCGGGAACCAACCACAGCGAGGCAGTGCCCGGACAGTGCTTCAACGTTCCCCTTAACGTAAAGAACCAACGGGGGATCCGAAATCTGCCTGAGCAATGAGGGATAGGCGCTATGCTCATAATATACAACGTGGCAGCCGGCTCTTTCGGCAGCTTCTAATTCCCTTTCGGCTTCCTTCAGGCCAGCCTGAGCGAAAATTGATTGGCATACGGCCGCTGGTAACCCAGACCCTTCCAATTCCGTCAGTGAGGCCATGTAAGCCGCCTTGGGCGATCCCAGATGCCCGACCAGCTTGTGCGCGCCACGTACCCCCAGCCCTTCTACCATCGACAGGCCAAGCCAATAGAGCGCGTCGCAATCTATGCCCATTTCCCTCCACTCCAGCGCACCGTTGCCGCCTTCACGGCGATTAAGCGGAAAGTCACCGACGTGTTACTTGCTGCCCCAATAAAATTGCAGATGCAGACATCAAAAGGCAAGCCCTTTCGTAACCCATTGTAGATAGAGGGCTTGTCCAGTGCTGCCGGTATAAGGCATTACCCCACGCTCCACGTCCAAGGCTTGGCGGGTTAATTGTTGTATTCGAAGATCAAGGTTTCCTGCGATGCAGCAACCATTCGCCGACATCGGCCGAGGTGTCTTCCAGAATGTTCAAGCACGCCTTGCCAAGAGCCACAAGGGTTCCGATGCATCGGACGCCCAGCCAGACCAGCAGCCGCTCAAGTGAGCGGGCAGGATCATTAGGGTCTAACCTTAGCTCATAGCGGCTCCCCTCGTTTCGCAGGGTCATGACGACGAACGAGACGTAAAGGACTGCCATCCCTGTCAGGAAGAACTTGAGAATGTCCAGAAACAGGATCCGAATCATCGTCCCCCACCTCCTTACCATGGTAAATTAGATTCGCGCAAAGAAGCCAAAGTTGCAATCGCATTACGGGTCCCTGAACTGCGCTGGAATGTGATTCGTGTCACAGCCTTTAGCCTCCGAAGCGCGCGATAAAGAGTGTGGAGAGGAAGGCTGTTTTCCCTGGGCAAGCGTAGCGATAACCACCAGCCGCTTTGCAAGCCTGTTCGCACAATGGAAGGGGGAGCGAATACCATGGTGCCTTCGGAACTTGGATCAGGCCTCGAACGCCTTATTGAGCAACAGATGCGGAAGTGGGAACTCGCCCGCCGGCGGCAGAAGCAGCAGGAGCGGCCGGGAAGGGGCAAGCTGGGCCGGCTCTATTTTGGCCCTTACCTTTTGATCTCGCGCGACAAAGGGGCCGGAGGCCGGCAGGTCGCAAACTTGATCGGAGAGAAACTAGGCTGGCAAGTCTTTGACCGCCAGATCGTGGATGCCATTGCTGAGCGCACCCAGATGCGGCAGCAGTTAATCGAGACCCTCGACGAAACGACCCGGGGCGGTCTGGAGGACTTTCTCCGGCACGTTCTGACCAGGGAAATCGGCACAACGGATTATCTGGTTCACTTGCGGCAGGTGCTTCTTACTCTTGGACAACAGGGCGACGTTGTGATCGTAGGCCGCGGTGCGGAGCACATCCTTCCGGCCAAGTTCGGCGTGCGCGCCAAGATGGTAGCTCCGTTCGATTTGCGAGTTGAACGCATCGCGAAGCGGGAGGGTCTGACGATTGAAGCCGCGCACGATGTAGTCATGAAGGTTGATCAGCAGCGAAAGCGTTTCGTCCGCGAGCACTTTCAGAAGGACCCGCGAGAACCCCTCCACTACGATATTGTAGTTAATACGGAGGCATTGACTGTTGAAGGGACCGCAGAAATTGTGCTGACGGCACTCAAGCAAAAGCTCGGTGTTTTGCCCGCCGCAGCCAAATAGCAGGTCTGAGAAGCTCCCGGCATCACGGCGCTGTTCCGCTGAGGGGAGCACGGCTGTTATTTGGGCTCACTCCTTCATCCGTGGGCGCCTGGGCCGTTTGTTGGCTTCAAGAATCTTCTTCCGAACGCGGACCGATTGCGGCGTGACTTCGACATATTCATCTTCAGCAATGAACTCCATCGCCTGCTCGAGGCTTATCGGCTTAACGGGAACAAGCCGGATGGCTTCATCGGCCGTCGAGGCACGCATGTTCGTCTGCTTCTTTTCCTTGACGGCATTCACATCCATATCGTCCCAGCGCGAGTTTTCGCCAATCACCATGCCCTCATAGACATTTACCCCCGGCCCCACAAAAAGTTCGCCACGTTCCTGAAGGTTATAGAGAGCGTACGCAGTTGTTCGTCCCGGGCGATCGGCGACCAGAGAGCCGGTCATGCGACCTGGAATCTCGCCCTGCCAATCGCTGTACCCGTTGAAAAGAGTGTTCATCACCGCTGTGCCGCGCGTATCGCGCAGCAACTCGCCGCGCAATCCGATCAGCCCGCGCGAGGGAATTACAAATTCCATGCGGACACGTCCGCCCGTTGTTCCTTGCCCCGCCATTGTCGTATTCAGGCCACGCCGGCCGCCAATCTTCTGTATAAGTACACCGACAAATTCCGCAGGGCAGTCGATGATAAGCAGTTCCATTGGCTCCTGGATTTTGCCGTTCACTTGGCGCGTGACGATTTCTGGTTTCCCCACCGCCAGTTCATAGCCTTCGCGCCGCATTGTTTCGATCAGAATGGCAAGTTGCAGCTCGCCGCGCCCAAGGACTTTGAACGAATCCGTATTTCCTCCTTCTTCCACACGCAGCGCGACGTTCGTAAGTAACTCCTTTTCCAGCCTTTCGCGCAGATGGCGGGAGGTGACATAGGTTCCCTCGCGGCCGGAAAAAGGAGAGGTATTCACAGTAAAAATCATGGAAATCGTCGGTTCGTCCACAGGCACATGCGCCAGTGCGCGCGGCGTTTCCACGCTTGACACGGTCTCTCCGATAGCGATACCTTCCACGCCCGCGATGGCGACAATCTCGCCCGCCGCCGCCCGATCGATATCGACGCGCTCAAGCCCTTCGAAGGTGTAAAGTTTGGTGATACGGGTGTTTTCCGCGGCACCATTCAGCTTCACGACGGCGACCTCATCGCCGCGATTCAGCACGCCCGAAAAGATGCGCCCGATCGCCAGCCGGCCGTGATATTCGCTGTAATCAAGGTTTACTACCAGCAATTGCAGCGCCTCTTTATCACTGCCGCCCGGAGGAGGAATGTGCTTCAAGATGGCCTCAAAGAGCGGCTTGAGATTTTCCGATGGAGCGTCGAGGGCTGTCTTGGCGATGCCCGCGCGGGCGTTCGAGTAAAGAATGGGGAAATCAAGTTGCTCTTCGGCAGCATCGAGATCAATGAAGAGATCGTAGATCTCATTGAGCACTTCCTGCGGCCGAGCGTCAGAGCGGTCAATCTTATTGATCACGACGATCGGCGGAAGCTTGGCTTCGAGGGCCTTGCGCAGGACGTACCGTGTCTGCGGCAGTGGCCCTTCGCTGGCGTCAACCAGGAGCAGCACGCCATCCACCAGCCTGAGCGCACGCTCCACTTCGCCGCCGAAATCGCTGTGGCCCGGCGTGTCCACAATGTTGATCTTGACTCCTCCATAAAAAACGGCGGTGTTTTTGGCCAGAATCGTGATTCCGCGCTCTCGCTCCAGTTCATTGGAATCCATCACGCGCTCGACAACTTCCTGATTGGCCTTAAAGACGCCGCTCTGCCGGAGCATGCCGTCAACCAGCGTCGTCTTGCCATGATCGACGTGCGCGATAATGGCGATATTGCGAATGAAATTGTTCATAAATGCCTTTCTGAAACTTTTGCTTAAAAATCCGTGGTCAGGTTGCGCGATGAGATCTGCCGCGGCGACGGCTGACTACTCTGGCAGCAGTGCGCGCTGAATTAGAAAGCTGACAAGGTTACTGAAGCAGCCAGACCAAGCTACAGACCATTCAACTCTCAGGCAGGTTCTAGCAACCGGTAGCCCCTTGCAAACCGTGAAGCGCGAATGCGACTCCACTCTTTCATGTTAGTTCATAATTCCGGACCGGGAAATTCCCTCAAAGCGAAAGGTCCTTCCTTCCGTTGCCGCGTGCGATCGGTAATCGTGACACCTCTCCAGCTTACCAAAATCCACTAGGGGGTTTGCCGGCGACTAGAAACCTTGACTGTAAGGTTTTACTACCGCCTACGCCTGTAAGACTCCGTCCACGGGAACCTTTCATTCGGCAGAATGAAAGCTTCCTCGCAACCAACGGATTTTCAATGGGTTGATCGCACGGTAGCCGCTCGAAGGTGATCCGTGCTCACCTAGAAGTTTTGTTTATCGTCACGGTTAAAAATCATTCTGATTCAAAGGCTTGACTAACGCCTCAAGGCACGATATGTTGACTCGCTCTCATACGAGTTCAGTAGTTTCTGCCGGGGTATGTCCGACACTGAAAATTTCCTTATGGAGGCTAAATGAATCCGAAGTCTGTCCTTGAATTTGCCAAGGCCAATAACGTGAAGGTGGTCGATGTTCGATTCACCGACCTGCCCGGATTGTGGCATCACGTTTCTTTCCCGATACACCAACTGGAGGAATCTTCTTTCGAAGAAGGATTCGGAATGGACGGTTCCAGCATTCGCGGATGGGCGGCCATCCACGAGAGCGATATGCTGCTGGTGCCTGATCCCACAACCGCCATGCTTGATCCTTTCACCGATGTTCCCACGCTGGTACTGATTGGAGACATCGTCGATCCGGTCACCAAACAGCATTACCTGAAGGACCCCCGCCACATCGCCAAGAAAGCGGAGGCCTACCTCGCCTTCACGGGCATCGCAGATACCGCTTACTTCGGCGCCGAGGCGGAGTTCTTTATCTTTGACAACGTTCGCTTCGACCAGGCGCAGCAGCACGGTTACTACTTTATCGACGCCGAGGAAGGCCGCTGGAACTCCGGCCGTGAAAAGGATAACCTTGGCTACCGACCGCGATACAAGGAAGGATACTTCCCGGTCCCGCCCACGGACCACTATCAGGACCTGCGGTCGGAGATGATGCTGGCCATGGAGAAGGCCGGGCTCACCATCGAGTGCCACCATCATGAAGTCGCTACGGGCGGCCAGAGCGAAATCGACCAGAAATTCAACTCGCTGCTCAAATCGGCCGACGCGATGATGGTTTACAAATACGTCATTCGAAACGTCGCCCGCCAGTACGGGAAGACAGTAACCTTCATGCCCAAACCGATCTTCCAGGATAATGGCTCCGGCATGCACACGCATCAGAGCCTTTGGAAAGACGGCAAGCCGCTGTTCGCGGGAGATCTTTACGCCGGACTCAGTCAGATCGCCCTGTGGTACATCGGCGGCCTGCTGCACCACGCGCCTGCCCTCGCAGCATTGATTGCTCCCACGACGAATTCTTATAAGCGCCTCGTGCCGGGCTTCGAAGCTCCTGTGAATCTCGCCTATTCTCGCAGGAACCGCAGCGCGGCCTGCCGCATCCCGATGTACTCACCCAGTCCCAAAGCGAAGCGCGTCGAATTCCGGCCGCCGGATCCCTCGTGCAACCCGTACCTTGCTTTTGCTGCGATGATGATGGCGGGACTGGACGGCATTGAGAACAAGATCGATCCCGGAGAGCCACTCGATAAGGACATCTACGACCTCGGCCCCGAGGAGCTTAAGAAAGTGCCATCACTCCCCGGCTCGCTCGAGGAATCGCTGAGGGCCTTGGAGAAAGACCATGACTTCCTCCTGAAGGGTGATGTGTTCAGCGAGGAACTGATCGAAACCTGGATCGATTATAAGATGAAGAACGAGGTACAGGCTGTCAACACAAGGCCGCATCCTTACGAGTTCGCCTTGTATTACGACATTTAGTCGAATTCCTTCCCTAAGTTATCGGCGCGGGTCTCTTTCCAAAGGCCCGCGCCGTTTTTGTCACTGCGTACAGGGGACAGCAAAAAGACCTTCCGGATCATTAAAATATATTCCGTATTCGCTGTTTTCTCTTCCACTGCCAAAAGCATCGCGCAACTTTTCCCGTCCGTATGTGTTCAACGGAACGGGAGCCAAAGAGGGCCGGCGTGCGTCAGGCCGGGCTCGGGGGAAGCAATACGCTCCGGCAGGCGTGGTGCGGGCAAACGCCCGGCACATAGTGCTGGAAGGCGAATTCGTTCTTCGGATTTGCCGGTAGATTTTCATTCTTCATCGCCAGAAGGCCACGGTCCAAAAGCCTGTGGCAGGTCTGTTGTCGCGTGATGAACGAACTCGACACTTGAATTATTGCGCGGCGAACCTGACAGCAGCCGAGGAGGAACATTTATGCGGAAGCACCTTATCTTCTTGTCCATTCTGATTGCCGCAGCACTTGCTATTCTTAGTTGCGGTGGCTCGTCTAACATGAGCCAGACTCCTTCAACTCCATCGGGATCAGGGCAACTGGCCCTGGTTGGAACCGACGCGCCCATCTGCGGCGTGGACTCATTCGATGTGACGATCACCAGCGCGACGCTTACGCCGCAAGGCGGTGGGACGCCTGTTTCCGTCGTCGATTCGTCGAACCCTGTAACAGTCGATTTTGCCTCGCTGATGGGTTTCAACACGCTATTGAACCTCAGCAGCATACCGGCGGGGACTTATTCTCAGGTCACTTTCACCTTCATGCCAAACGCTTCACTGGTAGTCTTCGATGGCAATCCGCCTGTGCCCACCACGATCAACGCCACGCTGACACAGACGACGGTAACGGCCAATATCAATCCTGCATTGCAAGTGTCTGCCAGCGGGTCCAGCGGGCTGACGCTCGATTTCCGGCTGTTCCAATCGGTCCAGGTTGACTCCACTGGCCAGATTACCGGCCAGGTCAACCCTTCCATCCGCGTTACCCCTACAGTGATCACATCTGTCAGCAGCCTGGGAGATATTGACGATCTGAATGGCATCGTCGAATCGGTCACAACCACCAGCAGCAATTCAAATTTCACTGGCAGCTTCACGATGCGCGTGAGAAGCACGCGGACTTTCCAGATAAACGTCACGAACAACACGAAGTTCGAGGGTGTATCGGGACTCAGCGCGCTCACCCAAGGCCTGTTTGTCGAAGTGGATGCCAAAGTTGACCAGAATGGCAACATCGTTGCCAAGGACGTGGAGTCTGAGGCCGAAACGGACGCAACTACTGCCGCGTTCGTCGGGCCAATCCTTTCGGTGACCCCTGGCAGCGGCAATGCGACCCAACTCACCATGTTTGTGCGCGCCGAACATCCCGATGTAAGCTCCATAATCCCTCTGCGTTCAACTGTTACGGTGAACATCTCCACAGGGACCGAATTCAAGATTGCAACCTTCGGCGCCGACCTCAGTGATTTCCTCTTCAATGCCTCGGCTATCGCACGCGGTCAACACGTTGTCGTGCACGGGCCGTTCACAGGTGGGACAAGCCCTGCTGTCACGGCCAACATGATCGTGCTGCGGCCACAGCCGGTACTTGGCAACGCGCTGGCCAGCCCGCTGCCGGTGATCGGTTTCGACGGCAAGACCGGCGGCTACTATCTCCAACCCTGCAACCCTCTCTTTCAGAACCAGACCGTCAATATTGCCACCTTCAGCACAACCTTCTTCAACGGTTTGACGGACCTAAATAGCTTGGACACCACTTCGGTTTACCTGAATCGGGGTTTCCTGCTCTACACGACAAACTCCGGCTCGTTGAACGGCCTTACGTGGACGGCGCCGGCGTATGTCTTCCCTGCCTATGTCGTGCGCAAGCTGAACCTCCCCTGACCTCTGATTTTTCAACCCGCACGACCGAAGCGGCCGGCACGAATGTTCCCTCAGGTTATAAACTTGAGGGAACATTCGCGTTTCCGGCACGTATGATTCATCAGGAGCACGGTGCGATGGTCAAGTTTCTCCTGTGGTGCATTCTGTTCGTGCTTTGCTGGCCGCTTGCAGTGCTGGCGCTGGTGCTTTATCCATTGGTGTGGCTCCTCCTGTTGCCTTTCCGGATTCTGGGAATCGCGGTCGAGGGCGTGCTTGCCTTCT
>Ga0209810_1002501_pt1 | contig 21829 bp, 20 predicted proteins | sample Coa_R1_7_FD_187159 | JGI IMG/M metagenome (GOLD analysis project Ga0209810, IMG submission 187159) | Surface soil microbial communities from Centralia Pennsylvania, which are recovering from an underground coalmine fire - Coalmine... | ecosystem: Environmental > Terrestrial > Soil > Unclassified... | reverse complement strand
AGTGGGAAGCGCCTAACTTACCGGGAATTGACCGAAAGCCATCTGGTCTATCTGAGATAGGGTAAGATGGAACTCAGGTGAAAGTCCTATATAAATGCCAGATTTTCCTTATAAAGGACGACTTTGTACGTCTTGTTTCCAGATGACCTGGGAAACTAAAATGAGGAGCCTCGCGTCTATCTAAATGCGAAATCTGATGGACCTCATCTATGGGCAATCCCAGGTCCATCGCATTTGGAATTTTCCGCCCGCCAGGGCAGCGACGCAGGAGCGGGGGCGTAGCCGCCTGCTAGACGGGTCGCTCACGGCCCGGCCAAAACGAGGCCGTGGAAACAGGCATTGAAGTCAAATGCGAGGGCCCACAGGGCAATCCTTCCGTCTGTTGACAGGATACAGGTTAGCCGATATAATAGATGTGTTAAGGCTAACGGGGAATTGGAGAGCAAAGATGGCGCGAATAGCTAAAGAGCCGGAAAGCACAGAAACTGCTCCACGCGAAACCGATCTATTTCTTGGCGTGAGGGACGTTGATCCCAATCCCATTCAAACAATCAGTGAGGAGGAGGCCGCGTGGTTTCTTAGCGACGCTCATTCTCACGGGCCGGCTCCTGCTTTAGTGAAGGCATTTGAGCAACGCCGGAAAAACCTGGCGAGGCAGAGAAACGCCAAATAATGGCTCATGCCTCTCAAACGCCACACCATTTTGAGGTTCTTTCCCGGAAACACCCTATACAATTTTTCGCCTGTGAAGAACCTGAGCTGACGAACTACCTCCTGACGCGAGCTGTAAATGACACAGAGTTGAATCTGGCCCGCACTTTTGTCTGTATTGACGATACCGTTCCTCCACCTGATTCTGTAGTAGGCTATTTCACGCTGCGCACTGCTGGATGGTCTGTTCCTTATCCGACGCTATTCATTCCAACGGTAGAGGTCACTTATCTTGCGCGCCACCAGAATCGCAAGGGAGAAGATTGGGGAAACGTTTTACTTTCGGAAGCCTGCGCCAAGGTGGCTCAAGCCGGGGAATTGATCGGAATACGGGGCGTGCAGCTCAAACCGATCAACAGGCGGGCTAAACAATTGAATTCCAATTTTGGCTTTCGCGCGCATCCGCGCCTGCGTGATTACATGTTTCTGCTTCTAACCGATATACCTCCGCTATAAAATACCTTCACCCTACGCTCTTTTGGAAACGCGTCGTGGCTGCCCAAATGAGCACGACCGTCAGCAGAATCAGCGCGCCCACGCTCGGCAGGACATCTATGAAGCCGGCCCCGCGCACGGCAACAGCCCGGCTGATCTGGATGAAATGCGTGACGGGAAAAACGTCCGACAACAGGTACAGAGGGCCGGGAAGCGTCTCGCGAGGCGCAATATAGCCGGACAGCAGGATCGCCGGCATGGTCGTCAGCATCGTCATCTGCATTGCCTGCGCCTGGTTCTGCGCGACCGTACTGATAAACAGCCCCATCGAGAGCGCCGCCAGCACGAAGGGCACCGCCAGGACCAGCAGCAGCAGGAAACTGCCGACGATCTGCACGTCGAAGATCAAGCGGCCCAGAAAGAAGACGGCCACCAGCTCCAGCATCGCCAGCAGCGAGTAGGGAACGATTTTCCCCAGCATCAAGCCGAGCCGGCCCACCGGGCTGACCATCAACTGCTCCAGCGTTCCCAATTCCCGCTCGCGCACCAGGCTGAAACTGGTCAGAGAAACCGTGACCAGTTGCATAAGCACGCAGACCAGGCCCGGAATCGTGAAGACCTGCGTGCGGATTTCCGGATTGAAGAGGACGTTCAGCCGCACGTCCACTGCGCTGGGAGTCGAGAGATCGGGCGGGCGCTGGAGCGCGTTGCGCGCGGAATCGGCCACCTGGCTGTTCGAGCCGTCCAGCAGCACATGCACCGTCGGCGGGCGCGGCGTGCCGTAGCGGCGGGCGAAGTCCGGCGGGATAATGACCGCCACGTACGCATCGTTTCTTTTAAGCGCCTGTTCCGCCAGGTCGGCGCTGGGCAAGTAATCGACGACATCGAGATACTGCGTGTTCTTCAGGCCGGCGATATAATCGCGGCTCTCCCGCGTCTTATCCATATCGACCACGACCGTGCGGACGTGGCGCACGTCGAAATCGATAGCATAGCCAAAAAGGATCAACTGCAGCATGGGAATGAGCAGCGCGAAGACCAGGGTCGTGGGGTCGCGAAGTATGTGCAGGAACTCTTTGGAGAGGATATTGCGGAATCCGTAGAGCGCTTCCCTCATTGTCTTGAAAGCCTCCGCGTCAGAGTCACAAACACGTCTTCCAGCGACGGCTCGATGGGACGGATGGTGGCGTCTGTGATCCCCCCCTGCTTGAGAGCCGCCAGAATCACGTCCTCCTCTGTCGCCTCCGGCATCAACAAATGAATCTCCGCCTCCACCAGCGTCGCGTCCAGCGCAAAGGGCTGCCGCTTCAGGAGCACCAGCGCGCCTGGCGGACTTGTGGTCGATACCGCGACACGGCGCGTCCCGACAGGAGAGACTTCCGGCAGCGCCTTGAGCTCATTCGGCGTCCCCTTGACCATCAGCCGAGAGAGGTAGATATAGGCGATCTCGTTGCAGCGCTCCGCCTCGTCCATATAGTGCGTGGTCACGAAGAGGGTCTTGCCGGTGCCCGCCAGGTCGAACAGCAGGTCCCACAGCTCGCGGCGGGCCACGGGATCGATGCCGGCGGTCGGCTCGTCCAGGAATACCAGGTCCGGCTCGTGAATGAGCGCCGCCGCCAGCGCCAGCCGCTGCTTCCATCCGCCGGAGAGCAGACCGCTGCGCCGGTGGAGATAGTCCTGAAGGCCTACCAGCGCGATCACCGTCTCCTTGCGCCGCTGGAGATGCTCCCCTCGCAGGCCATAGACGCCGCCGAAGAAGCTCAGGTTTTCGTCGACCGTCAGGTCTCGATAGAGGCTGAACGCCTGGTTCATATAGCCGATCGAGCGCTTGACCGCCTCGGCATCGCGGACGATGTCGTGCCCATTGACCCGCGCCGTCCCTGCCGTCGGCTGCAGCAGCCCGCACAGCATGCGGATGCAGGTGGTCTTGCCGCTGCCGTTCGGCCCTAGAAAGCCGAAAATCGTTCCTCTCGGAACCGTTAAGGACAGCGCATCCACGGCGGTAAAATTCCCGAACCGCTTCGTCAGACCGTCCATCTCGATGGCGTTCACAGTCGCCAATCTCCGATGCGCTGCACGGTTGTGTACATGCCAGCCTTCACCCGCGGGTCCGGGCGCTTCAGCCGTATACGCACCGCAAAGACCTGCTTGCCGCGCTCCTCCGGCGTCTGCAGGTTGGCGGGCGTAAACTCGCCACGGGTGGCGACGCTCTCCACCGTGCCGGCGACCGGTTCCGTAATGCCGTCTACCCGCAGCACGGCATCGCTGCCAACCGTCACCCGCGCCAGTTGGGCTTCCGGCACGTAGACCCGTACCCAGATGTCGCGCGGATCATCCAGACGCAGCAGCGTGGAATTTGCATTGACCAGATCGCCCATAGAGACGGGGATGCTCTCGACGATCCCGTCCTGCGGGGCGCGCACAACCCATTCTTCCAGGTTCGCCTTAGAACTCTTTGCCGTGGCCAGCGCCGCTTTCGCCGCCGCCTGCGCCTGGGCGATCTGCTCCTTCCGGCTGCCGGCCCGCAGCTCGGCCAGAGCCGCCTGCGCCTGCGCCTGCCGGTCCTCGGCGGCGCGGATGTCTTCGGGGCGTGAGCCGCGCAGCACTTCCGCCAGAGCCTGCTGCGCCTGCTGCCGCTGCGCCGCCGCCGCCTGGATGTCTTCCGGACGCGAGCCGGCCAGAACCAGATCCAGCGCCGCCTTCGCCTGCTGCCAGGCCGTCTGCGCCTGCTCCAACTCCTCTTTCGGCGTCCCTTCCTCCGCGCGGCGCCAGGCCTCTTCCAGATCCTGTCGGTTCGCGGTCGCCTGGCGCAACGCCGCCTCCGCCTGGTCGAGCTGCTGGCGGCTGATGGCGTCCTCGGCGTAGAGGACCCGGTACCGCTCGGCATCCGATCGGGCCAGCCGCTCCTGCGCGACGGCGGCATCCAATCGCGCCCTGGCCTGGGCCTTCTCCTCCGGGGTCAGTCCACGCTTTGCCTGAGCCAGCCGCGCCCAGGCGTTGCGCTCGGCGGCGCGAGCCTCAGCGATCTCCTGCGGGCGCGGGCCGGCCCGCGCCTTGCGGTACTGTGCCTCCGCCTCCCGCAGCTTCGCGCGGGCCTGACCGATGTCTTCCGGCAGCGGACCGTTGCGCAAACGCGCCAGATCCGCCTGCATCTCCGCGACGACGGCCTCCTGCTTGCGGATGTCCTCCGGGCGCGGCCCGTTCACGACTTCCCGATACTGCTGAAACGCCTGCTCCGCCGTCTCCTCCTTCGCCCGCGTCTCGTCGCGTGCCGGAGCGACCTCCAGCTCGATCAGGGGTTGTCCTGTATGCACGGCGTCGCCTTCCCGGACAAACATGCGAGCGATGCGGCCTCCGATGCGCGAAGAGACCTCCGTCGGCTGGCTTTCAAAAAAGCCGGACAGCACGCTGCGCTGCTTCGCGCGCTGCGCCTCGACGTACCAGCCGCCAAAGCCGAAGACCGCCAGCAAGAGGATCACGATCAGAAGCCGCGGAAGCAGTGTTCTCCTAGCGCCCATCGGTTTCCAATCCCTTCAGGAAGACCCGCACGCTCGTCGCCACCAGCGACTCGGCATCCACGCCGGGTTCGTCCGGCAGATGCAAGATCCTCCGGGTCAGCATATACGTGATCAGAGGGCCGATAAAACAGCGCGCGGCGATCGCTGGGTTCACCATCTGGAGCAGCCCTTCGTCCATCTTGCGCTGAAGGTAGGTTTTTAAAAACTGTAAGAAGCGCAGTGGGCCGATCTCGCCCAGGAGCTCGGCGAATTTGGGAGAGCGCAAGGCTTCTCCCATGAGGACGCGCTGGCAGGCTCCGAACTTCGGGTCGTCGAACAGGCGCAGATACGCCTGCCCGGCTAGCGTCAGAGCCTCCTCCGGCGGCAGGGCCATGAGCGTATCGGCCTGGGCCAGCAGTTGGATCGGCGGCGCATAGTTTTCCGCGACCGCCCGCAGCAGGTCCTCTTTGTTGGCAAAGTAGTGATAGATCAGGCCAGGGGAGTTGATGCCGGCGGCCTCGGCAATATCCTTGTTGGTGGCGGCGAGAAAGCCTTTGGTGGCGAAGACCTTCAGCGCGCCCTCCAGAATCTGCCGGCGCCGCTCGTCGTAGCGTTCTTGTTTGCGTGTCGCCATCTCCGCTCCGTTGATTGATTGGTCAATCAACTATCTATTATGCAAACAAATCGTTCCCTTGTCAAGGGGCAGAATGAAAGTGCGATGGAATGCCTGCACGCCGCGCAGTTCATTGGGAATGAGGCAAGCAAAATAAATTCCCCCTCTCCTTACGAAGGAGGGGGGGTCAGGGGGTAAGGTCAGCCCGCTTGTGCGGGCTTCGTATTTCAGCACGGGGTTAAAACCCCGTGTTACTGGCGGATCAGCTCGTTGGGGCCGATGTGGCGCAGCTTCTTCAGCGCGCGCAGCTCGATCTGGCGCACCCGCTCGCGCGTGACGTGCAGCCGGCAGCCCACCTCCTCCAGCGTGCGCGCATAGCCGTCGTCCAGGCCGAAGCGCATGCGCAGCACGTCCTTCTCGCGCCCGGTCAGCTTATCGAGGACCTCCTCGATCTGCTCGCGGCGGATCAGGTTGAGGGTAGCTTCCGACGGCGACACGGCCGTCTGAGACTGGATGAAGTCGGCCAACTGGCTGTTGTCCTTCTCGCCGACGGGCGTCTCCAGCGACAGCGGCTCCAGGGCGATGCGCATGATCTCGTTCACGCGCTCCACCGGGATCTCCAGCTCGCGGGCGATCTCTTCGACGGTGGGGTCGCGCAGTAGCTGCTGGCGGAGGCGACCGGAGGCTTTGACAAGCTTGTGGATGATTTCGGCGACGTAGACGGGGATGCGGATCGTGCGGCCCTGGTTGATGATGGCCCGCGCGATGGCCCGGCGGATCCACCAGGTGGCATACGTGCTGAAGCGATAGCCCTTGCTGGGATCGAACTTCTCGACGGCACGGATCAGACCGATATTGCCCTCCTGGATCAGGTCGGGCAGGGGAATACCGCGGACGCTGTACTTCTTGGCGATGGAGACGACCAGGCGCAGATTGGCTTCGGTGAGCCGGTCCTTGGCCTGCTTATCGCCGCGCTGTACGGCGCGCGCCAGCCGGATCTCTTCCTCGGCCGTCAGCAGTTGCGCGCTGCGGGCGCGGCTCATCCAGATTTGAAGGCTCTCATCATGGCGGGGGCTGTCGGTCTCTTCCACCAACAGACTGGGGACATCTTCACGGCTCAGCGAGGAAGCACTGGCCCGGCCCAGCGCCGGCTCGTCGGAATCGGCCTCCGAGCTTGCATGGAAATCGCTGTCGGCTGCGACCACAGCGTGGTCATACAGATGCAGCAGGTCGTCGCTGGGTTCCTGCTCGAATGCGTCGTCGGCGTCCTCCTCGGGTATTTCCGGGGGCGCCAGGGGGTGCGCGTTCTCCAGCATAGCGGTCTGGTCATGCATCAAAATGCCACTCCTCTCCTCAGGACAGTACGGGGTCACTCTTATGTGGCGCTGCAGGCCTGCCTCTCACTACGTGCCTTTTTTCACAGATTGGCTTCTGGAAGGGACACGCTATGCAGGGTGATCTCCGATCTTACGCATAGGATTTCTCCTTTAAACCCTCGGCTTGTGTTGAGAAGAGGGTTTGGCTGTGCGAAAGGCCGAATGCCGCCATCATGTTTTCGGTCTACGCGTCCGGTTCGATAGAGTTCCATTGCGCCCGGCTCTCCGGCCGGTTATGGCTCTTTTTCCCTTGCTGCGCTCACTGAAAGACCGGTCGGGTCCGTAGGATGAGATGAGAGCGGAGCTTCTGAGAACAGCTGGGGAAAACGCGCCTCCGAATCGTTCCTTTGTTCACAAACTCGGTTAGAACCGTCCAGCAAAATTGCACGTTGACTGGACTATAAATAGTATAGGGCAGGTCGGCGGATTTGTCAAGCATGTTTTTGCAGCCATTGCTTGCGAGAAGTTCGGTTGCACGTATTTGCCAATGCCTGGCATGTTTGCCGGAGCTCACCGCCCGGCCGCTCGCGGACCGCAACCGGTTTAGGGTGCGGTAGCTTGCCGCCGCTTTTTGCCAGGCGGCTTGCCGCCCTTCCTATCGCCCTGGCGGCCGGCCCAACGCGCGCAGGTCGCACACGATGGCGGCTAGCGTCTCCAGGGTATAGTCCAGCGATTCCGCCGTGGTCTGCCGGCCCATCGTCAGCCGCAGCGCCCCGCGCGCCAGTTCTCGCGAAACGCCCAGGGCCAGCAATACGTGGGAAGGCTCTGTAGAACCGGCGCTGCAAGCCGAACCCGCCGAAGCGCAGATGCCGGCCGCGTCCAGCGCCAGGAGCATCGACTCGCCCTCGACGCCCTCCACGCAAAAATGGATATTGTTGGGCAGCCGCTCCGTCCGGCTGCCGAAAATGCGCGCGCCGGGGATTTCGGCTTCGAGCCGCGTCAGGAAGCGATCCCGCAGGGCCCGCAGCCGGGCCGCTTCCGATTCCATCTCGCCGCCGGCTATCTCGGCCGCCTTTCCCAAACCTACGATTCCGGGTACGTTCAGAGTTCCACCCCGGCGCCCCTTCTCCTGATCCCCACCCTCCTGAAAGCGCGTCCAGCCGATCCCGCGCCGCACGTAGAGCGCGCCGATGCCTTTGGGACCATAGAGCTTATGCGCGGAGAGGCTCAGCAGGTCGATCTGCATGGCGCGCACGTCGAGGGGCAGCTTGCCAAAGGCCTGCACGGCGTCCGTATGAAACAGGACTCCCTGCGCCCGGCAGAGGGCGCCGACCTCGGAAATCGGCTCGACGGTGCCGATCTCGTTGTTAGCGGCCATCACCGACACGAGGGTCGTATCGGGGCGCAGACGCCGGGCGACTTCCTGCGGATATACCCGCCCATCCCCGTCTACTGGCAGGGTCTCGACCTCGAACCCCTGCCGCGCCAGCGTGGAAAACGGCTCCAGCACGGCGCTGTGCTCGATGGGAGTGGTGAGCAGATGGCGGCCCTTCTCGCGGTTCGCCTCGGCGGCGCCGCGAATGGCCGCGTTATCCGACTCGGTGCCTCCGGAGGTAAACACGATCTCTTCCGGCGAGGCACGCAAGAGCCGGGCCACCGTCTCCCGCACCGTTTCGACGGCCTCACGGGCGGCCAGACCCAGACTGTAAATAGAGGAGGGGTTGCCGTAGATTTCGGAGAAGTAAGGCCGCATCGCCTCGAGCACTTCGGGGGCGACGGGCGTGGTGGCTGCGTGGTCGAGGTAGACCGGAAGGTCCATCAGCGCAGCAGCGCGTCCATCTTGCGCGCCAATTCGACATCGAACTCGGTGATACCGCCCGCGTCGTGTGTGTTCAGGTCGACCCGCACCGTATTGTAAACGTTGCACCAATCCGGATGGTGGTTCATGGCTTCGGCCAGCAGCGCCGCGCGGGACATGAATCCCCAGGCCTGCACGAAATCGGGGAATTGAAAAGTCTTGTGGAGCTTGCCTTCCCGGACTTCCCAGCCGGAAAGCGAATTTAGAGCTTCCTGCAGTTGCTCCTGTGTAAGCTTATCGCGTTTCATTCTTAGGAGAGTCCAGCTTAGGAGAGTCCAGTTCCAGCAGATCGAAGCGGCGTGCGGTGGTGTCCAGGGCATCGCGCAGAATCTTAAAAGAGGCTTCCAGGCGGGTGCGCAGCGCCTGCGCCTGCCGCTCCTCCTCCGAGCCGGCCGGAAAGCGGCCGGGATCACATCGGGCGGCCAGGCGGTTGTAGGCGGCCTGCACGGCCGTAAAGTCGCAGCCGGCCTCTACCCCGAGGCAGCGATAATGGTAAGCAAGGGGATCGGGCGTGCCTGTGGCCGTCGGATTCGAAGCGACGGTCGGGCTGGCGGACGGCTGCGGACGGATTCCCGCAGCGATCTCTTCCGGTGTCCGGCGCGCTGCCGGCGGCGATGGGGACGGCTGCGTCGGCAGCGATGGCCCGGACAGCGCGTCGTCCAGTTCCCGGCGGGCGTCGGTACGGGCCTGCTGGGGGCTGCGCCGCTGTGCCGTCTCCATGTCGCGCTGCGCCTCCAGATCCAACTGGTCGAAATGCTCTTTTAGTTCGTTGAGCTTGTATTTAAAGATCCGATAGACCCGTTCCGGAATGCCCATCGAGCGCCGCTCCCGTCTTACCTGTGTGGAGAAAGCCGTTCTCCTGAGATTTGCTTCCTGCAAGGAGGCCTTCCCGCCTGCACCCATAAAAACAGGGAATCAGGGGCGGACCGGCCGCGCCGGGATCTCCTCTCCCGATTCCCTGCACTCTTCTCGAACGCGCCAACCGCTACTTCTGGCCGCCCAGCTTGGATTCGAGCTCCCGCAGTTGGCGGTCGATCTCGCTTTCCTGACCACCGCCGGTCCCGTTCCCGGCCGCGCTGCCTCCGGCGCCGACCGTCTGGACTTGCTGCGGGGTCGGGGTCGTGTAGTTGGATGCGGGCGAGCCGCCCAGCGATAGCTTGGTCTCCATCTCCGCCAACTGGCGGTCCGCCTCGGCGTCCATCTGCGAGACTTCCATCTCCCGCAGACGGGAATCCATGCTGGTGTTGGCTACCTCCGCGCGGGCGCTCGCCTCGGACTGCAGGGACTGGATGCGCTCGTTGACGTGCGACCACTGCTGCTCGTTCTCGCTGTACTGGAACTGGTCGAGGGCCTTGTTGATCTTGATCTGGATCTGCGCCTGCTTGAGGTTGGCCTTCATCGCTAGGGCCTCGGCGGCGCGCATGCGGATGCGCTCCTCTTCCTGCTTGATCGCTATCTTGACCTTCTCGGCGGCCTCGTTCGCGGCGGCCAGGTTGGTGCGCAGACTTCCCAGCGTCTGGTCGTTGATTGCCTTTTCGCGCAGGAACTGCCGGGCCAGCTCGCGGTTGCCCGACTGCAGCGCCATCGCCGCCTTGCGCTCCAGCTCGGCGCTGGCACGCTCGGCTTTGTCCACTTCCGCCTGAAGGTTGTTCTTCTGCGTGATCGCCTGAACGGCCAGTTCGCGATTCTTGATCTGGTTTTCCTTCATCTCGCGAACGGCTTCGTTGATGATCACCTCCGGGTCTTCCCACTCATCGAGTTTGCCCATGATGAGCGCCCGCAGGTAACGAATGATCCGTTTGAGGGGTCCCATAACCGCCCGTCTCCTTTCGCGCGTGCTCTCCAGGTTCGGTCGGCCCAGGCGCTATGCCCGGCGGCACAGCTTCTGCTTGCGGAAGAACCCATAGCGCAGTCGCAGCGATACTACTTTATATATGACTCAGATCGGCTTAAGTTTCAGGATGCCGCCCTCAGGGCAGGCAGGCCATAAGGGAACAGATTGCGGGAACGAACGCGAATACCGACAAGCAATCTGCCCTGTGCTGTTATTATCACACGTTTCGTCGCGATTGTCAACGATTCCTGCCATTGCCCATCCCGCACGACTCTTTCTCATTTTCGGTTCAAACCCCTCCTTGCCCTACCCCTCCGGCATTTCCATCTCGGAACGCCTGGCGCGCCACCTGCCGGGCAGGAAGAAAACCGTTTTGCGGCGAACAAACCAGGCAGCAGCGAGAGCGCTCTTCGGCGGTCCCGCTCGCTGAAGACTGCCTTTGCAGGAGAGGCCGCCCGCCATGAGCGCATCCGACTCACCCTCATCTCCCGCTTCCACTCCCATCGTCCCCACCCCACCGGACGATGGCGCCGGGTCGCCGGCTGTTGCGCAGAGCCGGCAGTTGAGCGCTACCTTCGATTCGCGCCCCTGGCTGAAGCTGCTCATTGTGGTGACCACGTTTCTGGCGTTGGTCTTCGCCGTCGGCGTGGCCGTGCATCTGCTCTCCTACATCTCGCACACGCTGCTGCTCTTTGCGCTCGGTGGACTGCTTGCCTACGCCTTCGACCCTATCGTGGAATGGATCCGGATGCGCACCAGCGGTAAGCGCTGGCTCGGCGTGATGATCCTGTTCGTGCTGCTGATCGGCGTGGTCGTATTGGCTATCATCCTGCTGAGCAAGGAGTTGATCTATCAGGTGGAGACGCTGGCCCGACAGCACACCCAGATCCAGACGGCGGCGGAGCAGAAGTTGGCCGACCTGGACGGCTGGCTGGCCGCGCGTAACATCCGCGTCGATCTGCAGCAATATATCACCCATCCTCCGGCCGGCGTGAAAACCTGGGGCGAGGCGGTGGCGCATCACGTCGCCGGCTGGCTCGCACACGCCGCCGGCTCGGTCGTGGAAGGCATCATCGTCCTGCTCATCACGCTCTATTTCCTGATCTATAGTCGAGAGATGCATGAAGGTTTTGACCGCGCCCTGCCCGCGCGTCTGCGGCCCTATGCGCTGCAGTGGCAGAGCGATGCCAACCATATTCTGGGTGGGTTCGTGCGTGGGCAGGCCGTGCTGGCTCTGGTGCTGGGCGCGGCAGCGACCGTCGGCTGCCTGCTGCTCGGGGTCCACTACTGGCTGCTCATCGGCCTCTTCGTCGTCTTCGCCTCCCTGATCCCGGTCTTCGGACCCTATATCGGCGCGGCTCCGGCCATTGTCTCCGCGCTGCTTACTCCCGGCGGCGCTATCCTTACGCCTGTCGTACGCGCCGTTCTCGTGCTGCTGCTGTTCATCGTCATTAACGAAGGCGGCTCGAAGATTCTCTATCCGCGCCTGGTCGGCAGTGCCCTGGGGCTGCACGAGGTGATCGTTCTTTTCGTCCTGTTCGCCGGCCTGGAGGTCGGGCATATCTGGGGCGTGTTGTTTGCCGCGCCGCTGACGGCCTTGGCGATCGTGACCGTGGTCCAGCTCTATCGGTTCTGGCAGGGAGAGCCACCTGTTTCCATCACACAGATTATGAACAAAGGCGGAATCCGCGCCGAGGAGCACGGCACTCCGTGAAGACCTCACCTTAGAGATCAATGGCAGCAGCCACGATGGTTTAGATGCCCAAGAATACGATTCACTTCGACAGCAATATATCGAAGGCCTGGGCATTCGCTTCCTTCGATTTGAAGCTGAGGAAATTCTTGCCGATGTGAGTGCCGTGGTGCAAGTTATTCTAACGGAGATTGGCAAGTGCCATCAAAACCAAAAATTCCCCCTCTGCTTACGAAGGAGAGGGGGAATGGGGAGCGCGTCGGCGATTGGGGGTCGCCGAACCGTTCCGAAGGTTCAAGCGACGATGGCGATTGGATGGGGGTGAGGTCTCACCCGTTCGCCCGGTCAGCTTCGTAGGGAATCAAGCCCAGACGTGTAGCCCGTCGAAAGGCCTGCACCCGGTTGGTCACTTGAAGCTTATCGTAAATGTTCGCCAGATGAAAATCCACCGTTCGCTTGCTGACGTAGAGCATGTCAGCGACTTCCTTGCTGGATTTGCCCTCAATGACCAGACTCAAGACTTCCAGCTCACGCTTGGTTAATTTGATCGGCTCTTCTTCCGGCCGTGTATCGCGAATGGACATAGTGCTCACGCTTTTGCTCCTTGAGAACCCTGCGGCCCCTGTAGTTCTTGCCTGCGCCGCAGGCTACTACATCCTTCCATAACATCCCCGGATTTTTGCGCGTCAACCGCCACAAAACGGCAAAAACAGGAAGGAGTACCAGGGTTTAGGGGAATTCAGGGATGGGGACGGCAAAAATCTTTTTTTGGCTACCCCCTAGATTTACCGGCGTGAAGACACTAACTCTATAAAAGTTCTGGTCGAAGCTTCCTCGAAGCGCCGGCCAGGAACGTATAGCCTTCTCATTACCTATTCAGTCGGGCCGGGGAAGGCTGCGCCCGACCTATCCATAGTGCCCGGTATCCGACCGGGCGAGGATTGCAACAAACAAAGAAGGAGTACTCGAATGCAAAAGATGTCTACTCGCCTGACCCGTTTTGCGACCATCACGGCTTTTGTGTGCATGCTGCTTCCCGCCTTCGGATCGGAAGGCGGCGGCGTCGGCGGCGGTAATCTGCCTCCGCCGCCCCCCACTCCGACCTCGGCACATATCATCGGGCATCATGGCGCGCCGAACAGCCTGGTTACCCTGCCATCGGCTTTCTGCAAATAACGCGAAGTCAATGCGAAAATAAAGGTCAATCGGTAAATGGATGCGGTTTCCATTTACTCATTGGCCCATGGATCCCTTTACGTAAGATGTCGTCCAACGGCCGGCCTGCCGGGACAGCAGCGCCGTGTCGCCTGGACACAGGGAAAGGAGAAGGCCACTTCGCCATCCACAATGCGGCGGGCGCGGTCTATACGCGGTCTATACGCGGTCTATAAGAGGTAAGGAACCAACCTCTTTCTGCGGGGACAGCCGCCGTGACGGCAGGATGCCGCGACAGCGTGGGTAGGCTCCTTTCGCTACAAAGCCGGAGGTCTGGAGAGAGACGGGACATCTCTCTTCAGGCCTCCGGCCTTTTATGCCTCGCTGCGCTCGGCAGGGAAAGAGTGAAGATAGAAAGGAAAAGAAAGGAAACAGAAGAAACGGTTTTTACTTTTCCCTTTTCCCTTCCATCTTTTCCCTCTCTTGCATCTTTTCCCTAATCTTCGCTGCCGGCAGGCAGCGAGGGGAGACCGGAAGGCAGACTCGTCAAGCGCATGCTATCCAGCAGCGCGGCGGTCTCCTGCCGCGCGTCGTCGGTGAGGGCATAGCGCTGCAGATCTCGCAAAACAGCACCGACCTCCGGGTGGCGCTTCTGGAAGGCAGCCGCCTCCGTTTGGGTCAGGTCGGTGAGCATACGGGCGATAGACTGCGCCGCCTCCCGCATGGCGCTAAAGGCGGCCTCCGGCCCTAAGCGGCGGGCCAGCAGCGTCCCTTCCAGATAGTGTGCCTGCCACTCCAGCGCGGGCAGATCCACTTTGTGCTCCGCAAACAGGCTCGGAAGATCCAGATCGGCAGACTGCATCAGATCCGGCAGGCTCTGCGCCTCCTTGCCGAGCAGCCGGTTCAGTCCGACCGCGCCTGTCTCCGTCAGCTCCAGCGCCGCTCGTGTCTCGTGTTCGGCAGCGGCCTCATCTCCCAGCAGCAGGCAGCAGCGGGCGCGAGTCAGATGCGCGGCCACGCGCTCTTTGACCGATTCCGTTCGGACCGCCATCTCTACCGCCATATCGGCCTCTCGCAGGGCCTGCGCCATCGTCTGTCGGGACTCCGCCTCCTCGCCGGCCGCGCGGGCCTCCTCATATCCGCGCAGCCAGGCGCGCGCACAGAGCTCGCGCGCCTGGGCGACCTCGCGGGTGCGCCCGGTACGGCCAGCCTCCTCCAGCGCCTCTTGCGCGTGCCGCAGCGTCTCCCGCCAGTGGCCGGCCGCCAGGCTCGTCTCGGCCAGCGCCAGCGCGGAGAGGATGGTCGGGCGGGCGGTACGCACGCGGTCTGCGATCCGCTGGGAAAGGCGCGCGTTCTCGCGGGCCTCTTCCAGCGAACCCATCGCCAGCAGTACGTCCGACAGCAGCGCCCGCGCAACGCCCAGGCGCGCCTCATCCTCGAAGAGGAAACCGGCCAGCACGACCGCCATATTGAGCCGCTCTTTGGCCTCGCCGATCCGGCCCAGAGCCTGGCAGCACTGCGCCACCTCCATCAGCGACTCGAGAAAGATATCCGATTTCCGGTCTACCAGCGCCCGCTGCAGGCACCGGCTCCAGAGCATCATCGCCTCTTCATAGTGGCCCGTGGCCCGGACGATGTCGGCCAGCCGGCTCATCAGGTGCGGAACCGCCTCGCGCTCCCGCACCTCCGCATCCATCTGCTCCAGCAGCTCCGCGCCCTGCAGGAAACAGCGCAAAGCGCCGGAAAAATCGTGGTTGCGATAGCGCAGGCTTCCCAGCGACAGCAGCGCGCGCCAGCGCACGTCCTGGTCCGGGCTGTTGACCGTCTCTTCGAGATAGTCCTGGGCCGCCTCGAAAGCACCCTGCTCGATCAGCGCGGCGGCAAGGTCCTGGGTCGTGTGGAAGCGATACTCCTCCTTGCCGTTAGCAGCAAATATCTCCCGTGCCGCCAGCAGGTCGCGCTTGGCCTCATCCAGGTCGCCGTTCTCCATGCGGATGCGACCCAGCCGCCAGAGGATCCAGGCTTCCTGGTTTTGATTTTCGAGGGCACGCGCCAGGGCCAGCATCTGCTCTAGCGTGGACTGATAGCCGGCGCGGTCGCGCTTCGGAAAATCCTGCGCGGTCGCCAGGGCATGCAGATGGCGCAGCTCCGCCTGAATGCGCGCCCGCATGTCCGGCTCGCCGGTTTCCGCAGGGACGCCCGTTTCGGAGGCCGTTTCGCTCGTCGCGAGCGCCGGCACCACCCCGGATTTGAAATCCGGATCGAAGAAGGCGACCGGCACGCCGGTGGCCTCGGCGATTCGCGCCAGTATCTCCTCGGGGACAACGATTACGCCGCGCACATACTGATAGATCAGCGTAGGAGAAGTGCCTGCCTGCTCTGACAACTCCTTGAGAGTCAATCCGGCCTGGGTCGCGGCAAGCTTGATCCGCTCCCCCACACGGGCACGCTGTTCGGGTTTACTGGGTCTCGTCTTACGCATTCTGTCCTCATCCCTCTTGTCTATACAAGCCGAGAGGTTTCTGCAACCAAATTTATTATAAAAAGATTGCCAATGATATTATGGCCCATTCTTCGATTCTATTCACCAGGCTTGCGAGGAGGCCGCCTTCTCATAACAGATTCAGCAGCCGCGCCGCGACCGAGGAAGCGGTCCCGGAGCCGGTTTCGCTTCTTGCGTCCGCCTGCTGCTGATGATAGGCTTCGCGGTTGCGAGCCCAGACGTAGAATCGGGCGGGAACCTGCCCGGCTTCCCGCTCCAACTGCTGCGCCATCTGCCGATAGACCAGCGCCTGCGCGATATGTCCCAGGAGCGCGCGGGCGGGGCGGACGCGCCCGCTGAGATCGCTCTGAATCTGCCGCAGCGCCTCCTGATACAGTCCCAGCTCGGCCAGCATCAGCGCCTGGGCGATAGGCCCGAACTCCGGTTCCGTCCCCTGTGCCAGGATCTGGCGCCCCTGCCTCAGACGCGCCGCCTTGCCGGCGTCCAGAATCCAGAAGCGCCCTTCCAGCACAAGGGCTTCTTCTTTTCCCTTTTCCCTTTTTCCTTTTCCCTCTTCTATCTCGACACGCCAGGCGTAGACGCCGCCGGGCCTCATCGCGAGGCCTTTCAGCGGCCAGGAGGAGGCGACCCCTGCGGGCAGACCGCCGACCGTCATCGGAACGGTCGTGCCGTCCGCTTCACAGCATCCCAGGACAACGCGGCAGGGCTCCCCTGCTGCCTCTATTTCCCAGATCAATCGATCGGGCGGACGCTCCAGCGCGGTATAGAAAAGCGGCAGGCTGCGAGGTCCGAAATGGGCCGCCGCATTGCCATAGGCGCTCGATCTGCCGGCGGCGGTCGAATCCGCCTGCGCTTCCGGGCCGCGCGCCACCGGATAACGGCGCAGGGATCTGCTCTGGGGGGACATGCGATCCAGCCTCCTTTCCTGAGGCGCGGGCCCCGGCATCAGAAGCGACGGCCCTCTTTCACGTTTGGATGCCGCTTCTCCGCAGACCGATGATAGTGACGCAGCAGCGTGCGCCGGCCTTCCTGCAGCCGCGTGTTGATCGTCTCCCGACGCGTATCGAGCAGCAGGGCGATCTCTTTATGCGGCAGACCGCAGAGATAGTGCAGCAAGAGCGCTTTGAACTGCTCGGAGGAGCGCAGGCCCACGTCGACCAGCGCATAGCAGACCTCGTCCAGATGTTCCTGACGCAGAAGCGCCCGCAGGGGATCGGCTTCCGTGTCGGCCCCGCAACGCTCTTCCAGGGAGACCGCTTTGCTTCCTTCCGCCGGGCAGGGCGTGATGTCGGTGAAGCCGCAATAAGGACGGCGGGCGCGCCGCTTTAGATAGTGGGCCAGCTTATACCGGGCGATCGCGCGCAGATAGGTCGCGAACGTTGCACCCGAAGCGGTCCCGCCTTCCTCGGCGGCAAGTCCCCGAAAGGCCGGCATCTGGGAGAAGGCGGCCAGTAGCGTCTCGCCGGCCAGGTCTTCGGCTTCCTCCCGGTCGCCGATCTGATGGCTAAAATAGGTGAAAAGGCTGCGCCAGTATCGTTCCCAGAGGGGAGCGAAAGCCGTCTGGTCGCCTGCCCTGGCCCGCTCGACGTACGTCCGATCCCGGTCGACGTAGAGCAAAGCCGTCCCGCCGGCACGGGAGAGGCCCGTACCCGGTGAGGCCGTCATGGTGATCCGAGTTCCTTCCTTCCGGTCTTGTGCAGAGTGGGATCCCGCCGGATAAGAGCCCACCTTGCGTGCAGCTAGAGAACACAACAACCCCTTCCGTAACGTGACGGAAAAGGCGATCTTCAGCGGGCGTTCCCGCTATCAACAGGTGGTGTCACTCAGGGTCATGCAGGCGTGGCTATGGACTATGCCGGCAAGAGCACGAAGATCCAGACGTCAGGGCAGGTACTGCCAGGAGGGAAGCGAAAGAATGTCGACCGCAAGGCCGGCATCATGGTGAATCTAGTATAGCGTAAAATTCTTGCGAATCCTCCCACCGAAAGTACTATTTTTGACATTTTTTTTAGACGGCGGGAATGACGGCAAGATATGTCGAAATGTCCCTGACGGCACAGCCGAGGACCCTGCCACGTTAGGCTGTGCGCGCCGTATAGCACGCGCGCCGGCCATGATTCCGTGCTCGCTATGCCTACCATGCAAAGGAGAACCCGATGGCATCCCAACACCCTCACATCCTGAACGCGCAGACGACGGTTCTGGTCGTAGTGGACATGCAGGAGCCGTTTTTCAATCCCATCTTCGAGAAGGAGCGCCTTCTGAACAACGTCCGGATGCTGATGGAGGGGGCCGGCATTCTGGGCGTGCCCGTTATCATTACCACCCAGTACGCTTCCAGGATGGGCGGCGTCCTGCCGGAGATCCAGGAGCTGCTGCCGGCGCCCCAGCCGGCGCTCGATAAGCTGTGTTTTAGCTGCTATGCCGATCCGGTGTTCGCCGCCGAGATCGCGCGTCTGGACCGCCATCAAGTGCTGCTGTGCGGGATCGAGACGCATATCTGCGTCAGCCAGACCGCGCACGGGCTGCTGGCCGCAGGCTACCAGGCACACGTCGCGGTCGATGCGGTCTCCTCGCGCACGGAAGAGAACTGGCGGCTGGGCCTGGAGAAGATGCGTCAGTCCGGGGTGATCCTGGCTTCGGTCGAGTCGGCGCTCTATGAGATGATGCAGGAGGCCGGCACGCCGCCGTTCCGCCAGATGCTCCAACTGGTCAAGAAGGCTGCCGAGCGCCAGCAGGAGACCGGTCCCTGACGGCTTCACAGGAAAATTTTACAGATAGCAATACATCAAAAAAATCAAAGTTTTCCGATCAACTATCAAAAAAAGCGACATCGGGACGAACCCTTGTTATAATGGCCTCAAGAAAGACCCGGACGGCCCCTGCAAATCCCGACCGGGGTGAAGGAAGGAGAAGCGATGCGCTCCCCGATCGAGGTCATTATTATCAGCGGCGATCCTATCTATCCGGAGGCGTTCCAGCAGGCCCTCGGCAAAGAGCCTGACTGCTTCCACTGCCGGGTCATCGCCGAGGCGGAGCTGATGCGCCTTCCTCCGGTGGAAGGGCCGGGTGTGGTGCTGCTCTTGCCGGAGCGCTGGGACCAGATGGCACGGTGGCTGCCCCTGCTGGAGCGTGCCTTTCCGGGCTATAGCTGGCTCATTCGCTCCGAGCAGCGGATCGCGGGAATGTTCCTCTCCCAGCTTCAGCGGCGACCCTATGTGCTTCTGTCTCCGCAGACCACCCTGATGGACCTGAAAAACGGCCTCAAGTCGCTGGCCTACCGGCAATCGAAGCCGCTCAAGCCGGCAGAGGCCTTTCCCACGGTCCTGACTGTCTCCGTGCCGGGAAGTTCAGCGGCCTTCCTGACGACACGGGAGCTGGAGTGCGGCTTTGCGATCTCGCTGGGACTGAGCAACCGCCAGATCGCTCAGGCGCTGCACGTCTCCGAGGATGCGGTCAAGACGCACGTGCATAACCTGCTGCACAAGCTCGGACTGGAGAGCCGTGAAGAGCTGGCGGACTACATCACACAGATGATCGAATAGCGGCTGGCCTGTTCTTCATTCTGCAGACAAACGATAGTCCAGGGAGGCAAACGGCGGAACGTTTTCTTGACGGCTCCGGGATCCCTGCGCTACAATACGCCATGCCTGCCTCCGAACCATCTCCATCCCCTTCTGAAGAGGGCCTCTTCGCGGCGGACGATCTGAGCGCGCCGGAAGCGGCGGAAGTGTCCGCCGACGCGCCGCTGGCCGCGCGAATGCGCCCGCACACGCTGGAGGAGCTGTCCGGCCAGGAGAAAGTGGTCGGGCCGGGGACCCTGTTGCGGCGGGCCATCGAGCAAGACCAGTTGCGCTCAGTGATCTTTTGGGGACCGCCCGGCAGCGGCAAGTCCACGCTGGCCCACATCATTGCCCGGACGACCCACGCAGCCTTCGAGAACTACAGCGCCGTCACCTCCGGCGTGGCCGACGTGCGCAAGGTGATCGAGCGCGCCCGCGAGCGCCGAAGGAAGCTGGGCCGCAAGACGATCCTCTTCGTGGATGAGATCCATCGCTGGAACAAGGCCCAGCAGGACGCCCTGCTGCCCCACGTCGAGGACGGCACGATCGTCCTGATCGGCGCGACGACCGAAAACCCCTACTTCGAAGTCAACGCCCCGCTGCTGTCCCGCTCGCGCATTTTCCGCTTCGAGCGCCTCTCCGACGACGCCATCCTCGCCCTTTTGCGCCGCGCCCTCGCAGACTCCGAGCGCGGCCTGGGACGCTTCACGGCGACCGCCGACGAAGCGGCGTTGGCCCATCTGGTACAGATCGCCGGGGGTGACGCGCGCAACGCTCTGAACGCGCTGGAGACGGCGGTCCTGTCCGCGCCGCCGGATGCGAGCGGCGCGCGGCACGTCACGCTGGCGATGGCGGAGGAGGCCGCCCAGCAGCGCGCCCTGGCCTACGATAAAGGCGGCGACCAGCACTACGACACCATCTCCGCCTTCATCAAGAGCCTGCGCGGCTCCGATCCGGACGCCGCCCTCTACTGGCTCGCCAAGATGCTGCTGGCGGGAGAGGACATCAAATTCATCGCGCGCCGCCTGGTCATCTTCGCCTCTGAGGATGTTGGCAACGCCGACCCGATGGGTCTGGTGCTGGCCAACGCGGCGGCCCAGGCGGCGATGTTCGTCGGCCTGCCGGAAGCCCAGCTTACCTTAGCCCAGGCGGTCACCTACCTGGCCGCCGCGCCCAAAAGCAACGCCTCCACCATCGGCATCGGCCGCGCGACCGAAGACGCCCGCACGCACGAGCCGCAGCCGGTCCCCCTCCATCTGCGGGACAGCCACTATCCGGGCGGCAAGCAGTTGGGCCACGGGAAGGGCTATCTCTATCCCCACGATTTCCCCGGTCACTACGTTCCCCAGGACTATCTGCCGGCCGGCCTGCCCACCCGGCCCTACTACGAGCCGACCGAGGAGGGCGCCGAGGCCAAAATCAAGCAGCGCATGGAGCAGCGCAGGCGGATTTCCCAGCCCGACGAAGGCAGCAAAGAGGAATCAGCCTGACCGCTGTACCCTTTTCTCCTCCGTTTCCGTATAAAAGCGGGAGTGGTTCGCCGGGCCGATAAACGACCCGGCATCAACCACCAGCGTCCTCACGGACGCCCTTCCGTTCTTAGCTTTTCCGTCCGGCAGGACGGTTGGCCGAAGGCCCACGAGACGGGTATTTCAATGCCCGGCCCTGGCGGCGCCAGCCTCCCAGGTTTTCCGTCCGGTAGGACGGTTGTTTTTAATGCCGGGTCGTTTATCGGCCCGGCGAAGAATGAGGTGGGCAAATGCAAAAACGAATGCTGCTCGGCTTGGTGCCGATCGTTCTTAGCGGTCTGATCCTGTGGCTGCGAGCCGCGATGGCGCCGCCGGACAAGACGCCGCCCGCTGTCGCCGCGGCTGCACAGAGGAATACGCCCGTGGATAGCCATCTCATCGCCGCCGACAACACGTTCGGCTTTCATCTCTTCGCCCGATTGACCCAGGAGAATGCAGATAAGAACGTCTTCATCTCTCCCACCAGCGTCGCCCTGGCGCTGCAGATGGCCTATAACGGCGCGCAGGGCAGCACCCAACAGGCGATGGCGCAGACGCTCGCCCTGCAAGGCATGAGCCTGGAAGACGTGAACCAGGCCAACGCGGCGCTGATGGCTGCGCTGCACAATCCCGATCCGCACATCCAGCTTAACATCGCCAACTCGCTCTGGATACGCACGGACGCGCCCGTCAAGGCCGATTTCGCGCAGCGCAACCGCGACTTTTATGGCGCCGAGATCGGAGATATGGCGAACGGCCCCGCCGCGATCGACGCCTGGGTCAGCCAGGCCACCAACGGCAAAATTCCTCAGATCATCCAGGCACGCGACCTGGCTGGCGCCTTCGCCGTCCTGCTCAACGCCATCTACTTCAAAGGCTCCTGGACCACTCCCTTCGACGAGAAACTGACGCGTCCGGGACCGTTCACCTTGCCGGACGGACGGCAAAAGAACGGTCCCATGATGCACCAGTCGGGAAGCTATCCCTACTTCAAAGGGGAGAATTTCCAGGCCATAGTGCGCCACGACAATTAGAATGACATTCCCATCTTAGATGGGGGTGTACTCGAAGGAACGTACCCAGGACATCCAACTCACCCACAGCCGAAAGGCCGAACGGAGGGGAACACAGCATGTTGGAAAA
>Ga0209810_1002500_pt1 | contig 21833 bp, 15 predicted proteins | sample Coa_R1_7_FD_187159 | JGI IMG/M metagenome (GOLD analysis project Ga0209810, IMG submission 187159) | Surface soil microbial communities from Centralia Pennsylvania, which are recovering from an underground coalmine fire - Coalmine... | ecosystem: Environmental > Terrestrial > Soil > Unclassified... | reverse complement strand
CGAAGTTCAGGTCGGCGCTGCCGCCGCGCACGATGCGGTAGGCGGGACGCGGCGCCACCAGTTTCGCGGTCTCGGTCACGGCGCCGGGCTCCATCAGGCCCTGCTCGAGCGGCGTGATGTCTTCCATGATGAAGAAGCCGCGGCCGTAGGTCGAAACGACCAGGTCGTGCGCTTCCTTCTGCACCACGATCCAGGAGACCGGGGCGTGCGGCAGGCCGGTTTGCAGCGGCTTCCACGTCCCGCCGTCATTCAGCGAATAATAGAGCGCGTTGCCGGTGCCGGCAAAGAGCATGCCCTTGCGGTTCGGATTTTCGGCTACGACCCGGGCGTATGCGAGGGGGCCGTGTGGCAGCCCATCGGAGATTTTCGTCCACGTCTTACCGAGATCGGTGGTCTTGAAGATCCACGGGTCGCGGTTGTCCTGCAGGTGATAATCGAGGACGACGTAGGCCGTGTTGGGATCGAAGTGCGAGGGCTCGATCTTGGACACGACGCCCCAGTCGGGAGCGAGCTTCAGCAGGTTCGCCGAGACATCGTCCCAGGTCTTGCCGCCATCCGGCGTATACCAGACCTTGCCGTCGTTCGTGCCTGCCCAAACGAGGCCGCGCTTGATCTCCGAAGGCGCGATGGCGAAGACCACCTCGCCGTAGAACTGGCCCAGATTGTCGCCGACGATGCCGCCCGAGGAGACAATGCGGCTGGGGTCCTGGTGCGAAAGGTCCTTGGACAGTTCGGTCCAACTCATACCGCCGTTGGTGGTGCGCAAGATCATCTGGCAGCCGTAATAGACGGTGTTGTGATCGAAGGGATCGATGGCGAGCGGCGCAGTCCAGTGGCAGCGGTATTTGGCCTGATTCGGCGCGGAATCGAGCGTGTGGAGCCACGGGCTGACGGAACGCGCCATCTTGTTGCGGGCATCGTAGCGGGTGACTTCGTTGCCGTAGCAGGAGGCCCAGACGATGTTCGTATCGGTGACATCCGGCAGCGTGAAGCCGGATTCGCAGCCGCCGAGCCCGTGCTCCCACTGGCCGCCGCCTCCGCCGCGTCCGAAGCCGCCGCCGAACCCGCGCCCGCCGCGGCCGCCCTCCACGGGAACGTTAGGGCCGGCTTCCTGCACGTTGCTCGGGCCGCGCATGGTGCCGTCATCCTGCATGTTGCCGTAAATCTTGTACGGCACGTCGTGATCGACGGCCACGTGGTAGATCTGGCCGATCGGCAGCGTGACGCGGTTGACGCCGGCCTGCATCGGGTTCTGCGCGTTGTGGTCGGTGACGATGTTCATGCCCCCATCGTGAGTAATGATGACGCGCTTGCCGTCGGGATCCATCCAGATATCGTGCGTGTCGCCGCCGCCCCAGTTGACGCTGCGGAACGATTTGCCGCCATCGGTGGACTGCCAGAAGCTGCTATCGGCCACCAGCACCTCATCCGGATTGGTCGGCGAGACGGCGAGGCGGATGTAATAGCCCGCGCGGCCGATGAGCGCGCGTTGCCAGTTGACGACCGCCCAGTTTTCGCCGCCGTCATCGGAGCGCCAGACGGAGCCCTGGTCGGCGGTCTGGATGAGGGCGTAGACGCGTTTGGAATTCTTCGGCGCGATGGCGACGTCGATCTTGCCGACCGGCGATTTGGGCAGGCCGTGGCCCTGCACGCGATGCCATGTGGCGCCGGCATCGTGGGTGATCGAGATGCCCGAGCCTTCGCCGCCGCTGAACATGCCCCAGCTGTGCATCACGACTTCCCAGGTTCCCGCGACCAGCGTGTTGGGGTCGGCGGCGTCCATGCTGAGGCCGGAGCAGCCGGTGTTGGCGTTGACGAACAGCGAGCGGGTCCAGGTCTTGCCGCCGTCGGTGGTTTTGAAAACACCGCGCTCCTGCTGCGGGCCGGTGAGGCGGCCGGCGGCGCAGACGTAGACGATATCGGGATTCGTCGGGTGCACGATGATGCGGCCGATGCGGCCGGTTTCGTCGAGGCCCATATGGGTCCAGGTCTGGCCGGCGTCGGTCGACTTGTAGACGCCGTTGCCCATCATGTCGCTATCGCGGATGGCCCAGGCTTCGCCGGTCCCGGCCCAGACGATGTTGTGATTCGAGTTCGAGAGCGCGAGCGCGCCGATGGCCTGCACGGGCTCGGCATCGAATACCGGGACGAAGCTGCGGCCGCTATCGGTCGACTTCCAGACGCCGCCCGACGCCGCGCCGGCATAGTAAACGGAGGGGTCGCCGGGGATCGCCACCACGGAGGCGATGCGGTTGCCGACGGCCGGTCCCAGAAAGCGGAAGCGCAGTCCTTCGGGCGGGGGAGCGCCGCCTCCGCCGCGGCGCTGAGCGGAAGCGGGGACCATGAAAAGCAGGAGGGCGGCAGCGAGGGCCGCGGTGAGGCGATGAATCTGTCGCATAGCGAATAAGGATATGATAGGCGATTTGGAGACGATCGATTTGGGGCACTCGGCAGCATGGGTAATGGCAGCGCTACTGGCGGCGCCGGCCGTCGCGGCGGATGGCTCGCTCGCGCAACAGATGCTGGCGGCGCACAACGCCGTTCGGGCGGAGGTCAAAACGCGGCCGCTGGTGTGGTCGGACAAGCTCGCCGAGGCCGCGCAGAACTGGGCCAACCGGCTGATCGTCGAGCGCGTGCTGGCGCACCAGAAGCACTCTAAGTACGGGGAGAATCTGTTCGAGACGAACGGCTCCGGGACACCGCCCGCTGAGGTGGTGAAGCGATGGGCCTCCGAAGCGGCGAACTACGACTACAAGACCAACCGCTGCAATGGCGCCTGCCTGCACTACACACAGATCGTCTGGCGCGACACCCGCCGCGTAGGCTGCGCCGTGGCGCGCGGCGCGGGCCGCGAGGTGTGGGTGTGCGAGTACGATCCGCCGGGGAATTATGTGGGGGAGCGGCCGTGGTAACAGGAGAGCTATGATCCAAAGTATGGAGCCGCTGCATATAAGCGAAGGCGACTTGGCCAGGGATGTGTGGTCGATCCTGAAACGGGTCGAGACCGGCGGCGAGGTGATCATCGAGCGCGACGCCCAACCGGTTGCCGTAATCCGCCCAGCCGAACCCGTGCGCCGCAAGATCTCCGACTGCATCGCCCTTATGCCCGCCGATTCGACCGCGACTATCGACGCCGACTTCGCGAGAGATGTGGAAGCAGCGATCGCCGCACACCGGGAACCTCTGGAGCCGCCCGCTTGGGACTGATGCTCGACTCGACGGCCGCGGTTGCCGCCGAACGCCAGGGCAAGAATGCCCGCCAACTCCTGGAAGCCGTAGCGCTGGAGACCGGCGATGAGGGAATCGCAGTTTCCGTCATCACCGTGCTGGAACTAACCCACGGCATCACACGCGCCGACACGGCCGAACGCCGCCAGCGCAGGCAGCGATTCCTTGACGAACTGCTTACCGGCGTTCCCATCCAGCCAGTAACAGTCCCAATCGCTCTCCGGGCCGGACAACTCGACGGCCAGAGCCAAGCGCAGGGCGTGCGCATCCCCTTATCCGATCTACTTATCGGAGCGAGTGCGCTGGAACTCGGCTACGCTGTGGGAACAGCCAACGTCCGCCACTTTCAACTGATCCCAGGACTGGACATCCTCCAGATATGAGGTGTCCTGTCAAAGGCACCCAGTGCTTGGTCGAAAGTCCTCGATCCTTTGGAGGGACGTCCGAGGGCGTTGGGCGGTGCCTGACCTCATTCATGGGCCAGCAACGATCGCGGGTTGTAGATTGTAACGCATAAGGGCGGCGTCCTTACCGTAATCGCAAGAACGCCGTTACCGGAACAGGATGTCGGCCGTCGGAACTCCTCGTCGGGCACGAACAACCGACAACCCTGCCGGTTTGTCTACGCCAGAGTGTTTACAGATCCCTCGCGCCGCGCCTCATACGCCGCAATCGCCGGTTCCTGTTGCAAAATGTAGCCCAACTCGTCCACCCCGTTCAGCAGGCAGTGCTTCGAGAACGGATCGACCGGAAACTCGACCTCCCGGCCCGCCGGGGTGGTCAACGTCTGCCGCGCGAGGTCGATTTTCACCGTGGCGTCCGGCGCGGCGGCGAACAGCTCCGCGTGCACGTCCGCCGGGACCACGATCGGCAGTAGCGAGTTCTTGAGCGAGTTCTGCTTGAAAATATCGGCGAAGCTGGTGCTGATCACGGCGCGGAAACCGAACTGCGTGAGCGCCCACGGGGCGTGTTCGCGCGAGCTGCCGCAGCCGAAGTTGTCGCCGGCCAGCAGCACCTGCGCGCCCTGCGCTTCGGGCTTGTTGAGGACGAAATCCGGGTTGGGATTGCCCTGGGCGTCATAGCGCCAATCGTTGAATAGCTGCTTGTCCAAGCCCTGTTTCGAGGTGGTCTTCAGGAACCGCGCGGGGATGATCTGGTCGGTATCGATATTGGCGATGGGCAGCCGCACATAGCGGCTTTCAAAGTTCGTGAACGGCTTCATAACATGGTCCTCACATCGGCGATGGCGCCGGCGATCGCGCTGGCGGCGGCGGTCAGGGGGCTGGCGAGGAACGTTCGCCCGCCCTTGCCCTGCCGGCCTTCGAAGTTGCGGTTGCTGGTGGAGACGCTGTACTGGCCAGGCGAGAGCTGGTCGCCGTTCATGGCGATGCACATCGAGCAGCCGGGCTCGCGCCATTCGCACCCGGCAGCCTGGAAAATCTCGTGCAGCCCTTCGGCGATCGCCTGGCGCTTCACTTCCTGCGAGCCGGGCACCACCATCACGCGCACCTTGGGGTTCACCTTGCGGCCCTTGAGCAGCCCGGCGGCGGTGCGCAGATCCGAGATGCGGGAATTGGTGCAGCTTCCGATGAAGACTACATCGATGGGATGGCCGAGCAGCGGCTTTCCGCCTTCGAGTCCCATGTATTGCAGGGCCTTGGCGGCGCCCGCGTCGGCCGGGTGCGGCACCGGCGCGGTGATGGGCACGCCCATGCCGGGATTGGTGCCGTAAGTGATCATCGGCTCGAGCGCGGCGGCGTCGATCGTCACGCTGCGGTCGTAAACGGCGCCTTCGTCGGTCGGCAGCCGGCGCCAGCGCGCCAGCGCGGCGTCCCAGGCGGCGCCCTTCGGCGCATGCGGGCGGCCAGCGAGGTATTGGAACGTGGTGTCGTCCGGCGCGATGAGGCCGGCGCGCGCACCGCCCTCGATCGACATATTGCAGACCGTCATGCGCTCTTCCATGGAGAGCGCGCGAATGGCGCTGCCGGTGTATTCGAAGATGCTGCCGGTGCCGCCGCCGACGCCGATTTTCGCGATCAGCGCCAGGATGATGTCCTTGGCGGAGACGCCGCGCTGCAGCGTGCCCTCGACTTTGACCTGAAAAGTCTTGGACGGCCGCTGCAGCAGGCACTGGCTGGCGAGCACGTGCTCGACCTCGCTCGTGCCGATACCGAAGGCGAGCGCGCCGAACGCGCCGTGCGTGGCCGTGTGGCTGTCGCCGCACACCACCGTCATACCGGGCTGCGTCAGTCCAAGCTCCGGCCCGATGACGTGCACGATGCCCTGCCGCTCGCTATGGATGCCGAGGCAGCGGATGCCGAACTCGGCGCAGTTGGCTTCGAGCTGCGCGAGTTGTTTGGCCGCGATCTGGTCGACGATCGGAAGCGTGCGGTCCGTAGTGGGAATGGAGTGGTCGGCGGTGGCGATGGTGAGATCGGGCCGGCGGACCTTGAGACCGCGCGCGCGCAGCCCATCGAACGCCTGCGGCGAAGTGACCTCATGGACGAGGTGCAGGTCGATGAAGAGCAGCGACGGGGCGCCCGGCTGCTCGTGGACGACGTGGGAGGCCCACAGTTTCTCGATGATCGTGGAAGGCATAAAAAAAAAGGAGTCAGGAGCCAGGAGTTAGGAAGGTCGGCGCCGCGGTTGGGCTCCTAGCTCCTAACTCCCAGCTACTTCTATTCTGCCGAACGCGGGCCGGTAAGCCCGCGCTCAGGCGATCGCGGCGCACACTGCTTCCCCGACCTGTTCGGTCGTGGCGGGTGCGCCGGAAGGTCGTAAATCCGCTGTCACATGGCCGCTTTCGAGAACCTTCTCGATGGCTGCCTCGACGGCCGCGGCCTCTTCTTTCAGGTTAAAACTGTACGCCAGCATGGCGGCCACCGAGCCGATCGCGCCCAGCGGGTTGGCCTTGTTCTGGCCCGCGATATCGGGCGCGGAGCCGTGCACCGGCTCGTACAGGCCAACCCAGGCGCCGGAGGGGCGCTTGTCGCCGATCGAAGCCGAGGGCAGCATGCCGATCGAGCCTGCCAGCACCGCGCCTTCGTCGCTGAGAATGTCGCCGAACATGTTTTCGGTCAGCACGATATCGAAGCGGCGCGGATTCAGCACCAGTTGCATGGCACAGTTATCCACCAGCAGGTGATCGAGCGCCACATCCGGAAATTCCTGCGCCACTTCCGTCACCACGCGACGCCAGAGCTGCGAGTTTTCGAGAACGTTCGACTTATCGACCGAAGTCACTTTCTTGCGGCGCGCACGCGCGAGGTGGAAGGCCATGCGGGAAACACGCTCGATCTCCGGGCGCGTATAGGTCATGGTATTGACCGCCCGCGTGTCCGCGCCGCTTCCGGTAATGCCGCGCGGAGTTCCGTAATAAATCCCGCCCGTCAGTTCGCGGACGATGATCATGTCGGTGCCTTCCACCAGATGGTTCTTCAGGGGCGAAGAATCCAGTTGCGACGCGTAGGCTCGCACGGGGCGCAGGTTGGCGTAAACCCCCAGCGCCTGGCGAATCCCGAGTAACCCCTTTTCCGGCCGCTTCTCCGGCGGCGCGTTGTCGAATTCCGGCAGCCCGACAGCGCCCATCAGCGTGGCGTCCGCCGCAGCCGCCAGCTTCGCCGTCTCCTGAGGCAGCGGCGTGCCGCATTTGTGAATCGCGACGCCGCCGAGCAGCCCTTCGGCCAGGTTCAGGGTGTGATGCCATTTCTCCGCGACGCGGCGCAGCACACGCACCGCTTCGCGCGTGACTTCCGTTCCGATGCCGTCGCCGGGGAGGATCAGGATGTTCAGATTCATGTGAAGTCGAATTCCGCCCGTTAGTCTGCCGACGCCCGCAGCGCCGCCTCGCGGCCCTGTTCGATCAAATCCGCGATCTCTTCATCCATCAGCCCCTTCTTGCGCTGGTCGGCGACCGCGGTGAAGCGATGGTAGAGGGCGTCGAGCTCCTCGCGCGAGAGCTCGTAGCCGAGATCCTTCGCGCGCTGGTTGAGCGCATGCCGTCCGCTGTGTTTGCCGAGCACCAGCTTGCCTTCCGGCACGCCGACCGAGCGCGGGTCGATGATTTCGTAAGTGCTCTTTTCCTTGAGATACCCGTCCTGGTGGATCCCGGCCTCATGCGCGAAAGCGTTGCGCCCGACGATCGCCTTATTCGGCTGCGGCCCAAAAGTGATGATCGAGCCGAGCAACTCGCTCGCGCCGTACAGGTGCTCGGTGTGGATGCCCGTGTGGTACGGATAGGCGTCCGCACGCGTCTTGAGAATCATGACGATCTCTTCGAGCGAGCAGTTGCCGGCGCGCTCGCCGATGCCGTTGATCGTGCATTCCACCTGCCGCGCGCCGGCTTCGATGGCGGCGAGCGAGTTGGCGACCGCGAGGCCGAGATCGTCATGGCAATGCACGCTGACAATGGCGCAATCGCCCAGCGCGCGCGCGATGCGGCCGATCAGCGCGCCGTATTCCTTGGGCGTCGAATATCCCACCGTGTCCGGGATGTTCACCGTGCGCGCACCCGCCGCGACTACCGCCTTGGCGACCTGCTCCAGAAAATCGGGATCGGTGCGCGCGCCGTCTTCCGCCGAAAACTCGACATCGTCCACGTGGCGCCGCGCCAGCTCGACCGCCGCGACCGCATCGTCCAATACCTGCTGCTGCGACTTCTTCAGCTTGTACTTGAGGTGAATCTCGCTCGTCGCGATGAAGGTGTGGATGCGCGGCCGGCGGGCATGCGCCAGCGCCGCGGCCGCGCGTTCCACGTCCAGCGTGCAGCATCGCGCGAGCGCCGCTACGTGGGCCCACGGGAACTCGCGGCTTACGGCATCGACCGCTTCGAAGTCGCCTTCCGACGCAATCGGGAAGCCCGCCTCCAGAACGTCGACGCCGAGTTCGACCAGTTTGCGCGCCATGCGCAGTTTTTCCGGGGTAGTCATACTGCAGCCCGGCGATTGCTCGCCGTCGCGGAGCGTGGTGTCGAAGATGTAGACGCGGTCGCTCATATGGGCATTATCGGGGGCTGGCGAACGATTTGGCAAATTTATAATGTTCGCGGTGTGTATTTGCAGATATTATAAAAGAGGAGACAGAAGACAGGAGACAGGAGACAGGAGTCCGCCGCTTCCTGACTCCTGACTCCTGACTCCTGACTCCTGTCTCCTGTCTCCCATTTTTTATGGAACTCTACTCCCTCCAGGTCTTCCTGACCGTCGCCACCGAAAAAAGCTTCTCGCGCGCGGCCGAAAAGCTGTTCCGCACGCAGCCGGCGGTTTCCCTCGCCGTGCAGCGGCTGGAGCAGGAACTGGGCGAGAAGCTGATCGACCGCTCGGGCAAGGAGCTGATCCTCACCGATGCCGGCCGCAGCGTGCTGGAATACGCCCGCCGCTTCCAGAGCCTGCAATCGGAGATGGATAATTCGCTCGCCGAACTGCGCGACAATTCGGCCGGCCGGCTGACCATCGGGGCCAACGAATCCACCACGCTCTATTTACTGCGGCACATCGAGCGCTACCGCGAGCTGTATCCGAAGGTGAAGGTGCAGATCCGCCGCAGCCTTTCGAGCAAAATTCCCGGCGAGCTGCTGGACGGCAACCTCGAGCTCGGCATCATCAGCTACGATCCCGGCGACGAGCGGCTCAAATCCAGGGTCATCTACACGGACGCGCTGGCGTTCGTGGTTTCACCCCGCCACCGCCTGGCGCGCCGCAAGACGGTCGGCATCGCCGAACTGGGCGAAGAGACGTTCATCGCGCATAACGTGGTTTCGCCGTACCGCGAAATGGTGCTGCGGCAGTTCCAGTCCCACAAGGTGCCGCTGCGAATGGATGTGGAGATGCCGACCATCGAAACCATCCGCCGGCTGGTGCAGGACAACATCGGCGTGGCGTTTCTCCCGCGCATGTGCGTGGAGCAGGAGATCGAGCAGGGGGCGCTCTGCGAAGTGCGGGTGAAGGAGATGCACGTCGAGCGGAAAATCCGGCTCATCTGGCCGGTCCGGCGCGCGCTGAGCCACGCCGCGAAAGCGTTTCTGGAAGTGCTGGTGTAAAGGCGAAGGGGCTAAATACAAAAATGCCCGCGGGCCGCGGCGTTCGCTGGGAACGCCGGGGCCGCGGGCTGGCGGTCTTGCTACTGGATCGATAACGTTACGTTCTGCTGCGAGTTCGTGCCGCCGACATTGATCACCACGGGAACCGCTGCGCCTGACGGCGCCGTGGCCGGAATCTGCACATTCACCTGCATCACTCCGTAGATGCTGCCCGGAGCCGAGCCCGCGAACTGCACGGTGGCCGGCACGCCGCCCACCGTCGCGGTGACGGGAGCCACCGGGTTGTAGATGTTCGTGACCAGCATGCCGTCGATACCGGCCGGTGCGTTGGTAACGCCTTCGCCGGTAACGTAGAGCGAAACCACTCCGCCCTTGACCGCCGGGTTGCTCGCCGAGTTGATCCCGGCGTATTTGCCGCTCAGGTCGTAGTCCCAGGCGACGGCCGGGCCGCTGCCGGAGGCGTTGGCCGTGTAAACGCCCGGCCCGACGGCGGCGATGGTCTGGCTGATCGGCGCGGACGTGACTCCCTGATAGGAGATCACGATCTGCGTGCTGGTGCGGCCCGCGATGCCGTAGGGCACGAACACGCTGGTCTGCGTGGCGCTGGCGTAGTAGATCGGCGCCGGCACGCCATCGAACAGCACCTGTGTCTGGCCGGCGGTGGTCGCGAGCTTGTTATTGGTCACGGTGCCCATGGTCAGCGTGGCGGGCCCGATGCCGGTGCCGTAGAGAACGATATTCTCGCCGGGCACCACGGGACCGGCGATCGCGCTCGCCGCGTTCTGGATGGCCGTGATCACCGGCGTCGGGACTGCCGCTACCGTGAGATTGACCGTGATCGTCGCCGCCGTGGTCGTAGCCGAGGAAGGCGACGTGATGTTGATGGTCCCGGTGTAGTTGCCCGCTGCCAGGCCGGCCGGCTGGATGCTCACGGTCAGCGTGGCGGGCGTCGTCCCGGAGGTCGGCGAGACCACCAGCCAGGTCGCGCTACTGCTGACCGTCGCCGTGAAGTTCGCGGTTCCGCCCGAAGAGGTGAGCGCCACCGTCTTGGCCTGCAGCGTCGTCTGGGTGCCGATCACGTAATTGAAATCGAGGGTCGATGGCGTAGCCGTGAAGGTTTGCGCCTGCACCACATTCAGCGTGACATTCACGGTTTGCGGGCTGCCCGTGGCGCCGGCGGACGTCACCGTTACAGTGCCGGTATACGTGCCGGGCTGCAAGCCCGTCGGGTCCGCCTTCACGTTGACGGTGCCCGGCGTCGTGCCGCTGGAGGTGTCGACCGAGAGCCAGTTGCCGCCGACCCCGGTGCTCACCGCCACCGTGAAGTTCAGCGCGCTCGGCGTGCCGCTGACGCTGATCGGCTTGGTCTGCGCCGCGCCGCCCTGCGTCGCGGTGAAGGTCAGGCTCGCGGGCGAGACTCCGAGCGTACCCGGCGCCACCACGAACGTCACCGGGACGCTGACGGTCGAAGGCGCATTGACCCCGGAAGCCGCGGATGCCGCGATCGTCACGAACCCGGTATACGTGCCGGCGGCGAGACTCGATCCATTCACCGACACTTGCACCGTCGCGGGCGAGCCGTTGGTCGCCGGCCCGGCAGGCTGCGTCACCGCGAGCCAGCCCGTTCCGTTGGTCATCGTAGCGGTCGCGGTGAACGTGATGGGCGTGCTGTCGGTGGCGACGGTAATCGCCTGGGCCGCCGGAATCGCCGCCCCGAGCGTCTGGTTGAACGTCAGCGACTTCGGCGTCACCGTCATGTTCGTGCCCGTAACCTGAAGCGTTACCGGCACCACGATGCCGCTATCGAGCGCCCCGGTAGCCGTGAGCGTGATCTGCGCCGTGTACGTGCCGGGCGCGAGATTGGCGAGTGCCGGATAAACCTCCACCGGAAGGCTGTTCGGTGTATTCTGCGGGAAATTATTGACCACCAGCCACGGAGCGGAGGAAGCCGCCGTGAAGGAGATCGTCCCGTTGGCGCTCGCATCGGTGCTGGTCACGGTCAGCGCCTGCGCGGTGGAAAGACCGGAGTTCGCAGCCGCGTTGAAGCTCAAAGAGATCGGATTCACCACCAGCATCGCGCTGTTGTTCACAAACAGCTTGACCGTGAACTGCAGCGGGCTGTTCGGCGAAGCATTGCCGGAAGCGGCCGTCGCGTTCACCGTAACCGTGCCGGTGCAGACGGTCCCGTTCGGGATTCCAGCGGGGCTCACCGCGACGGTGAACACGGAGGTGTTGCTGGCGCCGGCAGAAACGGGGCTGACGGTCAGCCAGTTGGACGTGCATCCCGTAGCGGCCGTCATGGCCCCCGCGGCCGTAACCGACGAGAATGCCGCGCCGGTGCTGCTCGCGATCGTCACCTGCTGGGAAACCGGATTGTTCTGCCCGGTCTGATACGGGAAATTCATGGGGCAGCCGTTATTCGCGCTCATCGAGCAGTTGGCGAAGGACGCGACAATCAGCGGATCGTTGCTCACCGTCAGGCTGACCGGAATCTGGATCGCGTGCGCCGCGTCCGGAGCGTTCTGCGAGCCGTTGCCGATGACGCTGATCGTTCCGGTATACGTTCCCGTGCTCAGGCCGGCCACCACGGAGGGGTTGAGCGAGATCGAAAATGGCGTGCCGGTCACCGCGCTCGGCGGCACCGTGAACCACGCGCCGCCGCTCGTGTACGCCGGGGTAAGGAACAGCGTCATTTGTTGGCTGCTCGGGGCATTGGCTTCCGCATTGGTGGTCGTCGCGGTGATGGTCTGCGCATTGGGAATCGGGCCGTTCAGCTCATAAGTGAACTTCACCGGAGCGGTGGAAATGTTGAGCAGCGGCGAGCTGGAAATCGTCAGGCTGACCGGGATCTGAAGCGGATTGTTGGCCGCGCCCGAAGCAAACACGAGGAGAGTCGCCGTGTACGGCGTTGCGCTGGCCGCCAGGTTACTCGCCGGCGTGTACGCCACCGTCACCTGCGTGCTCCCGTTGGCGGGAATGGTTCCCTGCGCCGATGGTGTGATCGCCAGGAAGTTGGCGGCCGTGGCGGGGTAGAGCGCCTGAATCTGGAACGGCAGCGCCACCGCGCCCGGATTCGTCAGCGTGAGCACCTGCGAGCCGGAGTTGGTCGAGCTGGAGCTGCCCAGTTGATAGAAGAGACCGACTGACGGCGGCGCCGCCGTGACCGTCGGGGCCGCAGCCACCGTCAGGGTCACGGCAACCGGGACCGGCGGTCCCGATGGCGGCGCGATCTGGATCGTGCACGTGTGCGTGCCGGCCGCCGAAGGCAGCGCCGCCGTGTTGAGCGCCACCGTCATGGTGCCCGGCGAGGTGCCGTTGGCCGGCTGTTGCAGCCACGTGCAGTCCGTCCCGCTGAGCGAGACCGTATACGTCGTGCTCGCCGCCGAGGTCAGCGTCAACTGTTGTGAGACAGGCGACGGGCTGGTGCCGATCTGATACGTGAACGAGACCGAGGACGGATTGACGCCGATCGACGCCACGGTGAAGCTCACCGGGATGTTGCCGACCTGATGCACCGAGGAGTCGATGATCGAGATCGAGCCGCTATAAGACCCGACGCTCTGTCCGGTCGGATCGGCAATCACCGTCAGAGAATTCGAGATCTGCACGCTGTTGGCCCCGGTGCAGCTCGCGCCCGTGCAAACCTTCAGCCAGGGCTGGTTACTGACAGCGAAATAGGTTCCCGAGGGACTCACGGACACGGTCTGGCTCTGCGCCGCGCCGCCCGCTACCGCGGAAAACGTCAGCGAACTTGGGTTGACGGTCACGGTCTGCGCATCGAGCGCGCCGGCCGCTGCAAGGATCGGAATCAGGATGAGAATGGATTTCAGTTGTCTCAAGAGAGTTCTCCAGCTACAGGCAGTCCGGACGGGAGGGGACGCCGCACTGAGGATCGATCTAGCACGGTAATTGCCATTGCCGGATCCTAAAAACATCTTGCATCCGGAATGTTTTAGGTGCAAGAGAAATCGGGAGTTACGCGAATTGAGCAGCCTCGGCGGGCGGACCGCGGCGGCCGCCGGCGGAGCGCCGCGACACAGGGGGTGGGGCGATGTGCGCCAGCCGATCCGCCCACGCGGCGGAGCCGCGGCCGAACCACACCGCGCGCTTTACGGCCTCGGCTCTGTCACGCGCCGTACAGGTGATGTTCGCGGATATAGTCGAGCACCGCCGCCGGAAGTTCGGGCGGCCGCCGTCCCGCTGCCAGCGCCGAACGGATCGACGAGGAGGACACGTCCATGCTCAAGTCATCGAGCGGGTCGAATCGCACTTCCGGCGGCGCCTGATAATCACAGCCGGGCCGGCTGACGACCAGGAACCGCACCGCGCGCGCCACATCGCGCCACCGCATCCAGGTGCGAATTTCGGCGAAGGCGTCGGCGCCGATGATGAAAAAGAGTTCATCGTCTGGAGCCATCCGGGCACGGAGCTTTTCGATGGTCCCTATGGAATAGCTGCGCTCGGTATTCTCTTCGAGGCGCGAAACCTCGAAGCGCGGGTCCACGGCGCAGGCAAGCTCGGCCATGCGGACCCGGTCCGCGTACGGCGCGTGAGTGGCCCCGCTCTTGTGCGGCGGGCTGGCCGCGGGAATGAACAGCACGCGGTCGAGATGAAAGCGGTCGGCCGCGGCGCGGGCCGCGGCGAGATGAGCGTTATGGATAGGGTCGAACGTGCCGCCGAAGATCGCCCGTCTCACGAACGTTCGATCTGGACGGAATTGATGCGCACTTCCTTGAGCGGCCGGTCCTGCGCGTTGCGCGGCACTTCGGAAATCTTGCGCACCACGTCGAAGCCTTCCGTCACCTCGCCGAAAACGCTGTGCTTCTGATCGAGCCACGGGGTCGGCGCGACGGTCACGAAAAACTGGCTGCCGTTCGTGTTCGGCCCGGCGTTGGCCATCGAAAGAATGCCCGGCTTGGCGTGCCGGAGTTCCTTGTGGAACTCGTCGGCGAACTGGTAGCCGGGGCCGCCGCGGCCGGTGCCGGTCGGGTCGCCGCCCTGGATCATGAAATCCGGGATGACCCGGTGGAAGATCGTGCCATCGTAAAACGGCTTGCCCGTCTTGGAGCCATCCGCCAGGCTGACAAAATTCTCGACCGTCCGCGGCGCGCGATCGGCGAATAGCTTCGCCTTGAATTTGCCCTCGGTCGTGTCGAACACGGCGTAGATTTCGTTGGCCATCACGGCGATTGTAGCAACTCGGGCGCGCGCCAGGGGCTTCCCAATCGTGGCATGTTACACTTGCGCCCGGAGCTGCGAATGGCCGACACCCCGCTGACCTATGAAGAGCACCGCGACCTGAGCCGGGAGTTGCAAACCACCTGCGACCGGCTGGTGCAGCTCAGCGAACTGGTGCGGCAAGTCTACGGTGCGGAGAGCCGCCCGGCGGCCGCTTTCGGCCGGGCATGGCGCGCGATGGAAGTTCTCCGCGCCGCGCTCGGCGAACAGGCCGCCGCAGACTGCCCCGGCCGCCAGGCGGAAAAGCTCTACGAATAATCTCTATAGTACGAGACGCGCTTGCGCGCGGAATCGTACGATGCTATGTTTCCACCTAATGTGGGTTTCCGGACAATGACTCGACAGCGTAAGTCCGTCCCCCGCAGGTAATTTCCCGCAAGAAGCTGATTCTGTACCTTTCTGCAAGCTTCGCCGCGCCTGTCCACCCTCTCGCAGACATTTGTCCAACAGAAGTTTCGAAAGGTTCCTTGTTATGCAATCAAAACGCATCAGCCTGCTGGCACTGGCGTGCCTCGCAGCCTGCACCACAGCGGCGGCGCAACAGATCAACATCAACTGCGGCGGCGCGCAATATACGGCTGCCAGCGGGACAGTCTGGTCGGCGGACGAAGATTACAACGGCGGAGATCTCGCCTATACCGGCGATAACATTTCGAATACGAATGATTTATATCTGTATCGCTCGGCGCGTACAGGCTTGTACGGCGACTTCAGTTACAACATCCCGGTAGCAAACGGGACCTATAACTTATCGCTGCTCTTTGCCGAGGTGCAGTACTGGAACCCCGGAGACCGCGTCTTCAACGTGCTGGTGAACGGCGCCGCGGTGCTGACGAATTTCGATATTGTCGCGCAGGTTGGCCCGCGCGCGGCCTTGATGAAAACATTCCCCGTAACCGTTACCAGCGGCGCGATTCAGATCGCCGTGAACGGCGTGGTACGGCGCGGCATTCTCAACGGAATTCAGATCGCGCCGGCCTCGGGCGGTCCCACTCCAGTTCCCGGCGTTCTGGCGGTCCCATCTTCGCTGGCGTTCACCGCGACCGTGGCGGGAAGCAATCCTGCCGCCCAGACGATCGCGATCTCGAACAGCGGCAGCGGCACACTGAACTGGACAGCTTCCAAGACGCAGCCGTGGCTGGCTCTCAGCGCGACATCGGGGATCGGCGCGTCCAGCCTTTCGGTGCAGCCCGTAACCACCGGCCTCGCCGCCGGAACCTACACCGATACCGTCACCATCGCGGCGGCGGGCGCCAACCCTCCAAGCCAGACCGTCGCCGTGACCTTCACGGTAGCGCCGCCGGCCAGCGCCGCGCCGGTCGTTAGCATTAACTGCGGCGGCGCATCCTTCACTGCCACGGACGGAACCAACTGGAGCGCCGACCAATACTACACCGGCGGCGACCTGGCCTACACCGGGTACCTGATCAATGGCACGCCGGATCTCTACCTGTATCGCAGCGCGCGCCAGGGACTCTACGGCGATTTCAGCTACAGCATCCCGCTGCCCAACGGCAGTTACAGCCTGAAGCTGCGCTTCGCCGAGATCCTGTACAGCGCCCAGGGCCAGCGGGTATTCCATGTCGCCGCCAACGGCGCGCCGCTCTTGACGAACTTCGATATCCTGAGCGAAGTCGCGCCGCTCACCGCCGATGACAAGACCTTTCCCGTCACGGTGACGAATGGGACGCTCCAGCTCGCCTTCACCGGCGTGGCCGGCCGCGCGATCGTCAACGGCATCCAGGTGTTCCCCGCCAGCGCAACCGCGGCGCCATCACTGAATGTGACGCCCTCGGCCCTGTCCTTTACCGCCGCGGCCGGCGGCAGCAATCCAGCCGCGCAAAACATCGCTATCGCGAACACCGGCGGCGGCACTCTGACCTGGACCGCTTCCAAAGCGCAATCCTGGCTCTCGCTCTCCGCCACTTCCGGCACCGGCGCCGCGAACCTTTCCGTGCAGCCCGTAACCGCCGGGCTCGCCGCCGGAACCTATTCCGATATCGTCACCATCGCCGCCACCGGCGCTTCCGGCTCACCCAAAACCGTCGCCGTGACCCTCACGATTTCGGCCGTTCCGTCGCTCAGCGTTACGCCCGCGAGCCTGTCGTTCACCGCCGCGGCCGGCGGCAGCAATCCCGCCCCGCAGACCATCGCCATTGCGAACACGGGCGGCGGCTCCCTGAGTTGGACCGCCTCCAAAACGCAATCCTGGCTGTCGCTCTCCGCCACTGCCGGCACCGGCGCCGCGACCCTTTCCGTCCAGCCCGTAACCGCCGGGCTCGCCGCCGGAACCTACACCGATACCGTCACCATCGCCGCCACAGGCGCCTCCGGCTCACCCAAAGCCGTGGCCGTCATGCTGACGATCAACCCGGCCGCGCCGTCGATCACATCCTTTACGGCCACCCCCGCCAGCATCGCGCCCGGACAGCCGGCTACGCTCACCTGGATCACCGCGAACGCCACCAGCGTGAGCATCGCGCCCGGCATCGGACCAGTCGCGGCCTCGGGCTCAGCCACGGTCACCCCGTCGGCCACCACCACCTACACGCTCACCGCAGGCAGCCCCTCGGGCAGCGCCACCAGCATGGTCACCGTCACGGTGGCTTCGCCCACGCCGTCCAATTCAAGCAATACCGATCAGTGGATTCCGAACAGCAACCCGCCGCAGACCTACAATCCGGCCGGCGGACCGGTGCTCTACAACGGCATCCAGCTTCCGGCTGCGTGGCCTCCGATCGCCGGTCCAAGCCAGACCTACACGCCCCCGCCGTACATCCAGAATCCGCCGGCCGTGATCCCGATCGACACCGGCCGGCAATTGTTCGTCGATGATTTCCTGATCGGCTACACCAACCTGACGCGCGTGCAGCACCAGCCGGCAATGTATCCGGGCAACCCCGTGCTCTCGCCGGGCACGGGTTGGGACAGGATCAACGACGCGTTCCCCTACTCCGATGGCGTGTGGTACGACCCGGCCGACCAGATCTACAAAATGTGGTACTTCGGCGGCCAGCAAGGCAACGAGATGTGCTACGCGTATTCGCTCGACGGCGTGCACTGGACCAGGCCGGCGATCGCCGATGCCGCGGTGCCGAACACCAATATCGTGCTGATGATCTGGGGCGGCCGCGACACCACCACCGTCTGGATGGACCTCCGCGATGTGCCGTCGCGCAAGTTCAAAGCCTTCGTGACGTACTCGAACGGGCCGGGCGGCACGTATGTGATCGACATCTTTTTCTCTCCCGACGGTATCCACTGGAGTGGCCCGCAATCCGTGGCGCCGGCGGCCCTCAGCGACCACACCACCGCCTTCTACAACCCGTTCCGCGGTGTGTGGGTCGATAGCGCGCGCAACCCGGCGGATTACCCCGCCGCGCCCACGCGCGCGGCGTACCATTCCCAGCGAGCGCGGTATTACTCCGAGAGCCCGGACCTCCAGACCTGGACGCCCTCCGATCCCTACACCTGCTACTGGACCGGCACCGACGAGCGCGACCCCGCCTATCCGGGCACCGGCACCATTCCGCAGCTCTATAACCTCGATGCCGTCGCCTACGAGAGCGTCATGGTCGGGATGTTCAGTTGGTATTACGAGAACAACCCGGACCTCGTAGAGCTCGGAGTGGGCTTCTCCCGCGACGGCTTCCACTGGGTGCGGCCCACGCGCGGCGGCGGTCCGGCGAACGCGTTCATTCCGGCGGCGAACAACCCGTCGGCGTGGAACGGGTACAACACGCAATCGGCGGGCGGCGCCTTCCTGGTGGTCGGAGATCAGCTCTATTTCTACTTCAGCGGCCGGAACTCGCAGCACAATGCCGAAACCTCCTCCACGCTGCGGCAGACCGGCCTGGCAACGCTGCGGCGCGATGGCTTCTATTCGATGCACGCCGGAAGTTCGCAGGGCATTCTCACGACGCGCCCCGTCAAATTCTCCGGCGGCCACCTCTTCGTGAACGTCGCGGCTCCCGCGGGGCAGCTGCAGGCCGAGGTGCTCGATAGCAATGGCAACGTGATCCCCGGCTTCGCGCGCGCCAATTCCGCAACGGTCGCAGCCGACACCACAAAGCAGGAGATCGCGTGGAGCGGCGCGAGCCTGGCCAGCCTCGCCGGGCAATCCGTCGAGTTCCGCTTCTACCTGACCAACGGCGACCTGTACTCATTCTGGGTGACGCCGTCCGCGTCCGGCGCGAGCAACGGCTACATCGCCGCGAACGGTCCGGGCTTCACTACGGATACCGACCGGTAGGGCAGGCCCATCGCCTGCCCGCCCGCTATAATCGTGCGATGCGCACGATCGTCTCGATCCTCTCGCTCGCCGCCGCGCTCGCCGCGGCCGACTCGCCCGATTCCGTCCTGCCGCGCGTCGCGGCGCACGCCGAGCGGTTCGGCGCCGTTTCGCGGCAGATCTGGGAAACGCCGGAGCTCGGCTTTCACGAAAACAGAAGCTCCGCGCTATTGCAATCGGAGCTGCGCGCCAACGGATTCGAAGTGAAGGCGGACGTGGCCGGCATGCCGACAGCGTTCACCGCCTCTTACGGGTCCGGGAAGCCCGTGATCGTCATCATGGGCGAGTTCGATGCGCTGCCGGGGCTTTCCCAGAAGGTCGAGCCGGTGCAGGCGCCGGTCGAAGCGGGCGCGCCCGGTCACGGTTGCGGGCATAACCTGCTCGGCTCGGCTTCGGCGCTGGCGGCGGTCGCGATCAAGGAGGAGATCGAGGCGCGCGGCCTCAAGGGCACCATCCGCTACTACGGCACGCCGGCCGAGGAAGGCGGCGGCGGCAAGATCTACATGATTCACGCCGGGCTATTCCGCGACATCGACGCCGTGCTGGCCTGGCACCCCTCCGATTCGAACGCCGTCAACCTGCACTCGAGCCTCGCCAATAACGGCGGCAAGTTCCGCTTCTACGGCGTCGCCTCGCACGCCGCCGCGGCGCCGGAGCGCGGGCGCTCGGCCCTGGATGGCGCCATGATCATGCTGAATGCCGTCGAATTCCTGCGCGAGCACGTCCCGCAGGAAACGCGCATTCACTACATCATCTCGAACGGCGGCAGCGCGCCCAATGTGGTCCCGGCGTTCGCGGAAGTGAACCTGGTCGCGCGGCACCCGGACGCCGAAGTGCTGAACGGCATCTGGGACCGCATCATGAAGTGCGCGCAGGCGGGCGCGCTGGCATCGGAAACGCGCCTGGAGTTTGTGCAGGGCACCAACTACGCCAATACCCTGCCCAACGATGCCCTGGCAGACGTGCTCGGCCGCGCGTTGCGCAAGGCAGGCGGGTTCGACTACACGCCCGAGGAGCGGGCGTTCGCCTCGGATCTACAGAAGACGCTCGGCGCCGCGCCGCACCGCGCCGGGCCGGAGACGGTACACGTCGACCGGTCCGAAGGCAGTGGCGCCGCTTCGACCGATGCCGGAGACGTGAGCTGGGTGGTGCCGACGGGCTCGATGACGGCCGCAACGTTTGTCCCCGGCGTGGCCGCGCACACGTGGCAGGCGGCGGCTTGCGCGGGCAGTTCCATCGGCCGCAAGGGAATGCTCGTCGCGGCGCGGACGCTCGCGCTGGCGGGCGTCGAACTGTTCGAGAGCCCAGCCGAACTGCAGGCGGCCAAGGACGCGTACCAGAAGCGCCTCGCCGGCCGCCGCTGGACCACCCGCATCCCGGCCGATGGCAAGCCGCCGCTCGATTACTGGAAGTAAAATAATCGCAGCATGTGGCACTCGAAACGGGTCGCCGTTGCCGCGCTCGCGGCCGGCGCCGCGGCGGCCATCCTGGCCGCTCAGCAGCGGTACGGGCCCGCGCGCTCGTGGTGGAACGCGGGACAGGGCGGCTTTCTCGGCTGGGACGAGAGCTACGACAACGTCGACGGCCAGGCCGGCATCTGGAACAAAAACGGCGCCGTGCGCACCGACGGCCATCCGTTCTTCGAGCCGCTCGGCACGAATGGCCGCGCCTGCATCACCTGCCATCAGCCCGCGAACGCCATGGGAATTTCCGCCGCGGCGCTGCGCGAGCGGTGGAACGAGACCGGCGGCAAAGACCCGGTGTTTGCCGCCATCGACGGTTCCAACTGCCCGGACCTCCCCCAGTACGAGGCGCGCTCGCATTCGCTGCTGCTCGAAAAGGGACTGTTCCGCATCGCGCTGGCGTGGCCGCCCCCCGGCGTGCAGCCCGATTTTCAAATCGAGATCGTGCGCGACCCCACTGGCTGCAACACCGGCGCGGTCTACGGAATTTCCGGCGAGCAGCACGCGGTTTCGGTGTACCGCCGTCCGCGCATCGCGGCGAATCTGCCGTACCTGGTAGCCGGCGCCGATGGCGTCGCGCTGATGGCCGATGGCCGCGAACCGAACCTGCGCAGCCAGGCAGCTACCGCGATCCGCATTCACGAGCAGGCGGCGCGGCCCCCGGCGCCGGCCGTGCTGGACCTCATCGTCGCCTTCGAATCCCAGATCTTCGCCGCGCAAATTTCCGACGTGCGCGGCGGACTGCTGACGGAAAGGGACGCGCCGCCCTTGCTCGGACCGGAGCGGCTGGCGTCCGGAAAGGCTGGCACACTGGCCGCGGGGTTCTCGTTCGATGCCTGGCGCGCGCCCGCGGCGGCGCTGCCGGATGCCGTCCGCGAGTTCCGGGCCTCTGTCGCGCGCGGCAGTGAAATCTTCCAGCGCCGTTTTACCAAGGCCTACAGTTGCGCCTCATGCCACGCGGCGGGCGGACAGCGCTGGATGAAGATCGGAACGACGGTGTTTGCGGAGGACGAGGCAGCGCCGGACCTGCCGCTGTTCCGCATCCGCTGCGCCACGGGCGAGGTGCGCTACACCCAGGACCCAGGCCGGGCCCTGATCACCGGCCGCTGCGCGGATGTGGGGGCGATCGTGGTGCAGCAGTTCCGCGGCCTGGCGGCGCGAGCGCCCTATTTTGCCAACGGCGGCGCCCGCACGCTGCGCGATGTGGTGGAGTTCTACGAGCGGCGTTTCGGCTTCCGCTACCAGGAGCAGGAGAAGCAGGACCTGGTGAATTTCCTGAAAGTGCTGTAGCGCGAGCCGCTATTTGCCCGCGAGAGCCTCGGATTTCGCCAGGTCCGCGTCGGCGCCCGCCTTATCTCCGAGTGCCCGCTTGGCCGCTCCGCGATTCCGATACGCGTTCCCATACTTCGGGTTGAGGCGGATCGCCTCGTCGAAATCCGCGATCGCTTCGCGGTACTGCTTCTGGCGGTAGTGCGCGAATCCGCGAGCGTTATAAGCCAGCGTGTAGTCCGGCTGCAGTTGAATCGCCTTCGTGAATTCCTGGATCGCCTGCGCGAAGTGCCCGTCGAGCAGCAGC
>Ga0209810_1002499_pt1 | contig 21837 bp, 17 predicted proteins | sample Coa_R1_7_FD_187159 | JGI IMG/M metagenome (GOLD analysis project Ga0209810, IMG submission 187159) | Surface soil microbial communities from Centralia Pennsylvania, which are recovering from an underground coalmine fire - Coalmine... | ecosystem: Environmental > Terrestrial > Soil > Unclassified... | reverse complement strand
CGGCATCCTCCGCACCATCGATGGCATGGCCGACATCGACGCCGTCACCCGGCAGATCGAAGCGATTTTGAGCGGTAGCGCCGGGGCTTGACCCGGCGATCGCGGCGCGCCGAGCAGATGGCCGGGTCGAGCCTGGCCTTGACGACTTGTGCGGAGAAGTGACTCCGCGCCATCGGATACTGCGCTATCGAGTGAGCGCGATGTTGCCGTAATCGTCGAGGCGCGCGGTCCAGCCCGGCGGGATCAGGCATGTGGCGTCGTATTCCTCGACGATGCAGGGGCCGAGATGGGGGGAGGCGAGGGCGCTGCGGTTGACGACGGGGGTGTCGATCCAGCCGCGCGAGGGGCCGAAGTAAGCGCGTCGCCGCGGTTCGGCGATGGCGATGTCGGGCGCGAGAGCGGCGCGGACTGCGCCGCGCGGCGTTTCCGGAATGCCGCGGCCGACGATCTCCAGGCTGACCAACTCCACCGGTTCGTCGGCGCCGGCGCGGTGGCCGTAGGTGCGCTCGTGCTCGGCGCCGAACGCGGCTTCCAGCGCGGCGAGGGCGGCCGCGTCGATCTCGCCGGCCGCGAGCGGCACCCGCAATTCGAACGACTGGCCCTGATAGTGAAGGCTGGCGGCGCGGCGGATCTCGATCCGCTCCGGCGGATAACCATCCTCGCCGAGCCGGGCGCGCGCCTCGGCCTCGAGGCCGATGACCAAGGCCGCCGCCTCGTCCGGCGCGATCGCGCGCAGCAGCCGCTTGTGGCTGCGCGCGAAGTGGTACTCGACCTCGGAATAGAGGAGGCCGCAGGACGAGAACACGCCGGCCGCGGGCGGCACCAGGACGCGCGGGATCGACAGGCTCTCCGCCATCGTCGCGGCGAACAGCGGGCCGTTGCCGCCGAACGCGACGAGCGCGTATTCGCGCGGGTCGCGGCCGCGCTCGCTCGACACCGCCTTGATGGCGCGGATCATGTTCGACGCCGCGATCAGGTGCGCGCCGTGCGCCGCGGCCTCCAAGCCGAGCCCCAGCGGTCGCGATATCTTCTCCCCCAGCACGGCGCTGGCCTTGGCGGCATTGAGCCTGACTGCGCCGCCGACGAGCTGCGCCGGGTTGAGATAGCCGAGGACGACGTTCGCGTCGGTCACGGTCGGCTCGCTGCCGCCGGCGTCGTAGCACACCGGACCCGGGACGGCACCGGCGCTGTGCGGGCCGATCTGCAAAGCGCCGCCGCTGTCGATCCAGACGATCGAGCCGCCGCCGGCGCCGACCTCCGCGAGGTCGATCGCCGGTACCTTCAACGTATAGCCGGCGCCGGACAGCAGCCGCGAGCCGACGACGATGCCGGCCCCGACCTGGTATTCGGCGGCGCGCGTCACCTCGCCGTTCTCGATCAGCGAGGCCTTGGCGGTGGTGCCGCCCATGTCGAACGAGATCGCCTTGCCGATGCCGCTCTGCCGCGCCAGCGCCTGCATGCCGACGACACCGGCGGCGGGGCCGGACTCGATGATATGCATCGGCGTCGCTGCCGCCGCCTTCGCCGTCATGAGGCCGCCGTTCGACTGCATCAGCAGGAGCGGCGCCGAAATCCCGGACCGTTTCACCTCGTCGATCAGCCGCGACAGGTAGCGCTCGACGATCGGCCGGACATACGCGTTGATGACCGTCGTCGAGCTCCGCTCATACTCGTTGATGACCGGCAGGACCTCGGCGCTGACGCACAGCGTGACGCCGGGCGCGAGCCGCGCGACGATCTCCTTCACGCGCAATTCGTGCGCCGGGTTGGCGTAGGAATGCAGCAGGCACACCGCGATGGCCTCGACGCCTTCGTCGAGGAGCCGCCGCGCGGCACGCTCGACGCTTGCCTCGTCGAGCGGCGTCTCGACCTCGCCGCGCGCGTTGATCCGCTCCTCCACCTCGACGCGCAGATAGCGCTCGACGAGCGGCGGCGGCTTCGTCCACGACATGTCGTAGAGCCGCGGCATCCGCAGATTGCGGATTTCCAGCACGTCGCGGAAGCCGCGGGTGGTGATGAGGCCGGTTCTCGCCCCCTTCAATTCGAGAATGGCGTTGGAGGCGACGGTGGTGCCGTGCAACAGCTCGACGATCTGCCGCGCGCTCAGCCCCTCCTCGGCAAGCAGCGCCGACAACCCCTCCACGATCGCGCGGGCGTAGTCGTCCACGGTGGATGAAACCTTCTTCGCATGTCGGCTGCCGTCCTCGCCAAGCAGCACGATGTCGGTAAAGGTGCCGCCGATATCGACGCCGGCGCGGAAGGCGCTGACTGGCATCTACCGCTCGGACACAACCCTCTCCCGCATCGCGGGAGAGGGTGGCCGCGGGCTTTGCCCGCGACCGGGTGAGGGCGCGTCTGCTTCCAGTGCAGCGAGGATCGCCTGTAGGACCCGATCCTTATTGCTGAAGATGTCGTTGTTCCAGAAGCGCAGCACGCGCCACCCTCCTTTTTGAAGGGAGGCGGTGCGGGCTTCATCCGCTTGGCTTTCGGCATGCTGGCTGCCGTCCGCTTCGAGGACCAGTCGGTACTTGATACAGGCGAAATCCACGATGAAACCGCCGATCGGGTGCTGTCGGCGAAAGCGGTAGCCGGCGAGGCGGCGGTCGCGGAGAGCCTCCCAAAGGCGCCGTTCCGCATCGGTAGTTTCGCGGCGCAGCCGTCGCGCGTGCACATTTGCCATTTCCGCTCGGGCCCTCACCCGCCTCGCTCGCTCGGCACCCTCTCCCGCGGTGCGGGAGAGGGTTGTTTTATTCCGCCGCCGCTGCCCAGCGGTAGATCGGGACTTCATCCCATTTGCGCTCTCGCCGCATGGTTCGGCGCAGCGCCGCGGTAGCGGCGGCGTCGATGGCGCCATTGATGATGACCACGCCGTATTCCTCCCGCGCCGCCGCGAGGCTGACGAATTCGTTGCGCACGTCCTTCAGCACCAGGGCGGGGTCGCGGTCGAGGGGGTCGCCCCAGCCGCCGGCGCCGGCGACCTCGTGGCGGAACAGGTCGCCTTTCTTCATCGTCATCGTCAGCTTCGACGGCAGCGGCTCGGGGTGGCGGTCGGGGTTGAGATAGTTCATCGACGGCCGGCCGGGGCCGCCGCCGTAGAGGCCGTAGGGGCGGAAGTCGCGGCGGTCGGAACGCACCTGCAGGATCGCCTCGTCGGCGAGCAGCCGGTATTCACGGCGGAACGGGGCGCCGCCGCGGAACTTGCCGGGCCCCATCGCGTCGGTGATGAACTCGTAGGCGGCGATCTGCAGCGGCTGCTCGCTCTCCGTCACCTCGATCGGCTGCGAGGCCATGTTGGCGTAGATGTTGGAGTTGCCGTCGAGGCCGTCGGCGTAGGGGCGCGCGCCCCAGGCGCAGCAGGTGAAATCGACGTAGATGAACGGCGTGCGGTCGGCGTGGTAGCCGCCGATCGACACCCCGGTGTTGCCGCCGTCGGAGGCCGCGAACACCCGGTCCGGCAGCATCTTCGCGAGCGCCCCGAACATGCAATCGACCATGCGGAAGCCGGTCAGGCCGCGCGCCGCGCAGGCCCCCGGCAGCACCATGTTGGCGATCGTGCCCTCGGGGGCGGTGACGGTGATGGCGCGGAACACGCCCTCGTTGGTCGGGATGTTCTGCGGCAGAATCGAGCGGATCGCGCAATAGCTGGCCGATTTCGTATAGCTCAGCGTGTTGTTGATCGCGCCCTTCACCTGCGGCGAGGTGCCGGTCCAGTCGGCGTGGATCGCATCGCCGGATTTGGTGATCGTCACCTTCAGCGGGATCGGCTTGCCGACATCGATGCCGTCATCGTCAATATGGTCGAGGAAGTCAAAGACCCCGTCGGGCAGCTCGCGCAGCGCGGCCCGCGTCATGCGCTCGGCATAATCGACGAGCTCGGTCATGTAGCGCTGAAGCCTGCCGCCGTAATGCGCGGCGAGCGCGCGCACCGACTGCTCGGCGATGTGGCACGCCGCGAGCTGCGCCCTGAGGTCGCCGAACACCTTCACCGGCACCCGCACATTGGTCTCGATCAGCGCGAACAGGGTCTCGTTGCGGGCGCCGCGGTCGAACAGCTTGAGCGGCGGGATGCGCAGCCCTTCCTGGTAGATCTCCGTCGAGTCGGAAGCGTTGGAGCCGGGAACGCGGCCGCCGACATCGGTGTGGTGGCACACCGTCCCGGCCCAGGCGAGGTGCTCGCCGCCGCCGTCCTCGGCGAAGATCGGCTTGAACACGAACACGTCGGGCAGGTGCATGCCGCCGCGGAACGGGTCGTTGAGGATGAACACGTCGCCCGGCCCGACCTGCGCGCCGAAGGTCTTTTTGACCGAGGCGATCGCGGTCGGCATCGAGCCGAGATGGCCGGGCAGAGTCAGCCCCTGCGCCACCAGCACGCCGTCGCGGTCGAACAGCGCGGTGGAGTAATCCATGTTGTCCTTCAGCACGCCGGAATAGGTCGTGCGGAACACGGTCAGCGCCATCTCGTCGGCGATCGAGAACAGCGCGTTCTTGAAGAGCTCGAATTCGATCGGGTCGTCGATCATCGTGCCGCACTCGCCTCCGCCCGGGCCGCGGAGACAGCTTTAGAGCGGAATCCGGTCGGGTGTGAACGCTCTTCTTAAAGTGCGGCGGCGATGACAGGGCCGCGGCGCTCCGCTATCCTGCGACGGAATGGCGCACCCGAACAAGGCTAAAGCCGACGCAGCGCCGAGCCGGACGGGCCGAGGCCGCGTCCGCCTGCCGAGGGGAGGCAACGATGAAGGCTTCGCGCATCCTTTGCGGGCTGGCTCTCGCCGCGGCGCTCGCCGCCGGCGCGGCGGCGCAGGAACCCAAGCATGGCGGGACGCTGCGCCTCCATCTCCTCGACAGCCCGGCCAGCATGTCGATCCACGAGGAATCGACGGTGGTGGCCGAGCGGCCGGTCATGGCGGTGTTCAACAACCTCGTCCTCTTCGACCAGCACATCGCGCAGAACAGCCTCGCGACGATCCGGCCGGAGCTCGCCACCGACTGGTCGTGGGACGAAGACGGCACGCGGCTCGTCTTCCATCTGCGCCGAGGCGTGAAGTGGCACGACGGCAGGCCGTTCACCGCCGCCGACGTCAAGTGCACCTGGGACCTGCTGCAGGGGAAGTCGGCCGACCGGCTGCGCCTCAACCCGCGCAAGGCCTGGTACAACAATCTCGTCGAGGTCAAGGCCAACGGTGACTACGAGGCCGTTTTCGTTCTCAAGCGGCCGCAGCCGGCCTTCATCGCGCTGCTCGCCTCCGGCATGTCGCCGGTCTACCCCTGCCACGTGACGGCGGCGCAGATGCGCCAGCACCCGATCGGCACGGGGCCGTTCAAATTTGTCGAGTTCAAGCCGAACGAGTCGATCAAGCTGGTCCGCAACCCGGACTACTGGAAGCCGGGCCTGCCCTATCTCGACGCCATCGAATACACCGTCTCGCGCAACCGCTCGACGATCATCCTGTCGTTCATCGCGCGGCAATACGACCTCACCTTCGCCGGCAGCGTGACGGTCGCGCTGATGAAGGACATCCAGAGCCAGCGGCCCGACGCGATCTGCGTGTTGCCGGCGGGCAGCGTCAGCACCAACCTGATCGTCAACCTGTCGAAGCCGCCGTTCGACAACCCCGACCTGCGGCGGGCGATGGCGCTGACGCTCGACCGCAAGGCCTTCATCGACATCCTGACCCAGGGCACCGGTCTGATGGCGGCGGCGATGCAGCCGCCCCCGGGCGGGCAATGGGGCATGCCGAAGGAGATGCTGGAGCAGCTGCCGGGCTATGGCCCCGACATCCAGAAGAACCGCGCCGAGGCGCGCGAGATCATGAAGAAGCTCGGCTACGGCCCGGACAGGCGCCTCAAGGTCACGATCGTGACCCGGGACATCCCGCCCTACCGCGACCCCGCCGTGATCCTGATCGACCAGTTGAAGGAAATCTACATCGACGGCGAGTTGCGCCCGATCGACACGACGCAGTGGTACCCGACGATGATGCGCAAGGACTACACGGTGGCGCTGAACCTGACCGGCACCTACGTCGATGACCCCGACGCCCTCCTCTACGAGAACTACGCCTGCGGCGGCGTCGGCAACTACAACGGCTATTGCAGCCCCGATGTGGATAAGCTGATCGACCGGCAATCGATGGAAGCCGACCAGGACAAGCGGCGGCACCTCGTCTGGGAGATCGAGCGCCGGCTGACCGAGGCGGGCGCCAAGCCGCTCGTGTACTTCAACAAGGGCGCGACGTGCTGGCAGCCGGAAGTCAAAAATCTGACGGTCATGGAAAACAGCATCTACAACGGCTGGCGCATGGAGGACATCTGGCTCGACCGCTAAGCGACAGCCGGTACGCCGTGGTCGGGTTTGGCGGGAGGAGCGGGATGAGGCGACGACGGCGCTGGCTCGGGGCCGTCTGCGCCCTCGCCACGGGCTTGGCGAGCGCGGCGCCGGCCGGAGCGCAGAAGGCGGGCGGCATCCTGCAGATGCTCGACTTCGCCAGCCCTGGTTCGATGTCGATCCACGAGGAATCGACGATCGCGGCCGGCATCCCGATGATGGGGGTGTTCAACAACCTTGTCGTGTTCGATCAGCACGTCGCCCAGAACAGCCTCAAATCGATCGTGCCGGATCTCGCGACCGGCTGGTCGTGGAGCGAGGACGGGACGCGGCTGACCTTCCCGCTGCGCCAGGGCGTCAAATGGCATGACGGCAGGCCGTTCACCGCCGCCGATGTGAAATGCACCTGGGACCGCCTGCGCGGCGTCGATGCCGACAAGTTCCGCATCAATCCGCGCAAGGCCTGGTACCGCAACGTCGAGGAAATCACCACCAACGGCGATTACGAGGTCACCTTTCACTTGAAGCGGCCGCAGCCGCACCTGATCGCGCTGCTCGCCTCGGGCCAGTCGCCGGTCTACCCGTGCCACGTCTCGACCGCGCAAATGCGCCAGCACCCGATCGGCACCGGCCCCTTCAAGTTCGTCGAGTACAAGCCGAACGAGCACATCCGGGTCAGCCGCAACCCGGATTACTGGAAGCCCGGCCGACCCTACCTCGACGGCATCGAGTACACGATCATCGCCAACCCGGCGACGCAGCTCCTGGCCTTCGTGGCCGGAAAGCTCGATTTCACCTTCGCCACGATCCCGCTGCTGAACGACCTGAAGAGCCAGGCGCCGCAGGCGGTGTGCGACGTTGTCATGGACAACAACAGCCGCGATCTGTTGATCAACCGCGCCTCGCCGCCGTTCGATCGGCTGGAGTTGCGCCAGGCGATCGCGCTCTCGCTCGACCGCAAGGAGTTCATCGGAACCCTCGCCCAGGGCCAGGGCGCGGTCGGCGGCGCGCTCCTGCCGCCGCCGGACGGCATCTGGGGGATGCCTCCGGATGTACTGTACAGCCTGCCCGGCTATGGCCCGGATGTCGCAAAAAACCGCGAAGCGGGCCGCGCAAAGATGCGTCAGCTCGGCTACGGTCCCGACAACCGCCTGGCGGTAAAGCTCTCGACCCGAAATGTTCCGGGCTATCGCGACGCCGCCGTCGTCGCGATTTCGCAATTGCGCAACGTCTATATCGACGCCGAACTCGAACTGGTCGACACCGCCAACTACTTTCCGCGCATTATGCGCAAGGAGTACACGCTCGCCGTCGAAGTCAGCACCGGCGGCCTCGACGATCCCGACCAGAAATTTTACGAGAATTATGTCTGCGGCGCCGATCGCAACCTTACCGGTTATTGCGATCCGGAGACCGACAGGCTGGTCGATGCGCAGTCGGCGGAGGCGGATTCCGAGAAGCGCCGCCGGCTGGTCTGGGACATCGAGCGCCGGCTGGCGTCCGACGCCTCGCGGCTGGTGCTGCTTTATTCGCGGTTCGCCAGCTGCGTCCAGCCTTCCGTCAAGGGGTTGGTGACGATGACCAACAGCCGCTTCAACGGCTGGCGCATGGAGGATGTCTGGCTCGACCGCTAGGCGGCTGTGTCCTCTTCGCCTAGGCTGAACGCGCGGCCTCCGCACCCGCCTAGCGCCGCGGCGACAGCAGATGTTGGCAACACGAAGAATTCAGAGGGGGACGATGACGCGAAAAATCGGGCTTCTGGCGACGGTCGGTCTGCTCCTCGTTTCGGCGGCGCCGGCGCTCGCGCAAAAATCCGGCGGCACGCTCCGGATCACCCATTTCGACAGCCCGGCGAGCATGTCGATCCTCGAGGAATCGACCCGCGCCGCCGAGGAACCCGCGATGTCGGTGATGAGCAACCTCGTGCTCTACGACCAGCACATCGAGCGCAACAGCCTCGACACGATCCGACCCGACCTCGCCACCAGCTGGTCGTGGAGCGAGGACGGCAAGGAGCTGACCTTCCCGCTGCGCAAGGGGGTCAAATGGCATGACGGCAAGCCGTTCACCGCGGCCGACGTCAAATGCACCTGGGACCTCCTGATGGGGCTCGGCAAGGACAAGCTGCGCGTCAACCCGCGCAAGACCTGGTATGAGAACGTCGCCGAGGTTACGACCAACGGCGACTACGAGGTCACCTTCCGCCTCAAGCGGCCGCAGCCCTACTTGCTGGCGTTGCTCGCCTCCGGCTGGGCCCCGATCTATCCGTGTCACGTGCCGGCGCGCGAGATGCGCCAGCACCCGATCGGCACCGGTCCGTTCAAGTTCGTCGAGTTCAAGCCGAACGAATACGTCAAGGTCGTCAAGAACCCGGACTACTGGAAGCCGGGCCGGCCTTATCTCGACGGCATCGACTTCATCATCATGCGCGAAATCGCGCCGCGCAATCTTGCCTTCTTCGCCGGCAAGTTCGATGTCGGCTCGCCCTACGGGGTCACGCCGCCGACCCTGAAGGATTTTGAGGCGCAGGCACCGCAAGCAGTGTGCAAGATGTCGGCTGTCAACGTGCCGCGCACATTGCTGATCAACATCCATAAGCCGCCGTTCGATAACCCCGAACTGCGGCGGGCGATGACGCTGGCGATCGACCGCAACGCGTTTTCCACGATCATCAACGGCGGCATCCGCGTCATCGGCGGAACGATGATGCCGCCGCCCGACGGGGTCTGGGGCATGCCGCCGGAGATGTTGAAGACGCTGCCGGGCTATGACCCCGATGTCGAGAAGAACCGGGCGGAAGCGCGCAAGATCATGGAGAAGCTCGGCTATGGGCCGGACAAGCATCTCGTGACCAAGCTCTCGACGCGCGACATCCCGTCGTGGCGGCAGCCGGCGATCCTGCTGAACTCCCAGCTCAAGGAAATCTACATCGACGCCGACCTCGAGATCGTCGATACGACGCAGTGGTATCCGAAGATCACCCGCAAGGACTTCACTATCGGCGCCGTGCCGATGGAAACGGGGGTCGATGACCCGGAGCAGATGTTCTACGAGAACTTCTACACCGGCGCGGTGCGCAACTATGCCGGCTACAGCGACCCGGAATTCGACAAGCTCGTCGATCAGCAGTCGATGGAGGCGGACCCGGAGAAGCGCAAGCAGATCGTTTGGCAGCTGGAAAAGAAGCTCGCGGAGGCGGCGGTGCGGCCGGTGCTGTTCTTTCCGGTCGGTGCCAGCTGTCAGCAGCCCTACGTCAAGGGGCTGACGATCATGGTCAACAGCATCTACAACGGCTGGCGCTTCGAGGACGTGTGGATGGACAAGTAGAGCACGTTCCGGCCAGCGTTAATCGTTATTCCCGCGAAAGCGGTAATCCACGGCCTACGCTCGGTTGGCTGCCCTGGCCCCCGCTTTCGCGGGCGTGACGGAAGAGCGCAATTCCATCGTAACGTGTCCTAGGCCGGCGCGCGGGCGGGCTGCGGATAAAGAAAATCCCCTGCCCGCGGTGTGGCGGGCAGGGGACTTTTGCCGGCAGGTCCCTCAGTGGGCGCCGTGGACAGGGACGCAGCAGCAGCAGCAGCAGCAGGGCGCAGCCGCCGCATAATGCACCCGGTAGTGATGCCGGTAGTGGTGCGCGTAATGGGGCCGATAACGGTGGTGGGGGTAGTAGTGCGCCACCGGCGGCGGCGCCGGGCGCCATTGCGGCGCTGGCGGCGCGGGTGGGGAAGGGGGAGCCGCTTCCGCTACCGGCATGCTGGCCGAGGCGTAATAAACATCGCCGAACGAGAAGCCTGTCGAGACCGCCGCCGCGGAGATGATGTTGAGCCGCTCGGCTTCGCTGCGCACGCCGCGCAGCCGGATCCGGACCTTCTCGACGACCTCGGCCTTGGCGCTGGCGCTGGCGCGGACGTTGACGTTTGCCTGCGCGAAGGCCCGGGCGCCGGCATGGCTGTTCTCGAACAGGTTGATCGGGCCGGTCTTCTGGAAATGACCGCCGCCGCCGGCGTTGTGCAGAAAGACGCCGTTGCCGGCAAACGCCGTGCCCGGCGCACCCTGGATGCGGGCGCCGTTCGGCAGCATCTTGGAGATGTCGCCGGACTCGCCGGTGCGCGGCATGAAGCCGTGCAGTTTCCCCCCATCGGAGAAGATCTGCATCGTTTCCGGGCCGCGGCCGCGCCACACCGTGATCTGCGCGACGCGGCTGCTCGCGTGCGCGGTGGCCGTCGAAGGGGTCGCCATCGCCACCTGCATCGGGGCGGCGTTGACCGGGCCGAACGACGAGACGAAAGGTACTGCGGTTGCCGCGATGCCGACCGAGACGACCGCCGCCAGCGGCGGCGACCATCGCGCCGGCTCATCGAAGCCGACGAACTCGATGCCCGCCGCGCTGGCGTCGATGGCGACGCCGGTGAAGCCGGGCTCGGCGCTCTCCGCCGAGAATGCTTCGCAGGCCAAAGCCCAGGTAAACCGCATCGATCGGGACAATCCCAAGCCCGCCATCTTGGTTCTCCGTTTTCCGAGTTACCGCTTGCAGAGGATCGCGTCGGGCGCGGCCGGCGTCAGCCGAGCCGCCGCACCGACGCCGTCGGCTCGTCGAGGCCGGCGGGCAGCCGCGGATCGGGAAGATTGAAGCTCGTATTGGCGCCCCATCCGCTTCCGCCGCCGCCCCAGCTTCCGCCGCCACCATTGCCGCCGCCCCAGTCGCTGCCGCCGCCGTAGCCTTTGTTCTCAGGCTTCTGGAACTGGTTCTGATTCTGGTTCTGCCACTGGTTCTGGTTCTGCCACTGGTTCTGCTGGAAGTTCGGCTTGTTGATGACGGTGGGGGTGAAGGTATCGGTGGGCTTGTTGATGTTGGTATTGGTCGGCGAGAAATTGTCCGTCGGCTTGAAGATGTTGGTCGGCGAATTCGAGTTTGAATTGTTGTTGGTGTTGTTGTTCGTGGGCTTGAAGAAATTGGTGTTGTTGTTGGTCGCGCTGGGCTTGTTGAAGTTGGTGTTGTTGTTGGTATTGTTGTTAACGGGAGAGTTGGTGTTCTTATTGAAAATGTGGTTGCTGTTGGACGCGCTGCTCGTGGCGAAGCTGGCGAGTTTGTTCGTGTTCGACAGTGCGTTCGCGGCCGAGACGGTATTGGTGATGTTGATGCCGGTCGATTGCGCGGCTGTCGCCCGCGCCTGATCGGAGAGTGCGTCCGCCTCCCTGAACAAGGCGGCGGCCTGCGCCGCGCCGACGGCGACGCCGCCCGCCTTCAGCACGTCGTTGATCGCCGCGCCCGTGTCGCTCTCGGCATAGCTGAGGGCGCCGCATTTCGGCGCTTCGCCGGGCGCGGTCTGCAGCGCGAGGCAATCCTTGTCGGAGGCGACGCCGCCTTTGCGCGTCCATACCGGCATCGCGACGACGTTGCCCCAGGCATCGATGCCGACCTGCTGCCGATATGCCGGATCCGAGCAGCCGCCAAGGAAGCTGGCGCCCAGCAGCGCTGCCAATACAGCTCCTTTAGTCTGCTTTGTCAGGGGATGTAATGGGCTCACGTCACCTGCTCCTGTCTTCATTGACCGCAGAATTTTCTGCCGTTCGCTGCATCAACGAGCGCAGTGCAAGGTATTCAAGCGTTCGACCTAAAAGCAATATTGATTTATGGTTAATCTCCCTAAAATCCAACGCATTCACGTATGTTTAACAGAAATGAGCATATCGCCGCATTGCGTCATATTCGGTTCAAAATTCTTGGTTAACAGGATCGTATGCGAATACGCCGGTTAATCTGGTTAACATTTATTAAGATCGATGTACTACTATTGTATTCGATCCTGTTGCGCGCGGATCAGGGCGGTTGTTTGCCGCACACGCGCAATTGCCCGGCCGCCTATGGCCTCGCCCGGGCTGGTGTTAAAATGGTGCATGCCGTCGCCTGATCCGCCCCGACCGCCCATCGCGCCGACGGTTGCCTCGTTGCGGGAAGCTGTCGGGCGCTGGCGCGGCGAGGGCCGCCGCGTGGCGCTGGTGCCGACGATGGGCGGCCTGCATGAGGGGCATTTCGCCCTGGTGCGACGCGGCCGCGAGCTGTGCGAGCGCGTCGTCGTCTCGATTTTCGTGAACCCGCGCCAGTTTGGCGCCGCCGATGATTTCGCGCAGTACCCGCGGCGGCTCGATGCGGATGTCGCGGCGCTCGCCAGGATCGGCGCGCATCTCGTGTTCGCGCCGGCCGTGGCGGAAATGTATCCCGACGGCTTCGCCACGACGGTCGCGGTGGGCGGGCCGCTGACCCGGGTGCTGGAGGCGGTTCATCGGCCTGGCCATTTCGAGGGCGTGGCGACGGTGGTTGCAAAGCTGCTGCTGCAGGCGGGAGCGGATGTCGCTCTTTTTGGCGAGAAGGACTTCCAGCAGCTTCAGGTCGTCCGCCGCCTCGTCCGCGACCTCGACATTCCCGTGCGGATCGAACCGGTCGCCACCGTCCGCGACCCGGACGGCCTTGCGCTGTCGTCGCGGAATTTCAACCTTTCGCAGGATGAGCGGCGCGCCGCCGCCGGCTTTCCGGCGGCGCTCTTCGCCGCGGCCGAGCGCGTCCGGCGCGGCGACGACGTGCCGGCAACGCTTGCGGCGGCCGGGCGCCAAATCCTCGACGCCGGCTTCGACAGCGTCGATTACGTCGAACTGGCCGAGGCCGAGACGCTGACCCCCGTTCGGGTACGCGGCGACGCCCCGTGCCGTCTCTTCGCCGCTGCCACGATCGGCCGCACCCGGCTCATCGACAACATCGCGATTTAGAGCGGTTCCACCGGGCTATACGTTATCGTCATGCCGGCCCACGGGTCCGGCCGGAGGCCGGCCCGAGGATGAACTCCGGCCGGCATCCACGTGTCCCACAATCGAGCGGCTGATCGGTGGGTCCCGGCCTGCGCCGGGACGACGGAAGGGTGATCGGCGAAGCTTCGGGATCACGACGCTGGCCGCGATCACGGAGACGACCGGGGTGAGGTGGGATTCCGGAAGCTTGCCGGGCGGAGTGACCACCATACGGCGCGGCCCTCTCTCCCCTCGTCAACAGGCGGGGACGGGCTTACTCTTTTTCGGGCTTGTTGCCGAGGGCCTCCAATTGGCGGCGGAGCGCCTCGATCTGAGACTCGAGGCGTTGCAGGCGTGGGTCGTTCGCCTCCGGCGCGGGCGTGCTCTCCGGCGGCTTCTCGTTCCTCGCGTAGGGCGACAGCATTTTCAGCGCGCTCTCGAACAGCGCCATGTTCTGCTTGCCCATTTCCTCGAACTGGCCGAACGGGAACATGCCGAAGGTCGTACGCAGGTTCTGCCGCATCTGCTCCTGGTTGCGCGCGAAGGCGACCATAGCCTGTTCGAGGTATCCCGGAATCAGGAATTGCATGCTGTCGCCGTAGAAACCGATGAGTTGCCGCAGAAAGCTGATCGGCAGCAGGTTCTGGCCCTTCTGCTCCTGCTCGACGATGATCTGCGTCAGCACCGAGCGGGTGATGTCCTCGCCGGTCTTGGCGTCGTTGACGACGAAATCGCCGCCCTCCTTGATCATCTTGGCGAGGTCGTCCAACGTGACATAACTGCTGGTTGCGGTGTTGTAGAGGCGCCGGTTTGCGTATTTCTTGACGATGACGGGCTTCCCGCCCGGCTGCTCCTTCTTCGGGGTGTCCATGCGCCCGCCGCTCCGCTCGACAAGTCTCACGCCACGAGGATACAGCGGATTTCCAGCATCCGCGCGTCAAACACCGTTCTGGGCCGAAAGAAAGACTGCCGCCTCCTCTTCTTTGGCCTATAGTTTTTGCGATGAGCGAGGCCGAAGAGCTGGCGCGCCGCTATTTGGCGCTGTGGGCGGATTATCTGACAGCGCTGCTGGCGAACCCTACGAGCACCGAATGGATCGAGCGCTGGATGCGGGCCGGCCAGGCCGCCGCGGGCGCGCATGACGCCGTCGCGGCCCCCGATCCTCGCCGCCGGCGTGGAGCGACGGCTCGCGCCGCGGCCGCTGCCGGTGCACCTGACGGCGGCGCTGCTGCTGTGGCTGAGCTCGCGCGGCGCGTGGCGGCTCTTGAACGGCGGCTCGGCGACATCGAGCGCGGAGGAGGAACGGCTGCGCCTTCTCGCCGCCGAAATCGCCGCCCTCGGTCCGGAAGCGTTCCGGGAGGCGGTTGACGCCGAGCTCTGCCGCCGCGCCGGCGGCTTTATCGACGGCCTCGACCGCTACCGCCGGCACGAGCTGCGGCGCCCGCCGGAGGACGCGCCGGTACTGTGGCGGCAGGGGACGACCCGGCTGCTCGATTACGGCACCGCTGGGCAGACGGCGCCGATATTGGTCGTGCCTTCCCTGATCAACCGCTTCTACGTCCTCGATCTGCTGCCGGGGCACAGTTTTCTGCGTCATGTCGCGGCGCGGGGGCTGCGGCCCTTCGTCGTCGACTGGGGCGAGCCCGGCGCGGCGGAAAGGGACTTTTCGATCGCGGATTATGTCGCGCGGCTTGGCGGCGCGCTGCGGGTGGCGGCGGAGGCGGCCGGCGCCCCGGTTGCGGTCCTCGGCTATTGCATGGGCGGCCTTCTCGCCCTGGCGCTGGCGTTGCTTCATCCCGGCACGACGGCATGCCTGGCGCTGCTCGCGACGCCGTGGGATTTTCACGCCGAGCGGGCGGCGCAGGCCGCCATGCTCGGCCGCCTCGCCGAGTTTTTCCCCGCCTGCGCCGACGACACCGGCTGCCTGCCGGTGGAGATCATCCAGGCGCTGTTTCAGACGCTCGACCCGTTCCTTGCCGAGCGCAAGTTCATCCGTTTCGCCGGACTCGATCCCGCGAGCGGCGAGGCGCGCCGGTTCGTCGCGCTGGAGGACTGGATCAACGACGGCGTGCCGCTGCCGCTGTCCGTCGCGACCGAGTGCATGCGCGGCTGGTACGGCGACAACCTGCCGGGCCGGGGGTTATGGCGGGTCGGCGAGGCGGCCGTCGACCCGCGCGCGCTGCGTTGCCCGGCGCTGGCGGTCGTGCCGAGCCGCGACCGCATCGTGCCGCCGGCCTCGGCCGAGGGGCTGGCGGCGGCGCTCCCCGATGTCGAGGTCATGCGCCTGCCGTTCGGGCATATCGGGATGATGACGGCAACCGCCGCGCCCGACGCCGTATGGACGCCGATCGCGGACTGGCTGCGGGCGCGGCTGGACAGGCCGTAAAGGGGACTTTTAGAGTCCGCCCCCGGCCCCACATAGGACCTTGTCCCCTGAAGGAGAGCACATCCATGACCGACGTCGTCATCGCCAGCGCCGCGCGCACTCCGGTCGGGTCTTTCAACGGCGGGCTCGCGAGCCTGCCGGCCCACAAGCTCGGCGAAGTCGCGATCGTCGAGGCGCTGCGCCGCGCCGAGGTCGATCCGAAGGAGGTGTCCGAGGTCATCATGGGCCAGATCCTCGCTGCCGGCGAGGGCCAGAACCCGGCGCGGCAGGCCGCCGTCGCCGCCGGCGTCCCGTACGAGGCGACGGCGTACGGGGTCAATCAGCTGTGCGGCTCCGGCCTGCGCACCGTAGCGCTCGGCTATCAGGCGATCCGCGGCGGCGACAGCGAGATCGTCGTCGCCGGCGGGCAGGAGAGCATGAGCCAAGCGCCGCACTGCATCCACCTGCGCAACGGCATCAAGATGGGCGACGGCGAACTGATCGATACGATGATCCGCGACGGGTTGTGGGACGCCTTCAACGGCTATCACATGGGCAACACCGCCGAGAACGTGGCGCAGCGCTGGCAGATCACCCGCGAGCAGCAGGACGCGTTCGCCGCCGCGTCGCAGGCCAAGGCCGAGGCGGCGCAGAAGGCGGGCCGCTTTAAGGACGAGATCGTGCCGGTCAAGATCGTCAGCCGCCGCGGCGAGACCGTCGTCGATACCGACGAGCACCCCAAGCACGGCACGACGGTCGAGGTGCTGGGCAAGCTGCGCCCCGCTTTCGACAAGAACGGCACCGTGACCGCGGGAAACGCCTCGGGCATCAACGACGGCGCCGCCGCGGTCGTGCTGATGAGCGCGGCGCTGGCGCAGAAGCGAGGCATCAAGCCGCTCGCGCGCATCGTCTCCTGGGCCACCGCCGGGGTCGATCCGGCGATCATGGGCACCGGGCCGATTCCGGCGAGCCGCATGGCGCTCAAGAAGGCGGGCTGGTCGGCCGACGATCTCGACCTGATCGAAGCCAATGAGGCCTTCGCCGCGCAGGCCTGCGCTGTGAACAAAGACCTCGGCTGGGACACCTCCAAGGTGAACGTGAACGGCGGCGCGATCGCGCTCGGCCACCCGATCGGCGCTTCGGGCGCGCGGGTGCTGGTCACCCTGCTGCACGAGATGCAGAAGCGCGACGCCAAGAAGGGCCTCGCGACGTTGTGCATCGGCGGCGGCATGGGCATTGCGATGTGCCTCGCGCGCGACTAGGGCGGCGCCGGGTCGAATGGCTCGCTGCCGCACAATTCGTCATGGCCGGGCTGGACCCAGCCATCTACGGCCCGAGATCGCCGGGTCACGCCCGGCGATGACGGGAGAAGAACGTTTGATGGGTTGAGTGCAGCGGAACCCATCGTTGACGTGGCAATAAGCAGGTGGGTTTCGCTGCGCTCAACCCACCCTACGAACTGGGAGGAGACGATGGCACGCGTGGCGGTCGTGACGGGAGGGACGCGCGGGATTGGCCGCGCGATCTCGGTCTCGCTGAAGAACGCGGGTTATCGAGTGGCGGCGAATTACGGCCATGACGACGCCGCCGCACGGCAGTTCGCCGAGGACACCGGCATCCCGGTGTTCAAGTTCGATGTCGCCGATTTCCGCGCCTGCGTCGAGGGCGTGAAGGCGATCGAGGCGGCACTCGGGCCGATCGAGGTGCTGGTCAACAACGCCGGCATCACCCGCGACGCGACGATGCACCGGATGAGCTTCGAGCAGTGGAACGCCGTGATCCAGACCAACCTCTCGTCCTGCTTCAACATGTCGAGAGCGGTCATCGAGGGCATGCGCTCGCGCGGTTTCGGGCGCATCGTCAACATCGGCTCGATCAACGGGCAGGCCGGGCAGTACGGCCAGGTCAACTACGCCGCCGCCAAGTCGGGCATCCACGGCTTCACCAAGGCGCTGGCACAGGAGGGCGCCGGCCGCGGCATCACGGTCAACGCGGTCGCGCCCGGCTATGTCGATACCGAGATGGTGCGCGCGGTGCCCAAGGACGTGCTCGAAAAGATCGTGGCGCGCATCCCGGTCGGCCGCCTCGGCAAGGCGGAGGACATCTCCCGCGCGGTCCTGTTCCTCGTCGCCGACGACGCCGACTTCATCACCGGCTCGACCCTCTCGGTGAACGGCGGCCAGCACATGTATTAGAAGCGGCGGGAGCGCGCGATGGCCGACGAACTCGTCTTCTACACGAACCCGCAATCCCGTGGCCGCATCGTCCGCTGGATGCTGGAGGAGGTCGGCCGGCCGTACCGCACCGAGGTGCTCGAATACGATACGACGATGAAGGCGCCGGCCTACCTTGCGGTCAATCCGATGGGGAAAGTGCCGGCGCTGCGGCACGGCGAGGCGGTGGTCACCGAAGCCGCCGCGATTTGTGCCTATCTGGCGGATGTCTTTTCCGAAGCGAGCCTCGCGCCTCCGGCTGGGGACCGGCTCCGGGCGGCGTATTACCGCTGGCTGTTCTTTACCGCCGGCCCGGTCGAAGCCGCGGCCAGCAACCGCGCCCTCGGGTTCGTTGTGCCCGAAGGCCGCGAACGAATGATCGGCTACGGCTCGTACGATCATGTCATGGATGTGCTCGAGGCTGCGGTGGCGCAAAGCGCCTACCTCGTCGGTGACCGCTTCACCGCCGCCGACGTTTACGTCGGGTCGCACATCGGTTTTGGTCTGCAATTCGGCACGTTCGAGAAGCGCCCGGCCTTCGAGCGCTACGTCGCCCGCCTCGCGGAGCGTCCGGCGTTCCGGCGGGCCCAGAAAATCGACGACGATCTCGCCGCGGCTTCCGCAGGGCCGGCGGTCTGACGTACCCCATCTACACGATCGGCCATTCGACGCGGACGGTCGCCGAACTGGCGGCGCTGTTGCGGCAGGTCGGGGTCGAACTGCTCGTCGATATCCGAACGGTCCCGCGCTCGCGCACCAATCCCCAGTTCAACGCCGACGTGTTGCCGGGTGCGTTGGCGCCGTTCGGCATCTCCTATCGCCATCTGCCGGCGCTCGGAGGGTTGCGCCACCGGGCGAAGGGGGAGCGGCCGTCGCCGAATGTCGCCTGGCGCAACGACGCCTTCCGCAACTATGCCGACTATGCGATGACCGAACCGTTCCGCGATGGCCTCGCCGAGTTGCGCGGCCTCGCGCACGAGCATTGCTGCGCGATCATGTGCGCCGAAGCAGTGTGGTGGCGCTGCCACCGCCGCATCGTCTCCGATTACCTGCTGGCGGCCGGCGAGGAGGTCGTCCACATCATGGCCCTGGGAAAGCTCGATCCCGCCCGGCTCAGCCCCGCCGCGCAACCGCAGCCGAACGGTACGATCCTCTACGCCGGCGAAGTCACGGGACCGCTGCTCTGAAGGCCCCCTCCGGCTCGCTGCGCTCGCCACCTCCCCCGCGTTGCGAGGGAGGATCAAATGCCGCTGCAATAGTCCTCACCCTGGGGGAGGGGGACCATGCGAAGCATGGTGGAGGGGGCACCGAGGCGCCCCGGATTGCAATCCTCCTTCAACCCGCCGGCGGCTTCGTCGCCTGCATCGAGGGCAGGGCCTCGACCTGCTTGTACCAGGCAGCGAGCTTCGGGTGGCGGTCGCGCCAACCGTCACTGGGGAAGCGGAAGTCGAGATAACCGAGGGTGCAGCCGGCGGTGATCGCGCCGATCGTGCGCGGCCCGGACAGGTCCTCGCGTTCGAGCGCCGTCAATCCCTGGTGCGCCTTGCGCATCTGCCCCTCGGTCCAGGCAGCGTGGCGCTTCTCCTCCGGCCGCGCCGCGACCTCGTAGCGGCACAGGATCAGCGCGTCGAGGATGCCGTCTCCCAGCGCCTGCTGACGCAGCGCGATCCAGCGCGCCTTGCCCGCCGGCGGAAATACCTTGCCGCCGCCGGCGAGGCTGTCGAGGTACTCGCAGATCACCGGCGAGTCGAACAGCAGCTCGCCGTCGTCGGTCGTCAGCGCCGGGATTTTCATCAGCGGGTTCTCGGCCGCCAAGGTCGCATTGGTCTCGACCGGGCTGACGGCCGTGGACAGCAGCTCGATCCGCCCCGCCAGCCCCAGCTCGTGCGCGACGACCATGACCTTGCGCACATAGGGCGACGCCGGGTTGTGGCGCAATTTCATCTTCGGCACCTCCATCGGGTTCGCTCGCACTGATTATATCGCGAAACCGAGGGGCGGTTGCTAAGACGCGGTGCGGGTACCGGGCTGGCCGCCCGAAGGATTGGCCGCGGGCGAGGGAGGCGGCGCGTTGCCGCCCCGCGGCGGCGCCTTGAACAGCAGCAGCAGCGGCAGCGCCGCCACGGTCGTGATCGTCAGCAGTTTGAAGTCGTCGATGTAGGCGATGACCTGCGCCTGGGTCGTGATCGCCGCATCGAGCGCGGCGCGTCCGGCCGCCGTATACGGGCTGACCGCGGCGATATGCGGGTTGGCGAACAGGCGGTTCGTCGCCGTCACGACCGCGCCGATCTCGGCGTGGTTTTCCTGGGTGAGCCGGACGAGCAGGGCCGCGGCGATGGCCGTGCCGATGCTCTGGCCGATGTTGCGCGCCAGGTTGTAGAAGCCGGCGCCCTCGGTGCGGCGCTCCGCCGGCAAGGTCGCCAACGTCGTGACGCTGAGCGGCACGAAGATGAACCCGACCCCGGCGCCCTGGATGACGCCGTTGAGCGCGACGGTCGTCTGCGAGACGTCCTGGTTCCAGCCGGTCATGTCCCACACGGACCAGGCGTCGAGGATGATGCCGATCGCCAGCATGATCCGTGTGTCGAGGCGGCCGACCAGCCGTCCCACCACCAGCATCGCCGCCAATGTGCCAAACCCCCGCGGCGCCAGCGCGAACCCCGCGGTCAGGATCGGGTAGCCGACGAGGTTCTGCAGGAAGTTGGGCAGCAGCGCCAAGGGTGTAAAATAGCTCGCGCCGATGATGAAGATGAAGATCGTGCCGGCGACGAAATTGCGGTCATGCAACAGGTAGCGGGGCAAGAACGGCGCCTCCGCCGTAATGTTGTTGGCGAGAAACAGCCAGAAGGCGGAGCCTGCGAGCACGCCGAGAAGCACGATCTCCATCGAGCCGAACCAGTCGAGCTCCTGGCCGCGGTCGAGCATGATCTGGAAGGCGCCGATCGCGAGGCTCAGGGTAGCGAACCCGAACCAGTCGAGCCGCGCGTCGCTGCGGCGCGTGTCCCGCAGAAAAATCCACATGCCGACCAGCGCGGCGCAGCCGACCGGCAGGTTGATGTAGAAATCCCAGCGCCAGGAATAGTTCTCGGTCAGCCAGCCGCCGAGCACCGGGCCGGCGATCGGCCCCACCATGATCGCCATCCCCCAATATGCGATGGCGCGGCCTTGCCGCTCCGGCGGATAAGTGTTCATCAGCACCGCCTGGGACAACGGCACGAGCGCCGCGCCGAACGCGCCCTGGATCATCCGGAACACGACGATTTCGCCGATCGACCCCGCCATGCCGCACAGCATCGAGCCGATCGTGAACCCGGCGATCGACGTCATGAAGATGCGTTTGAGGCCGAAACGCCGGGTCAGGTAGCCGGTCGGCGGGGTCATGATCGCCGCGGCGACGATGTACGACGTCAGGACCCACTCGACCTGGTCGAGGTTGGCGGCGAGGCTGCCCTGGATATAGGGCAGCGAGACGTTGGCGATCGTCGTGTCGAGCGCCTGCATGATCGTGGCGAGACCGACGACCGCCGTAACCGCCAGGCGGTTGCGCGCGGCCGAGCCGGCGCCGGTCTGCTTGCGGATCGGCATCAGCCGCCGCCGAACAGCGCGGTCAGGAAATGCGGCCAGCCGCGCTTGTGGCCGGTATCGATCGACACCTCAACGCTCATGCCCGCGCTCAGCGGCGGCATCGACTTGTCGCTCGTGTCGATATCGATGCGCAGCGGGATGCGCTGGACGACCTTGACCCAGTTGCCGCTCGTGTTCTGCGCCGGCAACAGCGAGAATTGCGATTGCGCCGCCGGACCGCGGCTCGCGACGGTGCCGTGCCAGGTGCGCCCGGGATAGGCGTCGACGGTAATCGTCACGGGCTGGCCGGGGCGGACGTAGGTCAGCTGCGTCTCTTTCGGCTGCGCCTCGACCCAGAGCCGGTCGGTGTTCACCAGGTAGAAGGCCGTGGTCGAGGCCGGCAGGTACATGCCGGGGCGCAGGCTCGGCACGTTCGTGACGATGCCCTCGAACGGCGCCGCGACGACGGTGTCGTGCAATTCGCGCGCCGCCTCGTCGCGTTGCGCCAGCGCCTGCTTGTATTGCGGGGACTGCTCGACCGGCGCGTCGGGGTTGCCGTTGAGGTTGGCCGCGACCGACGCCAGCTG
>Ga0209810_1002496_pt1 | contig 21864 bp, 25 predicted proteins | sample Coa_R1_7_FD_187159 | JGI IMG/M metagenome (GOLD analysis project Ga0209810, IMG submission 187159) | Surface soil microbial communities from Centralia Pennsylvania, which are recovering from an underground coalmine fire - Coalmine... | ecosystem: Environmental > Terrestrial > Soil > Unclassified... | reverse complement strand
ACATTCATGTTATTATCCGTATGACTGGTGGCAGATACCTGTGCAATAGCGTATGCTTGACCAATTGGTACAATAACTGCAGAAGCTGAGATGCCGCAAGAACAGATGATTGCCAAGATAATAAATTCGATCTGATGCCTGAATACTCGAGCAGGCTGCATTGGCTTTCATCCGATGGATTTGCTTATAAGGTCACAGGAATAATGGTACAAGGAAATATTATACGTGATTCACGTAGAGAATTAATAGTCGTTTTGAATTCGATCTTCAAAGCTTTTGAAGCTAGATATCCTGATCAAAGCCTGGCTAATGCAAGACGTGGTTTTGGCACACCTGACCCCGGAATTGTATTTACAAAGCAAGTCGACACTTATCTTTACTACAACCAGACATCTCATAGTCAGTTGAGCTCAGAAGAGGCATATCAGTACAGATACTCACCCATCCTTGGGTCGGCTAGAACTGAAATAGATAGTGCTCCACGCTCTTACACTAACAGTCTGGTTCAACCGCTCAGGTGACATGCCCATCAGGATGGTACTTGTCTGTCAAGTTTATTCATTTGGCAGCGGTTTGAGTGACGAACTGGGAGGCGGGGACAACAGCAATCAAGCTGGATTGATTGAAATAATAAATAACATACCTGTATACCTCGATCGTAAAAGGATTGACTTGATGAAAATGCAATTTGTTGCGTCCTTATCTTAAAATTAAATCTCGTGCATTGGATGGATAAGCAGTTGCAAACCAAAAGTATGTCCCTTATTAGCCTACTTACTTTATGTCTCTTTGCAGTCGGTATCGCATTTGGCGCAATCGTACTATACCAGCAACTTGAAGTAAGTACAGCTAACACACAGGTTTTGGCACCCCAAGCCTATGCAGTATCAAAACTGGAAGCAGAAAAAATTGCCATGGACCAAGCCAATAATGAGCTTTATAGAGATTCTGCTGAATTAGCAAATGAAACGGTTCATGCAAAACTTGTGTATGTAACTGGCAATGGAGTCGGGTTTACAATTGACAATGGATTGGGATACTATAGCGGAAAATTCAATCAAACATATGATAACAAATACCTCTGGCGAGTAGATATTACTACATTTGATAATGGTGGCTCAGCGGATTATTGGTATATTATTGATGCAAATACGGGTCGTGTAATAGGAAACGACCGAAGCTTGTAATTATTTGATGGACCTACATGATTTTTGCCTATTTCAATCTATGACGTACGGAATCAATTAATGCTGCAAAATTCAAAAAGAGTATTGTGCAGATTCTTGTAATAGTTTGAATATCGATTCAGCTATTGTAGCAGGGTTCGCAACCGGAATTGCATTCGTTTTTGCACTGGCGTTTATCTTCAATCCATCCACCAGTTATGAAAATATTGAAATCACTGGTCTGAAGCCAGTATACCATATTGGCGAGAACATAACCTTTACAGAGCACATAACTGGTTTTGAAAATGACTGTGGTGGAATTCCAGATATCAATATTGAATCTGTTGACCATTCTCATGTAATATTTACCACTTATGACAGGAATGGTCCTATACCATCCTGTGGCGACAATTTTGAAAACAACCTACCGCATAGCATTGATAAAGAAATCAGACCACAAGAATTCTTTTCATATCGCCCAATAGTAGCAGATAAGGCAGGCAAGTACATATTGACAGCTTCATATGCTGATGGCAAGGCGGAAAGAGAACTAAGCGTAGTGCCATAAATAATCAACATTATCTATTCAAAAAAGAGCATACGGTCATGATAATAGTGATGCAGAAGGAATGAGATCAATAGCAGTAATCGGTGCAATTTCCATCAGATATCAAAATAGCATGAAGTAAAAGGAGATTACAGGAAAAGTAAAGGTCTTAACATTCAACACCAGACCTGCAGACAGTAGCGATTCTCTATGCTAGACCTAATGTCTGAGAATTAAGAAATAGTGTTAAAGAACTATAGGTTATGTTGGTGATATTATCACATTTCACTCTGCGTGACAACCAAGTAAGTTCTTGCTAAATTCCTTCTGGACGCAGCTAGCTAGTGGTATTGCTTCAATAGCAGTATTTTATCTGTAATTGCAAGTATCGCTATTCCTATTCCAAACATAACGAATCCAATGATAACTATTACAATTGCCAATAAGTTATCGGTACAATTCTGATAAATGCCATTAGGTACTGGCGCTGGACACTGTCCAAGAGAATAGATATAGCTAAATCCAATTACCAATGAAGCTATACCACTCGCTACTATAATAATGCCTGCAATAGATTTCCAGGTCCTAGATTTTGGATACTTCAATTATGATCATCGTATTACAAAACCAATATTAACAATTCTGTGTGCCTTATTGATGCTTTTTTTGAGTTCTGCTCTCTGAATGGCAACTGCAATTAATCCGACGCTTACAAGAATCATCAAAATACCGACCGTGAAGGTTATGAAGCCAGCTGAATGATCACAGGAAGTACCATATGCATTAGCTGGACATAGAGCAATACTAAAATCAGCAATTACAAATAGTTCAAGAATTGTACCGCAAATCAACAAACCAATACTGAAATTATCAGCTATCCCTTCAATCAGATGTGAAGTATACGCGCGAGCCTTAAGAATGCTAAGGCAGTGATTGTTGATGTTTCCTGAAACACTCCAAGCATTTTGGGCATACTCTCTGACCATTGAATACTATAGAACCAACAGGCCCATGCATAGCGCAGTTGACAGCTAAAGTGCCAACATAGCCTATACGGTAATTTGTCCCGATCATAAGTTTTGCAATATTCTCAATTCTGTTCTGCGCTTCTGCTTGGTCCCAATAATGAGACTCTTCCACCTTCTTGTATTGTGTACCAGCACCGGCCATCTGAATAGCGGTCATTTGGAGAAGCCGTCCAAGGTCAGCCAAGAGAGGGCTATAGAACCACCATTGAAAGTAATTACTTTCCTTGCCAAGCTCTGAAGCCAACTTCAATATATTATTCGCACTTTTGTAAACTTCAGCTGGATAGTATTCTAATGGATTACCCATAGAAATGGTAGGCGTCCTAATGTAAAATATCTTTAGTTCTTTTATAACCCTCCATTGTAGTAGGTTAATTATAGATAACCGCTTCGCACCTAATCCAAACAGGTTTTATCGTCAGGGTGCATAATGTTACTGCTATTTGGTATCTGAACGGCCAAGCTATGAGAAATCACCGCGAGCGCAAAATAATACGATTGGTCATTCCGGCCACAAGCCCTGCAACTACTGAAGGAGCAAATTATCTCTATCAATGATTGAATCTCCTTTTAGTAACTATTCCTAGGACCACAATTCCACTAACAGCTATCACCATTATCCAGCCGGAAGTAGAGGAACTAAACTCCGGTACTGCTGTAGTACCTGTAATTACTATCGATACATGTTCTGCAGGACTTGTATCAGTTAACGGTATGTGAATAGTTCGAGTTGTGTTTGTAGTCTCAATTTCATGAGCCTGCGTTATATTGCCATCTACAGTCACGATAAATGGTACATCTTTCTGCTGCTGTTGTTGTCCTGCTTTGGCATCAAGCACATCTCTTGGAATCTGTATATCGGTATAGCATCCACCAAGGTTATTGAAGCATGGACCAAAAGTCAGTGTTACCAAAAGTGCAGGATTGTTATTGTCTAGCTTGATGTTCAGTATTGGAGGGAAGCTAATATAGTCAATCCAGTATTCCTTGTCGTTGTGTATCAGCTTGTAGGCGTCGGTTGCACAACCGATTTCGGGCAGTTCTCCATATTGGGGAATATCTATGGATGTGGTTGCGGAGGGAAAGTTAACAGAGATTGTGATATTTGTATCTGTAACTGATGTCACATAGGCATTGTAGTCAAGCCCATCAACCCCTCTAGGCGTATTAATTAAAACAGGATATTCGCCACCATTGCTAGGAAGATAATTGCATCTACTTGCCATAAGGTCGGCCGGTAGAGTAATGGTCAATGTCCCTCCGCTCTTTGAGACATTGGCAACGACAGCCACAATAGAATACTGAAAGTGAGTATGCAAAAGAAAATCGGTTTTGTTGAGGTAGATTTCAGATAAGGCTGCATTACTTATGGTGTAAGTAACGCTGAATGGACGTTCTCCTGCTGACAAGGTGTAGGTTTTCTCTGAACGACTGGCGTATGCAGCAGCAAAGGTATAAGTTGAACTTCCCTGAAATCCAGCAAGAGTCAAAATTAAAACAACAGCAACAAACGGAACTTTCATAACCCGATCCTAGAATGCCTTTATTAAAAAGATTTTCTAGACGATGAACCAAGCCATTATCTCCGAAATATTTTCAGACTCAGATTATTAGTATTTTAAAATACGGGTAATACTCCTATTGATCTATTTGTTCTAAAACAAGGCGTATATGGAAAATTCACCACTAGATTATAGGGAATGATAAAGGTAGCTGCCTCAGTCTTGTTTATTGGAATGATGGTAGCCTGCTTGCTGGTTGTCATCCCGATATCAGCAAGAAATGCCTATGGCCATGGCATCGGTCCCATCTTTTTTGCTCCGTTGATACGCATAGATAATGAGCAGTTCTCTAACCAAACTTCCGATACAGACGGCTCATTTGAGATTTTAGGCACTTTGAAAAATAGGGCAGATTTCCCAGTCAAGCTATCGCCATACGTCTATGTCAGTGGCGATTATGACATCGTTAATAGCCTGCTGCTTGAGGCTCAATACCCAATGGCCAAACAAGAAGATGGCATGTATTTCAAAATAGCTTATAATTTGACAAATCCTGTTATTCTAAGACCGCACGAATCGCTGGGCTACCAGATTACTCTTTATCCATTGAAGGCAGGAACATATCATGTCCATTCTCTATTCATTTCTGATGTACACCAGTTCATTGGCCCGGGACAAACAGTGGTGGTCACAGGTTCTACGGCGCCAACCTTAGGTGAATTCACTCAGTTGTATCTGCCACTTGTTATCGGAGTGGGTGTACTTGTATTCTTGGTAACGAAAGCATTGAGCTTGGCCAAGAAAAAGCAAATTCGTATGAACAGAGTCGAAAAAGGCATCAGGATATACTTTGCATTGAAATGTTCGCTTGAGGTTATGTGGTTATCTGCAATATTATTCTGGTTTGCGCTGGCTGCCTATTCATCGTATTTGTTCCCTTTTGAATCTAGGTTGGGCCTCGTATTAGCTATGGCTGCGGCAATTGCTGCAATAACGTTTGGCAGCTGCATGGCATCTATTGCAAGGCCGAAAAGACTGCATGTAGGATTTTCAGTTGGAACGTCAGTAGCTAGTGCCTTATTCTATCTTGTTCCGCTATTTGCCAATATCTCTTCTTTACAGCCACAATTTGATATCAGCCGTTTTTTGCTCTTTGGGACATACATTCCTGCAATTGGAAGCTTGGTCAACGCCATTCCTTCATGGCTTGGATTCCTGTCGGCTTTCTTGGTTTTCTTTACATCGGTAAATCTGATATCTATCAACTCTGCAGTTGCAATTTACATCATATTATCTGAGCTTAGAAGGAGACAAAGACGCAAGGATAGCGGCAAATCGGTAAGTCCTGTAACATTTTCAGAATAACTAGGGGAAGACGTTGCTGGTTGAGAAAGAGAACAAGTTTGCCACTTGTCCTATGATTGCTGGCATTGTTATACTGCCATATCCCAATGTTGTTGGTTGCAGAACCTGTAACGGTATTTGCAAAGCACTTCACATTTGCTTGCAAATCATAGTGGTTCTTTGCTTTTGCTATGCCATTTAACTGCAGTACTGCTTCTTACTCCTTACGCAGCTAATATTTATCTAAAATAAAGATAAGGTCTGTTGCGCCATTGTTACCGTGGGCATCATAGGAGCAGTAATTGTCGGTATTATCGCGCTGATAATACTAGTCGCAATAGTTGGCTTTGTAATAAAACTGCTTGCGCCGTTGTTTGTTGGAATATTCATAATAATTCTGGCCGTGGCTGCAGGCGGATGGTACCTTGCAAAGAGAAGATAATAATATAACAAGGTGCAAATGGCTGCACACAGGATGGACGACATGGCAATCATCTTTCTTTGATCTACCTTGATTTGAATTGACTTGACCTGAAGTTTGGTCACGCCGCAGCAGGAGACCAGCTAAAGCCTTAAGTAAATGCACGGGCCTTTTTGTTGCATGCCTATTGATTCAGATGGCTGGGCCAATAGGGGATGGCTCGAGATCATTTACCGGATACTTGAGTTATGCGACAAAAACAGATTCAAGACTCATGTCATGTATGAAACTGGCCTGAACTCCAGGCAATTGAAAGAATATCTTGATTTTCTTGTACGTTGCGGAATGCTACATATGACGAGGGTTTACCCTACTTCAAGGCGGCATTTTTACAGGACCACAGACAAGGGCAAAGATTTTGTGGCTCGCTACAAAGAACTTGTTGCATTATTTAAGATACCTCAGGTTCAGACGACAGTCTAGGGCATCTGTGGATGCATGCTGAGCATCAGAAAAGTTGGCTTGTGCTTGGTACAGCAGTTATTCGGGATTGTGCCGCTAACCAATGGCTGATGATGCCATTTTGTAACGGGGCAGATTGTGACTGACTGATTGACCAGCTAGAATAATCCTCTGTCACCATTTAATATCAAATCAAACCCTTGCTGCAATGGCAGAGCTTGTCTCGTAAAAGAAGCGAAGAGCAGGTCATGAATGAAATTTTGCATATCTGTGCAGAAGCAGGCGAGGGTGTGGACAAACTGAGAATAATGAATGCAGCATTTCTTCCAGACAGAGACGCTTCGGCATTTCTCACAAGGCTTGTCGCACAGGGTCTCTTACAGTACAGTGAAAATCTCAAGCGCTATAGCATCACGCCAGAAGGATTGGAGTTTATTGCCAATTGATGCAGGGTGAGCTCAAGGAAAGAGGAGCTTAGAGGAGAAAAAAAGAGAAAATGAAAATCGACAGAATCATGCTATTCCAATAATCAATTGGTTATGTGGCGCGATACTGCAGCCTCTTTCTTCTCTTTATGAATCCATACCCTGCGCAGGCTATTCCTCCTACAAGCACATAGCTTGATATCATTTGCAGGGCATCGAGATTCTCATACGCCTGCTGGTATATCGGCGATGACCTTGTAAGCTGGGCAGATACTACATTATAGTCTTCGAGCCTGATTGTGGACCAGGCAAGCATAAAGCCCCCAAATGCAAGAAAGATAAACCCTGCGATTATGATCTGTTTGTCATCCATTTAGCTTCTGCCCTTTTGCAGCTTGCTGACAGGGATGGCTCAGTCATTAACAACTTAAATCTGTTACTGCTGCGCTGCACTGCATTATACCCATCAGCATGATTTTTCTGTATTATTTTTCCACTTGTTTTTTCAATGGCTTTGATTCGCTATCCCGTAAATATTCTGTCTGTCCTTCAATTGACGAGCGTGAATGAATTACATGTCTGCCACCAACACGGCTGACGATCTTGAGCGCTTTGTAAGGAAGGCTCCGCCATGCACATGCAGCCACCCTGACTGGCAGCATGGATATCTGGGCAGATGTCTGGCAGATACGGGTGACACAGGTGCAGGCCCGCCAAAGAAATGTGAATGCACAAAATATACGCCGCAATCCTAAACTGCTAGGGCAAGCAACAATTTCTGCCCCTATCAGCAGTCATATCAGCAGTCATATCAGCAGCGTACCTGCTGTACTACATACCCGAACCCATTTCATTATCCAATAATCAGGAGCGGAAGCTTCAGGCAAAACGCCTATTTGGGAGCTTGTCGATAATCAGCAGAATTGCAAAAAGGCAAGATACAATCACACAAGTTTGAAAGCACTGCCCTCAAAGACAACCCGCTGGGAGACCCTTTTATCAGGGATGTACTGGTCTATACCCCGGCTGGGTATTCCAGCACAGAGCAGGCAGGATATACTGCCGTCTTTTATCTGGCCGGCTACGGAGGCACCGGCATAATGATGCTAAACGCAGATCCTTTCAGCGAGAACATGGCGCAGAGAATGGACAGGCTGGTCTCTGAGAGCAAATGCTCACCCATGATAATAGTGCTTGTGGATGGCTTTACAAGGTTTGGCGGAAACCAGTACATCAACTCTGAAGCAACAGGCATGTATGAGGACTATATCGTAAAAGAGCTGATACCGTTTATTCGCAGAGAATACAATGTTGCAAACTGTGCCATAATGGGCCACTCTTCGGGAGGCTACGGCTCGCTTGTACTTGGGATGCGCCACCCTGATGTTTTTCAGGCTCTGGCCGACCACTCTGGCGATTCTGCATTCGAGTACTGCTACCTGCCTGATTTTCCAAAGGCTCTGGAGGTTTTCAGAAAAGCTGGAGGTCCTGCCAAGTGGTTTGAAAGCTTTTGGTCCAAGCCAGACAAGTACCAGAACAGAGACGACCTTGTGGCACTCAACATCCTGGGGATGGCTGCCCACTATTCGCCAAACCCAAAATCACCCCTTTCTGTCGACTTGCCATTTGACCTGGATACTGGCGAGATGCGCCAGGATGTCTGGAACAGGTGGCTTGCCTCGGATCCTGTCAGGATGCTTGAAGACCAAAAATACTGCGAGAACCTCAAGCGCCTCAAGCTGGTGTATATTGACTGCGGTACAAGAGACGAATACAATATGCAGTGGGGATGCAGGATGGTACACGCCAAGCTTGCCAGGGGAGGCGTGCCTCATTATTATGAAGAGCACTCTGGGGGCCACCGGAAAATAGACCACAGATACGACGTATCGCTTGCAAAAATATCTGGAGCACTGGGCGGACAGGATGGCAGCACATGATCAATCTATTGAAGTGGACAGTCCGGAAAAAATGGAACCCACGAGTTTTGGTTTGGCGATCCTAAACTAAAATTAGTTCTTTTATACTGGAATGTGGAAAGTAAGGTAAGGTAGGGCAGCGTAAGATAAGGGGTGTATGAATGGCAATAATCAACATGTCTCATGGTTATCTTGCGATAGCAAAGTTGCGGTCGCTTGCTGAGCACAAGTTATACAGCAGCCGTGCAACCGGTCGTTTCGGTGTTGGTTGGTGAATCGTTAGAAAAAAATGATGAAAACATAGTGAAAATCAGCTCAAATTGAAGTTATTTGCCTGCAAATGCATCTTGTATCACCCTCGGATGCAAGTCTCGCCTCAGCTCTGCCCATTGCAAACCATTTTGTACACAAGATAAAGGCACAAAAGCTGCATTCCTGCACTAATCAGAGCTTAAAATGCACTAAAACCCACTCTAACTGCTGCAAATTACCCAGAAACGCCTGAAAAACGACTATGACCACGCTCAAATTTTATCAGCCTTATGCAATCAGCCGTTCCAGCAGGCTCTCGATGAATAGCTATCGAGGCCTTCTGAAGGCAATATAGTAGCAGAAACCAGCTATCGCGATTGCAGCAAGGTACCAGTATGGTATCACAAAATTACCAAAGGCCCCCAGGTTATGGATAGGCAGACCACCGAGGCTGCGTGTGGTCCAATCCGAAGCCTGCATGAGCAGGCCTTTCTTTGGATCGATGTCAAGGGGAAGCCACCACCTATAGAAAAACCATGATAAATCCTCAACCATGACGGCAGAGATGACATTTGCCACGCCAAGCGCTGCAGTCTTTTCCCTTTTGTGCCTGCCCAAAATGTTAAAGCTGATGCTGTCAAAAAATGGTCCAAAACCGGTCAGAATAAAGATTAGCATCATAGGGAATAGATGGTATGAATACAGGCCACCTATTACAGGAGTAGCTACTCTGTGCGCCCCTCCTCCGACTGTAAGGTTGGCAGTCTTTCCCTGCACAGGATCGTTGATATAATAATATTCCAAATATCCATAACTTGCTGCAAATACGAGTACTAGGGCAGAGCTTGCAAGAAAAGATATTCTCATCCTCCGTAAAAGGCTTCTAGGGCTTTCGGCAACACTTGCGTCGCTCTCCTTTTTTGGAGTTTCCACCATTATAATATTGGCCATTCAAGTATAATAGCAATCTCAAGCCGGTGTTATGAGATCTGCAAATCTGCTAATGCAATCAAAAGAAAAGGTCAGTGGCCGCATCCGCAGCCGCCCATTCCATGATGTTCACCATGGCCATGATCATGACCGTGGCCGCCAGAACATGATGGGCATGTCTTGGCACCTGACTCTGACATGAACATTATTCCGCACGAAACACACTTTGTTTTCTGAACGCCTTGCATGGGCTCCGATGCCTGCTTGGCATATTAAAATGTTGGGCGATCGTGTGACATCACGCTGCATGCGCTCGAGCAAGAGAAGCGATTTGAAAAGCATTTGTTTACAGCCCACAAGACAAAAAATAAAAACAAATCATGAATGAAAAAATTGCGGAAGGTCAAAACTAGGATATCACTCAGAAGCAAAATCGATCTTTGATCGGCGGATACCGCAAATCACTTTTTCGATGGTTTTTTCTTTGCACTTGTTTTCTTTTTGGCTGCCACGATCCTTTGAAACGTTGCTCTTTTATTTAAGAATAGCTTGCCAAATTAAAATAGAAAAGCGGGAATGACAAAATGAAAAATAATCTTGAAAAACTAGACTATCTATTGCCTTTCCTTTCCAGCCCGGCTAGGTCTTGGTCTTGCTGTAGTGGGCCTGCCTGCCATTGTGCTCTGATTGGCAGCTTGCGGAGTAGGCGTTCTCCTCGGAGGCGGAGCTGCATTTTCATGCCCCGGGTGTGACCTGAGGTGGCTCCAATAACCTGAACTTGACACGGCCTCCTTGCAAACAGGGCAGTTTGCATATCCGCATTTATGGTGTCCCTTAAAATTTGGATGTATAGTCAGACCGCATTTATCGCATTTATCCAATTGTATCGATCTAGCGTCCACTAGAATTAGTAGTTATCGGTTCAATTGTAACGAACCGGGAAGCGTCCCAACTTCATCAAATGATTTGACTGAGCAGTCTACTACCACAGTATGCTAGAGATTATTTTGCCTTGGAAATTATGGTATCCCAATCTTGCTCAGCATCGCCAGATGGTAACTCTCTGACCTCTGAAAACTTTTGTCCGGTGGTCCTCAGTCCTTGGATGGCATCGATTTCGATTCTTCGCCAGTCAGGAATCCTGCCTGAAGAGCTAGTTCCACCGATCTGATATACCAGCAATTGTCTCTTTCCATTTTTTATGCCGTAAACATGGGGCTCCGCTATCCTCAAGTAGCCTTTGTATGTAAATTCGATAATCTGCTTGCCTGCAATAGCATCTCTAATCTTGCTTGTATTCAAGCGTGAATTTACGCCGCAGCCTTGCTTGATTGTCTGATTTATCCTTTTTGAGCATCTTGTATCATATCTTGGGATCCGTTGGCTAAAGACTGCATTATGAATAATATACCGCAATCACGTATTATTGCACCGGTGCCAGTTGTTGGAAATGCAGAGTAAGAGAAAAGAAGAGTTCTGTGCAGGCTGCAAGGCAACGATTGGAGAAGACGAATTCAGGGTTCTTGTCGATGGAAGCCAAACCACCTGGCATATCCGATGCTTTTACAATCACTACGAGTATGTTGGCAGTGAGCTGGTAGAGCGCAAAATATCTAAAAACCGTTGAATACACTGCAGTGAGCAAAACTTACCTCAATACTTTATTAGGAATAAGTCCCCTACAATGATAATGTCAAAAAACACAGCCAAGCAGGGTAATGGAAAGGCGGGGATCGGACCGGATGTCTTGCCGCTATTTCAGGACAAAAACTTTGCATTTGTAGCAACTCTCATGCCAGACGGCTCCCCCCAGATTACTCCCACGTGGGTTGACATAGACGAAAAAAACAATTACATTATAATCAATACTGCGAAGGGCAGGGTCAAGCAAAAGAACGTAAGCCGCGACTCGCGTGTAGCAGTCGCAATCATTGACAGAAACAATCCATACCATGCAGCAACTATCAGAGGCAGGGTGGTAGAGCAGGTCACGCAGGGAGCCGATCCCAACATAGACAAGCTTGCAAAGAAATACCTGGGCGTTGATAAATATCCTCTTAGAGGCCCAGGAGAAGAAAGGATTATGCTGAAAATAAAGCCGGACAAAGTCTTCCACATGAAGCCGCAATAGCCATATTGCCGTTACAAAAAATAGCAGGCATCAGGACTGTTCTAGCGATTTCATATCTATCACAAACCTGTATCTGACATCGCTTTTCAAGACACGCTGGTATGCCTCATTTACCTTGCTTATAGGTATCAGCTCTATCTCGCTTGCTATTCCTTTCTTTCCACAATAGTCAAGCATCTCTTGGGTCTCTTTGATGCCACCTATAACAGAGCCGGCAAGGCTTCGCCGGGCGCTAATGAGCGAAAAGGCCCCGAGAGGCATTTCCTTCTCAGGAAGCCCCACTATAACCATTGTGCCGTCAAGTGACAGCAGTTCAAGATATCTGTTCAGGTCAAGCTCTGCAGAGACAGTATTTATGATGAGGTCAAAACTTCCCTTGAGCTTTCGGAAAGTATCCGGATCCGAAGTTGAGTAGAATTCGTTAGCGCCCATTTTCTTGGCATCGTCTTGTTTTCTGAGCGAGTGGCTGAGAACGGTAACATGCGCTCCGAGTGAGTGTGCAAGCTTGACGCCAATATGCCCCAGACCACCAAGGCCAATAATTGCTACGCGCTTTCTAGGCCCAGCCTTCCAGTGGACAAGTGGTGAATACAGTGTAATTCCTGCGCAGAGAAGCGGCGCCGCCCTGTCAAGCGGAATCTTGGCGGGTATATGCAGTACGTAGCGTTCGTTTACCACAATCTTGTTTGAATATCCTCCCTGTGTGCGGGTTTTGCCATCCCGCTCGACGGCATTATACGTAAGGGTGGCTCCCTCAACGCAATATTGTTCAAGCCCTCTCCTACATGGAGAGCAGCGCCGGCAGGAATCGACAAAGCATCCAATGCCCACCCTGTCGCCGACACTGAATCTTTTGACCTGTGAGCCAACCTCTGAGACAATGCCGGTAATTTCATGTCCCGGAACCATAGGAAAGGTTGAGCCGCCCCACTCGTCGTTTACTTGGTGGATATCTGAGTGGCATATTCCACAATACTTGATATCAATGACAACATCTCTGGGCCGCGGTTCTCGTCTCTCAAAAGAGAACAGTGCCAGCTCACCTCTGGCTTTTTTTGCTGCATATCCAACAACCTGCATAATCTACGCCTTCTAGATGCCTAGCTAATTTATTCTATTTAACAATTGAGGATTGCCTTCAATTTGGGTTGTGCCAAACTAGCTGTCTGTACTTGTGCGGACGTACTCGTATTATTTAATAGTGCATTTGACATAGTATCTTCACGGATCAATAACATGAAGTTTGATGACATATTTGCAAAAGATACAGTTGAGCCTCCGGAAGAATCAGGCCTGCCTCAAGAGAAGTCTATGCCTGTACCGGCTTTGAAACTCACTGACGAGAACTTTTTGCAGACTATTGAGAGATATCCACTTGTGATAGTTGACTTTTGGACACCTTCATCTGCACAGTCCATTGCTGTTGGGTCAATAATGCACGAGGTTGTAAGAGAAATGGCAGACAAGGCTATTTTTGGCCACCTGAATGTGGATGAGAATATCGAGTCAGCAAGCATACTGGGAATAAAGACAGTGCCTGCAGTTCTGGTGTTCAAAGATGGGGTACCTGTGGACGGGTTCTCTGGAACAATAACAAAGGCGCAGATGCGCTACATAATTTCAAAGCATGCTGGCAGCAATGACCACAGCAAGTTTAGCATGTACAGCTAAGCCAATCCAGACAGTGCATCACCGGTTAACCACTCATGCTCCTTTTTCATTTCGCGCCAGCGGCTGATCGGTACCAGTGTGTAATTTTGGCCAAAGTGCCGATTCTGATCCTCAAGCGGTTCCATGTGTTCCAGTACTGTACATGGAAATTAATTGATCCTTCGCAAGTATTCCTGTCAGTCGCTTGCCCTTATGCGCTTGATACGCGGGATAACCAACACCTACGGCCACCATTGTGTCTTTTGTGCTTGCATGAGGAGAAAAGTACTCTGTTACCGCATCGTCATAGAATGTCGAGCCAGATGCACCTATTCCCATTGCATAGGAAGCAAGGTAAAGCTTGCCCGCGATAACTCCTGCCTCAAACTGTGCGCACCGGTAACCTCTATTCCCCAAGGATTGAAGAACTTCATCAAGGTTGGCCATCAGAAAAAAGACCACCGCAGCATCTCCAAAGAGCTGTTGCTCAAGACAGAGGTAAGCTGCATCATATCTTGCAGCAAGCTCGTCTATTCCATCTCCTTTTTGCCCTGATCTGCCAAGTTGCCTCAATATGCAATTGGATCTATCAAAAAAATACCCACCGGGCTTCAGGTCATCTACTGCATTTGCCACGAAATAAATGTCGATTAAACTATCGCCAGTTTTGAGGAAGTCAAGCGGCACTCCTCTTGTGCTGCACCAGAGTATCGTAGATAGCTGGTCAAAACTTATCGCTGTCCTAGCAAATTGTCTAGTCGAGCCCCGCTGCAAAATTACATCACCAAGACTACTAATCTGTGCCCTTTGTATTGGACCAGCACCGTCTTCCGACTTTAAATTCTGCAATGAAAGCTGGTATGATCTCATTTCTGCACCTTCGTCATTACCACCGTCTTTCTGTTCTGCTGCTTTCCTAGCAGGTTTTGAGTGATAATAAGACCCAATCCATGCCATAACCTGTTCCGCAGAGGTTAAGGCTGAAGCTCGATGAACATTCCAGATTTGGGGCAGATCATACTCTTTTCTTGAGAGTGGCAGAATGGGAGTATGCTTTGATTCTATTTTTTGTAAATTGACATTTTGTTTCTTTTTGTTGCCATCGACGCCATGCATGCTGGTTGTACCAGAATCTAGGGTAGCAATTGCTACGGTAGCTTCCTTTTCGTTTTCTAGGCAAAGAAGTTGGTCTATTGCGCTATCAATAAACCCAAGTCTGAGCTTTGAATGGATCTGCATGGAAGATGTTACTGCCAGAAGGTTTGCTGCTATTACACCTGCATCCCAGAACCAGTGTCGATAAGAACGCAAACTGTACTTCCACGCATTCCTCCAAGCAACCGACGTGAAAACTATAGCAATCGGAGATGTAGCACCTGTAGCAGACGCCAAACCAGACTTACTTTGTTCTCCAAAAGCAGCTTCCAGGTAATTTGTGTGGTCACCGGTGCGAATGGAATCAAGGGAAAAGTCTGCCGGGCAGAAATGGTAAACACCTGCATTAAGGCCAGGCATAGCTCCGCTGACAATATAGAGCTCTATCGGATAGAGCGCCCCGGTAGCAGAGGCAGCTCTCATGTAATAGGTATCTGAACCATGTTTTATTTTCCTTGTAATCCCTGCCGAAAAAAATAGAATTTCCGCGAGGCTGTCGATGTTCAATAGTGTGCCTTGTCTTTTATTGTACGGCTCTTGTTTTTCTATTCCGGGATTGTTATCACTGGAAGATATGCAGTATAGCGGGTTTGACTCAGGTGAAGGAAAATCTTGAGGAAGAGGAATTGAAGGCAGATCTGCATATACCTTGAAAGGTCTTGGCCTATCTTCCCAGTCAACATAATGATGTGACATGCGCACGCTAAATTCGCTGTGCTTTGTTGTCTCATGGTATCTTCTGGCATGTTCTAGATCGTCGTTTAGCATTCTTCAGTACATTCCAGTGACACCAACATAAAGGACGCGCTTTTCACGCATAAATTGAACTGGTTAAATTCCGGAGTGCAACAACTAACTGCCATCTGCTTTGAATCGGCCACTCGCTAATTTCTTTTCACTTTCTAATAGGCTTTACACTGCGAAATGATTTTTACTGCCATTTGTATTAATCTATCAATCACGTTGACAAGAGAAAATTATTTTCTGGGACTGGAGGAGCCGGACTCTCAGCGTTTTTCAAAAGGCATGGATTGGCTCATCAAAGAAGCAAAGGCGGCGCAGGGTACCGGTTGGGTAGCAGCTAACAACAGAGAAACGATTGGGAGAATTGCAAGACACCCAGGCCTAGGAAGGTTTGCAATTTTTTACAAGCCTGCTGTAACCAAAGTTCTTATCGCTGATTGTATTATCGAAATTGTAACAAGGTCTAGGATTCCGTCAGACGGACTAGGAAGGCCCATGCTGGCCGTACACCCTACGCCAGATTTTCTGAACATGCTTGAGGCCGTTCCAAACATTCAGAAGATGCTGGTGATTCCATGGATAGCAGAAGAGGTTGATGCTTGGGCCAAGAGGTACTTTGCAAAGGACCTTGAAAACCCAGACCTACCCTCTATTTATGTTGACGAAGTTGCAATAACTGCGTTCAAACACCTCAAATTTGCTTTCAGCGAGTCGCCTCCCAAGTCTCCAGCTCAGAATAGAGCGGCTATATGCCAGACGCTAGAGATACTAGTTCACAACAATATCAGGTTTGAACCCTCCGCATTGCAGTCTGCTCTCATTCAGAAATGTGGCTGGGAACCGGTGTCAGCAAAACAAGTAGCAGAAATCTCCCAGATCTTCCTGTCAGACCGAGTGCCTGTCGGTTACAATGGAGAAGGACCATGGGAGCCAGAAATAATCAAGCTCTGGAAGATCGAGGCAGCCAAAACTGAATTAAAGTGACGGCCAGCAAGCTAATTCCCTGCACTCTCACTGTTTATCTGCAGTCCCGGAAAAAAGCTCTTGTTTTTACTCCGTAGCCATTGTCACTAGTTCAGAGATGTGCCTTCCTTTCTTCTCTGAGAGAGCAGAAATTCCGCCGATAAGACTCTCTGCCTGTATACCTTTCTGGGCGAGCACCTTGGCTACCATCAGCGAGGTGTTGCCAGCCATGCAAACAAGCAAAGGGGTGCTTTTGCTTCCACCTAGTGCTTCATCCATTTCCTTTGGAATCTCTTGGGTAGTCAAGAGCTGTTCTACAGTGCTTGCTTTTGGCACCGATATCATAGACCTATCAATACCCAGTGACTCGGCAATTACCTTTATTCCCTCTTCAAGCGGAGTGTACATGGTATGGATCCAGACTACCTTGTTATAGTTTCCAATGCTTGAAACAGCTTCCTGGAGGTTAACCTGGATACGGCTCTGCCGGTCGCTTTTTTCGCTTGCTTGGAGGGCCTTTTTGTATTTGCCAATTCCGTCTGCAATTATCACCACAAACTTGCCACCGTAGCCAAAGTTTGCCATCTGCACTACAGCATAGAGGGCAAGCGCGCTACTCTCTCCCATATCGTGGCCTTTGCTGACAAAGAACTTTAGCAATTTTCTTGCCTGAACAAAGTCAACTTCGTGCTGCCCTGCGTATCTCTGAGGCTCGTAGAATTTCAGGCCTGCTGCCTTTGCTTTTGTCCTAATCCCTGCAACATCTTGGTCTGCAAGAGGAAATACAACGTGCACTGATTTTTTACCATATTTTTCAGCCATGTATCTGCTCAAACCTCCAGAGGTGCCACCTGTTCCAAAGGTGCAAACAATCCTGTAATCAGCAAGTGACTCACTGTAATCTTTTAGCTGCTGGTCAATTTCAGGGCCTGTAACCAGCATGTGGGCCCCGATATTCAGGTCATTGTCATACTGCTCCGGGCAAAATCCTCCGTATATTCTTGCAAGAAGCTTTGCCAAGTTTATTGCATCTTGATCCGCAAGAATCTTCTCTATTTCTTCCCGCGACTTGTCAAACACAGATGGATCGAAACCGTATTCAGCAAGTTGCGAGCGGATGTTAAAAGCCACAGCTTTTGCTTTCATGAGACTTGCATTTCCCTTCATGCCCGGTGCGGGGCATATATCCATATCAAGATTAATTGTACGAACTTTTTCATTTCGAAGCTCCTCAAAGACACCTTCTTGGAGCTTTCGAGATACCAAAACAATGACATCAAGTCCAAGCGAGGCAATCTGTCCTAATGCTATGCCAAAATTGCCCGATGTAGCCTCAAATATGGCCTGCCCTTTTTTCAGCCTACCTGTCCTGATCCCATTATAGATTATCTGCACAGCAGGTCTTGACTTGATCGAACCACCTAGGATGCCGGAGTCAAATTTGCCAAAGACCTTGAGATCTGCGCCGGAAAGATCGATGCCAAATTGAGATTTTGCGCATTCAATTAAATCTCCAGTTATGTCAACAAGTGGTGTAGCATTAACTACCTTTTCTTGATTTGCCGTCTTCTGTAGATGGGGAACTTTGCCCAGTATCTCCTGCTCAAATCCTTTCAATAACGAGATGTCTTGTAAGTTATTTTGCTGCTCTGTCAATGCACAGTTATTTGTCATTTGGGTTTAATATATGTAAAAGTATAGGATTGTGACCAAGTTACGGAGGCAAGGCAGCCGTACTGAGCTTCCAATGAATTCAGCTTGAGAAATTGCATTGTTATCAATAGATCGACTAAATTCGTTAAGCAGCTGAGGCCAGACGTTTGCTTCTGTCGTGCATCACACTATATGTTTTGCCGCTGGTGACAGGAGAGTTGCTTGGCTTCACTTTTAGTGCATCGTCTTTCTTCTGAGTATTTTCGGGTCGATCTCCTGAGAATGACGAGGCAGTAGCCTGTTGGTTTCTTTCTATTAGACTTGCTGCAATCAAGCTTCTTATCTTGCGAGCGGTTACGATTCTTTTCTCTTTTCCTTTTGTCTCTGCTTTGACTCTTTTTGAGACGTCCTTTGCTATATCCATCGCCATAGGAAATGGCACGCCGGACCTGCCAGTAATCTGGATCATCCGTTTCATATCAAATTTCTCCTTTCTGCCACTTGACCTACGAATAGCAATTGCCGTACGTTTCCTTCTATGCGTCACAGACATGCTGTTGCTCGCACTTTTCCTCCTTTTTCTAGTTTGAGCATACCTTCGAGGCTTTTTCATTATTGACACCATGGCAAACAAGCAAGATAAGGAGTAGGACAAACGGTTCATAGTAGACCATAACCTGAACATAGACTATCCAAAAAATCTTGGGAATGCCAACCAACTGAAGCGAGGGAATATTTTCTTACTTTCTGGCCTTCATAAGAACAAAAACTGCAACCGCTCCCATCATTCCGCCAAAGACTAGCAAGACCTGTATCGGAAATGGTTCGTTCGGACCGCCAGAAGAATCTGACAGCGTTACTGCTAGCACCTGAGCATTTTTCAGGCTCTGTATGGTTGCATACCCTGCTATCTGGATCTGGGCATTTGGTTGTGGAGTAGTCATATCAAGTTTGAGTGGTGTGCCCTCGACAGTGGTCTGTCCCATCTTTTCATCAGGTTGCGGACAGCCCTGTTTTAGGCTGCATTCGCCAAGCGAGTACACCGAGATTACTTTCGCCGAGCCCATATCCTGAGGATTAGCTATCACTGTGCCACCTGGTTGGCTTTTTGTAGGATCAAATAAATGATCCCATTGATTGAGGTCTGTCCTTCCTATATCTCTGAAATCAAGTATAGGAGATGTCATGATACTTGCTGCTGTATTATCTGTCAGTAATGCCTCGGCAAACTTGGGGTCTGTCACCTGAAACAATCCTACAGGATAGTTGATATTGAAATTTCCATACTTTGTGGCCACAGAAACAGGTCCGTTAATTGTTAATGCTCTCCAAGTCATATCCACAAGCATTTTTCCTTGAGTCGAATTACTGGCAAGAACAAAACCTGAAAATTTTGGCATGATATCGACCTTGTATGATACTTCTGTTCTGTCGGCACTTCCTTTAATTGTGCCGGTGTAAAGAAAGTCAAGTGAAGTAACCTGCAGGCCGCTGAGACTTTGTTGCAACAGTTCGTGGTTAATTGCGTCTACAAGTGCAGCTGTATCTTTTTGATCTGTTGTTCCATTTACGAAAAAGCTTACCTTTTGGTCTCTTCCATTGAATTCCTTCGATATTGCACTATCTGGCGGGTATTGTAACTCTAAAAATTTGACAGCGCTAAATGTACCATACCCCGTATTATATTCTGGCACAAGCGAAGCAGTAATCTGTGATGCCTCAGCTTTCATTGCTGCCGGCATCACCATCATGGATAATACAATCAACAAACTGCAGAATTTCGGGACAAGAGTTGTTCTGAATTTTGCCGATATCACAACTAAAATTACAGGTTGGTTATTTTATCGATTGCTCACTTCAAGAACTTGCATTTGGGACTCACTAAAGAGACTCCCTTGCGGAGAGTTGCACTAGAATTGCTTATTTCATTCCGCTAATTCTATGACATATGAAGGAGAGCTTTACCTACACATCTTCATAATGCGAAGCAATCGTTTGTAGACATCATGTCAATGTACTCGGCGCTAAATTTGAGGAAAACCAGAGTCTCGCTTCCTCTTCTACTTCTATGAGAAAGTTCAACAATTGTCAATAACTATTCTATCCAAGCGAGCACGCTGATCGCTGGCGATAGAATTGGCACCACCTGGTAAGGCGGCCTTTATTACTATTCTTGTTCTTGGCGCTAGCACAGGCATAATAACATATTACTTATTTTTGGATGTTGCATCTCCACGACCCGGTCACTGGCTTGCTGTCTATGGCATTCCTCTATCCAAAGTAAATGAAACAACTACTGCTTCAACTACTCCTGTTGTAACTAATGCCTCAAGTTACGCAAACAAAGTTGCAATTACGATATTGCAAGGTGCCTCAGTGCAGAACAATCCAAATTTCAGTCCGGATTCTGCGAATGTGCCATCAAATGCACTCATAACGTGGACAAATAAGGATAGCACTGCCCATACAGTTACAAGCGGTACCGGCCCAACCGACTCAAGTGAAGGAAAAGTCTTTGATTCAGGAGTAATTGCCCCGGCTGGTACATTCAGCGTCCCGGCAAGCAAACTTGGGACAGGAGAGCACGCATATTTTTGCTCCATTCATCCCTACATGAAAGGGAAAATAACGATAAAGTAATTCTGGTGAACTGAAATGAGGGCAAATAGCGTAAAATATGGTTGGAATTACCCAGATGCTCAGTTAGACGACATAAATTTTTTGATAACAAGCGTAAATGTAGTCAACAAAAAGGCATTACATGGATGCGGCTACATTGACATTGAACGCATAGTAATAAACTGTTTACAAAACGCGATGGGTCATATTGGAGAAAAATAAAGTGAATCGTCTCGTAGCCGCCCTCACAGGAACTGCAGCTGGAGCAGCAGCGCTAGCCGGAATTTTATATTTTTATTTGGCATCTAGTGTCGTGAGTTTGGCTTCATCTAGCCATAATCAGGCTGCAAGCATCAGCCAAAATGGAATATTTTTTATTATAGGAATTGGAATAGTCCAGCTATTCTGGGTCGCTCCATTTGCCGGCTCATGGGGCAAATCTTGGTATTCTGCTGCAACAGGAAGTGCTGCATCGACAATCATATTGTGGATTGTCCTTCGAGGAAGTAATCCACTTACCGGGATGGGCCTTGGGTCAAATGCAATTGGAATTGCGACAACAATTCTTGAAATTATCCTCGCAGGGCTTGCTGGCACACTCGTAGGAATGAAAACACCTGCCCGCAAAGAAACACAGATCGTTCCAAGCCCTGAGGAAGGTTCTGCTGTGGTAAGCTCAACTGAAAAGGCAAAAACTATAGAACAAAATGAAGTACCCACTAGGGCAAATACCAGAACCGATACTGAGGCTTAGCGTGAAAGTAAAATTAAACTTTTCAATTCACAAGGATATTTTTTTGCTTTAGAAAATATCTCGTTGCTTCGTCAACTTTCTGGTTGAATTGATCTGGCGTCAATCTAATTGATTCCTTGTTGATTTCAACCGCGACCCTGGCAAGGTAGGGAAGCATTCTGATCCACGTAGGACCATAGTAGTTGCTTTTCATGAATGC
>Ga0209810_1002495_pt1 | contig 21875 bp, 18 predicted proteins | sample Coa_R1_7_FD_187159 | JGI IMG/M metagenome (GOLD analysis project Ga0209810, IMG submission 187159) | Surface soil microbial communities from Centralia Pennsylvania, which are recovering from an underground coalmine fire - Coalmine... | ecosystem: Environmental > Terrestrial > Soil > Unclassified... | reverse complement strand
AGCGGCGTCCCTTGCAGTCGCTTGGCCGTTAGGCCCTGGAGCCGGGGGTTGAAAACCTCCGATCCGTGCCGGGCATGGAAAATACCCGGCTAGAGGGCGGCTGCGCCGCCAACCGTCCTTCGGACGGGAAAACGGGCCTATCGGCAGGTGGCTGCCTTCGTAGAACGGGAAGAACCTGCCGCAACGGGGGCGTCCGCTAGTCGCAAGGCCGAGCCGCGAACCGTTGAGCGGCGTCCCTTGCAGTCGCTTGGCCGTTAGGCCCTGGAGCCGGGGGTTGAAAACCTCCGATCCGTGCCGGGCATGGAAAATACCCGGCTAGAGGGCGGCTGCGCCGCCAACCGTCCTTCGGACGGAACACCTGGCTTGGCTGTGCGTCCGCCAGGGCGCTTGGCCGCAGGCCCTAGAACCGGGTACTTTCAGTGCCCGGCGGCGAGGGCGGAAAATGGAAGGATCCTGGACCTCCCTGCAACAGGGCAGGATTTCCCGTCAGCAGGTCCGAATTCCTGCCTGAATTTGCCCTTAGACGGCCCAGGCTCCTGAGCGCAGAGGGGATCGGCCACAACCGAAGAGAGGGGAGAATAGCGAGCCAAAACTGATTCCCTATTTTTGCCTGAAAAATGGTTTTGGCATGATTTATGCCAGATAGACAGAGGAAGCGGCTGGCGCGAGGCGTCAGGCGCAACTGTCGGACGACATTCCGGCAGCGTGGGGCAGGGCCGCCAAACCCAGCAATTTTGCCCCCGAAGTTCACGCCGAATCCCGACTATAATTCAACCACGAACAAGATACAGTGGTCGGCGCTCGGCACGCCGGCGATAGCAGCGCGGGAAGGCGATCCCGGCCAAAAAGAAAGTTGAGGGCTGTCCGTGAGTCGTTGGCCCCAGCCGTCCCCGGAGCGTGGGGGACGGCAACAGGCACATAAGCCGCGCGTGCTGTTTGTCAATACGCGCAGCGCGCTCGGCGCCGATGTGGCGGTGCATCTGGCGCTGATCCAGAACTTTGACCCGGAGCGGGTGGAAGTCCATATCGCCACCAACCGCCATTCGGTAGACCTGGAAAAGACGCTGCGGATCCTGCGGGCCGTTCCGCATCTGAAGATCCTGGTCTGCGACCTGGGCCATGAGGTGGCGGGGCAGGGGCGCGGCAAGCTCGGCAAGCTCCTCGGCGGGCTGAGGAACCTGGGCGCGCTGGCATCGCTGCTGCGGCTGGCCTGGTACGTGCGCCGACATCAGATCGATCTGATCCACGCCACCGACCGGCCCCGCGATGCGCTGTTTTCGACGCTCCTGGCCCGGCTCACCGGACGGCGCAACGTCATCCACGTCCACATCAAGTGGTACCCGGAAATCGGGCGCGCGACCACCTGGGCCTTGCGGGCCTGTACGGGCGTGCTGGCGATCTCGGAGTTTACGCGCCGCTCGCTCATCGATGGCGGCGTGCCGGAAGAGAAGATCTATACGGCCTTGAACGCCACCGACCCGGCGGCGTTCGACCCGGACCGGGCTCCGCGCGGGCTTCTGCGCGCTCGTTTCGGCCTCTCGGCGGAGACGCCGCTAATCGGCATCGTGGCGCGCATCATGGTCTGGAAGGGCCATTTGGAGCTAATCGAGGCGCTGGCCGAGGTCAAAGCCGCGCTGCCGGATGTCCGGCTGGTCATCGTCGGCAACGAGGACACGCTGGCGGCCACGAGCGCGGAGAGCTACACGGAGCGAGTGCGCCGCCGAATCGCCGAGCTGGGCCTGGAAGAGAACGTGATCTGGGCCGGATGGTGGGAGGAGATGCCGCAGGTCATGGCCGACCTGGACGTGCTGGCCGTTCCCAGCTGGGAGGAGCCGTTCGGCCTGGTCGTCACCGAAGGCATGGCGATGCAACGGCCCGTAGTCGGGTTTGCCTCCGGCGCGCTGCCGGAGCTCGTTACCGATGGCGTGGAGGGACGCCTGGTCCCGCTCAAAGATACCCACGCCCTGGCGGAGGCGCTGATAGGACTATTACGCGATCCGGCCCTGCGCGCGCAGATGGGGCGCAAAGGACGCGAGCGCGTGCTGCGCGAGTTCACGCCGCGCCGCCAAGCCGCCGAAGTGGAACAGATCTATACGGACCTGATTGCCGGGAATGGCGCCGAGCCAAGATACCTGGAATCGCGCGCCTCTGCGGCTAACCTGAGAGACGGCTAGCGTTCTGATGATAGAGAGGGCGACGGGTTAGAAACCCGTCGCCGAGCCAGGCCGAGCAAGCTTACCTGCCCCTGTGTGGAATTCGATTTATCGGGCCTTTCTAAGCGGAAACGCAACGCTAGAGGAGATATGTGATCGCATGCGGTACCTTTTCCTGGTCAATCCGCCGGAACGGCGCGGTTACTCCAACGAACGCTCGCTTTCTGGAGGGCTGGGCGTTTCGCGCAAGCTCAAGTTCTGGGAGAAGCCTTACCTGTTTCTGCCCCCGCCGGACATGATGCTGACGGCGGCGGTCGGGGAGCAGTGCGGGCTGAAAACCAGCGTCATTGACCTGCTCCTGGAGCACCTCCAAGACGAGGCCGCGCTGAACTTTACCATCGAGACGATCCGGCGCGAGGCCGGGCCGGAAGACGAGATCTGGGTGGGCGTGCGCCTTTCTATCCCGACGCTGCCGGCGGATCTGGCCTTCTCTAACCGCATCAAGCAGCGCCTGCCCCATATCCGGCTCTTCCTGTTCGGCTCCGTCATCATGACCACGCTGGACCACTGGTGCCGCCAGACGCAGGCCGACGCCGTGATCTATGGCGAGCCGGAGGGCATCGTCGGCGCGATGTTTCGGGCCGAGGGAGAGAGCTGGCGCGAACAGAAAGGCGTGCTGGACCCGAAGACCTACGTGCCGCTGGAGGGCGACAGGCTCTACGACGGCTCGCTGCAAAAGAAGTTCAAGGACTGGGTGCTGGTGGAGAACCTGGCCGAGGTGCCGTTCCCCGCCTATCACCTGCTGCCTCTGCACCGCTACAGCCCGACGGGCGACCCGAAGGACTGTCACGTCTACGTCACCGCGAGCCGGGGCTGCCCCATCGGCTGTACCATGTGCCCCTACATGCTCCATGAGGGCCGCCCGCTGCGCGTCAGCACCGCCGACCGTGTCGTGGCCGAGATGGAATGGCTCAACAAAACCTGGGGCATTACGCACTGGCGGTTCCGCGACCCCAATTTCGGCTTCAACCGCAAGCTGGTGCGCGAGATCCTGACGAAGGTGATCGAGCGCGGCGTCAAGATGGAGGCGACCGTCGAGGTCAGCCTGGAAGTGGTAGACGACCCGCTGATCGAGCTGATGGCAAAGGCGGGCGTCAAGACGATAACGACCGGCATCGAGACCGCCGACGAGGAGTGCCTGGAAAGCATCGGCCAGAAAATCAAGATCAATGAAATCCTGGGCAAGAAGATCGCCTATGCCGACTCGCTGGGCATTCACGTCTTCGGAACCTTCGTCATCGGGGCGCCGGAGGAGAGCTGGGAGACGGTGCAGCGCACCATCGAGTACTCCAAGACGATGCCATGCGAGTGCGCCTTTACAGTGATGACGCCGTTCCCCGGCACGCCCATGTACTACCGCGCGCTGCAAGAGGGCCTGCTGGACAAAGAGATGACCTACGAGAAGTGGAACAGCTACGAGCCCACGGTGCGGTCGCGCTTCCTGACGGCCAGCGATCTGGGGCTGGCGCGGCTGTGGGCGCGGCTGGAACTGGTCATTCCCTATCGCCTGCACTGGGCGCGCAAGTCCGGCTGGAAAGCGGTGCTCAGGACCCAGATTCACCTGATCCCGCGCCGTCTGGCCCTCGCCTACGTCCGCGCGGCGGTGGCCTATCGCCGCCGGAAGGGTTCGCCGACGATCAACGTGCCAAGCAGCATTGCCGACCGCCATATCGAAAAGATTCCGCTGACGCTGCGGAGTAAATAAGCCGGATTTAGGCGGCGTCCGGGCCGTAAGAGCCGAGAACTACGCCTCGCTCCGGCCTTCCTGAATGCCTGGAGAGATCCAGGCCTCGCCGGGAACCGGGCACCGCTGCTGTTGCAGGGAGATATAGGCAGATCATGCTAGACTCCATCGTTACCAATTACAGAAAGCTGAAAGAGAACGGCGCTTACAATATATTGCTGCACCCGAAAGTGCTGGCGAACTACCGCCTGCACCAGAAGGAGGCGGCAGAGCGCCCGCTGGTCATGCACAGCCACCCGCCCGGCATCGAGATCGAGATGACCAACCGCTGCAACCTGGCCTGCATCCAGTGCCTGCGCTCGCTCGGTCTCAAGCCCTATAAGCTGGGCGATATGGATTTCGAGAACTATAAGAAAATCCTGGCGCAGTTTCCCTACGTGATGAATCTCTCGCTCAACGGCTTCGGCGAGCCGATGATGTACAAGCACTTCTTCGAGGTCGTCGAGTACAGCCGCAAGGAGCGGCCCTGGTGCAAGATCGGCATCTACAGCAACGGGATGCTCATCAACGAGGAGAAGGCGTACCGGCTGATGAACTGCGGCCTGACCGAGTTGAACATCAGCATTGACGCGGCCTATCCCGACACCTACCGGCGCGTGCGGCGCGGCGGCAAGCTGGATGTCCTGCATGAGAACATCCGGCGGCTGGTGCGCGTCCGGCAGGAGACGCGGGCGCGCTTCCCGATGATCGGCATGAACTTCGTCATGCTCAACGACAACGAGGGCGAGTTGGTGCCGTTCGTGGAGCAGGCGGCGGAGTTCAGCGTGGACTTCCTCAACTGCATCACCTACGCCTCCTACGACTGGGGCTTCAAGAACAAGCGCACGCCGGACTCGTATAAGCGCGAGCTCGACGCGGCCTGGAAGCGCATGGAGGAGCTGGGCGTACGCTGCAAGTCGTTCCCATCCCCGGACATTTCGTGGAGCGATCCCAAGCGGCCCTTTGACTGCCAGTTCTTCTGGGGCGATAACTTCCGCGTCACCTATAGCGGCGAGATCACGCTGGGCTGCTGCACGCCGTTCAAGGAGACCTACTCCTACGGCAACCTGCTGGAGCGGCCCTTCTCCGAGATATGGAACAACGAGTTCTTCCAGCGCAACCGGGAGCTAGCCAAGAAGCATATCGCGCCGACCAAGACCTGCGCCTCCTGCGATGCGTTCTGCAAGAGCTTCTTTGCCCCGCGCGACGGGAGCGAGGCGGCTTTCGTTCCGGCGTCTTCCCTGGCGGCAACGGCCAACAGCAATTAACGCACAGCCAACCGCAAGCACCTGACAAATCGGCCCGGCCACAGATGTGTAAAATCTGTGGCCGGGCCGCGCTTTTATGCCATCCTTTCGCCCTGCCTGCCTTTCCCGGCAGGCTAAACCCTGCCGCTGTGGAGCCTTCGGCTCGTTGACTGCTAGGGTCGGCGCTCAACGGTTCGCGCCTCCGCCTAGCGACACCTACGCGGGCAAGCCATCTTTGTCGCCCACGTAGGTGGGTGACGGGCGCTTTGCGCCCCCGAGCGGCAGGGTTTAGCCTGCCGCTTCAGGGTCGGGCCTACAACGGTTCGGAACCTCCGCCTAGCGAGGCCCGTTGCCCGCCTGCGCGGGCAACTATCGAGTGGGAATTTTACATGAGCTTGTTTTATGGGTAATCCCTCCCAACAGTGTTGACGTATCTCCTCAGCAGCAGGCTGCGTGAGGTTGATCCACACGGCTGGGAGTGTCTACCGTTTTATGCAGGGCTGTGAACATCCATTCGTGATGTTCACAGAGTAGGGCCGGGCCAGGTCTTCCCGATAGACTCCGCGAGATAGCGGCCTTCATGAACGATCCAGCGTTTCAGTCCCTTATCGCTGACGCTCTCCTGGCGCATGGTGAGAGGAACCAGAACGGCGTATACCAGGACGAGCGCGCAGGTGATGGGCACGGCGCTGCCCCGCAGGCCGCGCGACAGGCCCACCGACAACGGCACCCGCCATTTCAGGCTCAGGATGCCCAGTGTGAGCAGCAGCAGGAACGGCACGACGATACCGCTGCCGAGGAGCAGCGGCAAGAGCGCCCGCGTCAGATCCGCTCCCTTTGCGCCGTCCATGTTTATCTGAACGAGCTGTATGACCGGCATAATGCCGCCCAGCACGCCGGCTGTCTGTCGGAAGTACGCCGCTCCCAGCCCTCCCAGAACAGCCAGGGTGACGCCGAAAACTCCCAGGCTGCGCAGTTTTTCCGCCCTGGAAAGTCCTGGAAGGATCAGGGCAAGCGTTCCGCAGACCAGCGCCAATACCAGCCATGTGCCCGGCCCTGGAAGCGCGTTGTGGACAACGGCGAGGGCGGCTAATATCCCGGAGGCGAGGATGCCGAGGGCGCAGCCGCGTCGTGCATAGGGGGACAGGCCCTTTCCGCTCCGGATGCGAGGATGCTGCCTGAGAAGCGCCGCCGCTCCGCTCAGAAGGAGCATCCAGAGCGCATTGGAAAGCAGCAGCAGGTCTGCTATCCACCAGGCACAGAGAGTAAGAAGAGAGGTCGGCCCCAGAGGATCGCGGTCCATGCTGAGCCGTAAAATCTGCCGTGCCTGTTGTCCGGCAGCGATCTCCGCGTACAGCCCGGCGCTCTCAGCAGAGTGGCCGATCCGCCGGAGGTAGGCATCAAAGTCGCGGATACGCTGCTCCCGTATCACTTGTGCCGGTTGCGCCGAACTGCCGGAACGTCGGGCCGGCGTGCCTCCGGGCCGCAGCAGAGAGTCAGAAAAAAGCGAGATGCCAACTACAGAACCGAGCGCGCACGGAGACTGCGCCCGCATCAGGCTGGCGCAATGCTGCACCGCACGGCGAATGGCAAGCCCCTCCTCAATATGGCCCGCCTGCTCTGCCTCCACAGCTTTGAAGACCGCGATGCGGCTCGCGGCACGAAGCGCATGATAATGGGGCAAGGGGAGCGAGAACGCCAGCACCTCCCTGGATAGGGCGCTAGTGTGTCCAAGCGCCGCTTCCTGTAACAGCCATTCGCCCTCCACCTCATCGTTGTAGTATTCGGCCCACACCGGTTTCTGCGCGGCGCGGGAGAGCGCGGCAAGCGCATCGTCATCGCGGTGCGCCGCAAAGAGGCCGACGGCGCGCATCAGGGGGAAATAGGCGTTGTCCGAGTCCAGGCGCTCGCCCTCGGCGGCATCCCGGTCAAAGGCGGCAAGCGGTTCGGGCGTACTGCTTTGCGTCTGCCGATCCGTACCGAGTTGCGGCGCAGGCTCCCCCGTGAGCATCGCCGGCTCGTCCCGATGGATCACGACCTGATCCTGAGTCGCATAGCGCAGGATATTGGCGTAGAGCGAGGGACGGTTCGGAAAGCGCGCTTCCAGCGCGCGGAGGCGATCTACCTTCGTCACGGAGGTCAGCGGCTCCTTCGCGGCGTTGACGGTGACCACCGCCGCCAACTGGAACAGATAGTTGTCCGGATGCTGCGCCGCCGTCTCCTCTAGTGCTTTGGCAAAGTAGTGAGGGCTGTTCGGCGTCTCCTGTGTTGCCTGCCGGAGATAAGGGGCGCTCTCCGGACAAACCGGGCCGGCGGGACAGGAGGGGGCTATGGCGGAGTATATCGGAGTAGCCAGGGCAAACTGCGAGCGGATCAGCCAGCGGGTCGCAGGCCATATCCAGAGCGCAAGCAGCACTCCAAGAGAGAGTCCTGCGAGCCTGGGAAGGTAGCGTTTCGGCGTCTCCATGCTATGTATCTCCTCACGCGATAGAGGCGTGTCGTCAGGTGGAACTTTCGGCGTGCTTTCGTCCCCTTATCTCCTCACGCGGTCGGGGGCGTCGCCATTTGGGAGCGGCGTTCGGGAGCCGCATGGCGCGGTTCCGGCGGCGCGGGTGGCGCGCTGTTTTGCGTTGCGAGCGGGGGCCGCTCCACGGCAGAGAGGCCCCGCAGCGTTGCGGTGGATAGCTCCATCCCGTCGATCTGCCTGTCGAGCGCCTCCAGGCGGGCGCGTCCTCTGGCGGAGGCAACAGCGTCCAGAGCGCCGAAATGCGATGGCCCTGGCGGGACGAGAGGTATTGCGGTGAACCAGTGCAGGAGTGCCAGAGTCACGCCGCAGGAACAGGCCGCCATAGACAGGACGGGCCGAACGGGCGTCCAGAGCCGCTGCCACCAGGGGGTCGGGCGGCGCAAGGCGGCGCGTACGCGCGCATCAAAATCCGCCGAGAGTGCCGGAACGGGCAAGCTCCTCAGTCCACGCCGCAGCGCTCTGTCGGCCTCGTTCTCCTCGGGTGCTTTAAACATGATCGGCCTCCTGTTGGGCATTGCGCCAGAACTCCTGAAACTGAGCGCGCGCCGCGTGCAGCCGCCAGCGAACGCGCCCGACAGGAATCCCCAGCACGCGGGCGATCTCTTCGTACTCCAATCCCTCTAACTCCCGCAGCACCAGCATCGCGCGATTTTGCGGAGTCAGTTGATCCAGCAACGCTTCCACCAGGAGGCGTGTCTCCACATCCCCCAGCGCCGTATCGGTGGATTCTAGCGTCTCGGACACCGGTTCCAGCGGGGTTTCGGCGTTCCAGCGCGAGGACTGCCGCCGGTCCAGGCAGATCCGAACGACAATCTGGTAGAGCCAGGAATAGAAGCGTCCTTCGCCGCGAAAGGAGCGCAGGTTGCGGAAGGCGCGTACAAACGCCTCCTGCGCGACATCTTCCGCTTCGCCCGGACGGCGGAGAATATGAGTGGCCAGCCGCACGACTCGATTCCGGTAGCGCGCGAGCAGCCAGTCAATCGCCGCTGCGTCTCCTGACTGGGCGCGCGCTATCTGACCGGCCTCTTCACGATCTTCGGGAATGTCGCTCTGCATAACCGTCTGCAACGGCTCTACCCTCTCGCTCAGCATTCCGTTTCTCCTCTGTACATTGAGACGGCAAGGCACGGCGTGGAGTTAGTTTCTCCTCGCTTTTTAATTCCCTGTTTCCTTCTTGCCTGAAGGTATCTTGGCGGAGGAACGAGCGGCGACCTTATTGAAAAAAGGAAGGAATAGCAAGCCCCGGTCTGGAGTGGTCCACGCCTGCGCCGCGTCCGGCAGCGAGACCTGGCTGGCAGACAGGGCGGAAAGCGTACGACACCCTTCCGGGAGATCATCAGGGAGGAAAGGAAGCGTTATGAAGTATGCGAAAGCGCGGCAGATAGTCACATTACGGTCAGGATGGTTCGCCCTGCTGGCAGCGGTCGGTCTGGCGGCGCTGGCTCCGGCGGCGTTCGGTGGGCATCGCGGCGGCGCCAAGACGGTCCAGGGGGCTGAGGAGCGGGGAAGGGAGACGGCTCCCGTGCCGCCCCCGCCCATGGCAAAAGGTGTGCATGTGCTCTTTGCAGGCAAGGAAGAGGACGTGCGCGCGAACTGGGTACGGTACGGCTCGGACGAACCGGCGGCCTGGAAGATCAGAGATGGGGGCCATGGAGACGGGGGCGGCGACATCGCCAGCAAGGAAAAGTTCACGGACTACTACCTGCACGTTGAGTTCCGCGTGCCCTATATGCCGAACGCGCATGGGCAGAAGCGCGGCAACAGCGGCGTCTTCCTGGACAACCACTACGAGATCCAGGTACTCGATTCCTATGGCCTTCCCGACCCCGGCACGGGCGACTGTGGCGCGGTCTACAGCCAGGCGGCCCCGCTGATCAACGCCTGCAAGCCCCCGCTGCAATGGCAGACCTACGATATTATCTTCCGCGCGCCCCGCTACGATGAGAACCATAAGATGGTCGATCATGCGCGCGTCACCGTCCTGCAAAACGGCATCGTCGTTCAGAACAACCAGGAGATCCGGGGGCCAACGGACGGCCATGAGCCCGCCCCGGACGAGGACTTCAGCCGGCCCGCCCCTATCCGCCTTCAAGATCACGGCACGAAGGTGCGCTACCGCAACATCTGGGTACTGCCGCTGCCGCCCCACGGCGCAACCCACTACTAAACCACGCAAAATACCACAATGCTAGAAGTTCGTGGAGCGCACTCTGAGGAATTGGAGGCGGCGGCACTCTGTATCGGAGCCGCTTTTGCCGCCAATAATCGCGACCGTTTTCCGGGAGTGGTGGACTGGTGCAAGGGCCGGCTTACGCACGACACCCGTTTTGCCGTCGAGAACACACGTGTCGCTGTCCTGGATGGGCAGGTCGTTTGCGCCGTACAGATCGCGGACCGTCAGATGCTTCTGGAGGGCCTGCCGGTGCTGGGCCAATGGGCAGGAAGCCTCTATATCGAAAGTGAAGTCGGCCATATTTCTATAGAGGCCCTGAATGGACAGCTTACTCTTACGGAGGAAGCCGACAGAGCAACACCCTCAATTCAAGTGCGCCTGACCCACGCGCAAACGATTGATCCGCTCTTCGGCAAAGCGCGGCATTCCAATCTACTCGTGAAGACGATAGGCTCCTGGGAGGCGGCGGTCAACGTGCTGGCAGCGCTCTTTCCAGCACGTGAATACCGTTGGTATCCGAAAGATGCCCTTTAGTGTGGGACACCTTCTGGCAGCCCACCCGTAAACGAGTGGGCTGCGGACGGCAAGCCCCCTGAAGGGGGCTAACCTTCCTTCTTGTAACCCCTGAAGGGGACTAACCCACCTCTCTTAGCCCGCTTTAGCGGGCTTGCCGTCCGCAGCCCGGTCCTTTAGGGCCGGGCACCGCCTCTTAGACGGACTCCCAGGATGGCTTGACGCCACATTGCCACTTTCGTGTTGCCGCCACGCTGCATTTAACTCCAGTGTATTTTATCGTCGCCGTGCAGCGTTTGAATATAGTTGAGCTGGCCGTCGTGGTACATCATATGCCCAGCGGGCAACCCGGCCAGAGCGAAGCGGCTCATCGGGCGGCCCAGCGGTTCAGTGGAAACATCCCCCAGCGTGTTCTCATCCAGAGTATCCACTGCCTCCAGCAGACGTTGGGTCTCCTGCTCCAGATAAGCCAGAGCTGTCTCCTCCGTATCAAAGGAGCGCAAGTGCGCCTCGCGCTCTTCGCGAGAAAGTCGGTTCATCGTTCCAGTGCGGAGAAAAGTGGCAATCGTGCCGTTGAGGGTGGCGCACTCGGCGACAATGTGCAGCGCAGAACGGGCGCACCCGCCGGGACGCTCGTTTTGCTTCTCTGCGGGAATGGCTTTGAGGTCGTTCACGAGACGATGGCGCGCGCTCTGGATCATCTCGCGCAGATGCTGTTTGGGCTGTAAAGCGGACATCAGAGACTCCTTCATTAAAATTGTTCTCTTCACGCTACGCCGCAAGCAGACGGCAAGTTCCGAGAACTGATCGCATAAAGCAGGGAAAGGATCGCAAGCAGGAACCCGCGCTAGGCGGCATTCCCGGTCTGTTCCCGGAGGGCCAGGAACCGCGCATAGGCCGCGTCCCAGGCAGACGCATCCCCGGCGGGCGTGTAGGTGATAAGCTCAAACGAGCGGCGCACCACCTCTCGCGCCTGTTCCAGCGAGCCGATCTGGCCGCGTCCCATCGCCTGCATGAGCACGTTGCCGATGGCCGTCGCCTCAACCGGCCCGGCAATGACCGTGCGGCGGGTGGCGTCGGCGGTCAACTGGCAGAGGAGTTGGTTCTGCGTGCCGCCGCCGACGATATGAATGGTCTCGATGTGCGCGCTCCGGAACTCCTCCAGCCGTTCCAGCACCCAGCGGTACTTGAGGGCGAGGCTTTCCAGGCAGCAGCGTATCGTTGCGCCCACGTCGGCGGGTTCGGGCTGGCCGGTGCGGGCACAGAAGGCGCGTATCTCGGCAACCATGTCCGAGGGCGCAAGGAAGGCTCTATCGTCCGGCTCGATGAGGGAGACAAAGGGCGGCGAGGCGGCGGCCCGCGCGGCCAGGTCGGCATAGGAGTATTCCTGGCCCTGCCGCGCCCAGCTGCGGCGGCACTCCTGCACCAGCCACAGGCCCATGATATTCTTAAGCAGGCGAATCGTGCCGCACGCCCCGCCCTCGTTGGTGAAGTTGGCGGCCAGCGTCTGCTCAGAGATGCGCGGCTCGGGCGTCTCGATGCCCATCAGCGACCAGGTGCCGCTGCTGATGTAGGCGTAATCCGGCGTGGAGGCGGGCACGGCGACGACAGCGGAGCCGGTATCGTGCTCGGCGGGCGCGATAACCGGGATGGGGCCGCACCCGGCTTCGGCGGCGATGTCGTCGCGCAGCGCGCCGATGGGCGTGGCGGTGGGCACGATCTCGGTGAGCAGGTGCGTGGGCAACCCCAGGCGTCCTAGCAGGTCGGTGGCCCAGACGCGGCCCTGCGGGTCGTAGAACTGGGTTGTGGTGGCGATGCTAAACTCGGTGGACTTCTCGCCGGTAAGCCAGAAGTTGAAGAGGTCGGGCATCATCAGGAGGGTCTGCGCCATGTCCAGCAACGGCGAATTCTGCGTCTTCAGGGCCAGCAGTTGGTAGAGGGTGTTCAACTGCATGAACTGGATGCCCGTGCGCGCGAAAATCTGCTCGCGCGGTACGATGGCGAAGGCCGCTTCCAGCATGCCGTCGTTGCCGTGATCACGATAGTGGCGTGGATTGCCAAGCAGCCTATCGTCGCGCCCCAGCAGGCCGAAATCCACCCCCCAGGTATCTAGGCCGATGCCCGCAAAGTCCCTGCCATGCGCCGCGACCGCCATCCCTAAGCCGCGCTTGAGCTCGGCGAAAAGGCACAGCACATCCCAGTGGAGCGTATCCAGCACGCGCACCCCGCCGTTGGGGAAGCGATGCACGTCCTCCAGGCGCAGTCGCTCGCCATCAAAAAAGCCGACCACGCCGCGCCCGCTCTCTGCGCCCAGGTCAAACGCCAGGAACTTTGCCTCCGCCGCCATCCTTCCTTGCCTCCGTTGCTGCCAGTGACATTGTACGCTGCCGTAGAGTTCGCGACGAGCGGCCTGACTCCTGCCTGTTTTGCTTTTCGTGAGGGAAACGGAACGGTATAATGCCAATGAAGGTGAGGCTTATGTCCGTTACGATTCGCGCACACTATGCTGGTAAAGTGATTGTGCCGGATGAGCCGGTGGATTTACCTGTTGACCAACCGCTGGAGATAGAGCTCAAAGTCGTGCCAGAAGAAACTCCGGCCTCAGCAACCCGAGCGCGTAAGAGTCAGGCTCTAGAACGTCTGCTGACACGGGCCATTCATGGGTTGGATATTCCGGCAGAAGCGTTGCGCCGGGAACATCTTGATGAAGAAATGCCATGAACCTGTAACACCGCTGACTTCACCCGCTATACAGAGGTTGTCTGTCTCTCGCCCGCCGACGTAGGACCTGCCAATCGGAGGCTCAAGGCTTACCCCCTCTTGCCCCGTGAGAACTTACTTCATATCTTGCCTCTAGGAACTCTTGCTTCTCGGAACAAAACACAGGAAGCATCCCAGCGTCCTGTTGATGCCGCTAATTTTCGGCAATATACCGAAACTTTTTGTTTCGCCATCTGGAGGCAGCAAGATGCGACGCGCAACAGCATCTCAATGGCGGCGCAGGCGGCCTACCCGCACGCCGAACTGCAAAGCAAAAGCGCCGACCAGATGCAGGAGATGTTCTGGCAGAAAGGCATCAACTGGAACGACTACCCGGCAGGATGCAAGCGGGGCCGCACGGTCGTGAAGAAGACGCGGCGCGTCACCGTCGAATATACGCATCGCCAGACTGGAGAGAGGCAGACGGTCGAGGTAGAGCGCGCCTTCTGGGAGGTCGAAGCGCCGCCCGTTTTCACGCAAAACCGGGCTTACCTGGCCGAGCGGATACCACGCTATGAGTAGCGCGCGACCGCTCTCGTTGCTATTCTGTTTGCGCATACACAGGCGTGAATGGTGAACGTATTCTCGCCATGAAGAGCAATCGCTATGCCTGCTCGCAGCGTGGTATAATGCCCTTATAGCAAGGCGTGCAAAGAGCGCCTTCGGAGGATAGGGCCATGAGCGACGTGCTGAGCATTGACGAAATCAAGTCCCGGTTCGACTCGGAGTGGGTTTTGATAGAAGACCCGAAGACGAACGAATATAACGAAGTGCTGGGCGGCAAGGTACTCTGGCACAGTAAAGATCGAGCGGAGTTTGATCGCAAAGCGATTGAACTGCGTCCCAAACGCTTCGCGGTATTGTACACAGGCACGATTCCGGATGATATGGCTGTCGTGCTATGAGATTTCCATTCAATCCACATCGAGGCCCCATTGTTATTCAAGCGGAGTTATGGGGACCTGGCGGGAATGGTGTCCTGCAACTTGCGGTTGATACCGGCGCAACCTCTACCATAATAAATACAGCCCGTCTGATGCAACTCGGCTACGATCCAGCGCTTGCCCCGCAGCGCGTTCAAGTAACAACAGTCAGCGGGGTAGTATACGTCCCGCGCCTCGCTCTGGATAAAATAGCGGCGCTAGGGCAGGAACGGATCAGCTTTCCGGTGCTCTGCCATACGCTGCCGCCCAGCGCGGCCATAGATGGTCTGCTCGGTCTGGATTTCTTTCGAGGGCAGACTTTGACCATAGACTTCCGTTCCGGGCAGATTACGCTCGCCTGAGCGGTCGGCGGGAAGTGCTTTCCTGCGGGTGAGGTCAGGGGAGCGGTAATTGTTGCGGAGGGAAGCTAAGGAGCCTAAGGGGCGCAATGGAGCAGGACGGTTCGGGCAGAAGTTTCCTGGAGCGCTTTCCCATGCTGCGCGGCGAGGGCGGGCGCTGTGCGCTGGCGCTGCTGGCGCTGAGCCTGACCGTGCGGCTCGTGCCCGCCTATCTGGTCTACGGCTCCTTTGATGTCGGGGCCTGGGAACTGGTCGCCCGGGAGTGGCAGTTGGGCCACAACCCCTACCAGACCGGCAAGCTGAATTGGCCGCCCCTATGGCCCCTGCTGCTGATCTACGTCGGGCGGATGCAGACGATCTACGGCCTGCCTAGCTATTTTGCCGTCAAGCTCATTCCCATTTGCGCCGACGCCGCGCTGACCCTGGCGCTCTACTTCTGGTTTCTGAGCCGTGAGTCGGCGGCGGTGGGCGCCTTTAAGCGGGCGCTCTGGTACGCGCTCAACCCGATCCCCATCGCCACCTGCGCCCTGCAAGGCCAGTTTGAATCGCTGCCCGCCCTCTTTACCACGCTGGCGGTGATGGCGGGAAGTCAGACGGCCTCGCGCAAGGCGCAAGTGCGCTCGGCCCTCTGGCTCGCGCTCGGCGGGCTGGCGAAATTCTGGCCGCTCTTTCTGCTGCCGGCGTTCCTGCGCCAACTGCGCCCCGCGCGCCGCCAACTCCAGTATGCCCTCCTCGCCGTTGCGCCGACGGCGCTCAGCCTGCTCCTGCTCTACCTGGACGATCCCGACCCCATCCTGCACAACGTGATCCTCTACCGCGGTCGCCACGGCATGTGGGGGCTGACGATCCCCGCCTCCTTCCTGCCCCAGCCGACCGGCGAATGGCTGGCGCAGTTAGTCCTGGTAGTCCTGTGGGCGGCGTGGCTGGTTGTCTACTTCCTGACCTGGCGGCGCGGAAGCCTGGCGCAGGTGGCCTGTCTGGGCGTGCTGACCTTCTACGTCTTTACGCCGGGCTTTGGGCTGCAATACCTGGAATGGGTTGTCCCTCTGGCGTTGCTGGCCGATTGGGCGCGGTTCCGGCTCTTCACGGTGCTTGCTACCCTCAACATCGCGACCGTCTATCTCTTTTCCCCGTTCAACGGCGAGTACTTCGATTTTCTCCGACGCACGCACACGCCCCTGTTCTGGGCGACCAATATGAACCCGCACCATGTCCACATGCTGATCCTTATAGGGCTGCCCCTCTGGCTGTTCTTTATCTGGTGGTGGGCGTCGCTATTACGCGACATCATGGCAGGCTGCGCAGCGTGAAGGTGGCTTGCACCAGGTTGAACCTGTCGTGGGCGTTGATCCCCTGTTTGGCGCCGCCGCCGTAGACGCTAAAGACGCACCAGGCGGTCCGCCCGTCCGCGCTCAGCCACTTCTGCGGGAAGCTACAGGTCAGCCCTTCTCCAGCAGCGCCCATGTGCCCCCAATCCTCATAGTAAGCCACCGTTGTCCACGGCCCCCAGGGCTCCGGCCCATCGAAGAGGCCCAACTGACCGGGACCTTTGTGGAAGCTGGTCAGCAGATACCGCTGCAGACCGGGGTTATAGACCGCTCCGGCCAGGTCGGCGCACCCGCGGGCATCCGTGAAGATAGGGTACAGCTTGCTCGCGTCAGGCGACCAGACAGGCTGGTTGTTCACGAAACCGGAGAGGAACTCATAGGCGTCGCGCTCTTGCATCCTATGGACAGGGACGCGGCCCATAAAAATCTCCGTCTCTTGTCCTTGCCGCTGTCCGTAAAAGTAGGCAAAGCCCTTCAGGTGGCCCGGCACGCCGGAATAGTCCCTGCCAAAATTCAGGAAGGTGGACGGTTTGAAATGGCCCGCGCCTTTGGGGAAGACCCAGGAACTATGCTGCCAGGTCGCTCCTCTATCCCGGGACCATACCAACCCCACGTCTACATGGGGCCAGTCGCCGTCTTGCAGATTCACCCAGGCATAGAGCGTCCCGCCTGCCGCCAGGATTCCCCCGGTTTTGCCTCGCTCCGGGAAGGAGGCAGGATGCTCCGGATTCATTCCCCCATTGACGTTTATGCCGAGGAAACGCTCCGGCGGGCCTTGAATCCGTGCGAAACCCATCGCCACACGTCCCTCCGAATCTGTGCCGCCGAAGCCCCCGCCGTCCCCCCAGGCCGTATAGAGGTTGTCGTCCACAGCCCAGGTGACGGGCCAGAGGTCGCTGCCCGGAGCCGCCGTCCGATAGGTATCCCAATGCCAGGTGATGCCTGCGATAACCGGACTGGGCGGGTAAGGCGGCTTGGCGTCCTGTGCTCCTGAAGGGGCCGATGCACCCGCGCCAGGCAGAGCCGCGACAAACAGAATGAGCGCTATGGCAACCAGTATCCATTGCATCCGTCATGCCTCCTTTATCGGGCGGACGTCCTCCCTTTCGCCGTTCGCGTTCGGCTATCCAGCCGTCAGGGAAATGTCCGGGACGGTCCATTCGTAGAAGCAAAACAACGCCCCGACCTTGTAAGGCCAGGGCAGAAGCCGGGATTGCTCATGGCAGGATGCGCCGTTAATGTAGCTGCCACTATGGAGAGGACGCTCTATTTGATGTCGTCGGCGTAGCCATATTGACGGGTGTGCGCCTCCTCCAGATAGGCCGCGAGCAGCGAAATGGCTCCCTGAATGTCCTCCACGTGCGCCATCTCGTCCACCGTATGGACGTAGCGCGTGGGAACGGAGAGGGTGAAACTGGGCACGCCGCCACGGCTGCGTTGAATGCCGCCCGCGTCCGTGCCGCCGCGCGGCAGGAGCTCAAGCTGGTACTTGATGCCTTTCGCCTCCGCGACGTCGCGGAAGTGGCGGACCAGCTTGGGATGGCAGATCAGGGAGGAGTCGGAGATTTTGATCGCCACGCCGTTGCCCAGGCGGGTTACTTGCTCATGGTCGGTGGTGCCGGGGAAATCGTTGGCGAGCGTCACGTCAATGGCGAGGCCGATGTCCGGCTGGAGCGCGTAGGCGGCGGTGGTCGCTCCCCGCAACCCAACCTCCTCCTGCGTGGTAGCCGTCGCCAGGATATTCGCCTTGAGCGTTTTGCCTTGCAGCAGGCGCAGCGCCTCGATCATCACGAAGACGCTGATGCGGTTGTCTAGCGACTTGCTGACCACCGTGTGGCCGACGCGCTCGGTCGTCCTATCCATCGTGACCATGTCGCCCGGCTCGACCTGCGCTTTGACCTCATCGGCGGAGAGGCCCAGGTCTACGTAGAACTCCTCGATCTTGGGCGGCTTATTCATATCCTCCTGGGTCAGCAGGTGGATGGGCTTGGCGGCGGGCATCAGGACGCCGCGCAGGGAGTTGCCCGCGAAGCCGTGCACCCAGACCCGCTGCGCGACCATTACGCGCGCATCCCAGCCGCCGACGGGCAGCAGGCGCACGAAGCCTTTGTCGTCTATGTGGCGCACGCGGAAGCCGATCTCATCCATATGCGCTGCGATCATCACGCGCGGGCCCTCCGTCACGCCCTTCTTGATCCCGATGACGTTGCCCATCACATCGGCGTCCAGGGTATCCACCAGGGGCCTGAGTTCTTCGGCGACCAGCCGGCGCATCGTGTCTTCATGGCTGCTGATACCCGGCGTTTCGCACAGCCGTTTCAGCAGGTCGAAATTCAGTTCGCTCATAGCACGCTCCTCCCATGCGTGGCAGTATTTCTTGATTATTGCGCTATTTCATGGGGAAAATCCTGCCGGATGTGATAGAGCAGGAAGTCAGGAGGACGGCCCGGCACGTGGAACTCGCGGACATAGGTGTATTGCGCGTCGGGCAGGGAGGGGTCTTGCCGGCGAAGCGTCGTCACTTCATGGGGACGCAGGCACAGCCATGCGGGCCGGAAGCGGCGTACCATGTCGGCCAGATAGCCGGGCGTGCGATAGGAGACAAAGACCTCCGGGGAGACCAGGCCGATCATGTCCAGGATCGGGCGCTGGGAGTAGTAGCCGACGTAGCCGATAGGCTCCAGCAGGATACGCTCATCGGGGCGGGCGTGGGCGTGCAGCCAGCGGCCTATCGGCACGCGCAGCGTGTCTTCCTGCCACTGCGTTTTGGCGATGTCGGCGCGCACCGAGCGCAGGTGCGCCAGCCCGAAGAGGCCGCACGCCGCCAATCCTACCAGCCAGGCCGGGCGCAGGCGTGTTCTGGTGGCGGCAGGCAGTCTCTGCCCCATCAGCGCGGCCAGCCAGCTCCCGCCCAGCGCCGCAATGCCCAGAAACAGCGGCCAGGGCGGCAGGAAGTACCAGGCGAACGGCGGCACCCGCGAGACGAACATCGCGCCGTAGTAGATCAGCAGCCAGAGGAGGGGGAAACCTAACCTCCCTAGCGGCAGGCTAAACCCTGCCGCTGTGGGGCCTGCGGCCCGCTGCCCGCCTACGCGGGCAGTGGCCATGCTGGCTTCTCCATTTCCCCTCTGCTTTTGACCTAACCCCCCGTCCCCCTTCCCTGCGAGGGAAGGGGGTGACCCGGCTTCTCCGTTCCCCCTCTCCCGCAGCGTGGGAGAGGGGGTCAGGGGGTGAGGGCCTCTTCCCTCTCCTTGCGAAGGAGAGGGGCCGCGGGTGAGGTCTTCTGAGGTGCGGGCTGCGGGAGCCGGGCGGTTAGGCAAAGCCACCGATACCATCCCGAACAGGAATAGCAGCGTGAGAATCCGCTGCACAAGGCCCGTCCAGAACTGGGTAGCGAAGGCTTCCAAAATGAGATGGCGGGAAGTCTCCACGCCGCGCGCGTAGACGGTGAGCTTGGCGACGAGCGAGGTGGGGATGGGGGAGCCGAAGTAGAGAAAGGCAAAGATCAGCCAGGGCAGCGCGAGAAGCAGTCCGAGGCCGATAGCGCGCCAGGGAAGGCGCCGCTCCTGCCAGATCAGCCCGCCCGCCAGGATCGCAAAGAGCAACAGGCCATCAATGCGCAGCAGAAAGAGGGTTGCGCCCAGCAAATACAGCGCGGTGGCGTTGCGGGCAACGTAGGCCAGGATAGCGGCCATTCCCACGCACGTCACCAGTCCCGTCTCCATCCCGCCAATGCTGATGTTAATGGGCGTCGAACTTAGAGCGTAGAGCAGCGCGGCGAACAGCCCCGCTATCGGCTGCCCAATCTCGCGGCGAGCCAACAGACGCGCCAACAGAAAGCAGGTCACGCCATCGGCGAGGATATTGACGGCTTTGCCCACCAGCGCCGCGTTCAGGCCCAGCCAGGCAGCACCGGCAAGCAGCAGCGTATAGAGCGGCGTGGTCGTGCCCAGGACACGCTCGCCCGGATTATAGACAAAGCCGCGTCCGGCGGCGATATTTTCTGCGTAGCGCAGGGTGATGAGAAAATCTTCACCGGTCGAATGCGTCGCTTGGGACATCCAGAGGCGCACGGCTACGGCCAGAACCGCGATGGCAAGCGCGATCTGGCGCTGGCGGCGGTCGTCCAGCGGCGGCGCAGCGGTCAATCTCTCGGCAGAGGTCATGGCGGCAAATCAAAAAGAGGAGGAACGAGCCGTGTTCCTCCTCCGGATGATCCGAGGGCTGAGTCAGGGGGATGCGGGGTTCGGTTTTACCGCTCGGTGCGGCTTTCCGCCGCCTGAACGGTCTTACGGGCCTGCCGCTGCTCGCGCATCGCGTGTATCCGCAGCGCCTCGGATTTCAGAAATCGGAGCGTCAGGAGCGACTTTTCGGAGCGGCCTGCCGGTTTGCTGCGTCTCTCGCGGCGGTTGAGCTCCAGGCGCTTAAAGCGTCGGCTTCGCGGCTCGGTTTCGTTGATGGGCATCCCGTTGGCAATCGCCTGCTCGCGCAGGGCGCGGCGGTGCGCCAGGCTCTTTTCGGTAACCAGTGTGCCGAACACCCAATCCGCCAGGGGAAATAGGACGCAGAAGTTCCTCTGCATGAAGCGGTGGTGCAAGAGGTGGTGCTCGCGGAGGAACTGAAACCAGCGAAAACGCTCTACCAGGTGGCCGCGCGGCACGTGCATGTTCCAGTGCATGTACTCATAGACCACAAAGTAGAGGACGATGGCGACCATTGCGCCGATGGCAGTATGGGGCACGACGAACCGATCTATCGCCAGAATGGCCGGCAAGTGAAACAGAAAGATGAGCGGAAGAGCGTAGGGTTTGAGCAGGATATGCTTGGGGTCTTCGCCGTCCGGCAGGTAGTAGCTATCGTCGCCGCGGTAGAGGACATGATGCACCAGGGTGTGCCCGCGAAACGCTTCACGCGGCGGGCGCGGCGTATGCATCCAGTATTTGTGCCAGAACCACTCGAAGAAGCTACCGTAAATAACCAAGCAGAGACCAGAGGCGATCTGGGTAAACAGCGACATCACGATACTGATTCTCGCTTTCCAGCAGGATGCGCGGGCGGCAATGGGACAATAGGCCGGAAAGTGAACGCTGCCTGAAACTCGGAATCTGCAAGGAACGACAGCGCGGCGCGCATCTCTGCTTCGGGAATGGAGTGATCGGGCAGACGAGAGCCTTCCAGGCGAAAAGACCGATGGCCTCTTGCCGCCTGTGGGCGCGGGCGTCTCGCCCTACTCAGACTACGCACAGCGGCTCGGCGGCGTTTCACGCGCCGGAGCCGGGCTTGCCGGTGGTACCAGAGCGCAAGACAGGCCCCCTGGCAGGCGCGCTTGCTTGTGTTGCAATCTCTACGTTGTGCCTGCGGGCCTATCCTGCCCCATCGGCGCAACGCGATTTCCTTTTAGCTTCAAGGCGGTATTTTACCATAAACCCAGATAAATAGAAACAGGGCAACCAATTTCAAGGTCTTTGCGGCGGCTTTCTTTGGCCGACAGGTCGCCCCCGAGCCACAGCGCGGAAGCCTCTGACAGGTTCTCCCTCTCGATAAACGGCGAACAAACGCTGCGTGGCGGCTCAGATGGGATTGCAGCAGCTTTCCAGATAGCCGCAGCGGCGGCAATGAAGCTTGTAGCCGATATGTTCCGGCGGGATGAGGTGATAGCAGACCGGGCAGCGCACCTCGCCGGGCGTTTGGGAGAGATAACCCGTCTGGCAGCAGGGCTGCGCGGCTTGTGGATCGGCCTGGGAGACGGGCAGGTTCGTCTTGGATGTTGGGTTCTGGCGGGAAGACATAATCGCCTGGCTCCCTGATGGGAATTGGATTCTGGCCGCGTCCGTTCCGGGAGGACATCGGGCCGCTCTCGCCTGTGCCACCCTCGGTATGCGAGCCGCCTTATCATAACAAGGTCAACCGAGAATGTCAATACGCCTGCGCCAATCTTGCACGACCCGACGCAAACCAGCTAGCAATAGTGCCGGGCACTAAAGTACCCGGCTGGGGGGCGGCTTTGCCGCCAAGCGACTGCAAGGGACGGCGCTACGACTGCTAGGGTCGGAACTACGCACGCTCGACTGCCAGGGACGCCGCTCAACGGTTCGCGGCTCTGCCTGGC